>Ga0209156_10001324_pt1 | contig 20307 bp, 14 predicted proteins | sample GraSoiAngelo_124_FD_185881 | JGI IMG/M metagenome (GOLD analysis project Ga0209156, IMG submission 185881) | Grasslands soil microbial communities from the Angelo Coastal Reserve, California, USA - 14_0927_05_20cm (SPAdes) (version 2) | ecosystem: Environmental > Terrestrial > Soil > Grasslands...
CCTGGAACTCGGTGCCGTCCTCCAGCGCGACTCCTTTTACCCGCCCGCGGCGCGTGACAATCTTCGCCACCGGGCTGTTGACGCGGATTTCCGCTCCGTGCGCCCGCGCGGCGGACGCGAGCGCCTGGGTGATGCCGCCCATCCCGCCCCGCACGTAGCCCCACATACCTCGCACGCCGTTGCACTCGCCCATCACGTGGTGGAACAGCACGTATGCCGTGCCCGGCATGGAAGGTGAGGCCATGGCGCCGATGATGGCGTCGGTCGCGAGGGCGATCTTGAGCTCTTCCGATTCGAACCAGCGGTCCAGAATCGGCCGGGCCGCGCCCGTCAGGATCTCGATCGCGCCCGGGCCGTCGCGGCCCAGCTTGAGGAAGCGCCAGCCGAGGCGGGCGAGATGGGCGAGGTTCTTGGGACCGAACGACCACGGGTTCGGGGGCGTCTCGAGCAGGGTGGGCTCGATGAAATCGGCCACGCGCTCGAGCATCGCCTCGTAGCGCGGCAAGGCCTCGGCGTCGCGCGTGGAGAACTTGGCGACCTGCTGGCGGGTCAGCTCCTTGTCGGGCCCCATCAGCAGGAACCGGCCGTCCGGGAACGGGGTGAACGACGAGGGGCTGCGCGGCAACAGCTCGAATCCGTGGCGCCCGAGCTCCAGGTCCCGGATGATCTCGGGACGCAGCAGGCTGTTCACATAGGCGGCGGTGGACACCTTGAAGCCGGGCCACAGCTCCTCGGTCACGCACGCGCCCCCCACCACGTCGCGCCGCTCGAGCACCAGCACGCGCCGGCCGGCGCGTGCGAGATAGGCCGCGGTGACGAGTCCGTTGTGACCGGCTCCGACGATGATGATGTCGTACGCGGTCATGGCGATCCCTTCGATCCCTGTTTGGGTCCAGTGCGGTGCACTATGTTGCAGGCGGGGCTATGACGCCATGACCCAGAGGGTGGTGCCGCTGCTCGCGGCTGCCTGGTGTGTCGTTTCTCCCCTCACGACGGCGGGGTGCGCGCGTCAGCGGCCGGTCGCGACCACGCCTGCCGCGGACTCGAGCGCCGCCCGCGAGCCCGTCACACTCCGCGTGACCAACAGCAACTGGTCGGACGTGAGAATCTACCTCACCCGCGGCGCGACGTGGGTGCGGTTGGGCCTGGTCACCACCAACAGCACGGTCGAGTTCACCGTGCCGGTGGAGTTCGTCACCTCCTCGGGGAGCGTGACGCTGGTGGCGGATCCCGTCGCGGGGCGACGGCCGTGGACCACGTCGCTCCCGGCCGTTATGCCGGGCGATGAATTCGAGCTGGTCGTCGAAAGCTTCCTGCAGTACTCGCACCTGGTGGTGAGATAAGACATTATTGCTCAGGGTCTTCGCTGTAGCCGCTCGAGCAGCGCGCCCAGCCCCGGCGGCACCTGCACGCCGAACAAATCCCTCGAGGGCGCGGTCAGGACGATCGAACGCGGTCCAGGCACGCCGTCGTTGGCCGCCGGCCCCGCGCTGCCGGACCGCCCTGGAGGGCCGTCGGCCGCGTCGGGACAGCGGCGATTGCTCTGGTCCGTCTGCCCCTTGCCGCCCTTGCCGCCCCGACCGCCAGTCCCGCCGGCGCCTCCTGGCCCACCCGCGCCACCCCGGCTGCGACCCTCCACCAGTCCGGCGAGGAGCGGTTGGTCGACGGGCACGATGACGGTGACCCGGCCGCCCCGGCCGCCGGAGCCGCCCGGTCCTCCGTTGCCGCCGTTGCCCCCCGGCGCGCCCGGCTGCGCCGGGCATCCCGCATCGCCGGCCGCGCCGTCCGTCCCGTTGACGCCCGCGATGCCGGCGCCGCCCCGACCACCCCGCGACTCGACGACCAGCCAGTCCGCCGGAGCGACGCTCGTCGCATCGCCCAGGATGTAGAAAGGTGGCGCGACACCCACCTGGATGCCCGCGACGTACAGCTTGTCGTAGAACGGGGAGCGCAGCTGCGCGAGTCGCACGGTGACATCCGGCCCGTTGTCGCCCGCTTCGCCCGGCCGCCCCTCGTCGCCCGAGAACGTGAACACGTGGGGCATGCAGCCGTAGTAGGGCGGGACCACCACGGTGCTCGTGACATTGGAATTGGCCCGCAACGTCGCCGTAAGCCGGAAACCGGTCGACACGGTGGCGAGCGGATCGCGCTCCGTCACCCAGTCGCCGTCTTGCTGTGACACCGCATCGGGACTCTCGCGATCGAGGAACACCACGTGCAGGCGCGGCGGATGCTTCTTGTCGTACGACCGCGCGAACGGCACCCGCTCGCCGCTCACGAGGACCGCCTCGTAGCTCGCCGCGATCACGCTGCCCGGGCAGGCGCGGGCGTAGCTCGTGACGATCCGGATGTCCTTGACTTGCGCGACCAGCCCGGGGTCGGGGGCGAAGTCGGGTGGGGGGGCGTGGGAACAGCCAAACACCAGAATCGTAGCACAGAAAGACGTCACGCAGTGACGTAGCAAAGAAACGTCACCCATCATCGGAGAAAGCAGTCGCATGGTCATCCTTTGGGGTCAGCGGCCGGGACGCAACATGTGAAACCGCCTGCCGATAGGCAATCTTGCGGCTTGGGGCCTAGCGCATGGACCAACCGGGCTACGGTTTCATCCAGACCATGCGCGTGCGGGACGGACGCATCCCGTTTCAGCCGCGCCACCTGGAGCATTCTCTGAACGAACTCGGCCTGGCCAAACCAGCGCGGGCCGAAGCCGCGGTGCGGCGCGTAGTGCCGATCACGTCGCTCGACGGCGCGCCGGCCCGCACGGAACCGAACACTTCCCGAAGCGACAACGCACCACTGTGGGGCGAAGTCGCCGCGCGCATGCAGCACGGCGCCACACGCCACAACTCTGGTCGCCACTCCATGCAATTGTACGGCAATCAGATACGAGACGCACGGCGGCGGCCTCGACGCAGCACGACGTCTCTGGCCCGGGAAGTGCGATGGGCTTTCGGCTGTAGCTGGTCGGGCTCGAGGGCGTGCGGGGGAGGATTGATCGACAGGCGAGGTGCAGAGCGGATGGTCACGATGGCACCAGCGGCCCGACAGCGGGCGGCGTCGTTCAGCGGCGACGACGTCGAAGTGGTCGTGGCGCGCCCGGACGTCGGGTCCGATGCGGTGTCTGCCTCGGCGACGCTGCTCTCGGACCGAGAGCGGGAACGCGCGCGTCGCTTCGTTTTCGATCCTGACCGCCGTCGATTCATCGTCGCGCGGGCGCTGCTGCGGCAGTTGCTCGCGGCGCGGCTCGGCGTGCGGCCCGAATCGGTCGCGCTGGCCTCGGGGGCGCGCGGCAAACCCGCCCTGGCCGGTCGGTTTGCCGCGTCCGACCTGCGCTTCAACGTGTCGCACTGTGAAGATGTCGCCGTGTACGCATTCTCCGCCGGGCGGGAAGTCGGCGTCGACGTGGAGGCGGTTCGCGCGCTCCCCGACGCCGACGACCTCGCCGCCCGCTGCTTCTCTCGCCGTGAGTACGCGACGTACCGGGCGCTCGAGCCGGGCGACCGGGCGCTGGGATTCTTCCAGTGTTGGACCCGCAAGGAAGCCTTCGTCAAGGCGCTGGGTGCCGGCCTGTACCATCCGCTCGATCGCTTCGACGTATCGCTCGCCCCTGGGGAGCCCGCCAGGATCCTCCGGGTCGAGGACGTCCCCGGAGATCGGTGCCGCTGGCGCCTGGAGGGGTTCTCCCCCGTGCCGGGGTTTGTCGCGGCCGTGGTCACGGAGCGACTGATCGAGGACGACCGCTAATGGCCACGGTCGCAAACGAGTCGCCGTGGATGAACGACGAGTTGCGGATGTTCCGCGCCACGGTCCGTCAGTTCATCCAGAAGGAGTTCGTGCCGCACCAGGCGCGCTGGCGCGAGCAGCAGCGTCCGGACGCGGAAGCGTGGACCAAGGCCGGCGGGACCGGCATGCTGCTCCCCGACTTGCCCGAGGCGTACGGCGGTGGCGGCGGCACCTTCGCCCACGCCGCCGTCGTGTTGGAGGAGCTCGCGCACGCCGGCGTGCATTTCGGCTCCGGCATCCAGAGCATCGTGGCACACTACATCCTGGCCTACGGCAGCGAGGAGCAGAAATGCCGTTGGCTCCCCCTCATGGCGCGGGGCGACTTGGTGGCGGCCATCGCCATGAGCGAGCCCGGCGCCGGCTCCGACCTGCGGAGCATCCAGACCGCGGCCCGGCGCGACGGCGACCATTACGTCATCAACGGCTCCAAGACGTTCATCACCAACGGCGCACTCGCCGGCATCGTGTGCCTGGCGCTGAAGACGGACCCACGCGCCTCCGGCGTGAAGGGCATCTCCCTCATCATGGTGGAGACGAAGGGCCTGCGCGGATACCGGGTCGGCGGCTCGCTCGACAAAATCGGGATGCACGGCCAGGACACGTGCGAGCTGTTCTTCGACGATGCCCGAGTGCCGGCGGCGAATCTGCTCGGGGACGCCGAAGGCAAGGGGTTCTATCAGATGATGGAGCGCCTGCCCTACGAGCGGCTGGGCGTGGCCGTGGTCGCGGTCGCGACGGCGGAGCAGGCGGTGGCCATCACGACCGAGTACGTGAAGCAGCGCACGGCCTTCGGCAAACCCCTCATCGAGCTGCAGAACACCCGCTTCAAGCTGGCCGAATGCAAGACCGCCGCGCATGTCGGCCGGGTGTTCGTCGACCACTGCATCGAGCGGTTCATCACCGGCCAGCTCGACGACACCACGGCCGCCATGGCCAAGTATTGGCTCACCGACTGCCAGTGCCGCATCGTGGACGAGTGCGTGCAGCTGCACGGCGGCTACGGATACATGACCGAGTATCCGATCGCCCGCATGTGGGCCGACAGCCGCGTCCAGCGCATTTACGCGGGCGCCAATGAAATCATGAAGGAGCTGATCGCGTGCTCCCTCTGACGGGTCTCTGTTTGCATGAGTTGATCGAGGCGCAGGCGCGTCGCACGCCGGATCAGGTGGCGGTGGTGTTCGAGCAGGAGCGGATGACCTACGGCGAGTTGAACCGGCGCGCCGAACGGCTCGCGCACCACCTGCGAGGTCGGGGCGTCGGCCCCGACGCGCTCGTCGGCCTGTTCGTCGAGCGCTCGGTGGAGATGGTTGTGGGCATTCTGGGCATCCTCAAGGCCGGGGCCGGGTACTTGCCCATCGACACGGGATACCCGCAGGAGCGGATCGCCTTCATGCTGGCCGATGCCGGCGTCGCGGTGACGCTCACGCACACCGGCCTGCTGGCACGTCTCCCGATCGAGAGCGCGCGAGCCGTGTGCCTGGATGGAGATGCCTTCGACTGGGCCGACGACGAAGCACCGACGCCCGTGGCGGCCCCGGTTCGGCCGGGCCACCTCGCGTATGTGATCTATACCAGCGGCTCCACGGGCCGCCCCAAGGGCGTCTGCATCGCGCATCGCAACATCGTCAACTACGTCCTGGGCGTCGCGGAGCGTCTGCGACTCGAGCCGGGCATGAATCACGCGACCGTGTCGACCATCGCGGCCGATCTCGGCAACACGGTGGTTTTCCCGGCGCTCGTCACCGGCGGCTGTCTGCATGTCGTCTCGCAACAGCGGGCCGAGAACCAGGCGCTGCTCGCGGAATACTTCCAGCGTGAGCGTATCGACGTCCTGAAGATCGTGCCCTCGCATCTCGCCGCCTTGCAGACCGGCCCTCGTCCGGAATCCGTCATGCCCCGGGCGCGCCTCATCCTGGGCGGCGAGGCGTCGCGGTTGGACTGGATCGCCCGACTGCGGGCCTTGGCCCCGAGCTGCGAGATCTACAATCACTATGGTCCAACCGAGACCACCGTCGGAGTGTTGACGTACAAGGTCGGCTCCGAGTTGCCGGTCACGCCGTCCGGCACGCTCCCGCTCGGCAGCCCCCTGCCCAACATCCGAGTGCATATCCTCGATGCGAGTGGGCGGCCCACGCCGATGGGCGAGCAGGGCGAGCTCCATATCGGCGGCAGTGGGGTGGCGCGCGGCTATCTCGGCCGCCCGGATCTCACCGCCGAGAGGTTCATCCCGGATCCGTTCGGCTCGGGCTCTTCGGGTTCTGGGGAGCGCCTCTATCGTACCGGCGACCTGGCGCGGGCCCTGCCGGACGGCAGCCTCGAGTTCTGCGGTCGGGTCGACGACCAGATCAAGCTGCACGGCTATCGGGTCGAGCTCGGGGAGATCGAAGGCACGCTGCGCGCCCAGCGCGGCGTGCGCGACGCCGTCGTGCGGGCGTACGACGATGCGGCCGGCGGCAAGCACGTGGTCGCGTACGTCGTGCCCCACCGGCCGAACCAGGCCCTGTGGGAATGGCAGGCGCCGTACGTGTTGCCCGACGGCTCGCCCGTGGCGCACCTGAACAGGAACGAGACCGAATACATCTACAACGAGATCTTCGTGCAGCAGGCGTACCTGCGGCACGGCATCACGATCCGTGACGGCGACTGTATCGTGGACGTGGGCGCCAACATCGGGCTGTTCACCGTGTTCGCGAGCCGGCTGGCCCGAAACCTCCGAATCGTCGCCTGCGAGCCGAACCCCGCCGCCTTCGCGTGTCTCGAGGCGAACGCGGCCGCCTGGGGCGCGGGTGTGCGGTGCCTGCCGCTCGGGTTGTCCCGCGAAAGCGGGTCGGCCGACCTCACGTGGTTCGAGGGCTTGTCGCTCCTTTCGGGGTTCTACGCCGACGCGGCGACGGAGCGCGAGATGGTCAAGCGCTACGTGCTCAATCAGCAGGTGGCGGCTCCCGACAACGAGCGCTTCGTCGCGGACGTGGGCGAGGTCATCGATGACCGTCTCCGGGCCAGGACGGTCTCGGCCCGGCTGCGAACCCTCTCGAGCATCGTCGCGGAGGAGGGCATCGAGCGCATCGACCTGCTCAAGGTCAACGTCGAAAAGAGCGAGCTGGACGTGCTACGAGGGCTCGATCCCGAAGATTGGCCCAAGATCCGGCAGGCGGTCATCGAGGTGGATCAGCGCGACCACGTGGAGCCGATCACGCTCCTGCTCGAGCGCCACGGTTTCGAGGTGCTGGTCGAGCAGGACCCGCTGCTGCAACACACCGAGCTGTGTTACGTGTACGCCGTCCGGCCAACGCCCGAGCAGGGCCGACTGATCCGGCACCAACCCCCCGACGCGTATGCGCGCGCGGAGCTGCCCACCGACGGAGAAATCCTGACACCCGCGTCGCTGCGCAAGTACCTGCAAGCCCGGTTGCCGCAGTACATGATCCCCTCGGCCTTCGTGCTGATGGACAACCTCCCCCTGACGGCGAATGGGAAGGTGGACCGCCAGGCGCTTCCGGCGGTCTCGTTCGAGCGCACGCAGCCGGCCCGCGACGTGGCACCGCCGCTCACCGAGACCGAGCAGGCCGTCGCCGCCATTTGGGCCGAGCTCTTGAAGGTGGAGCACATCGATCGCAAGGACGACTTCTTCGATCTGGGCGGGGACTCGCTGCTCGCGATCCGTGCCGTGGCCCGGATCCGTGACGTGTTCGGCGTGGACCTGCAGACGCGGACCTTGTTCGAGAACCCGACCATCGGGGACCTGACGGCCGTCCTGGCCGACGCCAAGGGCTCGCCGGGCAACGCGCCGCGTATCGTGCGGCGTACCGAGGACGGACCGTGCGCGCTCTCGTTCGCCCAGGAGCAGCTCTGGTTCCTGGATCAGCTGGCGCCGGGCAGTCCCGTCTACAACATCGTCGACGTGATCGGCCTGAGTGGGACGTACCATGCGGACGCGATGCGGCGGGCGATGAACGAGCTGGCGCGCCGTCATGACGTCCTGCGCACCGGCTTCCCCCAGCGCGACGGGCACCCGATGCAGGTCGTCGCGCCGACGATCGACGTGCCGCTCGCGGAGGTCGACGTCCGCGCGCTGCCGGCCCCGGAGCGGGAGCGGGCATGGATGCGCGTGGTGCGCGAGGACGGGCGCAAGCCGTTCGACTTGTCCCGCGCCCCGCTGTTTCGCGCGACCGTGGTCCATTTCTCGGACGGGGAACACCGGCTGCTGTTCACCATTCACCACATCGTCGCCGACGAGTGGTCGATGGAACTGATTCACCAGGAGATCCGCCAGCACTATGAAGCGTTTGCCCATGGGCGGCGCGCTCCGCTGCCCGAGCTGCCGATTCAATACGCCGACTTCGCCTGCTGGCAGCGCGCCTGGCTCCAGGGACCCGCGCTCGCGCGGGAGCTCACGTACTGGGGGGAGGAGCTGGCGGGAGCCGAACTCGTCCTCGACCTGCCCACGGACAAGCCGCGTCCGGCGGTGCAGAGCTTCCGGGGCGCGACCGAGGGCTTCGCGCTGCCGCGACGGCTGTTGGACCGGTTGAAAGCCCTGGGACGGCAGGAGCAGGCCACGCTGTTCATGACACTCGAAGCCGGGTTTGCGGCCTTGCTGCACCGCTACACTGGCCAGGACGATCTCCTCGTCGGGACCCCCATCTCCGGCCGCACGCGGAGCGAGACGGAACGACTGGTCGGGTGCTTCCTCAATAGCGTCGTGCTGCGTTCGCGGTTCACCGACGGGTTGACCTGCCGTGCCCTGGTGCGACAGGTGCGCGAGCGGGCCCTGGGTGCCTACGCGCACCCGGACCTCCCCTTCGAGCGCCTCGTCGCGGCCCTGGCGCCGGACCGGGACGCGAGTCGCACGCCGCTGTTTCAGGTGATGTTCGTGCTCCACAACCCCGAAGGGGTCTCTCAGGTATCGAAGGTGTCGGGCAACCGGCAGCTCGAGACCGGAACCGCAAAGTTCGACTTGACGCTGCTCCTCTCCGAGACGCAACACAGTCTCGAGGGGATGATCGAGTACAACACCGATCTGTTCGAGGCCGCCACGATCCGGCGCCTGTGCGGGCACTACGCAACACTGCTCGAAGCGATGGCCGGCAATCCCGATCAGCGTGTCTCCATGCTGCCGCTGCTCAACGACGTCGAGCGCAGGCAGGTGCTGGTCGCGTGGAACGACACGACGGTGGCGGACCCTGCGACGGACCTGTGTCTGCACCAGCTGATCGAGCGACAGGTGCGTCACCGCTCAAACCAGGTCGGGGTGGTGTGGGGACAGGAGCACCTGACCTACGGCGAGCTCGACCGCCGCGCCGGCCGGCTCGCCGCCGAGCTGCGAGGGCAGGGGGTCGGGCCCGACGTGCTCGTCGGGCTGCTGGTCGAGCGGTCGCTCGACATGGTGGTGGCGCTGCTGGGCATTCTCAAAGCGGGCGGGGCGTACGTGCCGCTCGACCCCGCGTTCCCCGCCGAGCGCCTCGCCGGCATCGTCGAGGACAGCGGGATGAGCGTGCTGGTCACGCACCGGGGGCTGGACCAGGCGCTGTCGCTGCGTGCTCCTCGCGTCGTCCGGCTCGAGGGTGGCGGACTGGCCGGGGCGACTCCGGACAGCGCTCACGCGGGCGCGTCGAATCCCGAGCCGCACAACCTCGCCTACGTGCTCTACACCTCCGGTTCGACCGGCAAGCCCAAGGGCGTCGAAATCCCCCATTCGGCGCTCGTGAATTTCTTGCTGTCGATGCAGCGGACGCCGGGCTTCACGGCGGCGGATACGATTCTCGCCGTGACCACCCTGTCGTTCGACATCGCCGGCCTCGAGCTGTTCCTGCCCCTGATCAGCGGCGGGCGGGTCGTGATCGCCAGCCGCGACGACACCCTCGACCCCCGACGCCTGATGGACCTGATGCGGGACTCCGCGTGCACGGTAATGCAGGCGACGCCCGCGCTGTGGCGCGCGCTGGTTGCCGCCGGATGGGGTGGCTCGGCGACCCTGAAGATCTTGTGTGGCGGCGAAGCGCTCCCCCCGGACCTGGCCCAAGCGCTGCGGCCACGGTGTGCGGAGCTGTGGAACATGTATGGCCCGACGGAAACCACCGTCTGGTCGACCCTCCACCGGGTGGCGTCCGCCGACGCCCGAGTGTCCATCGGCCGGCCGATCGCCAATACGCAGGTCTTCGTGCTCGACGCCAATCGCCAGCCCACGCCTCCCGGCGTGGCGGGCGAGCTGTACATCGGCGGCGACGGCCTGGCGCGCGGGTACCTGCGTCGCGACGAGCTGACCCGGGAGCGTTTCGTCCCGAGTCCGTTCGCGCCGGACGCTCGCCTCTATCGCACGGGCGACCTGGCGCGCTGGCTCCCCGAGGGGCATCTGGAGTGGCTGGGGCGGATCGACCACCAGGTGAAGGTCCGGGGCTTCCGGATCGAGCCCGGGGAAATCGAGGCGATCATCAAGCGGCACCCGGCGGTCGGCGAGGTCGTGGTCATTGCGCGCGAAGAGGCGGGGGGGGAGAAGCAGCTTGTGGCGTACTTCGTCGCCGAGCGTCCGCCGGCCGATCTGGTCGACCAGCTGCGCGCCCTGATCCGCGGCGCCTGCCCTGAGTACATGGTGCCCGCCCAGTTCGTCCGCTTGGACGTTCTGCCGCGTACCGCGAACGGCAAGCTCGACCGCAAGGCGTTGCCGGCACCCGCCCTGGCAACGGGGGCGGCGGCGCGCGTGGCCGCGGTGGCGCCTCGCACGCCGACGGAGGAGATGGTGATGGGCATGTTCTCGGGCGTTCTGGAGCGGGCGGATTTCGGCGTCGGCGACAGTTTCTTCGATCTGGGCGGCCATTCGCTCATGGCAGCGCGCCTGATGTCGCAGCTACGGGCCACGTCGGGCGTCGACCTGCCGCTCCGCAGTCTGTTCGAATGCCCCACTGTCGCGCAGCTGGCGGACGCCATCGACGCCGTGATGTGGTCGAGCCGGCGCAAGACGCCGATCGAGGTTGCGCGGCAGCGCGAGGAGATCGAGCTATGAGGTTGCAGAGTTTCCTCGCCGAGCTGCGTGACCGCGGCGTACACCTCTACGCCGAGGGCGATCGCCTGCGCTGCACGGCGCCGCCGGGTGTGCTGACGCCCCAGCTGCGCGATCGGCTGCAACACCACAAGGGCGAGATCCTGGAGCTGCTGCGCTCGGGGGAGGCGCTAGCGCGACAGCAGCGCGCGATCGTGCCGCTCGAGCGGCGCGGCACGCGCACTCCCGTGTTCGCCGTAGCCGGGCACAACGGCGACGTGTTCTGCTACCGCGCCCTGGCGCAACAGCTGGGCGACGACCAGCCGTTCTTCGGCCTCGAGCCCCCGGGGCTCGACGGTCGAAGCAAGCCGCTCACGCGGGTGGAGGACCTCGCAGCGTACTTCGCCGACCAGATGCGGGCGTTCCAGCCGAGCGGTCCGTATATCGTCGCCGGCTTCTGCGCGGGGGGCACCGTGGCATTCGAGCTGGGGCGACAGCTGCTGCAGGGCGGCGCGAACGTGCGCTTCGTGGCGCTGTTCGGCAGCCCCGACCCGACGTGGTACCGCCTGCCGTCGCAGCTCGGATGGCGGCTGCGCCAACAGCTGACCCGGGTCGGTGCGCACGCTCGCGCGCTCTGGTCGCCGCCGCGGGAGCTCGGCCGCTACGTCGCCGAGCGCATGCGGCAGCGCAAGGAGCGCCGGGACGCCGCGCGCGCGGCCGCGCTCGATCCCGTGCTGGTGCGGCGCGCCGCGGTCGAGCGCGCCACGATTGCGGCGATACGGGGCTACCGGCCCGCGCCGTTCGCGGGCCGGCTGGGCCTGTTTCTGCCGTCCGAGGAGTGGCTGCCATCGGCGACGTCGCTGTGGGCGTCGCTGGCGCGGTGTACCGACGAGTTCGTCGGGCCCCCCGGCTGCGACAACGATACGATGCTGCGCGAGCCCTACGCGGCGGACTTTGCCGCCCTGTTCCGGCGCTGTTACGCTCAGCAGGCGGAGCCGTGCGCGGGGCGATCCCCCGGCGCGATCGGCGGACCGCTTCTGGCCACCAGCGCGATCCATTAGATTTGCCACCGCCCGTGGTGGCTGTAGCTCAATCGGTTAGAGCGCCGGACTGTGGCTCCGGAGGTTGCGGGTTCGATTCCCGTCAGCCACCCTGAACTGCTAGACGCCGAGACGCCCAGACGCCGAGGGGCGTCTAGGGGTAGTTTCTCTCCCAATGTCCGAACTACCCTCCCTGAACCTTCAGTGCTTCGGGGTGCCGACCGCGCGTCTCGCCGGCGGCCCGGCGCCGCCCGAGGTGTTGCGTCGCAAGCACCTCGCGCTGCTCGTCTACCTCGCCCTTTCTCCTAATCGCAGACGGACCCGGGCGCACCTGGTGGGAGTGCTCTGGCCCGAGACCGGCGATGCGCGGGCGCGCCACTCGCTCAACGAAGCGGTTCGGCGGCTGCGGGCGCACGTCGGCGAGGCGCGCCTCGCGTCCGATGGCGATTCGATCTTGCTGCGCGCCGACGCACTCGAGGTGGATGCGCTGCGCTTCGACGCGCTGTTGGAGCGCAGCCCTGCCGCTGCTGCCCGACTCGTGGAGGGCGATTTTCTCGAAGGTTTCGCCCTCGAGGATGCGCCCGCGTTTGAGGAGTGGGTCGCACAGGAGCGGGACCGGTATCGCGCGCGGGCGGCCGCCGCGCTGGTCGCCGCCGGTGAGGAGGCGCTGGCCGCAGCGCGCGAGTCCGATGCGAGCGCGTCGGCCCGTCGCGCGCTGGCCCTGCAGCCGTACGCCGAGCCGGGCGTGCAGCTCTTGATGCGCAGTTGCGCGCTGAGCGGGGACAGCGCCGGGGCGCTCGCCGCCTTCCACGAATTCGTCGCCCGTCTGGCGGCACTGGGCGAGCAACCGGGCCGCGAGCTGGCGGCGCTCGCCGACCGCATCCGGGGGCAGCGCTGGCGCCGGCATGCGCGGCCGCTCAACGAAACGGGGGCGCCGCTCGTGGGCCAGGAGCGGGCGCATGGGGAGGCGTTCACGCTGGTCGCCGAGGCGTTACAGCGGGGCCCGCAGACCCTTGTGATCACCGGTGACCCGGGGACGGGCAAGACCCGGCTGCTGACCGAGTGCGTGGACCGCTTCGCGCTCCGGGGCGCGGTGGCGGCGGTCGCCACGCCGCTCGAGAGCGACCGCGACGCGCCCTGGAGCACGCTCCGGACGCTGCTGCGCGCTGGCCTGCCGCGTGCGCCAGGCAGCGCCGCGGCCGAGCCCGGCGCGCTCGCCGTGCTCGCGACCCTGGCGCCCGAAGCGTTCCCGGGCGTCGCGTCGCGCGCACCCGCCGACCACGCCGAGGTGGCGGCTGCCCTGGCGTCGCTGCTGCGGGCGCTCGCCGAGGAGCAACCCGTAGCGCTGGCCGTGGACGAGGCGCACTGCGCGGACGGCGCCAGCATCGAGGCGCTGGGTGGCGCGATGTCGCAGGTCGCCGGGCGGCCGTTGCTGCTCGTGCTGAGCGCGCGCACAACGTTCCAGGAGCCCTCGCGCGCGCTGGTTCGCCTGCGGAGCGACGTGGGACGCGCGGGAAGACTGCCGGGCCAGGTGGTGCAGCTCGAGCCCCTCTCCGCGGCCGAGACGCGGGAGCTCGTCCGGCGCGGCAGCGCCTGGTGTGTGAACCCGGCGGATCTCGATCGCCTGGCCCGTCGCGTCTTCTTCGAGACGAGCGGGAACCCGTTTCTGATCGTCACCATGTTGCAGGGGCTCGAGAAGGCCGCGATCCTGCGTGCGGAAGCGCTCACCTGGCCCCGTCCGGGCGTCACCATCGAGCAGCCGCTCCCGATGTCGGTCCCGAGCCTGGCGCGCCAGGCGGTGCTGGCCCGAGTCGCGGAGCTGGACGCGGCGAGCCTCCAGGTGCTGCGCGCGGCGAGCATCGGTGCGCTCGCGCTGGACCCGGAGCTCATCGCCGCGCTCACCGGTCTCGCGCCCGAGCGCATCGAGCAGCTGCTCGCCGTGCTCGAGCAGCACGGCCTGCTCGGCTTCGACGGAGAGCGCTATCGCTTCGCCGCGCCGCTCATCGCCGAAGTCGTGCGCGGGGAGCGGCTGTTGCCCGGCGAGCGGCGCGCGCTGCGGGCGCGTGCCGCGGCGGCCCTGGCCTCGCGCCCCGACCTGGAATCGCGTCTGTTGCGGGCGGAACTGATGGCGCGAACGGGGCCGGCCGCGGCCGCCTTCGCGGCAGCGGTGGCCGCCGCACAAGCGGCGCTCGCCGAGTCCGCGCCGCGCGCCGCGCGCCGGGCACTCGGCGTGGCGGAGCGCACGCTGCAACCAGACGACGAGACCGGCCGCCGCGCCCTTGCCGAGCTGCGCGGGCGAGTGGCCCCCTAACAGCAAGCAGCGCCGCGTGGGAGCGCGGCGCTGCCTCACAGCTACGCAAGCGGCACCGGTGCCTCACCGGGGCCGTCAATTGATGATGGTTACCCAGAAGTCGACGAGCGCCGAATTGTTCGAGAAGTTCGCCTCTGGAGTGCACTGTCGCGAATTGGCCGTCGCAGTGATCCGGTACTGCCCCTCTTGCAGATGGGCAGTCCAGTGCACCAGGTACTCCTCACCGGGTCCGAGCGCCGGCACCCAAACCTGTCCGTCCCCCAGCGGCAGCGCGCAGGGTGAGAGGAATGACAACGGCCCCGTATGGATCAACGACACCGGAGCCCAGCCGCTAAAACTCAGGATCGAGCTGCCCGCCGGTGTGAGGCCGAGGTTGCTGACGACTGCTGTAAGCTGGACGTCTGGTCCCCACACCACGCCATACATTGGATCGACTTGCGGGGTAACGCTCTTCACGATCAGATCGGCTTGGGCTGCGCCCTGGACGACCGTGTATGAGACGCTCTTACTATCGTTAAAGTGCTTGGACCCGGGGTCGGCCACCGTCGCCCTGGCGACATAGGACCCTGCGCTCAGATGAGTGGCGGAGCGCTCGACTGTGTACTCCTGACCCGGTTGAAGCCCCGGCACGTTGACCCACGTCTGTGCGTCCTGCAGCTCCGCGGGGATTTGAAAATTCAGGGTAGAGGCGTTGGACGCTTCGCTGCCGATGTTCTTGACGACCGCGCTAAACCGGATCGGAAGCCCCACCAAGGGGTTCGCTGGTGCATAGGTGATACTCGCCACCATCAGATCGGGCTGCGCCGTCGGATCGAGGGGATCGGGGTTGTTCAAGGCAAGGGCGCTAGGCCCCCGGACCTGTGTCGTGGGCCCGACGGCTCTGCCGGCATCCTGACACGCCGCAGCGCCGACGATGCCTGCGGCCACCAGGGCGCGAAGAACGCGGCCCCGCCAAGTGAGTGTTGCGATCAATCCAAACATACATGCCTCCTGGTGTGGGTCGCTTCCAGTCTACCGCCGCCACTCCTGCAACCCGTCGGCGTGGCGTTCATGTGAACGCGACCCAAGCTAGGAAGACCCGAGCAATGGCCGAGCAACGCGGAGCCGTCCGAAGTCAATGGCGCGATGCGGAAGAGTTGGGGCAGGGACACCGGCGGTGCGGCCTAGAAGTCCAGAATAATCCCGAGCTGCGCGCCCATTGGACGCCGATACTTCAAAGTGAGTCGTCCGGACTGGGAGATCCTTGGTTTCAAAGCGGCCGAGCGAATCGCGCGCGCCCAGCGCTTGATGAAGCTCCCGTCGGTCGCGCGGTCATCGGACGCCACCATTTGGCCTCCGAACGGCCTGCCCCTGGTGGAGTGGTGGGCGGTCGCGAACGCGACCGCGGCATCCACCAGCAGGACCGGCGCGGTGCGGTCCACTAACGCGAGGCTCTGGGCCTCGGGGCCGCCGGCGCGGGTGACATATACCAGCGTGGCACCGCACACGATGGCGTCGACTGGGTAGCCGCCGAGGCGGAACGAGACGGCGTCCGACGTCTCGACTTGGGTGCCCGGGAACCAGTACCAGCACCGCTCGGCGGCCGGGTGGGAGTGGACCCGCCCCACCGCTTCAGGCGGGCATGCGGCGCGGGCGACTACGCGCGTGGCCGTCGCGGCGCTGTCGTCAGTCGCCAACACAGACGTCACGCGAACTGTCGCGCCGTCCACGGAGCCGAGCAGGCAGCCGAGGCGCTCTGTAGGGCTGGCCGCGAACGCCGCGAGGAGCGCGCGGGCAGCCGGCGCGAGTTCGAGGCGGGGCAATACGGCCTCAGGGGGCCCGAACATCAGGCCGACGAGAACCGCTGTGATGGTCAACGTCATTGCTCCGCCTTTCTCCGTCACCTACCCTGGCTTGCGCTGGTGGTGCGCTCATCTCACGCGACCCAAGCTAGGGAGACGCGGGCAATGGCCGAGCAACCTGGAGAAGTCCGGAGTCAACCGTTGGGGAGAAAGGCGTTTGCGGAGTGTGGCGCGCCGGGCCCTCGTCCCGGCTGAGCGCGCGCTGCAGCCCGGCGACGATGCCGGTCGCCGGGCCGGTGCAGAGCTGCACGTGCGAGTGGCCACCTAGCCGCAAGCAGCGCCGCGCGGAGCGCGGCGCTGCTGAACGGCTGTCGACGGTCGCGAGCCGAACGTCCTAGAAGCGACGCCGGGCCCAGCTCGCCTCGCCATCAAAGGCGGGGTCAGTGGTGAGGCGGAGGATCCCGCTGCCGTCCGATGCGCTCATGGCGTAGATCTCATCGTTGCCGTCGCGCCGGGTCGTGAACGCGATCTGCGAGCCGTCGGGCGACCAGGTGGGATCGTAGTCCCAGAAGGCGTTATTCGTGAGGCGGACGATTCCGCTGCCGTCGGTCGCGTTCATGACATAGATCTGAGCGTTCCAGGTGCGGTTGCTCGAGAACGCCATCTTCGACCCGTCGGGCGACCAGGCGGGGTGGTCGTCATAGCTCGGGTCCGTCGTCAGGCGGACGAGTCCGCTGCCATCCGTCGCGTTCATGACGTAGATCTCATGGTTGCCGTCACGCGTGCTCGAGAACGCGATCTTCGACCCGTCGGGCGACCATGCGGGCTGGTCATCATTGCCGGGCGTATTCGTGAGCTGGACGAGTCCGCTGCCGTCCGCGTTCATGACGTAGATGTCGGTGGCGTTGGCGTCCGAGCGCGTGAACGCGATCTTCGAGCCGTCGGGCGACCAGGCGGGAGACCGCCCGGACGTGAGGCGGACGAGTCCGCTGCCGTCCGCCGCGTTCATGACGTACACTCCACAACAGTAGGTGCCCTCGCGAAAGCTCGCGAACGCGATCTTCGATCCGTCGCGCGACAAGGAGGGCTCGGCATCATAGCCCGGGCTATTGGTCAGGCGGACGAGTCCGCTGCCGTCCTGGTTCATACGGTAGATCTCGTTGTAGCCGGGGGCGCCGGCTCGTGCGCTCGTGAAGACAATCCATTCTGCTAGACGCACGATCGGCGGCGGCGGCCGCAGCACCATGGCTTCGAGAGGGACCGTGTTGGGCGCGGTCGGGCTATCGCAGGCGGCGAGGGCCAGCGCGCCAACGGTGAGCAGCAGGGTCTTGTTTGACATGGGCGTCTCCTTGGTTGTCGCACCGCCCGGTGCGTGGGTTGCGTTGGTGTGGCCCGCATCCGACGCGACCCAACGTAAGGAGGGCCGAGCACTGCCCGAGCAACGCGGAGGAGTTGGGAGTCAACCGCTTGGCAGGAAGGGGGTTGGGAGGGTGCCGCGGCCGGGTGGAACGCAGTAACTTCCGGCAGCGTCAATTCCTAGGTCCGTAGCTCAATTGGTCGAGCACCGGTTGCTGCCCGTGGCGGAGAGTCTTACGCCACGCGAGTGAGGCCGACGCTTCTCGCTGTCAGGGTTGCACCATGGTGCCGGTGCGCGCGGGCCTGGGCCGGGGTGTGCCGTTCACACACAATGCCGTCAAGGATGTTCTCATGCGGCACTACACAACGCCTTGAGCGTTCTGGGCCCGGGAACTAATCCGATGACCGCGCGTCACGTTGTCACATGGGCTGTTATTGGCGCACTCTCCTCCGCACCGGCACCTATCGCGGCCCAAGCTAGCACCTATGACTCGCTGCTTGCCCGAGCGCGCAGCCATGACCCCACGCTCGATTTTGGTGCTCTCCGCCACGCCTACGCACACTCTAATCAGTATGCCCCTTATGACACTCGACAAGGAGACGCTCACCGCTCCGTCTTTGAATCCTTGGACAAGGGCGACTACCGGCGGGTTCTCGCGCTCGTTGACTCGCTGCTGCTGACAAACTTTGTGGACCTCGAAGCCCACATGGCCGGCACCCTCGCTGCCCAAGCGCTGCGTGACTCGTCTCGCGCCACCTTTCACCGGTGGGTAGCGGAGGGCCTTCTCCGTTCCATCAAGGAAAGCGGGCTCGGCACCAAGTCCCGGCCCTTTGTGGTCATTTCCATCACAGAGGAGTATGCCTTCGCACTCTTGACTGGTCTCCGCCGCCACGGCGCGCAGGGCCTTGGTGACTGCGGCGGCCACCCTTGTGACTGGGTGGTATTTCAAGATCGGCGCACGGGCAGCGATACCACGCTCTTCTTCGATGTGTCACTACCAGCTGCCTGGTATGATCGCCAGATCCGTCGGTAGCCGTCTGCGGCCAATCTGACAAGGCGATCCCGCAGCACTGACGACGATCGGTCTGAACAGCGCAGTCGCGGCCGTGCCAACCAGCCCGAGTTACCCCCGGTCAGGCCGCCACCGTGGCGAGCGTCGAAACGGCGATGCTGGTTCCCGCATCCACCTGCGTCTCGAACGACTCCATGGCGACGACGCTGTCGAGCGGCACCTGCGAGATAGGAGTCGCATCGCCGAGCTGGAGGTCGTAGCGGGTGCCAGTGCCGCGCACCGTGTCGCCTACGACGCTGATGCCGTTGGGATAAACGATCGTGAACCCGTTCGCCAGGTGCGCCTTGACGGGCGACTCCACTGTAATCTCGGCGGGGCGGGAGACGTCCGCGACCTCGACGTGGTGGAAGATCCAGATGCACCCGGCCGCAGGGAGAGTCGCTGCGGTGAGCAGCACGAGCAGTCGAGGGCTTGATGAGTGGAACACGGGTGTCTCCTGAGTCGACCCCGACAAGAAATGGGCGGGCAGTCAAGAAGCCGTCAAGGCCACGTGGATCCATTGTCCCCTACGGGGCCAGACCACGGCGAACGCCGCCATGCCGCGTGCTGGAGCGCCCCCCGACGAAGACTTGACGGCGACTTGACGGCACGGGCCGAGTTTCGGCTCGTCCCCAGCTGGAGCAAGTCGTGTCAAAGCATATCGCCCTGTTGCTGTTCGTTGTCATCCTCACCGGGACTGCGTGTCACGACGGCACACAGGTCCTGCAGCCCATCTCATGCCCTACCCCTACGTCACCTCGTGCGGTGCTCGTGGACGCCACGCATGACGGTGGGGCCTGGTGGTTTCCGCAATCAGGGTCCTTCGCTGAGAGTCAGCCTCACCAAGGATTGGCGCTGGCCGAGACGTTCCGCACAGAGGGCTACGTCGTCAACGAGCTGGGGCGCGGGGAGAAGATTACGCGCGATCGGCTGCTCGCTTACGCGGTGGTGATTCGGGCCGGCAATTTCGGCGCGCACGTGGACAGCGAGCTCGGCGCCTACGACGCCTTCGTGGCGTGCCCACGAACACTTGTCCTGCTCGGCGAGTTCCTGGCTCCGGGCGAGCGCGACGACCTGGCCGACAGGTTGGGCATCGCGCTCTCTGGCAATGTGAGCGGGACGGTCACTTCAGTCGTCTCGCATCCGATCACTGAGGGTGTTACGCCGGTTCCCTTTGTTGCGGGGTCCCTTGTCGATCCCGGACGGTCCGTCGCGGTGCAAGTCCTCGGCTGGCTCGACGGTGGCCAACCGGTGTTGGGCATCCAGCAGGGCCGGGCAGCCAAGGTTTTCTTCATCGGTGATACGAACGGACTCGAATCCGTACCGCAGCCCTTGATCGATAACATCGTGGCGTGGGGATTCTAGGGGGGTGGTTGGGCAAGAGGCCCGCTGTGGCGGGCCTCGCTCGTCGCCGCCTCGAGGTTGGGTTATGTGCGCGAGGCGTGGATCGCGCGGGGCGACGGCTCCTGTGTGGCGCGATTTAGACGAGCGGTGCCAGCATGAGCCACTCTGCACCTCAAGCGCTCCGTTCCGACGCCCGCTAGCGCCCTGCTCAATGCCCGTCCATTTCCCCGGGGATTGAGTCGCAGGGACGATCGCTAGACACGTTCGGCGTGTACATCGTCGTGGGTCCCCGAGGCAACGTTCTCAACCCGACATGCACGCCGGCTGACAGACTCCAGTCGTGGTTGCTTCGCGGTCCCCCGCGAACTGGAATCCGAGTCTCCTGGACGTTCCACCGACAGACCGACCGTATAGGCTCACGCGTCGTCCCGATAGGCCGTCTGCGATGTGGGTGCGACTCGATGGAAGTCGCGGCGTCCGCCGACTCACAACTCCCAGGCGCGTTCGCCCCTTACGCACCAAGCGAGAGGCAGGAAGCCTTCCGCGCTCACTTCGAATTCTGTAACTTCCAGCCGCAGCAATTCTTAGGTCCGTAGCTCAATTGGTAGAGCACCGGTCTCCAAAACCGGGGGTTGCAGGTTCGATTCCTGCCGGGCCTGTT
>Ga0209156_10001326_pt1 | contig 20286 bp, 12 predicted proteins | sample GraSoiAngelo_124_FD_185881 | JGI IMG/M metagenome (GOLD analysis project Ga0209156, IMG submission 185881) | Grasslands soil microbial communities from the Angelo Coastal Reserve, California, USA - 14_0927_05_20cm (SPAdes) (version 2) | ecosystem: Environmental > Terrestrial > Soil > Grasslands...
TCGCAGACTGGGGATTGCTCGACGGCTATTTCGCCGATGCGCAGACGGCGGATCTTTTTTACGATGAACTGACCTGGCTTTGTCTCAATCAACATGGCGCATTCAATTCGCCGGTCTGGTTCAACGTCGGCCTTTATCAACAATACGGCATCGGCGACGGCGCGGGCGAAGGCAATTACTTTTACAATCGCGAAACGGGAACAGCCGATCGCGCTGCGACACAATATGAGTATCCGCAAGGGAGCGCCTGTTTCATCCAATCGGTAGACGACACGATGGAAGACATCATGCGGCTGGCGACGAGCGAAGCGATGCTATTTAAATATGGGAGCGGCACAGGAAGCGATCTTTCCACCTTGCGCAGCACGCGCGAGAAATTAAGCGGCGGCGGCAAACCAAGCGGACCACTTTCGTTCCTGAAAGTTTACGATCAGGTCGCCAACGTGGTGAAGAGCGGCGGCAAAACCAGGCGCGCCGCCAAGATGAACACGCTGAAAGACTGGCATCCGGACATTGAGGAATTCATCGACGCCAAGCAGAAGGAAGAGAAGAAAGCGTGGGCGTTGATCGAGCAGGGATACGACGGCAGTTACAACGGCGACGCCTATGGCTCGGTCATGTATCAAAATGAAAATTTGAGCGTGCGGGTGAGCGACGACTTCATGCACGCGGCGTTGGAAGACCGGGAATGGTGGACCCGGCGGGTGCGTGACGGTTCGCCATGCGAACGCAAAGATGCGCAGACATTGCTCCGCAAAATCGCTGAAGGAACTCACATCTGTGGCGATCCGGGGATACAGTTCGATTCTACCATTCATAAGTGGCATACCTGCAAAGGAACGGCCCGACAAAATTCTACTAATCCATGCAGTGAGTACCTTTTCCTCGATAACACCGCCTGCAATCTGGCTTCACTTAATTTGATGAAGTTCAAAAAAGCGGATGGAATGTTCGATGTCGAACGCTTCAAGGCGGCGGTGCGCATCTTCATTACCGCGCAGGAAATTATTGTCGATAACGCCAGTTACCCCGTCAAAGAAATCGCGGAGAATTCGCATATCTTTCGCACGCTCGGGCTCGGTTACGCCAACCTCGGCTCGCTCGTAATGAGCTATGGCTACGGCTATGACAGCGTGGAAGGTCGCGCGCTTTGTGGCGCGATCACTGCGATCATGACCGGTGAAGCTTACGAACAAAGCGCCTTGCTAGCGAAAACGATGGGACCGTTCCCGGGTTATCGTGACGCGCATTGCAGCGGAGTGAGCAAACCGGCGGCAAAAGATAATGTCGCGTCGATGCTGGAAGTGATCGAGCTGCATCGGGACGCGGTCGAGGAGATTCCGGATGCAGATGAATTTGCTTATCTGAAAAAGGAAGCTGCTCGTGCCTGGGATCGCGCAGCCGATCTCGGCAAACGTCACGGTTATCGTAATGCCCAGGTAACTGTGCTCGCTCCCACCGGCACCATCAGTTTTCTGATGGATTGCGATACCACCGGGATCGAGCCGGATATCGCGCTGGTGAAATACAAATTATTAGCCGGTGGCGGAATGCTAAAAATCGTTAATCAAACGATTCGACCGGCACTGGAACATCTCGGTTACGCCGAAGAAGAGATCGCGCGCATCATCGAGCACGTCGATCTTTTCGATACGATCGAAGACGCCACGCCCAGCGCTGATCACAGTGCGGTTCTGGCGGGCAGAGCGGAGGCGGGCCGGCTTTATCCGACGCCGTTGCGAGCAGAGCATCTCCCGATTTTTGATTGCGCCTTTCGCGCGCATCTCGGGCAGCGCAGCCTTCATTACATGGCACATCTGCGAATGATGGCGGCAGCGCAGCCTTTCCTCAGTGGTGCGATCTCGAAAACGGTGAACATGCCGGAGAACGCGACCGTTGACGACATCATGAACACTTACGTGGAAGGATGGCGGCTGGGGTTGAAATCGATCGCCATTTACCGCGATGGCTCGAAACGTTCCGCTCCGCTTAACACCAGAAAAACGCGCGACATGGGAGCGTTCGACGGCGCGATGGATGTAACCGCGGATCCGGAAGAATTGCAGAAACGGATTCTCGAACTGGAAGAAGAGATCGCGATGTTACGGAGCCGGCTGGATCAGCCGATTCGTCACCGTATGCCGGACACGCGCATATCATTGACGCATCGGTTCGAGATCGCGGGCCACGAAGGTTACATCACAGTGGGATTGTACGAAGACGGTCAGCCGGGGGAACTCTTCATCACGATGTCGAAGGAAGGCAGCACGATTGGCGGGTTAATGGATACCGTCGGCACGCTGACATCGATTGCATTGCAGTACGGCGTGCCGCTGGAAAGCTTGGTCAAGAAGTTTGCTTATCAGCGATTCGAACCGAGCGGCTTCACCAAGAACCCCGATATCCGGAATGCCACCAGCATCACCGATTATGTTTTCCGTTATCTCGGTTGTCAGTTCATCAAAGGTTACAAGGAAGCGACTTCGCCTAATCGCGCGCAATCAGAATTTCCGCTGAAAGAAATCGCGGAGATGGAAAAGAAGGCAATCAATCGTCCCGTCGCCGAATTGCCGCGCACGGCTGAGAAAGAATTAATCGACGTGATCACGAGTCATTCGCCCAGTGAAGGCAATCCGAAGGTAGTCAGCGCTGGCTACACTCATGCGGAGCGAGTGAAAGAAGCGCTCGGCAACATGTTCATGGATATTGTCTGCTCGCATTGTGGGAGTGACAAAGTGATCCGTGCCGGCGCGTGCGGCGTCTGCACCGAGTGCGGCACGAGCCAGGGATGTAGCTAACCCCGGATTAATGGTTGCGGGTTGCGGCAGAGAGAGATGACGCCACCGCGGGACGGAGCTAAGCGTATAACTTAACGCCGGAAGGCGAGATAGCCTTTGCCCGTTTTGTATAACTCAAGTCGCCTTGCAATTTCGCAGGCGAGCGTGGTTTCGCCGAGCCGCGCAGCGTGATCAATGGCTTGTGATGCTGTTTCTGCTGCCCGGCCGAACTGATTTTGATTGGCGTAGGCCGCGGCGAGGGTGTCGAGAAAGCGCGGGTTAGCATATCTGGTGGCCTCGCAGCATCTGTGAGCCAACTCTTCGGCGCCGCGAGGTTTGCGCACCCGTTCGTCCGGCGAGGTGGCAAGCAACCAAGCGAATGCATTTACCCCGGCGAGATAGATCGGCCGCTGTTGCAAGCCCTGATCGACAATCTCATAAGCCTCGTCGGATCTAGCTTGTCGAGCCAAGACCAGTGCCTGATTCCAATGCGAGGCAGCATAGGTGGGATTTATCTCGATCGATCGGTTGATGTGTCGCGCCGCTTCTTCGACCTGGTTCCGAGCGAGTAACGCTTCGCCGAGATTGTTCTCCGCTTCGTAATAGCGAAGATTGAGCCGAACGGCCGCGCGATAGTGTTCTTCTGCTCCCCGTAAAACTCCGCGCTCCATTAGATCTACCCCGAGATTGTTGTGCGCCAACCAACAGTTCGGATTTTTGAGCAATGTGTCGCGCCAGAGCGTATCCTTGCTCGTATAAATAAAGGATTGTCGTGCGGTCAGCAGGGCCAGCGCTACGAGGATGAAGCCCAATGCCGCGCTTCGGACATTGCGGCTCACCCCGGAAAGAAGGTTGGGAAACGCACTCGCCAAAGCGATCACTCCCAGGCTCGACAGATACTGCCAGTGGTCGGCAACGAAAGAGAATTGGAAGGCATAACCGTTAAAGAAACCGAGGATTGGTCCCAGTGTGACGACAAAAAACGCAGCCGCCGCTAAAGGTGCTTTGCCGATGCGTTTGCGCAGGAACCAGAGGGTAAAAAGGCAGAACGCGACAAACGCGGGAACAAGTAATAGCCAGGGCGAGGTAACCTGCCAGCGCGGATAGATGAAAGTGAGATCGTTAGGCCAGACCAGCTTGAAGAAGTAGAAAACGATGGCCCGGCCTGCGACGATACAACGCTGGTAAAACTCGAGGTCGAAGGAGACCCCGGCCGCTCCGACGTGATGAACTTCGAGCCAGGCAGTTAGCAGGCCTATCGGCAGACCGACCAGGAAATAGGGAAGCAGCGGGCGAAAATCCGCCGGGCTGGTTCGTTCGCGTTTCCACCAAATGAGAATAGCAAGCACGACCGGAAGCGAACAGGTCACGCTCTTGGAAAGCAGGGCACAGACAAAGAAGAGCAAAGAAAGAACAAACCAGTTGCCACGACGCGGCAGGTCGCGTCTTTCCAAGTTTTCAAAGTTGAGATAGGCAAGAACGCTCCCAAGGAAGAAAGCGGTCGAAAGAAGATTTTTGATTTCGGTGACCCACGCGACCGATTCCACCATGATTGGATGCACTGCGAAAATAGCGGCGGCGAACCAGGCGCCGCGCAGGCCGAGCTTTCGCAGGACGAACCAAAACAGAACTACGTTTAGTGTGTGCAACGCGACATTCACGGCATGATAGCCGAACGGATGAAATCCCCAGAGTTGATACTGAATCCAGAAGGCGGTGCCGGTGATTGGATAATATTGTTGCAAGGCAAGGAGATCGGACCAGAGCCGATAGAGACCGTTCACTCCTTCAAGAGTGCGATTGTGCATCAACCACGCGTCGTCGTCCCAGATGAAGCCATTGCGGAGCGCTGGCAGATAGGCGAGGACGGTAACGGCCACGAGAAAAGCTGCCTTCGTGGAGGTTCGCAAGGATGCGGTAATGAGTTTGGGCATGTGGCGCTCAGGCATGGATTAGCACAATGGATGCTCGGCACGAGTTCAGGAGTGTGGTCCGCGCGAACAAGGTGCAACGCGATCTACCGCGCAGAGTACCCTCATCCCAACCTACTCCCAACGGGAGAAGGGATCACCTCTCCCCTCGGAGAGGCTGGGTGAGAGTTTTTCAGCGTTGCTCACCTGGAACTTCACTAGTTGAGGAAGCGACGACATCCCCTCGGTGGAGAATTTCATTCACCCTACCACTTGCGCTCGCTCAAGGACGCGGTGGAGTTGATCAAAATTGATCGGCTTCACCAGATGCGCCAGGAAACCAGCCCGCTCTGTTTTGGCGAGATCTTCGGCCATTCCGTAGCCCGTCAGGGCAATCCCTCGAAGGCCATAATCAGTACTCAACTGCATCATCAGATCGATGCCGCTGCCGTCCGGCAACCCGAGATCGCTGATAACAAAATCAAAGGTGTGATGAGAGGCTAAAGCGAGAGCGTCTTGTACACTGGAGGCAGGCATAACGTCATGGCCGTGCTCGCGAAGAAGTCTCGTCAGGACGGCGAGCGTCGGCTCGTGATCTTCAACCACGAGGAGGCGGTGTGATTTGCCCGTGAAACGCCGCGGTTGTGATGTCTGAATTTGAGCCTCGGGAAACGGTAAAACCGTGCTCAGCTCCACAGTAAACACTGCGCCCAGACCCGGTCCGGCGCTTTCTGCACGAATAGTTCCGCCGTGGAGCTCGACAATTGCTTTCGAAATCGACAAGCCAAGGCCCAAGCCGCTGCAAGGCTGCAATCCTCGGATATCGCCCTGCTCAAAGGCTCGAAAAACAAACGGAAGCGTTTGCTGATCGATCCCAATGCCATTGTCGCTCACTGTTAGAACAAGTTGTCCTGGGGTGGGATTTGCCGTGCGCACGGCTATTTGGCCGCCGGCAGGCGTGAACTTGATCGCGTTCTCGAGCAAGTTCCAGAATACCTGATTAATTCGGGCGGCGTCACCAGCGACATGATGCTCGTTGGCCGTCAATTCGAGGCGCAGCACTAATGACTTATTCCGCGCGTCACTGTGTACGATCTGCTCGGAGTGAGCGAGCAACGAATGGACATCGACGGCACCGGAAAAGAGCAATTGAAGTTTGCCGTGGGAGACCCGCGTCAGGTCGAGCAAATCGTCAATGAGTCGAGCTTCGAGTTCGACGTTGCGTCGCATCATGCCGAATTGCCGACGCAGCTCCGGCTCGATGCCGGGCTCTTGCTCAAGAGCAGCGGCAGACATGAGCACGGGAGTAAGGGGGGTGCGCAACTCGTGCGAAAGAGCGGCCAAGAAATCGTCCTTCGCGCGATTGGCGCGCTCCGCTTCATTTTTCGCTTCCTCCAGTGCAACAGCATCTTTCTTGCGCTGCGTGATGTCCTCGACCATAGCCAGGTAGTGACGCGGCTTACCGCTCTCGTCGCGCATTAAGCAGACAGTCCGCGTGGCCCAGATTATCTCGCCGTCCTTTCGAACGTAACGTTTTTCCACGCAGGTGCGCGCTGTCTCGCTCAATAAGCGCTGGGTCAGTTGCTTATCTTTCTCGATATCGTCGCGATGGGTAATTTCCGATGGCGTTCGGCTGGTGAGCTCTTCTTCCGAGTAACCGACCATGTTACAGAGCGTGGCATTTACCCGGGCGTAGCGGCTATCGAGCCGTACCACGGCCATGCCGATCGGCGCTTCCTCGAATATCTGCCGGAAATTCTGCTCGCTCGACTCGAGCGCAGCAGTGTGGTTGGCAATGAAACGCATTTCACGGATACTGCGCAGACACGAGATCACCAGGAAGATGTCTTCGAAGATGACCCAGCCGGCATGCTCGATTGATCGCCACGGGCTGGAGCTAAGTACGCCATACACCGAGTAGGGCCAATAAATTCCGCGAAGGAAATGATCCAGGTAAACGACAATTGTCGCCGAAATTAAGACGCGCCAATCGCGGTAGAAGGAGAGGATGACAAGCGATCCAAAGACGTGAAAATGGGTTTCGATGCGACCGCCAGTCAAATCGATAAGCAGAACTGACATTAGCATTTGAGCCACTGCAATGATGTGGCGAGTCAGTGCTGTGCCTGGCCAGGCTCGCGTCATCCAGATCGGGAACATGCTGATTGCCCCTCCGACAAAGATGGCGGCCCAGATGTGAATGTGAATGTAGCTTGATTGACCGACCCAAGTGCGCGGCGAAATGATCATCGCGATCATGATCGCGGCCACCCACTGGAAAAGCATCAGCCGGGCAAATAACTGATCCGTATTTCGATAAATCTCCTGCCGATGCTGCTGAAAGAGCTCGTCGGCCCGATCGGTCCAATCATTAGACTGGAGGGATTGTTGAGCTATTTCGGACATAGCGCTTTGTCTCCTTCGTGCGAGTGCTTTGCCAAGGCGCAACCGAATACGGACGTGGCCGTTCGCGCAGGCGCACGGCCATTAATCAGCGATTCAATCGCGCGCACGCCAGTGTTGTCGCCGACATGCCCCCGAAATTCCGTGATGCCTCCGCTGAAGAGGAGACGCCCATCGAGATCGAATAGAAGTGTGTGGCCTGATGTTTCGGCACCGAATCCGCGTGCCTCAACTCCATCAACATCCGACAGGAGCGTCACGCTTGGGATTGCGGCGACACTGCGCTGAAGATCGGTGTCTTCCCATTCAATGCTACTCTGTCTTGGTTTCAGAAAAAGCACGTATGCATCGACCTTGCCCTGCATACGCGCCATCAACTCCGCCAACTCGGCGACGCTTGCTCGCGTACAGGGGCAACGTGGATGAACCAACATGACTAATGTCGGGCGATCCGTAACTCGCTCAATTTGCGACGTCGACGGCCATTGGCGAGGCACCGCCCCGACTGTGCCGGGGGTGCTTTCGTACGCTAGTAAGGTACGCAAACCGAAGGCAACGGCCACTGTCCAGGCGAGGCCTAACAGGGCAGTAACAAACAGCGTTTTTGTTCGTCGTGGTTGCAAGGAGAATGACCTTAGACGCGGGCTGACTTGCAGCAGAGAGTATTCCACTTGCGGCAGAAATGGGTCAGCCGCAGGAAAATGGGCCGATTTCTTTCCTTACACAGCCTTTGGAATTTACTAATAGTCGCAAAAAAGAGAGACTCGCCATTGAATTGCTGAAGGTCATTTCTGGCGGACAAACTGGGGTTGATCGCGGTGCGCTCGATGCCGCGCTTGCATTTAAAGTTGAATGCGGCGGGTGGTGCCCGGCAAGACGGTTGGCCGAAGATGGGCGAATTCCGAAGCGTTATCCGGTGACGGAGTTGGCGAATGCCGGATATGCCGAACGCACCGCACGGAACGTGGCGGATTCGGACGGCACGTTGATCATTTCAAACGGAGAGCTTGCCGGCGGGACACGTGAAACTGTTGATCGCTGTATCGAAATGCGGAAGCCCCATCTTATCATTGATTGCGCAAGTATGAGCGTCGAGGAAACGATCGAAGCGGCCACGAAGTTCGTTAGGGAGCTGTCATTCCGAGTCGCGCAGACGATGAGGAAGCTCTCAAACGTCCGTAAACGCACTGACCAATTGAGAGCTCCCTCGCATTCGCTCGGGATGACGATCGTGTTGAACGTGGCCGGCCCACGAGGCAGTCAATGGCCGGAAGGCTACAAAACCGCGCTACAAATTGTGTCACGCGTTCTACGCCGCTTAGTGGACAGAACGACGCCATTGAATACAGTTCGTGACTCGCCGGGCGGCGACCCCTGAACATGGCACAAAGCGAAGCAGAAATTCAGCGTCAGAAGGAAATGCAGCAAGCGGAGGAGCTGCTTTTTAGCGGCCGCCAGGAACTCGGTTTCGCTAAAGGACTTTTCCTGGGAAATTTTGTAGCTGACTGGGTGATGCCGTATCCGCGGCTTGACGCGACGCGGGAGACGGAACTGGAGAGCGCACTGAACGAAGTTCGCCAAATGCTCGATCGGGAACTCGATCCAGACTGGATCGATCGTAACGCCGACATTCCGCGCCACCTCATCAATGGTCTTGCTCGCACCGGTGTTCTTGGGATGACGGCGCCGCGGGAAGTCGGCGGCCGCGGTTTCTCGCAAATGCAGTGCTGCCGAATCCTGGAGGAGATCGGGAAACGCGATGCCTCTACTTCGGTGTTTGTTAATGCTCATCACTCGATCGGAATCCGTGCGCTCTTATTGTTCGGCACCCGTGAACAGCAAGCGCAATGGTTGCCGGCGCTGGTGACGGGAGAAAAACTGGCCGCGTTCGCGTTGACCGAACGCGAGGCGGGTTCGGATGCCGCAAATGTGCGGATGACGGCCACGCCGAGCGACGACGACTCGCATTACGTTTTGAATGGCGAGAAGCGTTACATCACCAATGCTGCGGTGTCACAGGTCTGGACGGTGATGGCGCGAACGCCAATTCCGGACAAGCCGGGCAAAGACGCGATTACCGCTTTTTTAGTCACGCCGGACACCCCCGGTGTGGAAATGATCGAAGGACGAATGCCGAAGCTCGGAATTCGCGGCACTGCCACCGGCCGTTTTCGTTTAAACAACGTACGCGTGCCGAAAGAAAATATTCTCGGCCCGCTCGGCAAAGGTTTGCGCGTTGCGCTTACCGTTCTGGACTTCGGGCGCACCACTTTCGGAGCTTGTTGCACCGGTGCGGCCAAACATTGTCTGCAACTGGCAATCGAGCACGCCAACTCGCGTCAGCAATTCAAAAAAACATTGGGCAATTTCGATCTGGTAAAAAAGAAAATCGCGCGCATGGCAGCCGACGTTTACGCGATGGAAGCGATGACCAACGTGACCGCATCGCTAATCGATCGCGGCCTCGAGGATTACATGATCGAGACTGCGATGTTGAAAGTTTTCACAACCGACCGGCTATGGGAAGGGGTCAACGACGCCTTCCAAATCCACGGCGGCTCCGCTTATTTCGATGATAACCCGTTGGGTCGAATATTGCGCGACGCGCGGATCAATCGAATCGGCGAAGGGTCGAACGAAGTGCTGATTTCATTCATCGCGCTGGTGGGGATGCGCGGGCCAGGAATGGAGTTCAAAGAAATTTACGACACCATGATGTCGTTCTCAATGAACCGAGTCGGCAAAGCGTGGAGCGCGGGCATGAATCGGCTGGGCGCGACCATTCGCACGCCGAACGTGCCAGTGCAAAGCGCGGAGTTGCGCGGTTTCGCTGGACAACTCGGGCGTTTGATTTGGCGCTTCAATGTCGCAATCAATCGCGCGCTGGTCGTTTACCGCGAACCGGTCCTGGACATGCAGCTGATTCAGGAGCGGATCGCAGGAGCGGCGATGGAATTGTTCGCCTCAACCTGCGCGCTCAGCCGCTGGGATTCGGAGTTGCAGGCACGCGGGCGAAATGGCGAAAAACAACCACAACCACTCGATTTCACTGCGCCGGAATATTTCCTGCGCAAATCGATTCGTCACGCCAAGGAATTGCTGGCGAAATTAAATGATAATGATGATCGGGCGTTGCTCGCCGCGGCTGATTCTAAGCTGGGAAAACCGTCCCCGATTGGTCAAAACGATCGCTGAAAGGTTCCTTTCTCTCCGCAGCACGGAAGCGGTTTCCGCGGTTTAACATCTCGCTGGCATAACAGGCGCTTTGATGGCGCGCATGCTCAATCCCGGCGATTCCCTTGTCGCGACTGCTACCATAGCTCCCGAAAGTTCAAATTGCCTCGCGCGAGATACCGGGCGCAAGCGATCTCAGCGAACGTTCCTTGTTGGCTCTTTAGTTCTTCTTCTGTTGTTGCTGCCTTTGATCCCCTCATTCGAGAGAGGCGGCTCGCCAATGGATGAAGGATCGCTGCTCCTATATCCCGAACTAATTCAACATGGCATGGTCCCATATCGGGACTTTGAGACATTCTATGGACCGGCCAATATTTATTTTCTGGCCGCGACCTACTCCTTCTTCGGGGCGAACATCTCGGTTGAGCGCGGAATTGGCTTTCTTTATCGCGCACTCGTCCTTTTGCTGATCTTCGCTCTTGTTTCACGTTGGAACACGGCTCTCGCTGCTAGTTGCACCGCGCTCGCCGGCTGGATTTTGCTTCTTTCGCAACTCGCCGCCTATTCGTGGTTTGGCGGTGTGGCGTGCGTTCTGGGTTCCTTTTTGCTTTTGGCTAATCCCAATTCGAACGCGCGCATCTTCCTGGGAGGTCTGCTCGGGGGCGCAGCGCTTCTTTATCGAGTCGATCTTGGGCCGGCCGTGATTGTATCAACCCTTCCGCTGTTTCAGCTGATATGCCGCTCTCAGCGCTTTCGATACCTTGCAGGCTTTGTCGCCGCCTCGATTCCGCTGCTGCTGCTTGCTTGCGTGGCCGGACCACAGCAAATGCTCAACAATTTGTTCCTTTACCCCGTCTTTTACTGCAGCCCGGGTCGCCATCTACCGATTTTCTCAGTCGACCCAGATGTGATCGGATTGTTTTTTGCCCATCTAATCGCAAGCGCAATCAATCTTGCGGCCAGTATTGTTGGCATTCGCGCTAGGCGACACGACGTCCATGGCCGTCTTCTGCTGGCGCTGGCGCTATTGGGCGTGGCGCTGACCCCCCAGGCGATGCAGCGTCTTGATGTAATGCATCTGACCTGCGCCGCTTTCATTTCCCTCGGACTGCTACCGTTGTCGCTGCTCGTTTTGGCGTCTCGCGATTGTGCTGCATCGCCAAACCTCAATAGTGTGCTCCTCGCGAGCTTCGGTATTCTCGCTACGATTGAATTTCTCGCGCCGGAATTAACTGCCTACTTTAAGCACGAATTCAAAGCCGCAGTTTTTTCGCAGAAAGACGAACAGCTCTTTGTTCAGCACAAAGGCCGTGTCTTCCCATTCTACAAGCGGACAACCACAATAATGGCCGGTCGCCTGCTCGACAGGATTGAGAAATTGTCCACCCCTGGACAGAGCCTCTTCATCGGACCGGCCGATCTGCGCCGAACCAATTGCACTGATACATTTCTTTATTACATGCTGCCGCAGTTGCGGCCGGCCACCTACTTCCTCGAGATGAATCCTTTTTCAGCAAACCGTCCCGGATCGCGTCTGGCGGAGGATGTGAAAGATGCCGATTGGCTGGTGCTAAATCGCGACTTCGATTTTTGGAACGAGCCAAATCGCTCGCGCGAGTTTCAATCCGACGTGCCAAATCAAATTGTGAAAGAGCACTTTGAGGTCGTCGCCGAATTCGGAAATTATCTTTTGTTCCACCGCAAAATCGGACCGAAATTCGCGCCAGAACGGCCCACCAAAATGGCGTATTTCTAGACATTTCCGTTACGGGAGGTCTACCGGATGTTCTTGGATGTTACGCACGCACGAGTTTACGCGCTTTCGGCTCGCAATGTTTCGAGATGCACGGCGTCAAAACGCAATTTGCGCTCAGTCGCTTTCTTCCAAAGCATAATCGAGCCGCCGACGAGCACCATCCAGGGCAAAAGCGACCATGTTGCCAAGGTGGGATCTTTCCCATTGGACATGGCAACAAACCAGGGAAATCCGCGAGCAATTGCAGTATAGACGACAAACACGAAAATCGAACTACTGATGGTGAGCCACAAATAAAGCGAGCTCGAGAGAACAAGGATGAACGGTGCAAGCCAGACCATGTATTGGATGCATACGCCTGGCGATAGGAGGAAAAAAATAATCCAAGCGTAAGCAATGGAATCAATCAAACCACGACCATTCAGGTTCCGGCGACGAAAGGCGATTGCAAATACAGCAGCAACAATTGCTACTTTGAGTAGTAGCGCGGTAGCGGCGGCAGGCACCGGCAAATCGAAAGTTCCCCTGCCGTTGAAGGGCCGCCAATGCGTGAGGCGAAGGCAATACGTGATCCCCCATTCGCCCCAATAGCTTCCATATAACAAAACGTTTTTAGTAAACAGAATCGGGAATTGAAAAATGGGTTGGGCCCAAAGTACGACGCAGCACGTTGCAAAGACGGTGCTGAATCGCAGACCATTCCCGCGCGCGATCCAGAAAAAAAGAAAGACGGGCAACAATAAAAGTGGGATTACTTTGATCTGGCAACTAAGCGCGAAAAATAATCCGCACAGCGCGGCTTTTCCTCGCAGGCACATAAACGCCGCGCAAATCAGAAACAACACCATTACCGGGTCGGTGTTGCCGTGAAAGCCGGAGACCATCAACGAAACCGGGCTGATTGCGAAAAGGGCCAACGCCCAGGTTGGAATGAACACAGCCGTCTTTGCCATTTTGAGCAAGATGAGGACGACCAAGAAGTCAGCGACGATTCCAGGCAAGCGAAGGAGAAAGGGGAAATGAATGCCGGCGGCCTGACACCAGGGTTGCTCGGTCAATGCTAAGATGCCGCGCAAATAATAAGCGGTCAACGGCGGGTGGTTAAAGTAGCGGCTGTGCTGATATGTAAATTCGAGGCCATGTTGGCTCAGGACCTTTGCGAATCCATAAAAGAACACGGCGTCATTCGTGCCGATGGTGTTGTAGGCAATCGCGAGTTTCAGGGTCAGCGCAACGAGCGCAACCGCGACAATACAGACCATGCGCAGATCGCGTTTGGGGTTCATCCCCAAAAATTCGAGCAGCTTGAGTGCCCTTTGGCTGGCTTCACCAACGCGACGCCAGCAAAACGCCGATCAGCGGCCGAACAGTCAACCAGTTCCGCTCACTTTAGATCCGCCGGCGATTTTAGAATCTTCAAGCCACGCATGAGTTCGGGACTGACCAGTTCGTAGAGCGGATATTCCACGGCCATGACGACGTAATTACGCATCTCGAACGCGCAGGTTAGGCCGACAGCGGCAAATAGCGCGATGCTGCGCCATCGTTGTGCGACGAACCCAATCAGGACCAGTATTTGGCTGAAGGCGAGGACACGCAATGGCAAGTCCCACATATTTGCGTAACGCAGGTTCATTCCGTATTTGATATTGCACATGACAAGGTAACTCGCGGCAACGAAGAGAAAACAGAACCATTCTTGCTTCTTTGCTCGCCGGAGGTTGAAAGCGGATCCGATTGCCAGCAGCAGGACGATTGGACTAACTAACATTAGATCGACCAGGTAGCGATACCATGGACCATCTCCAGTGAGAATCGCGTACCTGAGTTCGTAGTTCTTACTAACCGACACGTGATAGGTCGCAACTAAGGAAGCTACTCCTCCAGCCAGCATCCCTAACAGAACGACCCCGAGAGCGGGCCCGATGACGGTAGCTAAAAGTAGTTCTCGCGTGACCGTGCCAAACTTCAGCCAATGATTGGCCATGAGAATGGCAACGACAGCGACCCAGACGAAGAAAGCGTTTTCTTTTGTGAGAACCGTCGCGGTCAAGGCAATGGTGTAAAGAACGAGCCACCGCCAATTCTGCGGTGCACGCAGGTTTTCCCACAGCGACCAAAGCACCAGCATCGCCCAAAAAGTGAAGAATCCATCCACCAAGGCATGCTGCGACATATGCAATTGGGTAGGGGCAAAGGCCATTAGCGCTCCAACCCCAATTGCATAGCTAGGCCCGCCGAGTCGCGCGCCAAAAATCGCGGCCAAGAGAAGAGTAAACATGCCGAAGACAGCCGACACGTTCTTAAGGCACCTTAGTGTTTCCGATCCAAAAAGCTCATGCCATAGATAGGCAAAGAAAATGTAGAGGAAGCGGACCGGTGGCAGAATTGAACCCGTTAATGTTTGCTGCTTCTCCCGATAGCGCTCGATGATCTCTGGATACGAGATCAACCCAAAGCGAATAAGCTTATCGGTGTAGTCGCGATAAAGGCCTTCGTCGAAGCCCAGCTGCTGACTCGCCGGTTGCGGATGAAGGACAACGAGATTGCGAAGCGGCCCGTCCGGTTTCTGAAAAAGCCCAGGCGGGAGGCGGAGAAAAATGCCGATTAGCAGAATGATCGACAGCGCGATGAATCGTGGATTAAGCAAACGATGAGCAGACATTCTATCGGGCCATAAGCAGCGAAGATGTAGCGGTTTTGAGGGTTGTGGGCAAATTCCAATCCCATCAGGGCCGAAACTCCTTCATCCGAGAAGTGATTGTTGCTCGTGCTTTGCGGGTTCCCAGGATTGCGCCGGCTTGTACGCCTACGAGTTCGATCAGTGCCATCCCTGAACCACCGCCAGCGAAGTCTCCTCCAGCTCGTTGATCCGAGCAGATTGAGGCAGCGACAAGGGCACCGCCTCTACCTTGTTCGCGTGCGAAACTGCATAGACACTTAGTTGCTGCCACCAGGAGGCTGTATAGGCCCTGTTATCCCATATAAATCGGGAAGCGGGAGCTGGTGGCAAAACCATTGGACCATTTTCCGGAGACGGAAGATTGAGTCCGCCGACAAACCAAACACACCTTCCTGAGAGCAACGTGGCGCGAACGGCCTGCCCGAGATCGTCGATCGGATGTGCGGAGATCATTTTCGCTTTCATCAGATCATAGCGATGAATCCGATGATCAGCGATGCTGGGAATTGTCATCCAAGGCGCGGTGCCGCGGTAATAATGTTGAAACGGGATGCCAAACTGCCATGGAGTGACAACAATCAAATCACCTGGTACAGCTCGGTCTGTAACCGTCCGCGCGGCAACGTCGATGTTGGTTTGGCGTTCCGTGATAGCTGACCAATCGGCAAAAGGCGCCGCGATCAATGCCGCCAATCCCAATCCGAGCCGAACCAATCGTAACCACGCGGCCGTACAAAGACTCGATGCAATTAAATCCAATGCGGCTGCAAGCAGGCAGATCAAAGCAAGATAATACCAAGCTCTTGTAGTATAGCTAAGGACTCGAAGAAACAGGTAACAGCCTGTAATACTTAATCCCGAGACGATCAAGCCAAACCAAATAAGCCCTAGGTTTGAAACGGGCTGGTTGGCCCCGTTTTTATAGATTCGAAAAACGAGGATTCCGATTAAGCCAATCGCGATCGAGTACCAAAGAGCCGGGATACTATAATCCGGATTGCCAAGGGCGACTTCCAAGTGCTTCCACAATGAGTAAGGGGTTGGTGCGCCGCGCACTAGAATGCTCCAATCTCGGGCGCGCGAGTAGGCCGGGACATAAGCTAGAAGAGAACTTAAGACGACCCCGCAGAGGGTCGAGATCGCGAGGACATGTTTTAAACAACGGCGGAAGAGGAAGACTACCGCAGCCGACGCAACGATGGCCACTAATAGAATGCCGTCGTAAAGGAGAACTTGAACACCCAAGAAACAAACTAACATCGCGGTGACGCTGCGCCTGGGAGTCGAAGCCAGAAGGAGGCTGCCGACACAGCCAAACATCAGTACGATCAACGCACTGCCCAAGCCGTAACCTCGAATAGTTGTCCCCCATACGAAAAAGGTTGTGTTTAAACTCAGCAACCCGAGTCCGACCAGTGGAACGCCACTGCGAAACAACCGTGAGTTAATCCAAAATGCCCCCATTAGTAAGCAACCGACACAAAAACCGAAAACACGTAAGACGGTATCGCTCGAGCCGAATAAGGTTGTGTAAATGCGAACAATGAACGGAAACAATGGTGGAAAAGCTTCGTGCTGGAAGTTGCCTAGAAGTTCAGAGAGCGACGGCATTCCGGCCAATTGCACGACGGCGCATTCGTCTCGCGAGAGTGCGTCCGCATAGAAGCCCCGAACCACAAGCAACGAGAGGATAGTCGCCGTTAACAAAAGGCCGACCAGCCATTCAGCCTTGGTAAGTAGGTCCGATTCCTTTGTCGACGCTTCGCCTTGGTGCGTCGTTCGCCCTACCTGGTTTGACAGATCTGCGGTAAATGAAGCATGCCCAGTTCGAAGAAACGCGTTCCACCGGCTGCTCCATTTTTGTGAAGAGGTCGCCGCAATCGATGTCATGACTTGTGACCAGACCAGCCAAGACTGCAACGACGCGCCGATAGGTCAGCGACCAACGGCCGACAAAATGTGCGGTTGAGGCGCCGGAATTTCACGACGCGTAAGGTTCAGCAGCTTCGGTACCGGGTGGTCCCGGGCCTAGGGAGGTCCGACTTTGATTTGTTCACTTAAAGTCCTGAATTCCGGCTGGTCAGGTTTGAGCCGAAGAGCTGCGTCGATCTCAGTTTGCGCGGCTTCGCGATGGCCTTGCCCAAGGAATGTTTTCGCCAGAAGAAAGTGGGTCTTCGCATTGGCGGGATCGATTTGTGCTGCCCTCCGAAACCAGGTTTCAGCGTTGGCATAGTCGCGAGAATCCAGGGCGATAACGCCGAGATTGTTAAGGGCCCCTTTATGCTTCGGATCGATCGAAAGGACGGCCCAATAAAATGCTAATGCATCGTCAGTCTTTTGCTGGGCCAGACGCAGATTTCCGAGCGCGAAAACTGTCTCGGAATTATCCGGCACATACGCATAGGCAACATCCAATTTCTTTTCCGCGAGTGCCAAATTGTTTGATTCGAGCGCTTGCCAGCCGCTGTTGTAGGCGTCGAGCGCCCAGAGCGACGGGTCGCGTTGTGGCCAGGAGATAAAGACGGTGGAAACTGTCAGGAGCACGATGTAGGAGAGCGCCGGCCGAAATTTGCCAGCAGCCAGGTTGCTGAAAAACATGACCAAACCGAAGGCGGCGAAAACAAGAAGGCCGGGAACAACAGGCAATCGATAGCGCTCCGTCGTGAAAACCGGCAACAACGCCAGCATCTGCAGAGCGATCGCAAGGGTGACCCAGCGCCCGGCCGGTGCGGTTTTCCATCCAAGGATCATCGCCGGTAAGGCGAAGGCGGCGACCAGTCCGAAATAAATCCCAGGGAACGTCACTCTCTGTTCCCGCAGGATGGTAATGATGCTGAGATCGTCGTACTGGAATGCGCTCCAGAACGTGCGCAATTTGAGCGCAAGTAATCGTAGCCAGGCCGCCGGATCGCCCTCGATGTAGTCACGCGCTTTGGCGGACCAATAGTGCGAGACCTCGCCACGTTTGAGCGAATGCCCGGCGGCAGATTCGGCCGCGTCTATTGAATCCTGCAACATCGCGGCCTGGCCGGCGCGAAGACCGGGCGGAAAACGCGGATAACCATTCGCGCTGGGATTATTTCCAATCCAGAAATTAATACCGCCGTGGGCGGACAGAAAAACATGGTCGTGCGCAATCAGACGATTGTGCACCCAACACGGCGAAGTACCGACAGCAGCGCCAAGAAAAAGCAGGACGAGGGCGCTGATTCGAGTGCGGAGCTGGGAATGAGTGGAAATCGCTGGCTTGAGCAAGATAGCGCCGATTAAGAATGGGATCAGGAAAAGGATGGTTGCGATCGCTGTCGCGGTGAGGCCGACCAGCAGCCCAAGGGTCAATGCCTCCCATACTTCTGGTGCGTTTTTGCGGCTGATGATCCGCCAAACGATGAGCCAAAAGATAAAGACGACCCAGGCCGTGGGCATGAGAATGGCGGCGTAGGTTTGTGCCGGGACGAAAAGGGCCCAGCCAGCCGCTGCGACCAAGCCTGCGATTTGGGCGTGGCGCTTGGCGGTTCCGGGAAAAATGCCAATCGAAACCTTATAGATCAGCATCGCCGTCCCAGCATCAAGCAATGCCTGCAAGAGGGCCGGAACAAATGGACTGTAGCCGGCAAGCTTGTAGAGAGCCGCTAGGAGGTAAGCGTACCCCGGCAGGCCGTAAAAGGCCAGGTGATCAGTGAGTTGCCCGCTAAGAAGCCGCTGCGCCCAATCATCGTAAAAATGCATGTCTCCGTGAGTCGGCAGGAGGTACGGCGAAATGGTCAGTCGGGCGAGGACAACGACACGGATGAGAAGAACGCCCGCGAAAACGTAGTGCGCCGACTGGAGATGAAACGGGCTGAGGAGCTTACGCAGGGTCACGATATTGGCTCCATCAGTAAGTGTCGGCTACCGTAGCGTTTGCAAAGCGAGAATCACGCCTGAACTCGGGCCTTCGGGCTCCGAAGGAGACAACTCGCTTTCTAGAAATTCTAAAACGCTCGCTCCTTGGCATCGAGAGTGCTTTTAAGGCGGCTATTCCGAGGCGGGTGCTTCGGAGCGCAATCAAACAAACAATAGAGAACAGAAAGCAAGTTAGCAATGTTGAACAAACTTAATAAACGCCGCGCGGGCTTCACCCTCGTGGAAATCATGATCGTGGTCGCAATCATCGCATTGCTGGCCGCGATCGCGGTGCCCGGCTTCCTCCGTGCCCGTAAACGTTCCCAAGCCAGCCGAATCCTCAATGACCTGCGTATGATCGACGCCGCTGTTGACCAATACGCCATCGAAACTAACCGCAGCACCGGGAATGTGGTTAATACGCAGGACTGGACGAACTACTTAAAGAAGAATTCGTCACTGTATAATACCGGCTCCAGCCTTCTGGGAAGTGCCTACGGTATTCAGACGGTTGACACCATTCCAAGAGTGCCAAGCACCGACTACAACGTTTTGTCGGACGTCGCCAGCACCGGTTTTTGGTCGCCTTACGGACCGTAATCCAATTCTGACGATTCATTCGCCTGCCATTCCCCGCAAAGGGAGTGGCAGGGAATGAGTTGTGAGATCGCAGCCGGAAGCCGCGCTATCGCAACCCAGACACAAACAAACAATAAACCAACGCAATAAAAGATAATGTTAACGAAATTGAATCGAAAACATGCCGGCTTCACGCTGGTAGAAATCATGATCGTGGTCGCAATCATCGCATTGCTGGCCGCGATAGCCGTTCCTGGATTCCTGCGCGCGCGCAAACGCTCTCAGGCTTCCAAGATCCTTAACGATCTGCGTATGATCGACGCTGCTGTCGACCAGTACGCAATTGAAACCAATCGCACCACCGGTAACGTGGTTGGAACTCAAGATTGGACCAAGTACGTCAAGAAGGACAGCATCCTGTATAACACAGGTGCGAACCTCTTCGGCACCGCTTACGGTGCTCAAACGGTCGACACCATTCCTCAGGTGCAATCGGCTGACTACGCCGTTTTGTCGGACGTCGCCAGCACGGGCTTCTGGTCGCCTTACGGCCCCTAACAGGGTATAGGAGTTCTAAACTTCGGGCGTCCTCTCGTGCAAATCGGGAGGACGCTCGTTTGTTTAAGGAGGCAGCTTCTCTCTCGCAATCCTGCTCATGAGTCAGATTCCGACTAAGTTCCCGCCTGGCCTCGGTTTTCGCGCGCGCCTTATCGCTTTTTGCGGCAAGCAATGGCCGCGTTATTTTTTTCTCGGAGCCATCGGCTTCATCATCCGATTACCCGCGATCCAGGGTCAACTCATCTGGGACGACATTTGCCTCACCCGAGACAATCCCTTCATAAAAAGCCCGCTCCTCGTTCTCGAAACCTTCCGCCATTATCTCTTTCCCGATTCATTCTCGGGTCACTACCGGCCGGTGCAGAATCTCTCCTACATGTTCGATTACTTTTTTTGGAACATGGATCCAGCCGGTTTTCATCTCAGCAATATTCTCCTGCACGTGGGCGCTGGCCTGCTGCTTTATCGGTTACTCACGCATCTGCTTGGAACGGGGGCCGGCCTTTGGAATAGTGACGACCCGGGCTCGGCGCGCGCGGGTACCCTTGCCGCTTTCATTAT
>Ga0209156_10001331_pt1 | contig 20247 bp, 12 predicted proteins | sample GraSoiAngelo_124_FD_185881 | JGI IMG/M metagenome (GOLD analysis project Ga0209156, IMG submission 185881) | Grasslands soil microbial communities from the Angelo Coastal Reserve, California, USA - 14_0927_05_20cm (SPAdes) (version 2) | ecosystem: Environmental > Terrestrial > Soil > Grasslands...
TGGAGACCACCACCAGATCGCCGATCCGGTCGGCGGGCAACTCGAAGCGGCTGGCAGCGTCGGCGCGCGTGAGCACGGTGTCGATGCCGCGCAGCGCCGCGACCCTTGCCGCGAGGGAGCGGGCATCGACCGCAGCGGGCAGGTACACGGTTGCGTACGAGCCGAGCGCCCCATGATGCACGACGTACGGGTCGGTGATCGGCAGAATGACTCGCGCGCCTGCAGCACCGAGCCAGCCGTCCAGCACATCCTGCAGGTAGATTACGTTGGGGCTCGCGTCGAGCCGCGTCTTGGAATTCATGCCGTGGTCGGCGGTGAGTGCGATGGCGCAGCCTGAGCGCTCGAGCTCATCCAGATAACGGTCCATCATGCGGTAGAACGAATTGGCTTGCGTCGTGCCGGGGGCGTGCTTGTGCTGCACGTAGTCGGTGGTGGACAGGTACATGATGTCCGGGCGGCGAGTCTGCATCAGCTTGACCCCGGCGGCGAACACGAATTCCGACAATTCGGCGCTGTAGACACTCGGCACGCTCATGCCGACCAGCTGCAGCACCCCGTCGATGCCGTGTTCTTCGAGCGTGGCCTGATCGGCCTTCTCCGCGGAGAAGCAGATGCCGCGCAGCTCATGGCCCAGGAGCTTGCGCAGCTTGTCTTTGGCGGTAACCACCGCCACCTTGCAACCCGCGTCGGCGAGCGCCGCCAGGAGCGTTGGGGCGCGCAGCCACTTCGGGTCATTCATCATGACCTCCACGCCGCTGGCGGTGTCGTAGAGGTAGTTTCCGCAGATACCGTGAACCGCGGGCGGCGCGCCCGTGACAATCGACAGGTTGTTCGGGTTGGTGAAGCTCGGCATGACGCAGTCGGCGATGACCTCGCTGCCCTCACCCAGCACCCGCTTCATCCACGGCATGTGTCCGCCGGCCACGGCCTGGGAGATGTAGTCCGGCTCACAGCCATCCACGCACACCACCACGCAAGGGCCCTCGGGCAGCCGATAGGTCCGTGCGTTTACTTCGATGCGACGCATGTCAGTCTCACCTCTTGCGCGCCTCGCGTGCCGGTTCAGGCCCCGCCTGCATCTCGGCGAGCACCTTGCCGACCGCCTCGACCGCACCGGCCATGCCGCGCTCGCCGAGCTGGCCCATGCAGCCGACGCGGAAGGTCTCGAGCGTGGTCAGCTTGCCAGGATACAGGACATAGCCGTGCGCCTTGACGGCGTCATAGAAGCTCCTGAATGCGTAGCGCGGACTGTCGGGCGCGTGGAACGTCACGATGATCGGCGCCTGGATGGCCGCGGGCAGGAAACTCCTCAAGCCCAGTTTCGCCATGCCGGCGATCAGGGTGCGGCAGTTATGCGCGTAACGCGCGCCGCGCGCGGCGAGCCCGCCCTCTTCGAGGTATTGCGAGATCGCCGAATCGAACGCCGCTACGACATGGGTCGGCGGGGTGTAGCGCCATTGCGTGGTTTTTTGCATGTAGACCCATTGGTCGTACAGGTCCAGCGCCAGCGAATGGCAGTTGCCCTCGCTGCGCTCGAGCGCGCCGCGGCGCGCGATGACGAAGCCCATCCCCGGCGGCCCCTCGAGGCACTTGCCCGAGGCGGCCACGACGGCATCGAACGGGGTGTTGCGCGCGTCGATCTCGAGCGCGCCGAAGGAGCTCATCGCATCCACGATCAGGCCCTTGCCATGACGGGCGGCGACCTGCGCGATCTGCGGCAGCGGATTGAGGATGCCGGTGCTGGTCTCACAGTGCACCAGCGCCACGTGCGTGATCGACGGGTCCGCGGTGAGCGCGCGCTCGACGTCCCCGGCGGCAACCTGCGTGTCCTCCGGGTAATCGATAGTGGTCAGCCTGCGGCCGAGCACCCGGCATATTCGCGCGATGCGTTGACAGTACGCACCGTTTTGCGGGACCAGCACGTGTCCCGTGCGTGCAACCAGCGTACCGATCGCGGCCTCGACCGAGAACGTGCCGCTGCCCTGCATGGGGACGCACTCGTGTGTGCCCGCGCCGTGAACGATTTGCAGGAGGCGTTCGCGGACTCGGCCGGTGATGGTGTTGAAGTCGACATCCCAGGAGCCCCAATCGCGCAGCATGCTCTGCCTGGTGCGCAGCGAGGTCGTCAAGGGTCCCGGGGTCAGCAGATACGGTTCGGAAGTCATCGGATTGCTCACTCAGAGAAGGGTGTGTCAGTGAATTCCCGCAGGCTGCGCCGGGGCTGCGTCAGCGCCGTCAAGTGCTGCGCCCCAGGAGCGACGCTGCCTCGCCCGCCATTACGCTGGCCTCGTCGACGCGAATGACTTCGACCGCGGCCCGACTGCCCGGCGCGGCAATGCTCGCATCGATCCCCGCACTCGCGTCGTTGGCTTGCCCGTTGAGCTCGATGCCAATCCATTCCAAGCCGCGCAGGATCCGGGCGCGTATCGGCGGGGAGTGCTCACCAATGCCGCCCCCGAAAGCGATCACATCGACCCCGCCGAGTTCACTCATATACGCCGCCACATAGTGCCGGGCACGCCGACAGAATATCTCGATCGCCAGCGCGGCACCCGCATCGCCGCCGCGCTCGAGCGAGAGCAGCTCGCGCATGTCGGCGCTGCGGCCGGAGAGGCCGAGCAGGCCACTGTCGGCATTCAGCTGGCGGCGCATTTCCGCCGCGGACAGGCCGCCGCGCTCCATGACGTAGAGAAGCGCGCCGGGATCCACGTCCCCCGAGCGCGTACCCATGACCAGACCCTCGAGTGGCGTGAATCCCATGCTGGTCGCAACCGCGCGCTCATCGAGGGTGGCGGTCACAGAACAGCCGCGTCCAAGCTGCAGGCTGATGACCCGGCTGGTGGGCCGGCCGGCCGGCACGCGCGCGCGCGCCGCGTGGCAGAGGTAGCGGTGCGCGGTGCCGTGAAACCCGTAGCGTCGCACGCCAAAGGCCTCATGCCAGCGCTTCGGGACCGCATAGCGACGGGCCGCCTCCGGGAGCTCGGCGTAGTAGGCGGTGTCGAACACGCCCACCACGGGGAGCGTGCCGAGCCGCGCCCGTACGGCCGCGATGACCGCCAGGGCGGGCGGATTGTGCAGCGGAGCGAGCACGTTGAGCTCGGCGAGTGCCGCAAGCTGCGAGTCACCGAGGCGCGTGGTCGCCCGGAAGCTCTCACCCCCATGCACAACGCGGTGCACGGTCGCATCGAGCCCGCCGAGCAGGTCGCGACCGTGCACGGTGGCCGACAGCCACGCCAGCACGAAGTCAGCGGCCTCGGCGAGTGTGCGAATCGGCGCTGGCCTGGGGGGCGCCGGCTCGCTGGTCTGCAGCGCGAACTGCCCCGACCCGTCGGCCAGATCCACGAAAGCGCCGGCCTTGAGCCGGCGTGCAGGTCCTTCGCTCATCTGCATCAGATCGAACTTGAGCGATGAGCTGCCGGCGTTGAAAACGAGCAGCCGCATCAGGACCCCTGCGCCGCTGCCGGGTGTACGCGCGCGAGGCGGCGCAGCGCGTAGGCGCTGAGGAGCACCACCACGCTCATGAGACCGAATACCAGGGAGGCGCGCTGCTCGGGGATGACGGACATCGCCGCCACGATCGCGAGCATCGCCACGATCGCGAGGCGCGTGAGCCACGGGTAGCCCCACATGCGCATCCGCAGCCGTTCGGGCATCTCCTGCTCGAGACGCCGGCGCAGCCGCAGCTCGCTGACTGCGATCAGGACGTAGACGAAGATCGCGACGGTACCGTAGGAATTGACCAGAAACGCGAAGATCCTGTCGGGCGACAGGTAACTCATCGCGACGGTGACATAGCCGAAGGCCGTACTCGCGAGGATTGCGGCGAGCGGCACGCCACGCTTGTCGAGCTTCGCGATCAGCGCGGGTGCATCGCGACGCCGGGCGAGCGCCATGAGCATTCGCGAAGCGGCGAACAGGCCGGAGTTCAAAGCGGACAACACCGCCGTGAGTATCACGATACTCATCACCGTTGCCGCCGCCGGGATCCTCAGCACCTCCATGACGCTGACGTACGGCCGCGCCATGCGCGTCGGGTCGTTCCAGGGCACGATGGCGACCACCAGGAAAATCGAGCCGATATAAAACACGAGCGTCCGCCAGATCACCGACTGCGTGGTCTCCGCGACGGCCTTCTCCGGTTCCGCGGACTCGGCGGCGGCGATGGTGACGATTTCGGCGCCGAAATAAAATCCGGTCGCCGCGACCGCTCCGGTGAGCACCGGGACGATGCCATTGGGCATGAAACCGCCATGCGCCGTAAGCTGCAGCACCCGTTCCCCGGCCCCGGGCCAGGCACCCAGCGCGAACAGGGCGCCGGCGCAAAGAAACGCGACGATGGCGGCGACCTTGATCGAGGCGAACCAGAACTCCGCCTCGCCGTAGGAGCGCACCGACAGCAGATTCACGATGGTGAACAGCCCCATGAGTGCGAGCGTGAACTGCCAGGGCGCGATCGTCGGCCACCACGTTGCGAGGATCTTGGCGCCCGCGACCGCTTCGAGGCCGACGACGATCACCCAGAAATACCAGTACATCCAGCCGGTCAGAAACCCCGCCAGCTCTCCGAGCGCCAGACGGTTGTACTCGTAGAACCCGCCGATCGCGGGGTAGGCGATCGCCATTTCCCCGAGCATGCGCATCACCAGCACGACCAGCGTGCCGGTCAGGGCGAACGAGACTACGGCGGCGGGACCGGCGGAGGCGATGACCACCCCGCTGCCGACGAACAGGCCGGCACCGATCACGCCGCCGAGCGCGATCATATGCATGTGCCGCCGCTGCAGCGCGCGACGCAGCCCGCTCGCGCCTGAGTCTGGCGCAGTCATCGGCGGCACCGCGGCTGGATGCTGCACGCAGGTCGCGTCACATGAATTTCTGGTATTTCGCCAGGTGCCGCACCGGCTTCGACAGGGCGTCACGGCGGAACGGGTCGCCGAGCTCCTGCGTCACCATCACTTCCAGCACGGTCGTCTTGCCGGCGCTCTGCGCCGCAGCCGCGGCGCGCAGCGCGGGGGCGACGTCGGCGAGCCGCTCGAGGGTGACGCCATCGCAGCCGAACGCGCGCGCCACGGCGGCCCAGCTCGGGTTTTGCAGATTGACCCCCTGGTAGCGCCGCGAGTAGAAGTCGACGTGATTCTTCTTCTCCGCGCCCCACTGTTCATTGTTGAACACGATCACCGTCACGCCGATCTTCTCGCGCACGCAGGTGAGCAGCTCGTTGAAGCTGATGCCCCACGCGCCGTCGCCCACGTAGGCGAACGCTGGACGCTCGGGTGAGGCGACCTTCGCGCCACAGATCACCGGAAACGCATAACCGCAGTTGCCGAAGCTCATGGCCGCGAACATCGACCGCGGCCGCTCGAAACGCAGATAGGAGTTGGCCACCGAGCAGATGTTGCCGATGTCCGTTGACACCATGGCATCCGCGGGCATGGCCTGCTCGAGTGAGCGCAGTACCTCACGCGGGTGCAGCCGCCGGGAGTTGGCCGCTACTTCGAGCGAGTACGGATCGCGCTCGTGGGTCCAATCCCTGAGTTCCGCTTCCCAGGTCGTCTTTTCGGCGGCGATGCGTGCCAGGCGCGCGGTGCGGCTCGCCGCGCCGGTGAGCCGCCGCTCCTTGAGGCGTGCTACCAAAGCAGCGGCGGCGGCGCGGGCGTCGGCCTGAATTCCCACCGAGATCGGCTTGACGAGCCCCAGCATCCGCGGGTCGCTGTCAATCTGGATGATCTTCGCCTGCTTGGGCCAATAGTCGAGCCCGTGTTGCGGCAGCGTGCCGAAGGGTCCGAGGCGCGTGCCGAGCGCGAGCACCACGTCCGCCTGCGCGATCAGCTTCATGGCGGCCTTCGAGCCTTGATAACCGAGGGGGCCGGCGGCCAGGGTATGGGAGGCCGGGAACGAATCGTTGTGCAGGTAGCTGTTGCACACCGCGGCGCCCAGCAGGTCCGCAAGCTCGATCGCCTCGGCCGTGGCGCCTGCCGTGATGACGCCGCCACCGGCAACGATCACCGGGAAGCTCGCGCCGGAGAGCAGCTCGGCGGCGGCATCGAGCGCCGCCCCATCGCCCGGGCCGTGCCTGAGAAGCATCGGCTTGGCGATGCTCGCCTCGATGTCGCCGTAGAAGAAGTCGCGCGGAATATTGAGCTGGGCAGGTCCCGCCTCCAGCATGGCGCGGTCAAAGCAGCGCGCGGCGATCTCGGCCATGCGGCGCGGATTGTTGACGTGGCCCTGGTACTTGGTGATCTTCGAGAAAATCGGCAGCTGCTCGGTTTCCTGGAAGCCGCCGAGCCCCATCGTCATGGAGCCGGTCTCCGGCGTGATGAACACCACCGGCGAATGAGCCCAGTACGCGGCCGCCACTCCGGTTACGAAATTCGTGACCCCCGGTCCGTTTTGCGCGATGCACACGCCGTGGCGGCCCGAGGCGCGGGCGTAACCGTCGGCCATATGAATCGCGCCCTGCTCGTGGGCGACCGGCACGAACTGAATGCCCGCCGCCGGGAAGATATCCAGCGCGTCCATGAACGCCGAGCCGACGATGCCGAACACGTGCGTGACGCCATGTGCGGCCAGCGTTTCAACCAGCGCCTCCGAGGGTCCCATCTTCTGCGGCTGGGTCACGGGCGTGCCTCCTGTACAAGGTTTCTTCAGATGAGATGATTTGTCTCTTTCAGGAGCGGTATATTATAATAGTCTCCCAGTAGGGCAAAATAATTTCTTTATGGCGCCTGTTGCGTCCTGTTTATCGGAACGGAGGGCCTGATGGCCGGCCGCGTGCTGTCACTCCCGGTCGAGACCGCAGAAATCGCGAGCGAGACCTCCTCGACGCTCAAGGCCTTCGGTGTGCTCGAGGTGCTGGTGCGCGCGGGGCGTGCCGTCACGCTCTCGGAGCTCATGCAGGCCACGGAGTTGCCGAAGCCCACGCTGCACCGCACGCTTGCGCTGTTCGAGGAGGCGGGTTTTCTCGCCCGCGAGCCCGGCGGCCGCGCCTATATCATCGGTGAGCGCCTGTCGCGCTTTGCGCTCGACGTGCTGCGCAGCGATGGCGCCGCAGCCGAGCGCCGCACGATATTGCGGCGCGTGGTCAGTGAGATCAGCGAGACCTGCAATCTCGCGGTACTGAAGAAAGGCGCCCTCATCTACCTCGACCGCATCGAAGCGCCGTGGCCACTGCGCTTGCACGTGCCGGAGGGCGGCGATGGGCTGCCCCCGCACTCGTGCGCCAGCGGCAAGCTGCTGCTGGCTCACCTGGCGGCACCCGAGCGAGCGCGCCTGCTCGGGCTGATGCCGCTCGAGCGCTTCACCGAGCGCACCATCACGGACCGGGCGGTGCTGGAGTCGGAGTTGGACCGCATCGTGAGCGTCGGTTACGCCGTCGACAACGAGGAGTACGTGCTCGGGGTTGCCTGCGTTGCGGTGCCGGTGCGCAACCGGCACGGCGATGTCATCGCCGCGATCGCCGTGCAGGGAGCGACCGCGCGGCTGCCGCTGATGCGCGCCATCGAGTTCATACCGCGGCTGCAGGCGGCGGCGAGCGAGATCGGAGCCACTTTCGGCTGACAGAACGGTTACCCATCGCGGCGCGCGCCTGCGGGCGCTGTGGCATGCGCGGAGATCAATATGGAAATGACGCTGGAGAATCTGGAACGCCATTGGATGCCCTTCACGAGCAACCGCGAGTTCAAGCGTGAGCCGCGCCTGTTCGTGCGCGCGAGTGGCATGCACTACTGGACTGCCACCGGCCGCAAGGTTCTCGATGGCAGCTCCGGGCTCTTCACCTCGGCGGCCGGCCATTGCCGACCGGAGATCGCGGCTGCGGTCGCCAAGCAGCTGCAGACGCTCGACTTCACGCCGTCCTTCATGCGCGGCCATCCCGGTGCGTTTGCACTCGCCGACGGCGTCGCCGCGCTCACGCCGCAGGGCCTGGATCATGTGTTCTTCTGCAACTCCGGCTCCGAGGCGGTCGACACGGCGATGAAGATCGCGCTGGCCTATCACCTCGCCCGCAATGAGGGGCAGCGAGGCTATTTCGTGTCCCGCGAGCGCGCCTATCACGGCGTAAACATCGGCGGCACGGCGCTGAGCGGCATGGTGCGCAACCGCGAGGCGTTCGGCGCGCTGCTGCCGGGGGTATTGCACCTGCGGCATACGCTGCTGCCGGAAAATCGTCTGACCCGTGGGATGGGCAGCACGGGAGCCGAGCTCGCCGATGACCTGTTGCGCTTCGTGAACCTCGTGGGTGAGAAGCGCATTGCCGCGGTGTTCGTCGAGCCCATCGCCGGGTCCACCGGGGTCATCGTCCCGCCGCGCGGCTACCTCGAGCGGCTGCGCGAGATCTGCACTCGCTACGGCATCCTGTTGGTGTTCGATGAGGTGATCTGCGGCTTTGGCCGCACCGGTGAGCCGTTTGCCGCGACCTCGTTCGGCGTGACTCCCGACATCATCACCATGGCAAAGGCGCTCACCAACGGCGCCCAGCCGATGGGGGCGGTCGCGGTGCGCACCGGCATCTACCGCACCATCGTCGATGCTGCGCCCGATGGCGCACCGGAATTCTTCCACGGCTACACGTATTCGGCGCACCCGGCCGCCTGCGCGGCCGCTCTCGCCACGCTCGAGATCTACAGGAACGAGCAGCTGTTCGCCAAGGGCCGCGAGCTGTCGGGTTATTTCCTGGACGCGATGTTCGCATTGCAGGACCTGCCCGCGGTCAACGATGTGCGCGGGTTCGGCATGCTGGCGGGTATTGAAATCAAACCCGGCAAGGCTCCAGGCGTGCGCGGCAACGAGCTGCAGGCGAAGCTGTTCGATCGCGGCCTGCACGTGAAGACCACCGGCGATGTCGCGATCATGGCGCCGGCCTTCATCGCCAGCCGCGCCGATATCGACCTGATGGGCTCGATGCTGCGCGAGGCGATCGCGCAGTACTGATCCGTATCCCGGCTGCGCCTGCGGCGGCCGATGGATCCAGTGAACTGTGGCCGGGGGAGATTCGGTGCCGAGCATTCCGTCCCAGGCACGCGTCGTGATCATCGGCGGCGGCATCGTCGGCTGCAGTGTCGCTTACCATCTGGGCAAGCGCGGCTGCAGCGACGTGCTGCTGCTCGAGCGCAGGCAACTGACGTGCGGCACGACCTGGCACGCCGCGGGGCTGGTCGGCCAGCTGCGCGCGACCCAGAACCTCACACGCCTCGCCCAGTACACCACGCAGCTCTACGCGGGACTCGAGCGCGAGACCGGCCAGGCGACCGGCTTCAGACAGGTCGGCTCCATCGCGGTGGCGGCGAGCGAGGCGCGCTTCGAAGAGTTGAAACGCGGCGCCTCCATGGCGCGCTGCTTCGGCCTCGAGGTACAGATCCTGCCGCCGGGTGCGGCCAGGGAGCGCTGGCCGCTGCTCTCGACCGATGACCTGGTGGGCGCGGTGTTTCTGCCGCAGGACGGGCAGACCAACCCGGTCGACACGACCCGCTCGCTCGCCAGGGGCGCGCGCAACGCCGGCGTTCGCATCGTCGAGAACCTCAAGGTCACGGCCATCCGCGCCGCGCGCGGGGCGGTCACGGGTGTTGCGACCGAACAGGGGGAGGTTCGAGCGGAGGTCGTCGTGAACTGCGCCGGCATGTGGGCGCGGGAAGTCGGCGGTTGGGCGAATGTCAGCGTGCCGCTGCACGCTGCCGAGCACTTCTACATCGTGACGCAGCCCATTCCCGGGCTGGCACCCGGGCTGCCGATCCTGCGTGACGCCGATGCCCGCTCCTACTTCAAGGAGGACGCCGGCAAGCTTCTGGTGGGATGGTTCGAGCCCCGGGCGAAGCCCTGGGGCGAGGGCGGGATCCCCGAGGACTTCGCCTTCGAGCAGTTGCCCGCGGACCTCGGCCACATCGAGCCGCTGTTTGCGAGCGCCATACAGCGGGTGCCGGCTCTCGAATCCGCAGGCGTGCAGGTGTTCTTCAACGGGCCGGAGAGCTTCACGCCCGATGACCGGTATCTGCTGGGCGAGACCCCGGAGATGCGCGGTCTGTACGTGGCGGCTGGCTTCAATTCGATCGGCATCCAGTCGGCCGGTGGGGCCGGCAAGGTTCTGGCGGACTGGATCATCGACGGACATCCGCCCTTTGACCTGTGGGACGTCGATATTCGCCGCTGCGCGCCGTTCCAGCGCAACAAGCGCTACCTGCGCGACCGCACGGTCGAGACGCTCGGCCTGCTCTATGCAATGCATTGGCCGTTCCGGCAGGCCGAGACGGCACGCGGGGTGCGCAAGTCCGTGTTGCACGAGCGCCTCGCTGCAGCCGGGGCGTGCTTCGGAGAAGTGGCAGGCTTCGAGCGCCCCAACTGGTTCGCGGCCGCGGGTGAGCGGCCGCGTTACGAGTACAGCTACGGCCGCCAGAACTGGTTCGCGCAGGCGGCCGGCGAGCACCAGGCGGTGCGTGAACGGGTGGGCCTGTTCGATCAGTCCTCGTTCGCCAAGTTCGTGCTCAAGGGCCGCGATGCGGCGGTGGTGCTCGGCCGGGTCTGCGCCAATGACATCGACGTGCCGATCGGCAGGATCGTCTATACGCAGTGGCTCAACGAGCGTGGCGGCATCGAGGCCGACCTCACGGTAACGCGCGAGGCCGAGGACGCATTCCTCATCGTCACCTCATGCGCGACGCAGGCGCGCGATTTCAGCTGGCTCTGCCGCAGCATTCCGCCGGAGGCCCGCGCCGTCGCATTCGACGTGTCCTCGGCGTATGCGGTGCTCGGTCTCATGGGCCCGCGCAGCCGCGCGCTGCTCGCGACGCTCACCGACGCGGACCTGTCCACTGCCGCGTTTCCGTTCGCCACCTCCCAGATCATCGATCTCGGTTACGCGCGCGTACGGGCGAGCCGGATCACTTACGTCGGCGAGCTGGGCTACGAGCTGTACATCCCCACCGAGTTCGCGCAGTCCGTGTACGACGTGATCGTCGGCGCGGGTGAGTCCGTCGGATTGCGTCTCGCGGGCTACCATGCCCTCAACAGCCTGCGCATGGAGAAGGCGTATCGGCACTGGGGCCACGACATCGGCGACGAGGACACACCGCTCGAGGCCGGTCTGCAGTTTGCGGTCGCCTGGGACAAGCCCGGCGGCTTCGTCGGCCTCGAGGCGCTCAGCGAGCGGCGCGCGGCCGGCGTGCGGCGGCGACTCGTGGCGATTGCGCTCGAGCGCGCGGATCGCCTGCTGTATCACAACGAGCCGATCTGGCGGAACGATGAGCTGGTCGGGGGGATCTCCTCCGGGATGTTCGGCCATACCGTCGGTGCGTCGCTCGGTCTCGGCTACCTCGCCAACGGCGGCGCACCGGTGAGTGCCGAGTGGATCGCCGCGGGCCGATACGAGGTGGAGGTCGCCTCCGAGCGCGTTCCCGCGCGGGTCTCGCTGCGGCCCTTCTATGACCCCTCGAGCGCGCGGGTGAAGTGTTGAATCGGGCGCCCCGGCCGGCGCTGGCGCGTGGCGCGCTCAGCGCCTCGCAACACGGTGCTCCATGAAGAGCCAGGCACGCGTCGTCGTCATCGGTGGCGGGGCGGTCGGCTGCAGCGCGCTGTACCACCTCGCCCGGCTCGGTTGGACGGACGTGGTGCTGCTCGAGCGGGACGAGCTCACGGCAGGCTCCACCTGGCACGCGGCCGGCAATTGCCCCAACTTCTCGACCTCCTGGGGCATCCTCAAGCTGCAGCGGTATTCGACCACCTTGTACGGGCGGCTCGCGCAGGAGGTCGGCTACGACATCAACTATCACGTGACCGGCAGCATCCGCCTGGCGCACACCGCAGACCGGGTCGATGAGTTTCGCCATGTGGCATCACAGGCGCGCGCACAACACCTCGACGTCGAGCTCCTGTCACCGTCGCAGATCAAGGCACGACACCCGTTCCTCGAGCTCGACGGAATCCGCCTGGGCCTCTGGGACCCCGGGGACGGCGATATCGACCCGGCGCAGTTGACGCAGGCGCTCGCCAAGGGCGCCCGCGATCTGGGCGCCAGCATCCACCGGCACACCCGGGTGACCGCCATCCGCGAGTTGCCCGCGGGCGGCTGGCGCGTCGAGACCCCGGCAGGATCGATCGACACCGAGTACGTGATCAACGCGGCGGGCTATCGCGGCGGGGAGGTGGCCGCGATGATCGGCGAGTACCTGCCGATGGTGACGCTGTCGCACCAGTACCTGATCACCGATGACATCCCTGCGCTCGTTGCGCGCGGGTCGGCGCGCCTGCCACTGGTGCGCGACCCCGACGTGAGCTACTACCTGCGACAGGAGCGCCACGGGCTGCTGCTCGGGCCATATGAGTCGCACGCCAGGGCTCGCTGGCTCGAGAGTCTGCCGAGCGACTTCGCCCACCAGCTCTTCGGCGACGATCTCGGACGTATAGAGACCTACATTGAGGCGGCGTGCGCGCGTGTGCCGCTGCTCGCATCGGCGGGCGTCAAGCGGGTCATCAACGGCCCGATCCCGTATGCGCCGGACGGCAATCCGCTCATGGGTCCGGCCGCGGGTGCGCGCAACTTCTTCCACTGCTGCGCGTTCACTTTCGGGATCGCACAAGCCGGCGGCGCCGGCCGGGTCATGGCGGAATGGGTCGTGAACGGCGAGCCGGACTGGGATGTGTGGCCGCTCGATTGCCGCCGTTACCTTCAGTCTGTCAACAGGACCTACGTGCTCGCCAAGGCGCTCGAGACGTATCAGCGCGAATACGGCGTCTGTTACCCGCAGGAGGAGCGCCCGGCCGGCCGTCCTGAAAAGACTTCTCCCCTCTACGATCACCTGCGCTCGCACGGGGCGGTGTTCGGCGCGCGCGGCGGCTGGGAGCGCGCGGTGTACTACGCGGGGCCCGACGATCCGGCGGGTCCGGAGCGCTCGTTCCGCCGACCGCACTGGCATCGGGCCGTCGAGCGCGAGTGCGCCGCGGTCGCCAACGGCGTCGCGGTGCTGGATCTGCCCGGCTCTGGCAAGTTCGAGATCGCGGGCGCGGGGGCCGCCGCGTGGCTCGATCACCTGCTCGCAGGCCGGCTGCCCCGCGAGGGCCGCACGGCGCTCAGCCTGTGCTGCTCACCGCGCGGGGGCATCGTGAGCGAGATGACCGTGTCGCGCCTGCCGGATGGGCGTTTCTGGTTGATGTGCGCCGCTGCCGGCGAGCGGCACGACGAGCACTGGCTGCATAGCCACCTGTCGCAGCGCCATGGCCAGGTCAGCATCGCCAACGTCACGGCCCGCTACGGCTCGCTCGTCGTGGCGGGACCACGCTCGCGGGAGTTACTGGCCACGGTCACCGCTGCGGATCTGTCGAACGCGGCTTTCCCGTGGCTCGCGGTGCGTACGATTCGCATCGCGGACGCGGCGGTCCTCGCCATGAGGGTCAACTACGTGGGCGAGCTCGGCTGGGAACTGCACGTGCCGGGCGAGCATCTGCCGGCCGTGCACGACCGGCTGGTCACCGCCGGCCGCGCATTCGCGCTCGCGTACTTCGGGCTCTATGCCATGGAGAGCCTGCGGCTCGAGAAGTGCTACCGCAGCTGGAAGGCCGACCTGACGAGCGAGTACACCCCCTTCATGGCTTCGCTCGAGCGTTTTGTGCGTCTCGACAAGGAGGCTGACTTCATCGGCCGCGAGGCGCTGCGCAGGCAAGCGGCCGCGGGCCCGAAGGAGCGCTTCGTGCCGCTGCTCGTCGATGCGAGAGACGCGGACGCGGCGGCGGTATCCATTGTGTATCGTGGCACCGAAGTGGTCGGGCTCGTCACCTCCGGCGGGTATGGCTACCGATTGAACCGCAGCATCGCGCTTGCCTACGTGCGCACCGATCTCAGCGCGCCAGGCACGCAGCTCGAGGTGGAGATTCTGGGCGAGCGCTGCCGGGCGGTCGTCGCGCGCGAGCCGCTCTACGATCCGGGCAACCTGCGCCTGCGGGCCTGACTCGGTTGCGAGCGCGCCTTGCCCGGCGCCAGCACGCGCGCCACGCCGCGGCCGCGCGGGTCGGCCACCGCGGTGGCGCCCGAATCCCCGACGACGATCACCTGGATGTCCCCGTTCCACCCCTGGTTCACGAAGCTGTAACCGCGAGCGCTCAACGCTGCGCGCGCCGCCGGGTCGAGCGTGGCGTAGGGTTCCTCGAAGAGCGTATCGGGCGGCAGGAGCTGGTGGTGGATGCGCGGCGCCGCCACCGCAGCCTCGAGTGGCAGGTGGAAATCGTGCCAGTTGGTGAGCACCTGGAATATCCACGTCGCGATGCGTGACCCGCCGAGTGTGCCGATCACGACCGCCACGCGGCCGTGCTCGGTCAGGATCGTCGGGGTCATGGTCGACAGCGGCCGCTTGCCGGGCGCGATCGCGTTGGCATCGGCGCCGACGACGCCGTAGATGTTCGGTGCGCCAGGCTTGGCGGAGAAGTCGTCCATCTCGTTGTTCAGCAGAAACCCCGCGCCGCTGACGACCTGACCGGAGCCAAAGTCGTCGTTCAGCGTGTAGGTGTTCGACACGGCGTTGCCCCAGCGGTCGACAATCGAGAAGTGGGTGGTGTCGTGATGCCCGGCAAGCCCCGGCTGCACCTCGCCGGTCGGTGTCGGGCGCCCGGCGCTGACCTCGCGCGCGCGCCGCGCGAGGTAGGCCGGGTCGAGGAGCTGCGCCACCGGCCCCGGGTGGAAGTCGGGATCGCCAAGGTAGGTGGCGCGGTCCGCAAACACGCGCTTCTCGATCTCGGCCAGCAGGTGCACGTACTGCGGCGAGTTGTGCCCCACCCCCGCGAACGCCGCGGCGAGGTCGGCCTTCATCGCCAGCATCGACAGCAGCGCAATGCCGCCGGAGCTCGGCAGCGGCGCGGTGATGACGCGGTAGCCCGCCCAGTCGCCGGCGAGCGGCTCGCGCCATACGGGACGATAGGCCGCAAGGTCGGCACGTGTGATATGGCCGTGGCTGCGCGCCATTTCGGCGGCGATGAGCTCCGCGGTACGCCCGGCGTAGAAGCCGCGCGGACCCGCGGCCGCGATCCGCCGCAGCGTCGCTTCGAGCTCGGTCTGGCGCAACGTCGCATCGGGCGCGAGCGCGCCGAAGTAAGCGAGGAAGTTGGTGCGCCCGTGGAGTCGGGCGGCGAACTGGTCGCGCCTCGCGATGAGCAGGCGATCGACGCGAAAGCCCTCATGCGCATAGCGCAGCGCGGGCGCGAGATCGGCACGCCAGGGGAGCCGGCCGAAGCGCCGATGCAGCTGCCACAGGCCCGCCACCGTGCCGGGGACGCCGGCGGCGCCGGCGCCGATGGTACTTGCGTCCTGGATGAGCTCGCCGGCCGCGTCGAGGTACATGCCGGCGCTCGCGCTCCCAGGGGCGCACTCGCGGTAGTCGAGGAAGTACGCCCTGCCATCGACGAGTAGGGTGGCAAAGCCGCCGCCGCCGAGGTTGCCGGCTTCCGGGTAGGTCACCGCGAGGGTGAAGCCGACCGCTACCGCGGCGTCGACCGCGTTGCCGCCGGCGGCGAGGATCTCGGCCACAGCGTCGGCGCCGTAGCGGTCGGGCGCGGCGACCGCGGCGGGTGTTGAAGGGGAAGACGGGGGCGCGGTGTGGGCCGCCGCGGCCCCGGACAGAAGGGGGAGGCCGGAGGCCGCCACCGCACACGCCTTGCGCCACCAGAGAAGTGTCATGCTCACCCCACGACCCGGCTGCGCGCCGCCGCGCTTGCGTGGTGCGCAGCGTAGCACTCGCGCGGTACGAGCGTGCAGCGATGGAGGAGCTCACTCGCTCACTGGCGGTGGCGGCGGTGAGTCCGATCGTGCGTGGGTTCGCCGTCGGGCGTACGATCGGCCGGAAAGGAGCGCGAATTGACGGCAAGTCGGCTCACCGTGGCGCAGGCCCTGGTGCGCGCCATGGCGGCGCAGTGGACCGAAGTTGATGGCGAGCGCCGCCGGGTGTTCGCCGGCGTCTGGGCCATATTCGGGCATGGCAACGTGGCGGCACTCGGCGAAGCGCTGTACGCCGCGCGCGACGTCCTTCCCACACTGCGAGCCCATAATGAACAGGCGATGGGCCATGCGGCAGTCGCCTTTGCCAAGGCTTCGTACCGCCGCCGCATGATGGCGTGTACGACCTCCATAGGGCCAGGAGCCACGAATCTGGCGACGCCTGCGGCCGTCGCCCACGTCAATCGGCTGCCGGTGCTGCTGTTGCCGGCAGATGTGTTTGCGACCCGTGGGCCCGATCCGGTGCTGCAGCAGCTCGAGGATTTCAGCGACGGACTCATCACGGCGAACGATTGCCTGCGACCGCTGTCGCGGTACTTCGATCGCATCACGCGAGCGGAGCAGCTGGTGGTTGCCTTCAATCGCGCGATGCAGGTGTTGACGGACCCGGCAACCTGCGGCCCCGTGACGCTCGCGCTGTGCCAGGACGTGCAGGCCGAGGCGCTCGGTTGGCCGCCGAGCCTGTTCGAGGACAGATCGTGGGGCCTGCGGCGCTCGCCGCCGGCGCGCGAGGAGCTGGCGCGGGCCGTCCAGGTGCTGCAGGGGTCGCGCCAGCCGCTGATCGTTTGCGGGGGCGGGGTGCTGTATTCCGAGGCCGGCGCGGCGCTGCGCGAATTCTGCGAGCGGCATGGCATTCCGAGCGGCGAGACGCAGGCCGGCAAGTCCGCGTTACCGGCAAGCCATCCGCTGAATCTCGGCGGCATCGGCGTGACCGGGACCGCCGCCGCCAATGTGCTGGCCGCAGATGCGGACGTGGTGCTGGCAGTGGGCACGCGTCTGCAGGACTTCACGACAGGCTCGGCAACCTTGTTCCGCTCGAAGGGCTGCCGGATATTGGCGCTCAACGTGCAACCGCTGGATACCTGCAAGCACGGTGCGGTGCCGCTGATCGCGGACGCCCGGGAGGGGTTGCGCCAGTTGAGCGAGGCGCTCGGTGGCTGGCGGGCTGCGGATGCGTGGACCCAGCGGGCTCATGCGGAGCGAAGCAGCTGGCGCGCGACGGCGGAGTCGTTCACTGCCGCGGGCGATCAGCCGTTGCCATCGGACGCCCAGGTCATCGGTGCCGTGCAGCGAGCTGCGCAGGCATCCGACATCCTGGTCGGCGCCGCGGGGGGCTTGCCCGGGGAGTTGCATAAGCACTGGCAGGCGGAGCAGCCCGCGGGCTATCACCTGGAGTACGGCTTCTCCTGCATGGGCTACGAGATCGCCGGAGCGCTGGGCGTGAAACTCGCCCATCCGCAGCGCGAAGTCATCGTGATGGTCGGTGACGGGTCCTATCTCATGCTCAACAGCGAAATCGCCACCTCGGTACGCATGGGCCTGAAACTGATCATCGTGCTGCTCGATAACGGTGGCTTCGGCTGCATCGAGCGCTTGCAGGGGTCCACCGGCAACGCGAGCTTCAATAACATGCGCGCATCCTCATACGCCGCCCCGGACGGGCTGGACTTCGTCGCGCACGCGCGCAGCCTCGGGGCCCTGGCGAGCAAAGTGACGGGCATCGCGCAGCTCGCAAGCTCGCTCGCCGCGGCGCGCAAGTCCGATCGTACGAGCGTCCTGGTCATCGACACCGACCCGGCTCGCAGCACCGCAGCGGGCGGACACTGGTGGGACGTACCGGTGCCCGAGGTCTCGGATCGTGCAGAAGTCAGAGCGGCTCGCGAGCGCTACACGCTTGCCCGGCAATTGCGCACGGACGATGACTGACCCATGCGTATTCGTCTGGGCGCGAATCCCATCATCTGGTCCAACGACGATATGCGCGAGCTGGGCGCAGAGACACCGCTGGAGACCTGCCTCACCCAGGCTCGCCAGATCGGCTTCGAGGGCATGGAGCTCGGGCATAAATTTCCGCGCGACCCGCGCGAGCTTGCCGCGACACTCGGCCGGTTCGGGCTGGCGTGCGTGTCGGGGTGGTACTCGGCGCAGCTGCTCGCCCGGGATGCGCGCTCGGAGCTCATCTGCCTGCGTCCACACCTCGATCTCCTCAAGGCCGTCGGCAGCTCGGTGCTGGTGTTCGCGGAGGTCAGCGGCGCGATCCACGGTGACTTGCAGCGTCCGCTATCGCAGCGCCCGCGCCTGAAAGCGAACGAATGGCGTGAATTCGGCCGACGCATCACGGAGCTGGCCGCCATGACGGCTGCGGAGGGCGTCCGCCTGGCGTACCACCATCACATGGGCACGGTGGTTCAGAGCGAAGAGGACATCGACACTCTGATGGATGCCACGGGAGCCGACGTGGGGTTGCTGCTCGATACGGGACACGCGGCGTTCGCGGGCGCCGATCCTGCTTTGCTGGCGCGCCGCTATGCCTCGAGAATAGGGCACCTGCACGCCAAGGACGTCCGCGCCCTGGTGTGCGAGCGCTCGAAGGCCGAGAATTGGAGCTTCCTGCGCGCCGTGCTCGCGGGCGTGTTCACCGTGCCCGGCGACGGCAATGTCGCCTTTGAGCGCGTGTTCCGTGAGCTGCGCGATTATTCCGGCTGGCTGATTCTCGAAGCCGAGCAGGATCCCGGGATCGCCGATCCGCTGACGTATGCGTCCCTGGGGTTTAGGAACCTGCGGCGTCTGGTCGCGGAGCACGTGCAATGACCGCTTCACTGCTCGTCAAACCCGACTTGTCGCCCGCCGCCGCTCAGGTGCACCGCATCACTCCCGAGAGCGCGGGCTGGCGCTATGTCGGGTTCGAGGTTTTCGATCTGCATCCCCGCCAGAGGCTCGAGCGCGAGATCTCCGAGCGGGAGCAGTGTCTCGTGCTGCTCTCCGGGCGCGCATCCGTCAGCGTCGATGGTCAGGCCTTCGGCGCGATCGGCACACGGAGCAGTCCCTTCGACGGCAAGCCGTTTGCGGTCTATGCGCCGGCGCGATCGCAGCTGATCCTCGAGGCGCAAACCCGCTGCGAGCTGGCGGTGTGCTCGGCGCCGGCCGAAGGCCGGTTCCCGCCGCGGCTGATCCGGCCGGACGATGTCGGCGAGGAGGTGAGGGGCGCGGGCACCAATACCCGCTATGTTCGCAACGTGCTGCCGGCGAGCGCGGCGGCCGAGGGGCTCCTCGTCGTCGAGGTACTCACACCGGGCGGGCACTGGTCGAGTTACCCACCGCACAAGCACGACAGCGATCAAGGCGGGGAGACTCAACTCGAAGAGATCTACTATCACCGCCTCGCGCGCCCGGGTGGCTTCGCCTTTCAGCGTGTCTACACCGACGACCGGACGCTGGACGAGACCATGACCGTGGAGGATCGCGACGTGGTTCTGGTGCCGCGCGGCTATCACCCGGTGAGCGCGGCACATGGATTCGACCTGTATTACCTGAACGTCATGGCAGGGCCGGTGAGGCGCTGGCAATTCACCACCGCGCCCGGCTATGAATTTCTTACCCGTCGGCCCTGAGCCGTATGCGGAGATCACCGATGGTTGGCATGGCAGTGCTCGGCTGTGGCCGCATTGGTCGAATGCATGCGCGGAACCTGGCGCGGCACCCGCGCGCCAGACTCTTGATGGTGTTCGACATCCTCGCCGAGGCCGTGCAGCAAACGGCGGCGGAATTGGGCGTGAAGATCGCCCGCAGCGTGGATGAAGTCCTGTCCGCCGGCGACGTCGGCGGCGTCCTGGTGGCAACTCCCACCGATACCCACGTGCCGTTGATCGCGTCCGCGGTCAAGGCCGGCAAGGCGGTGCTGTGTGAGAAGCCTGTCGATCTGGATCTGGAGCGCGCGCAGGCGTGCTGGAGCGAGATCGCCGGCGGCAAGCCGCGGGTGATGATCGGCTTCAACCGGCGGTTCGATGCGTCCTTCAGGGCACTGCGTGAGCGGCTGCAGCGCGGAGAAATCGGCACTCTGGAGCTGGCAGTCATCACCAGCCGCGATCCCGCGCCGCCCCCGGCGACCTATATCAAAGCCTCGGGCGGCCTCATGCGGGACATGAGCATTCATGATTTCGACATGGCGCGCTATCTGGCGGGCGACATCGCGCAGGTGCACGCCTTCGGCGCAAACCTCGTCGATCCAGCCATCGGCAAGCTGGGCGACATCGATACCTGCAGCGTCTCGCTGCGCGCGAAATCAGGCGCGCTCATACAGATCAACAACAGCCGCCGTTGCGTGTATGGATATGACCAGCGCATCGAGGCATTCGGATCGAATGGCATGCTGCAGGCGGGCAACCAGTACGCCACAACCGTCGAGTCCTGGAGCGCCGAGCGCACGGGGGCGCGCGAGCCGGTGCTGAACTTCTTCATCGAGCGCTATCGCGAAGCCTACACTTCCGAGGTGGATGCGTTCGTCT
>Ga0209156_10001332_pt1 | contig 20237 bp, 18 predicted proteins | sample GraSoiAngelo_124_FD_185881 | JGI IMG/M metagenome (GOLD analysis project Ga0209156, IMG submission 185881) | Grasslands soil microbial communities from the Angelo Coastal Reserve, California, USA - 14_0927_05_20cm (SPAdes) (version 2) | ecosystem: Environmental > Terrestrial > Soil > Grasslands...
ACGTGGTGACTTACGACACGGTGATCGGTGTAAGTAATCCGGATTTGAAGTTGAAGCCCGGAATGACGGCGAACGTTTCAATTGTCGTCGCGCACAAGGACAACGTGTTGCAGATCAAAAACGCGGCGCTGCGCTATCGCGCGGCAGAAGCGGCGTCCGGACAAATGACTGGACCGAGAGCCGGGAGCAATGAATCGAAACCGCGCACGCCAACCGGTGCGCAACGCGGCGCAGGACGCGAGCGCGGCACCAGTGCGCGGACCGTCTATCTTTTGTCCGGTGGCCGACCGCAACCCGTGCAGATCAAGACAGGGATCAGCGACGGTATCGTGACGGAAGTCATGGAAGGATTGAAGGAAGGCGATCGCGTTATCACTGCCGAGTTGGCGTCGAAATCGCCGGCAGCATCTCCGGCGGCAAATCCGTTCTCCGGCGGACCGCGGCGCTTTCCATGAGGATGATGCAAAGAGAATTCGTCGTGTTGATCGCAGCTCGCTGTAGCCGCTTCGCTATGCGAAGCGAGAACGCTGAGGTGTTTACAGTGCTCGCGTCACACGTCTCACAGAGACGCAGCTACAACATTTGATCAATGGATATAAACAACGGCGCGCTCGTTAGGCTGGTTGACGTGCACAAGGTCTATAAGACGGGCGAAATGGAAGTGCGTGCTGTATGCGGCGTATCGCTCGAAATCAAGCGCGGCGAATTCGTCGCTCTCATGGGCGCGAGTGGTTCGGGAAAATCGACGCTCATGAATATCCTCGGCTGTCTCGACCGGCCGACTTCCGGTAGTTATTTCCTCGATGACGCGGATGTTTCCGGACTAGATCGCGATCAACTCGCCGACATTCGAAATCGCAAAATCGGTTTCGTTTTTCAGAATTTTAATCTCCTTCCACGCACTTCGGCGCGGGAAAACGCGGAATTGCCGCTGGTTTACAGCACACAGCACTTGTCACATGCGCAGCTTCGTGAAAGAGCAGATCGCGTGCTCGCATCGGTTGGACTCGCAGGTCGTGAAGATCATCATCCCAGCCAGCTCTCTGGCGGCCAGCAACAGCGCGTAGCAATTGCGCGGGCGTTAATCAATGAGCCTGAAATCCTCCTTGCAGACGAGCCGACCGGGAATCTCGACAGCCGAACCAGTGTCGAGATCATGGGGATTTTCCAGCAGCTCAACGAGAGCGGAATCACAATCATCATGGTGACACACGAGCAGGACATCGCCGCGTACGCGCAACGCAGTGTAATGATGCGTGATGGCGTAATTCTGGAGGATCATGCCGTTTCAAAACGGACCACTGCAGCAACACAGCTTCAAAATGGTAGGGCGCGACCAAACACTACTCGCCCCGGCGAGGGCGCGCCGGAACCCGCTTCAACGCTTCAATGATTTAACGAATCAGTGAGAATCGCACCCACATTTAACGTTGCATTGCGCGCTTTACGCCGAAACAAAATGCGCTCGGTGCTAACCGCGCTGGGTATCATCATCGGCGTCGGCGCAGTCATTGCGATGGTCGGGATTGGCAATGGCGCGAAGGCGCAGGTGGAAGCACAGATCGCCAGCCTCGGAGAAAATGTGATTTTGATTTTTTCCGGGAGCACGACTGCAAGTGGTATTCGGACCGGCTGGGGCGGCGCCGGCACGTTGAAGATCGAAGATGCCGAGGCGATCCGGCGCGAAGTGCCCGGTGTAATCGGCGTAAGCGAAGAAGTTGTCTCGACTACGCAGGTGGCCGCCGGAAATCAAAACTGGTTCACCCGGATTTTCGGGGAGTCTGCGGATTACTTTGATATTCGACAATGGCCACTGGCGGACGGCGCGCCATTCACGGCGCAGGACGTGCGGAGCGCGAACAAAGTGTGCGTTATTGGCCGCACCACCGCGACGCAGATTTACGGAAACGAAAGTCCCATCGGCCAGATTTTGCGCATCAAAAATGTGCCGTTCACGATTACCGGTGTGCTGACACCCAAAGGCTTGAGCCCACAGGGTGTGGATCAGGACGACATCGTCGTCATGCCGTACACCAGCGCGATGAAACGTGTGATTGGTGGCACGACCTTGCGCAACATGAACGTGCAAATGGGCGACCCGGGTCAGATCGCAGCGGCGCAACAGCAAATTATTTCGTTGCTGCGACAACGGCATAACATTCGGCCCGGTCGCGATGACGATTTCACTGTGCGCACTCAACAGGAAATCGCCGAAGCTGCCACGGCCACCTCGCGAGTGATGACGGTATTGCTCGGTGCAATCGCAGGTGTGTCGCTCGTGGTCGGCGGAATCGGAATCATGAACATCATGCTGGTGAGCGTGACTGAACGAACGCGCGAAATCGGTGTGCGCATGGCGGTGGGCGCGCATGGCATCGACATTCTCACACAATTCCTCATTGAAGCTGTGACGCTGAGTTCCGTTGGCGGCCTGATTGGGATTATCTGCGGTATCGGCGCGTCCCGCATCTTATCGATCTACGCGCATTGGCCCACGCTCATCTCGATCAGCTCAATTGCTATCGCATTTTTGTTCAGCGCAGCCGTCGGCGTGTTCTTTGGATTTTATCCCGCGCGCAAAGCCGCCGCGCTCGATCCCATTGAAGCCCTGCGCTACGAATAAATTGGTAGAGACCATCATCGCCGCGCCCGTCGATTCTATTAGAAATGGCAGAGCACAATCGTTTTGAAAAACTGGTGGCCGAAGCGAAGAAAAACATCACTGAGATTTCGCCACAGGATGCGGCATCGAAATTACAAAGCAGCGAGGCGGTGATTGTCGATGTCCGCGAGAAAGACGAATGGGACGAACAACATATTCCCGGCGCGATTCACCTGAGTCGCGGCACTCTTGAGCTCGATGTCGAAGAAAAAGTTCCCGATATGAACGCAACGATCATTTGCCACTGCGGCGGAGGCGGCCGTTCTGCGCTGGCCGCTGAGAGTTTGCAAAAAATGGGCTACAAAAACGTCCGCTCCATGGCCGGCGGGTTCAAAGCTTGGAAAGCTGCTGGGCTGCCGAGCACAAAATAACTGGGCTTGTCCGCCCATACTGGGCAGCATTGGCCAAAGAGAGCGAGCGTTGTGGTCGCGACGCACGCTCGCTAAACTGGCGCGCATCACTGCGACTCACACGACATGACTTCGCTGGATTACTACGGCATTGAGGAGCTTCTCTCGGACGAGGAACGCGGAGCGCGCGATCGGGCAAGGCGCTTTGTGCAGGAGGAAGTGTTGTCCGAGATCGTTCCATGTCATCGCGCGGGCAAGTTCCCGGAACATCTCACGCCGCGTATGGGTAAGTTGGGATTCTATGCTCCGTATCTGAAAGAGCACGGCTGCGCCGGCGTGAGCTACACGGCGTACGGCCTGATCATGCAAGAACTGGAGCGCGCCGACTCGGGTCTGCGCTCGCTGGCGTCGGTCCAGGGCGCGCTCGCCATCCAGGCCATCCATTCGTTCGGTTCGCCGGAGCAACATGCGCGCTGGCTGCCGGGGTTGGTGTCAGGCGAGCGCGTGGGTTGTTTCGCACTGACGGAACATGGGCACGGGTCAGATCCAGGCGGGATGGAAACCCGCGCCAAACGCAATGGCGACAATTACATCTTAAACGGAAGCAAATGCTGGATCGGCAACGCGTCGATTGCAGACGTCAAAGTTGTTTGGGCGAAAGACGACGACGGGCGTGTTGGTGGATTCATTGTAGAAAAGGACGCGCCGGGATTTCGCGCGCGCGACATTGAGGGGAAATTCAGTCTGCGCATGTCCCGCACGTCGGAATGCTGGTTCGAAAACTGCCGGATACCGGAGGAGAATCGCCTGCCCAAAGCATCTGGGCTCAGCGCGCCGTTATCATGTCTCTCGCATGCGCGGGTAGGAATCGCATGGGGTGTCATCGGCGCAGCCGTTGATTGCTATGAAACAGCGCTGTCGTACGCCAAAGGACGCGAACAATTTGGCCGCCCGATCGCCGGTTTCCAATTGGTACAACAAAAACTTGTCTGGATGCTGCAAGAGATCACCAAGGCGCAGCTGTTGGCATTGCGTCTCACGCGCATGATAGAGGCTGGCTCCGCGCGTCCTGTGCAAATTTCGCTAGCCAAACGCAATAACGTGTGGATGGCGCTGGAATGCGCGCGCAAGGCGCGCGACATACTGGGCGCCGCTGGAATCACGGATCGTTACCCCGTCATCCGGCACCTCATGAACCTTGAGAGCGTCTCCACGTACGAAGGCACACATGACATCCATACTTTGATCGTCGGTCGAGACATCACAGGGGTTGATGCGTTTGCCGGGTAAGACGGGAGCGACCGAAGGATCCTCAAGCTGGTGTGACGTGTGGCTTCGATGAGAGTCCCTCCCCAGCTACTTGTTCGGCTGTCTTACGGAAGCGACTCAAGGTCAAGCCAAGTAGCTGGGTCGGGATGACTCGCTGAAGAAATGGGTTAAGGTTAAATATGAGCGAGTCAGTTTACATTCTCGGCGGCGGGCGCACGGATTTTAAGCGCAACCTCAAGAAAGAAGGGAAAACAATCCGGCACATTATCATCGAAGCCGGCAAAAAGGCGATCGATGACGCGAAGATTGATCCGGCGGAAATTCAGGCGGGAGCAGTGGGCAATTTCAACGCCGGTCAGTTCACGAAACAGTTGCAGCTCGGCGCGTTTATCCCGGAGATTGATCCGAAACTGCACGGGATCCCAACGATGCACACCGAAGCGGCCTGCGCGTCCGGGGCACTGTCGGTCCTACTTGGCGCCGAATGGATCATAGGCGGTTTTTACGACGTCGTGCTGGTCGTCGGCGCGGAACAACAGAAGACGATGTCGTCGCTCGATGGTTCCGACGTACTCGGCGCGGCTGCCGATTACCACAATGAAAAGCCGGAGTATGGCGATTTCATGTTTCCAAAATTGTTCGGACGCATCGCGCAAATTTATATCGAAAAATATGGCGCGACCGAAGCGGACCTGGCCCGGATTGCATGGAAAAATTACGCGCACGCGAAGTTGAACCCGCTCGCGCAAATGCGCGACGCCGATCTTACGTTTGATTGTGCATCGCAAGTTTCTGATAAAAACCCGAGCGTGGCGCCGCCGCTTAAGGTTTCCGATTGTTCGCAGATCACTGATGGCGCGGCGTCGGTTGTTTTGGTTTCTGGAAGATATCTCGACAAAATCGGTCGCGACAGAAATAAGACCGGCCGACTGCTTGGTTACGGCCACACGACCGATTATTTACCGCTCGACAAAAAAGATGCGCCAACATTTTCGACGGCGCGAAAAGCAGCCGAGAGAGCTTTTCGAATGGCAAACCTGACGCCACGCGATCTGCAGGGCGCCGAGGTGCACGATTGCTTTTCCATCACTGAAATCGTTGCTTACGAAATTCTTGGGCTCGCCGAATCCGGCAAAGGCGTGGAGCTTGTGAAGAGCGGCGCAACGACGCTGCCGCAGGTGCGTCCAGAAAAATCCAAAGCCCCATTCGAGATTCCGGTGAACGCGGGCGGCGGTCTGATCGGCGACGGTCACCCCGTAGGCGCAACTGGCGTTCGGCAGGTGTTCGAAGCATATCAGCAGCTCACTGGACAAGCTGGCGCTCGCCAGATCGAGAACGCAAAAAAATTCCTCACGTTCAATATGGGCGGCAGCCTCACGACTTCAGTCGCCATGGTCTGGGGACGAGACTGATCCCGCGACGAGGGCGATAGCGACGAAGCACAGTGTCCGTACCTCCTGCGATGCGTCCAGCGCATCGCTCTCAATTTCTCATGAGCGCGCCACGTTTTCGGAGTCTTCAAGTCCAAATTGCAGCTCATACACGTTTTCTTAGATGTGACTTCACTTACGATTGAAGAGCTTCCGACGGTGATAAAAGAGGACGTAGAGGAGTACCTCGCAAACAATCCGGCCAGCCCAGCCGCGCGGCTGCGCCCCAGAATGGGAATGGCCGGCGACATCTGGCTGGCCTTTATCGGGCGTGAGGTCCGACGGGGCGCCAGCGGACTAGGAAATACACCGCGCGAGGCACTCGACGATTTCAATCGCAACTTCATGGAACCGCTTATTTCTCGAAACGGCTCCGAACCACATTAGGCGACCGAGTTAAGGATCTGCGATTTTTCATGAAAGTTCCGTTCACGCTCGGAGAGGTTGGTCATTTTGGTCTGGCTGTTCGCGATCCGAAGAAAAGTGCACAATGGTTTGAGAGCGCGCTGGGATTGCGAAAGGAATTTGAGTTCGAAAATGGCGTCGCTGTCGGCAACGCGAATGTCACGATAGCGCTATTCAAAGGAAAGCCATCGCCTGAAACGATAGATCACATGTCATTTCATTTGCCGGACATGGCGACGTTGCGAAGAGCGCTCGCACATTTAAAGAGCATCGGCGCCGATATAGAAGATCCGGGCGACGAAATTGGCCCGGAAGCTCCGGGTTCGAAAAACATGGGCCTCTGGTTCCACGATCCCGACGGTTACCGCTGGGAGCTAAGTGTGCTCGGCGGGAAATAGCTTCTCGTTTCCTTCGCCGAAATTGTGCCCGGAACTCTGTTGTGCGCTGCGCACTCAAAAGTGCCTGCGTTGACGCGCCATTCAAGGGCCTTAGTTTTTTTGCCGAACAATGATTACTCCTGCATCAGAGAAAGGGGACGGAAAAGAGTTTATCTCTTGGGCTCCCGGCTATTGGTCGGACACACCGCCAGAACTCTGGAACGATTGGAAATGGCAGCTCAAGAACAGGGTCACTACACTCTCTCAACTCGAAAAACACCTCCAGCTTAACGAAGAGGAGCGGAGCGGCGTCTTAATATCGGGCGACAAACTCGCGCTGGCGATCACGCCGCACTTTTTCAACCTGGTGCCGCGAAATAATCCAGAAGACCCGATCCGACGCCAGATGATTCCGCGTATCGAAGAAACTTGGGCGTCCCCGTACGACATGGCAGATCCGTGCGGAGAAGATTCGCACATGCCTGTGCCGGGACTGGTCCACCGTTATCCCGATCGGGTACTGTTCTTGGTGACGGATCGTTGCGCGAGTTATTGCCGCTACTGTACCCGCAGCCGTGTGGTGAGCGGCGTCGGCGAACAGGAATTGCACACCAATTTTGAGGAAGCGTTTCGTTATCTTGAACAACACACAGAAGTACGCGACGTGCTCTTGAGCGGCGGCGACGCTCTCATTTTCAGCGACGACAGGATCGACAAACTCCTCTCCCGATTACGGGCGATTAAACACATCGAGTTTCTCCGCATCGGCACGCGCGTTCCGATTTTTCTGCCGCAACGAATCACGCCTGAATTATGCGCGATGCTTGCGAAACATCATCCCCTCTGGATAAGTGTGCATGTAAATCATCCGCGTGAGCTGACGATTGAGGTGAAGCAAGCTCTGGAGCGTCTCGCGAACGCTGGCATTCCGCTCGGAAACCAAAGTGTGTTACTCGCGGGTGTGAACGACGATCTTGAGACAATGAAAACGCTCGTGCACAAGCTCCTCATGTGCCGGGTGCGCCCCTATTACATTTATCAATGCGACTTGATCAATGGATCATCACATTTGCGCACGTCGGTCGCAAAAGGCATCGAGATCATCGAAGGCTTACGCGGGCACACGACCGGTTACGCCGTCCCGCAATACGTCATCGACGCTCCCGGCGGCGGCGGAAAGGTGCCGATCAACCCTGGTTACGTCCTTTATCACGACAACGAAAAAATCGTGATCCGCAATTACGAAGGCAAAATCTTCGAGTACCCGGAAACTGGAAACGAGAATGTCCAGTTCGCCCCTCAGCGTGAATACCACGATGAATATCTATATTCGTGACCCGCTCTGCTATTTGGGAAAACGTTGCGCCGCAGCGTGAATGGAGCCGGCGGGAGCCGAGTGACATAGACGGGCGGGCCGTGAGGCCGAAACGAGCGGGCGCGAGCGAGTCAATACCACGACGAATATTTGTATTCCTAGGTTCTTTCCAAGCGCTTCGATTCCGCTCAGGATAGGCTGCGTCGAGAATATTAGCTTGTTGACCGGGAGAAATATCTCCCCGGCTCTTGGCGTTGTCGCTTCGCAAAAAAACGCCGCCTGTTTTTGTAATTTCTTTTCTTGTCGATTCTTGTGTAAACTTTAAGCTTGCGTATTAAATATCGCGGCGTGTAAAGTCAGCCTTTCCCTCTCTCCTCAACCCTCCTCAACCATTCTCATTGTATGAACCAACGTCTAATCGCGGAAATTGGCCGCACTCAAAGGCTCGGGATTATCAATTCGCTCAAGCGCACCAGTGGAATGTCTGTCAATGAGCTCGTGGAAAAAATGAACATGAGCTACATGGGCATCAAGCAGCATTGCATTACGCTTCACCGGGACGGCTATCTGGACACATGGCGTCGCCCACAAAAAATGGGCCGGCCTGAGATGGTCTATCGCCTGACGCGTCGGAGCCACGATCTTTTTCAGGCCGATAGTCATCAATTCACTCTCGACCTGTTGAAAGCAGCCGAAGAAATTTATGGAACAAATGCGCCGGAGAAGCTCCTTTACAATATTTTCAAAAGGAAGACTGCGGCGCTCAAGGCTAAGGTGAAGGGGAACACCGTCGCGGAGCGCGCTAAATGGCTCGCCCACGTCCGTGACGGGGAAGGTTACATGGCCCAATTCATCACCGACAAAGACGGCCCGCAAATCCTCGAGTGTCATTCGCCCATTATGAATTTGCTGGAGCATTACCCGATCATCGGCCGATTCGAGCAGGACATGTTCGAAGCCGTTCTGGGCAACCGTGTGCGCCGGCAGGTAACACGCAACTCGGGACTATACGAGTGCATGTTCCAGTTCGCGCTGTAGACAACTTCGCATCACCGGGACGCGCGCGTTTCGGCCAAGGCTCATGAGCCGTCGTGTGCCTTAACTCAGTCGGTTGTAAACCGCGGTTTCCTGCGAACAGCTTCTGTCACCGGAAAACAACGTCCCATGTCGGCGCATCGGCCTGTCGGCGTCCAACGCGGTCGATTTGCTCTTTCGCACCTTGTGAATCTCAGTTGATTGATCGTCCATGGCTCCCACGTTTCCATCTGTTGCCATCGAGAACCTGCAGCCGCTACTCGAAAGTGGACGTTATCCGATAAAGCGCATCGTTGGCGAAGATCTCGTCGTTCAAGCGGACATTTTTAAGGATGGACACGACGTGGTGGCCGCCGTTCTAAAATGGCGCGTTCTGGGACAACGCGGATGGAGGGAAACGCCGATGACTTTTGTCGATAACGATCGTTGGCGCGGAATTTGCACGCTTTATGACGAGGCTATTCACGAATACACCGTCGAAGCGTGGACAGACAGTTTTCGCAGTTGGCAACGCGAGTTTGCAAAAAAATTTGAGGGTGGCATTTCGGATTTGCGAAGCGAAGCACTGGAAGGTGCAGGTTTGGTGCAAGCTGCCGCCAAGCGGGCGCGCGATCGAGCGGACCGGGCGCGGTTGCTGGAATTTTCAGAACAAATCTCCACCGCTGCCAATTCAGAAATTTACGCGATTGCGCAATCCGCGGAGCTGGAGGTGCTGATGGCAACATATCCCGATCGCTCCGACGCGACGCAATATGAACCCGCCCCCCGGGTTATAGTCGATCGATCCGCTGCATTGTTCGCAGCATGGTATGAATTTTTTCCGCGCTCAGCAGAAGGCCGCGACGATCGGGGATCGACTTTTCGCGATTGTCTGCCGCGGCTGGACGACGCAAAGGCGATGGGGTTCGACGTTATTTATCTTCCGCCGATTCACCCGATTGGTCACACCAACCGCAAGGGACGGAACAATTCGATCAGGTCCGAGCCGGGCGACCCGGGAGTGCCATGGGCGATCGGCAGCGAGGTCGGCGGACACAAGGCGGTCGAGCCTTCGCTCGGGACGCTCGCCGATTTCGACTGGTTTCAAAAAGAGGTGCGAAAACGCGGAATGGAAATCGCCCTCGATTTTGCACTGAATTGCTCGCCCGATCATCCTTATGTCAAAGAGCACCCCGAATGGTTCTACAGACGGCCGGATGGCACGATCAAGTACGCGGAGAACCCACCCAAAAAGTACGAAGACATTTATCCTTTGAATTTTCGCTGTGAGAACTGGCGCGAGCTCTGGGCCGAGATCAGGAGCATCGTGCTTTTTTGGGCCAAGCGCGGAGTGCGCATCTTCCGCGTGGACAATCCGCATACAAAACCTGTCGCCTTCTGGGAGTATTTGATCACCGGCGTCCGCGAAGAATATCCTGACACGATTTTTCTCTCCGAAGCCTTCACCCGGCCAAAGATGATGAAAGCGCTGGCCAAAGCCGGCTTTAACCAGAGTTACACCTATTTCACGTGGCGAAATTCGAAGCGCGAGCTCATCGAATATTTTACTGAACTCACTCAGACCGAAATGAGTGAATATTTTCGACCGAACCTCTGGCCAAATACACCTGATATCCTGCCGTTTGTTCTTCAGGAAGGCGGGCGCCCGGCATTCATGATCCGCGTTCTTCTGGCGGCGACGCTTTCGCCTCTTTATGGGATCTACAGCGGATACGAGCTGTGCGAGAACCAGGCTTTGCCTGATCGCGAGGAGTATCTCGATTCGGAAAAATATCAGTTCAAGGAACGCGATTGGAACGCGCCGGGAAACATCAAGGACTGGATCGCGCGACTAAATAGAATTCGAAAGCAAAACCGTTCGCTTCAGCTCTATACGAATCTGCGATTCTATCCTGCCGAGAACGAAGCCATTCTGTTTTACAGCAAGATGACCCCGGCGCGCGACAACATCATTCTGGTTGTGGTGAATCTTGATCCACATCGCAAACAGCATTCCTTTGTCGATGTGCCGATTGAACAGTTTGGGCAGATGGAAAGCGATCAATACAAAGTGCAGGATTTACTCAGCGGCGCGACCTACACCTGGCGCGGTCGCCGCAATTACGTGGAACTCGATCCCGAGGTTCAACCAGCACACATTTTTTTGGTGCGCCGCTGAGCTCGGATGAGCGCGCCCGGCGGTCGCACCCTATCAGTGCAGCAACCTTTACGCACGGTATGTGTTTGAACGTCGAGGGCATTTGCATCCACTAACTGCTCTGCCTATCATTACGAAATTTCTGGCATGAAGATTTGGGTCTTGTTGTTGACCGCGCTGGCGAGCGCGTCTCCTGTGATGGCACAGGAACCTACCCCGCCTCTCGTGCCTGAGCACTCGCAGAGCATTATGGAAACGCTGCTCAAGGCCGGGCCGGTAATGATTCCTCTCTTTCTATTATCGATCTTTTTCGTGGCGCTGGTGGTTGTTTACTTGATGACAATCCGCCGTGGAGCCGTCGTTTCGAGCGGTTACATGGCTACGGCGGATGCGCTCTTACGTAAGCGCGATTACCTGGGCTTATTGGCTGTCTCAAATCGTCACGGAGAAGCCATTGCGCGGGTCGTGCAAAAAATGCTCGATTTCACGACGAAAAATCCGCACGCCGACTTTCAGCATGTCCGCGAAATCGCCGAGACAGAGGGAACACGCGTCGCAGCCAGTCTGAACAACCGCGTGATTTACCTCGCCGACATCGGGATGATTGCGCCGTTGCTGGGGCTTTTGGGCACGGTCTTTGGAATTATCCACTCCTTCGGCGCGCTGGGATCCGACATCGGCTCGGCGCGGTACGTGGCACTCTCGCGCGGGATCAGCGAGGCACTGGTAAACACAGCCGCCGGCCTGGCAATCGGCATTCCTGCGATGATGTTCTATGCTTTTTTCCGCGGTAAAGCGCAAAAGCTGATCTCAGAATTGGAAGCCGCTTCGACACACGTTCTGGCTTTGATTTCGTTGCAATACGGCAAACGAGTGGAGCGAACTCCTGTGCTGATCGAAGAGGAATTGTAATGCGGGATGTGGGATACGAGGTGCAGGATGCGAGATCCACGATGAGCTATCGAGATCTCGAGATTTGGGCGCTGGCGCGACAAATGGCGGTTGCTGTTCATCGCATGACACTCCAAGACTTGCCGAAGTTCGAGATGTATGAAGAGGGCAGCCAGATTCGCCGCTCGGCGAAATCGGTATCCGCGAACATTGTCGAGGGCTACGGCCGTCGACGTTACAAGCAGGAGTTCATTCGATTTCTCGTATTCGCTCATTGTTCCTGCGATGAAACCATCGATCATTTGGAAATGCTCTTTAAGACGGGATCGCTCACGAACGAAGTCATCTATCGCGATCTAAGTTCCCAACTCGATCTGCTCGGCCGAAAGCTCAATGTTTTCATCGGCAGCGTCGAACGTTCGCATCGTACACATCACAGCGATATCTCGCATCCCGAGTCTCGCATCGCGCATCTCGCTTCATGAATCTGCGTGGTCACGCGCCGCTGCATCATCCCGGTATCCAACTGGCGCCCCTGGTCGACGTGCTATTGCTGCTGTTGATTTTTTTCCTGCTGACGTGGAACGCAGCACGCACCGAGAACGAGCTTGATGTTAAGGTGCCAAAGGCGTCGGCTGCGAAGGAGAAATCGGCTCCCATCGGCGATGTTGTGGTCAACGTAAAGGCAGATGGCAACGTGGTCGTGAACCGCCGCACATTGAGTGGGCCCGAACTAACTGAGTTGCTAAAGAGCCTCGTTCAATTGAATTCCGAGCAAGCTGTAGTCATCCGCGGCGATGAAGCCGGCGCATACAAAAATATCGTCGATGTTTTAAATATTTGCACTGAAGCAGGGATAACGAACGTGGCTTTCGCCACTGCAAAATGAAAATCACAAGCAGCCCAGCCGCTCTGGGACTGGCGATGCTGCTTTGGACGGCGAGCGGCTCCTTTGCTCAATCGCAGCCGGAAGTTCGCCGGGCTCGTCCGGTAGATGAGCCGCCCGTTCCGCGTGCTCTTCCAGCGGATGAATCAATCGACAGAGCTCTCCGCTCTTTAAAGGAAGACTCTTCAGAGCTGCCAGCGCGCGAAACCGAGGGGGCTGACCGACGTCAGCTCGAGTACGCCAATGGCTTGTTCACTCGCAAGCTTTACGATCTGGCGATTCCGGAATACCAAAAATACTTGGAGGATTATCCGGGACGTCCTGGCCGGGCGAACGCTTACTTCTCGCTTGGCGAATGCTATCGAAATCTCAATCGCATCTCGAGCGCTCGGACAAATTTGCAGAAAGTGCTCAATGATTACGGCGACAGCGAGTTCGCCGGAGCGGCGGCCTACGCCCTCGCTGAGATCGCGTTTGCAGATAAGGATTACGCCGCGGCGCTTCCGCTCTTTCATCGTTCAGCGGCGAAATCAAAGGAGCCGGGGGTAGCGCTTTCGGCGCGCTATTTCGAAGCGCGCTGCCTCGAGGCCACCGGGCACAAGGAAGAAGCTGCTGATATTTACGCGCAGGTCGCGGAGGGCGGAAATCCAAATCCCTACCGTGAAGATGCACGCATGACGGCGGCATCGATCTTCGCAGGCCGCGGAAGAAAAATCGATGCACTGAAACAATACGAAGCGCTTGCGACCGAATCCCAAAAACCAGCCCTGAAAGCGGAGTCGGCCGTGCGCGGCGGTGTGATCGCGCTGGAACTTGTTCAGGCTGATAAAGGCAAAACCGACAAGGCCATGGCCGATAGAGCCGCAGCCTTATTGCAAAAAGGTCGCGCGCTTCCGGAGGCTGGTAAGTTCCGGGCGATCGCACAAGTCGGTTTGCGCCGATTGCAATATCAGACTGGTCAATACGCGCAGTTGCTCGCCGATTATAAGAAGGACGTCGAAAAACTTCCTGAGGCAGCCCAGGCGGAAGTGCTGTTGCTGGCAGCAAACAGCGAGCGGCAACTGGGAAATTCAAAGGAGGCTGAAGCTCTTTATCGCCAGATCATCGCCAAGTTTCCTGACCGAGAGGAAGCAAAAGACGCTGCTTACGAGCGGTTGATCAACGTCTATAACTCCGATCCGTCAGCGCTATCCGGCGCAGTGGACGAATTCCTGGCAACGAGCCCTACAAACGAGCGTGCCGACCAGGCGAAGCTGTTAAAAGCCGAAGCGCTCTATAAACAGCAGAATTACAATGACGCGGCGTTAATTTACGGCGAATTACGCGGGTCACAGCTCTCGGCAAGGTTGCGCGCCGAAGCTGCCTACAAACTTGGTTTGTGTCACGTGCAAACGAAAAACACTCCCGGCGTGATCGAAGCTTTTACCTATTACGTGCAGACGTTCCCAGACAGTCCGGAAGTGCCCGCCGCATTGGGTCAGCGAGCCTTGGCATACGAACAAAGCAAAAACTACAGTGCCGCTCTTAATGATTTAAACATTATCCTCGCCAAATATCCTAAAGCGCACGAGCGCGAAGCCACTTTGCAACTAAAGGCTCTTATTCTCGGACAACAGGAAAATACCAAGGCGATGGTCGATACTTTCCGTCAGCTCCTGAAAGAGTTTCCGAAAAGCTCCGTTGCAGCGCAGGCGTACTATTACATCGGCAAGACTGCATTCGAGGCAAAGGATTATAAGCCAGCGTTGACTGCCCTTAACACCGCCCGGCAACTAAACAAAGAGCAGTACTACAATCTCGCGTCCCTTCGGATCATTCTGTGTCAGTTTTATCTCAAGGACCGGTCTGCGCTCACAAAAGAGGTGAACAATTTCATGGCCGCTAGCCCGAATGTGAATGTGCCGCCGGAGGTTTTGGACTGGCTCGGAATTGAATATTACAACGAGAAAAATTTCCAAGCCGCGGAAAAATACCTGAGCGCGTTGCGAAAGATTGATAACCCCGGGAATGTTAAACCGGATTTCTTATTTTATCTGGGAGACGCGGCCACGAAGCTGAAAAACGCGACTGAAGCGGAGGACGCGTTCAGCAAATATTTGCAGACTGCCACAGACCCGGCAGGAAAGGCGAAGGTGTTACTCGCGCTGGGCGCGGTGAAGATTAGCGCCCATAAACCGGAGCACGTCTGCTGGCAGGCGAAGTCCAGCTTGAGCGGGGAAATTTCGATGACGCAGGCAAAGCTTTTAAGGGCGTCGCCTTGCTTTACGACGATTCGGCAATAACTCCGCGCGCACTGGACAAAGCCGCGCTCTCATATCGACAAGCAGGCAAAACCGACGAAGCAGACCGGCTCTCGCGCGAGCTACGCGAGCGCTACCCCAACTACGCCGGCGGGTGAATGATTCAGGGAGTGACGGCTTCTCCTTGGCACGCTGTACTCGCGGCGAAGGCGGGTCACCCATACTTCGTAATTGGCCTCGGCTCTTAGGTTCTTTTTTCCGCTACTCACATCGCTAGATTTCTGCTATTTTCCGCGCTTTCATGCGGACCTGAACTAAGCGTTCAAGGTCACAAATTGTGACCTTGAGATTCCTCCTCCGCCGTTATGTCGAAAAAATCCGAACAGTCTGTTGCGATCGAGCAGATTGACGGAATGATCCGCTTGATCCGTGGCGTTCGCGTCATGCTGGATCGCGATCTGGCGAGAATCTACGGCGTTCCCACGTTCCGATTCAACGAAGCCATCAAACGCAATAGACATCGTTTTCCGCCCGACTTCATGTTTCAACTCACGCGTAAGGAGTTCGACTCTTTGACATCGCAAATTGCGATATCAAAACCAGGCCGCGGTGGTCGGCGTACTGTTCCCTACGCGTTTACTGAGCATGGCGCATTGCAGGCGGCGAATGTTCTTCGTAGCCCGCGCGCCGTTCAGATGAGCGTTTTCGTCATCCGCGCTTTCGTCAAAATGCGCGAGGCCCTTCGCGGCACGCCGGAGCTTGCGCGGAAGCTGGCTGCACTTGAGAAAAAGCTCACTGCCCGGCTGGACGTCCATGAAACTGCGATCGTGCAAGTCCTGCAGGAGGTCATGCAGATCCTCAATCCGCCACCACCTCCACCCGAACCGCCACAGCGCAGAATTGCTTTTCAACAATCCTAAATCACGAACCACCGACCGGTCGCGCCGTCTTGTCTCGCCGTAATGAATGAAGGCGGAAGCCTCGTGCGTAGGCGGATCACTAATCACCATTCAGTTATTCGCCGGCCTTGATCCCGTTCAAGTCTGATCAGACGCTCACCGCCGATAGGTTTATGCGTGAGTCATCTCACAGCCGCATATGATCAACGATCTTTGGTACAAGAACGCGGTCATCTACTGCCTGTCCGTCGGTACTTACATGGACGCTAACGGCGATGGCACCGGCGACTTCCAAGGTCTGATGCGCCGCCTCGATTATCTGCATGGACTGGGCGTGACCGCGATCTGGTTGATGCCGTTTCAGACTTCGCCGTGCCGGGACGATGGTTACGACATCGCCGACTATTACAATGTCGATCCGCGCTATGGTACGCTGGGCGATTTCATCGAGTTTACTCATGGCGCAAAACAGCGCGGCATTCGCGTGTTGATAGATCTGGTTGTGAACCACACTTCAGACCAGCATCCCTGGTTCAAGCAGGCGCGCTCGGATCCAAATTCGAAGTATCGGAACTGGTACGTCTGGTCGAAGAAGAAGCCGCCGCGCGCGAATCAAGGCATGGTGTTTCCGGGCGTACAAAAAACAACGTGGAGCTACGATCGCGACGCGAAAGCGTGGTACTTCCACCGATTTTACGAGTTCCAGCCTGATCTCAATACCTCAAATCCCGAAGTCCAGGCTGAGATACTCAAAATCATGGGGTTTTGGATCCAGGCGGGCGTCTCCGGATTTCGCATGGATGCCGTGCCTTTCATCATCGGAACCAAGGGACCAAACGTGCGAAAACCAAAGGAGCAGTTCGATATGCTGCGCGTATTTCGCGAATTCCTCCAGTGGCGGCAGGGCGACTGCATTATCCTGGCGGAAGCCAATGTGCTGCCTGACACCGATATGGATTACTTCGGCGACGACGGCGACCGCATGCACATGATGTTTAACTTTCAGGTGAACCAAAACCTCTTCTACGCATTGGCCGCTGCCGATACGCGCCCGTTAATCAAAGCGTTGAAAGCGACCAAGCCGCGCCCGGCGACAGGACAATGGGGAACGTTCCTGCGAAATCATGACGAACTTGATCTCGGCCGTCTGCAAGAGAAACAACGTCAAATCGTGTTTGAAGCGTTTGGACCAGACGAAGACATGCAGCTTTACGATCGCGGGATCAGACGCCGCCTCGCCCCGATGCTCGGGGGCGATCAGCGTCGGCTCCAGCTCGCCTACAGTTTGATGTTCACACTGCCGGGAACGCCGGTGGTTCGCTATGGCGACGAGCTCGGCATGGGCGACGATCTCACCCTGCCGGAACGCGTTTGCGCGCGGACGGCGATGCAATGGTCGAATGAACCGCACGGTGGCTTTACCAAAAACCAAAAACCGCGGACTCCTGTGATAGAAAAAGGACCATACGGTTATCAGCACATCAACGCCGCCATCCAGCGGCGCAATGCGGAATCAATGCTGAACTGGACCGAGCGCATCATCCGGATGCGCAAAGAAGTTCCCGAGATTGGATGGGGCGATTTCACTGTGTTGAATGTTCGCGATCCCGCGGTGCTCGCTCTCCGGTATGACTGGCGCAATAATTCGGTGCTGTTTTTACATAATCTCCACGAACAACCGAGAGAAATTGTCGTCGATCCCGGCGTGAACGCTGCACAGGGCAAACTGCTGGTGAACCTGCTTGCTGAAGACCACAGCCGCGCGGACAAGTCCGGCAAACATCGCATCATGCTGGAAGGCTACGGTTATAGATGGTACCGGGTCGGCGGACTCGACTATCTGCTGCGTCGCACCGACATCGATCAGGGCGATGACCACGCAGTTTGAAAACAACCGCTGCTCGCGCGTCTGATATGCTACATCTGCCCCGATCACTGATCACCGTTCACCGATCACTAATCACTTCTCCGCGGCTTCTGCCGCCTGTCCTCTGACATCCGACCTCTGACCTCCGCTTTCTTAATTCTTACTTCATCCTTCTGACTTTAGCTGCGCTTCTTCATTCATCCTTTTTGCCGCTTCCTCCTTCTTAATTCATCCTTCATACTTCTGCCTTGCGCCTGCGGCTCTTTTTCCGTTTCTCACAGAGCTAATTTTCTGCTATTTTCCGCGCTCTCATGCCCACGGAAGCGGACACGTGTAGAAAATTTGTAGTGCCTAAATTACAGGCCGCGGGCTGGGACAACGAGCCTTACTCGATAGCAGAGCGGCGAACGATCTGGATTGTTGACGCACATCGCGGCGACGGAAAGCATTTCGTTGTGCGAGCGGATGAAAAGCTGAGAGCGTTTCTGAGCTTGAAGCGGCGTGTCGGGTTTGCGGCGAATTTTCTTGACTAGCTGGTGTAATTTTGGCCAAACTCGGCGTCGCTAAACGGATCTGAATCAGACGGAGGACTTTTCGCCCCGCTAGGTTCTTCGCCTCTTCCCGACCCGCAATTCCAGAGGATCAACCCAGCGGGGGAAAGAAAGGAAGGACGGTATGAATCCATTGGTTCCACTAAAAAGAAGAACCCCACTATTTCTTGCCGCACTAGCCTGCTGTGCCATTTCACCGATGGCCCAGGCGGTCAGCCCACCACCGGACGGAGGCTATCCCGGTGAAAATACCGCCGAAGGCGATGCTGCGCTCTTCAGCCTAACAAGCGGCAGCGCAAACACGGCCATTGGCTTCCATGCGCTCTTTAGCAACACGACCGGCTCGTTCAACACCGCCACCGGTGATTTTGCCCTCGCCGGCAACACAACCGGCCTCCAGAACACAGCGAACGGTAACGATGCCCTTGAAAGCAACACAACAGGCAACTTCAACACCGCTAACGGTGAGAGTGCCCTTCAAGCTAACACAGCCGGCAGCTCCAACACAGCCACCGGTGTTGATGCGCTCGTCAAGAATACAACAGGCAACTTCAACACGGGCACCGGCACCAATGCGCTCCAGAATAATTCAACGGGCTCCAACAACACAGCCCACGGTTTTGATGCGCTTTATAACAATACAACCGGTCTCGACAACACGGCCAATGGTTTCCAAGCCCTCTTTAACAATACAACCGGGGGCGGTAATACGGCCACGGGTTTTAATGCGCTCCTTAGCAACACAACCGGAGAATTCAACACAGCGACTGGTGTTTTTGCACTCCAACACAACAGCATCGGTTTTGGCAACACCGCCAGCGGTGAAGAGGCGCTCGATTTGAACACAACCGGCAACTTCAACACGGCCAGCGGTTTTGCTGCGCTCGTTAGGAACACAAGCGGCGACAACAATACTGCTAGCGGTTTTCGGGCTCTCGCTAGAAACAAAACCGGCGGCAATAATACAGCGAATGGTCAGAATGCGCTCGGCCAGAACAGAAGCGGTTCTTTCAACATAGCGTTGGGTGCTGAAGCGGGGGCCGAGCTTACGACCGGCGACAACAATATCGATATAGGCAACGTTGGCGTTGCCGACGAGGGCAACACGATCCGCATCGGCACGCAGGGAACGCAAACGAAAACGTTTATCGCCGGCGTTAGCGATGCAGCAATTGGGGGTATGGAGGTTCGGGTGAATCAAAACGGGCGACTCGGCACCGAACCCTCCTCGGAGCGTTTCAAGGAAGCCATCAAGCCTATGGACAACGCGAGCAAAGCGATCCTTGCGCTCAAACCCGTTACCTTCCGTTACAAGAAGGAAAATGATGCGGCTGGCATATCGCAGTTCGGGCTCGTGGCCGAAGAGGTGGAAAGAGTGAACCCCGATCTGGTCGTGCGTGACAAAGAGGGAAAACCCTACACTGTGCGCTACGACGCGGTGAACGCAATGTTGCTTAACGAGTTTCTCAAAGAGCACCGGAAGGTGCAGAAATTGGAAGCTGCACTCGCGGCAATGGACCGACGATTGAAAGCTCAGGACGCGAAAATTGAAAGAGTGAACGAGAAGGTAGAAGTGATCAAACCGGCACCGCTAGCCGTCCTAAATGATAAGTAAAGAGGGTAGATGCGCTTGCCACGACACTCTGCCGTCCCTTCTCTCTGTTCGTTAGATTCTGCGCGCTTCACTTAACGACCTGCAACGCCATCACCGGATGAATTTCCCATGCCGCGTAGCCTTGAAGATCGCTTCTGCGGTTTGATCCGTCTTTCGGAATATCGCTGATGTCGAAGAAAGCTTTGCCGATCACGGTGATGATCGGAGGGTCGCTCGTCTTCAGCGTTTGTGCAGATCGAATTTGAAAAGGGAATTGCGCTCCTGTCCAACTGAAAACTGTTTTGCGAATCTCACACCATAGCGGTCCC
>Ga0209156_10001334_pt1 | contig 20225 bp, 20 predicted proteins | sample GraSoiAngelo_124_FD_185881 | JGI IMG/M metagenome (GOLD analysis project Ga0209156, IMG submission 185881) | Grasslands soil microbial communities from the Angelo Coastal Reserve, California, USA - 14_0927_05_20cm (SPAdes) (version 2) | ecosystem: Environmental > Terrestrial > Soil > Grasslands...
TGACCCTTACAAGGCTGAGGTCGCAGGTTCGAGCCCTGCGCCGCCCACCAAAAACTCAAGGACTTACGGCCTTGCGTCTGACGTAACGCCCTTCGTTATGCCCGTTGTTATGCCCGTCAACTTGCGCGCAACGTCTTGGAGGTCGCGACGACATAGATGCGCTCAGGCTCGACGCGATACAAGAGACCGTAGGGGAACTTGGGCACCAGAACACGGCGGAGCCGCCGGCCGAACGGAGAGCCAGAGGCAGGAAACGCTAGCAGGCGTTCGTAAGTGTGCTGAACCGTAAGGATGAAGTCGAGCCCGAGGCCGTCCGCTTGACGCTCGTAGAACTGGGCTGCCGATATAAACTCGCCCTGGGCTTCGGGATGAAACTCAACGCTTCTCACCGAAGCGAGGAGCGGGCCTTCCTGATCACCTTCTCAGCGGGGATTCCTGCGACCTTCCCGGACTTGATCTCGCCCAACCGGCGTTCCGCCTCCTGACGCCAGAGCTTCTCAGCATTGGCATCTACATCCCGTTCAAGGCTTTGAGATGAGCCGCTGCGCGAGACGGGCGCGCTCCCTGGCCGAGAGCTTTAGGGCCTCGGATTCGAGTTCGCGCGCTGGCTTCGCCATACGGGAAGGCTATCACGAGGGGGAGGCGCCGTGTCCCCCACTTGCCGCCGATCGTACGTCACGCAACCTCCGCTGCTGCCCAACGGATTAGGCGCTCAGCCGCAGCCGAAGGCCGTCGACTGCAACGGCTCGTTAGACGGCAGCGAGGTACGGTCCGGACACATAGGTAACAATTTAGTCCAGGGACATGGGTAACACCCGAAACACTGGCAGGCACCGAGGAGGTGCCCATGCCGTGGAGGGAGGCGTCACCCGTGGACCAGCGAACGCAGTTCATCGCCGACTTCCTTCGCGACGCGCTGTCGCTCACGGAGCTGTGCGCGCTGTACGGCGTCGCCCGCAAGACCGGCTGCAAGTGGATCGACCGCTACCTGCGCCACGGGCCGGCGGGCTTGGAGGAGCGCTCGCGGCGGCCGCGCCGCTCGCCGAATCAGACGTCCGACGAGATCGTGAGCGCGATCTTGGCCGCCCGGCGCCGGCATCCGACCTGGGGCGGCAAAAAGCTGCTGGCGCTGTTGCACAAGCGCCAACCGCGATGGCCCCTGCCCGGCCGTTCGACGGCGTGCGATATCCTGAAGCGGCATGGGATGGTGCCGATCAAACGTTACCGGCGCCGCATCGGCCATCCCGGCAAGCCGACGAGCGAGATCCTCGCGCCCAACGATGTCTGGAGTGCGGACTACAAAGGGCAGTTCCGCACCGGCGACGGGCGGTACTGCTATCCGCTGACGGTGGCGGACGGCTTCAGCCGCTATCTCCTGGGCTGTCAGGCGCTGCCGTCGACGGCCGGCCAGGGGGCCAAGCCGATCTTCACGCGGCTGTTCCAGGAGTACGGACTGCCGAAACGGATGCGCTCCGACAACGGCGTGCCGTTCGCGACGAACACCTTGGCCCGCTTGTCGACGCTGTCGGCGTGGTGGGTGCGCCTGGGCATTCTCCCCGAGCTGATCGAGCCGGGCCGGCCGGCGCAGAACGGGCGCCATGAACGGATGCATCGCACGCTGAAGGCCGAGACGACCCGGCCGGCGGCCGGGAGTCTTGCGGCGCAGCAGCGCAAGTTCAACGTCTTTCGCCAGGAGTTCAATTACGAGCGCCCGCACGAGGCGCTCGACCAGCAGACGCCAGCCTCGTGTTACACGCCCTCGCCGCGGCCGATGCCCGACCGGCTGCCGCCGCTCGAGTACCCGGACCGCTTCGAGGTCCGGTACGTCAGCGCCAATGGGGGGATCCGGTGGAATAGTCGCTGGGTGAACGTGTCGATCGTCTGCATCGGCGAGTACGTCGGGCTGGAGGAAATCGACGACGGGATCTGGAACGTCTACTTCGGGCCGCTGAAGCTGGGCCGCTTGCACGAGCGGCGCATGAGGATTGAGGACGCGTATGGGAGACTCTATCGTCATCGACAGGTGTAACCCATGTCCCCGGACTCTTTTGTTACCTATCTCCCCGACCGTTCAGCCCGGCGCGAGATGCGCCGAATAGGCCCACTTTGTAGCCTCCGGCCCTGAGCATCTTCGTCGCCTGGGAATTGATCCTGGCCAGGATGATGAGATTGAGCAGGGGGGCGAACATAAGTACGATAAGAAACACTTCCTTCCAAACCGCATAACCTAAGCCTGATGCGAGTCCGTGTAAGCCCACTAGCGAGACCAGGAGCGCCGGAATGTAAACCAGCGCGGCGACCTTGCCAACTGCTGCCGTTAGAGCCACAGTTGCGATATTGAGTAGGATTCCGTAGATGACGAACCTTTGGCCACGCGCGATTCTCGTCAACCTCGTGCCTTGGGGTGCCGCCTCCGATGCGGCCGGTGATGTCGGCTCTGACATTGGACCCCTCCCTACGTTGAGGCGTCTAACTAAAATTCGGCTGCAGGATAGGCTGGTCTGCATAAGACCGCAAAGGCTGCGAGGTACTGCAGCGTATCGTGGAGCCGGCTCGTGCAGTGCGCGTCATCGCCGCCCTCTGTTTTCGGGATGTTGGCCACCAACGCGCCGATTGATGCCTGGGGATATGCCGCGTGGTCTCGCCGCGTATCTTGGCGCACTTGCGTTGGGACACCGCGGGGCGGTCTAGGCGCGAGAATCGATCTGGTCATTGGCAGGCACTATAGCCCGCCAACGGACGAAGCGACAAGGCGAGGCCGGCGCTGTGCTAGGGCCGGCGGGTCCAGCGCAGGTTCGGCTCGCGCGCGGCCTTGGTCTGGTCGAGCCGGCGCACTGGCGTGGTCACGGGGGCGTCGTGGATCACGGCGGGGCTCTGCTCGGCCTCGCGGGCGATCTGGATCATGGCGTCGCAGAACTGGTCGAGCGTCTCCCTCGCCTCCGTCTCCGTCGGCTCGATCATCAACGCCTCCTCGACGATCAGCGGGAAATAGGTGGAGGGCGCGTAGAAGCCGAGGTCGAGGAGCCGCTTGGCGATATCCGTCGCCGTCACGCCGAGCTTCTTCTGCCGCCGCGCCGACAGGACGCACTCGTGCATGCAGGGGCCGGGCACAGCGACGTCGTAATCCTTCTCGAGGCGCTTCAAGATGTAGTTAGCGTTCAGGATGGCGTTGTCGGAGACGCTCCGCAGGCCGTCGGCGCCCATGGTGCGGATGTAGGTGTAGGCGCGCACGAGCATGCCGAAGTTTCCCCAGAAGGCCTGAAGCTTGCCGATGGACTTCGGCCGCTTCCAGTCGAGTGCGTAGCTGTCGCCGTCCTTGGTGACGACGGGCACCGGCAGAAACGGCTCCAGGTGGGCCTTGACGCCGACGGGCCCGGCACCAGGGCCGCCGCCGCCGTGCGGCGTCGTGAAGGTCTTGTGCAGGTTGAAGTGGCAGACGTCGAAGCCGAGATCGCCCGGGCGCGTGATGCCGAGGATCGCGTTCAGGTTGGCGCCGTCCATGTAGACCTGGGCGCCCCTGGCGTGGCAGAGCTCGGTGATCTCGACGACCCGCGGCTCGAACATGCCGAGCGTGTTCGGCACGGTGATCATGAAAGCGGCCACGTCGGTGTCGAGGTGGCGCGCCAGCTCGTCCAGGTCCACCTCGCCGTTCGGCAGCGACTTGACCTCGACCACCTCGTAGCCGGCGATCGCCGTGGAGGCGGGATTCGTCCCGTGGGCGGAGTCGGGAACGAGCACCTTCGTCCGCTTCTCGCCGCGCGAAAGATGATAGGCGCGGATCATCAGGACGCCTGCCAGCTCGCCCTGGGCGCCGGCCGCGGGCTGCAGCGAGACCGCGTCCATCCCGGCGATCTCGGCGAGCATCGCGCCGAGCTCGTGCATCAGCTGGAGCGCGCCCTGCGAGAGCGCCTCCGGCGCCAGCGGGTGGAGCTTGCCGAAGCCGGCGAGACGCGCCATGTCCTCGTTGAGCTTCGGGTTGTACTTCATGGTGCATGAGCCGAGCGGATAGAAGTGCGTGTCGAGGCCGTAGTTCATGCGCGAGAGGCGCGAGTAGTGGCGGACCACGTCGAACTCCGACACCTCCGGCAGCTCGGGCGCGTCCCGGCGCAGGTGCTGCGCGGGCAGGAGCTTCCTCGCGTCGCTCGCGGGCACGTCGGCCTCGGGCATGGACCACGCGACGCGCCCGGGCGAGGAGAGGTCGAAGATCAACTTGTCGTAGGCGGAGGCGGCCATCAGGCCACCGCCTTTCCGAGTGCGTCGGCGAAAGCGTCGATCTCGGCCTTCGTGCGCTTCTCCGTCACGGCGACCAGGAGGCAGTCGCCCAGGGCACGGTCGAACGTCTTGAGTGGCACGCCCGCGAGGATCCCCTGCTTGGCGAGCCTCGCCACCACGCGCTCGGGCGCCTTCGGCAGCTTCAGCGCGAACTCCTTGAAGAAGGGCGCCCCGAAGCGGAGCGAGACGCCGGGCACCTGCGCGAGGCGCTCGGCCGCGTAGTGGGCCTTCGCCGTCGAGAGCTCGCCCACCCGGACGAGCCCCCGGCGGCCGAGGGTCGCCAGGTAGATTGTCGCCATGAGGGCGCAGAGCGCCACGTTGGTGCAGATGTTGGAGGTCGCCTTGCCCCGGCGGATGTGCTGCTCTCGGGTCTGGAGCGTGAGCACGAAGCCGCGCCGGCCGTCGCGGTCCACGGTGGCGCCGACGAGGCGGCCCGGCATCCGGCGCACGAGGTCCTTCTTGGCGCCGAATACACCGAGGTTTGGCCCACCGAAGCTCATCGGCACGCCGAGCCCCTGCCCTTCGCCGACGACGAGATCGGCGCCGAGCCGGCCCGGCGCCTCGAGCACGCCCAGGTTCACGGGATCGGCGACGACCACCAGCAAGGCGCCCGCCGCGTGGGCGAGCTCCGCGGCCGCGGCGATGTCCTCGAGGCAGCCGTAGAAGTTCGGGCTCTGGACGACGAGCGCCGCCGTCTTCGACGAGACGAGCTTCTTCGCCGCGGCGAGGTCGGTGACGCCGTCCGGCACCGCCGCGTCGCGCAGGCGGACGCCCGGCCCCTCGCAGTACGTGACGGCCACGCGGCGGTAGAGCGGGTTCACGCCGCGCGAGAGGACGACTTCGTTCCGCTCGGTGACGGCGTGGGCCATCAGCGCCGCCTCGGCCAGGGACGACGCGCCGTCGTAGATGGACGCGTTCGCCACGTCCATGCCCGTTAGCTCGGCGATCATCGTCTGGTACTCGTAGATCGTCCTCAGCGTCCCCTGGCTCGCCTCGGGCTGGTACGGCGTGTACGCCGTGAAGAACTCGCCGCGCGAGATCAGGTGGTTGATCGGGCTCGGGATGTAATGGTCGTAGGCGCCGGCGCCCATGAAGCAGGCGTTCTGGTCGGCGTCGGCGTTCCGCTCGGCGAGGGCCTTCATGTGGCGGATCAGATCGGTCTCGGCAAGCGCGGGCGCGAGACTGAGCGGCCGCGAGAGGCGCGCCTTCGCGGGGATCCTGACGAGCAGCTCCTCGATGCCGCCGGCACCGATCACGGCGAGCATCTGCCGCTGCTCGGCCGCCGTGTTGGCGATGTACCGCGACGTCATCAATGGCCCCCCTGCTTCAGGAACGCCTCGTACTGCTGGGCCGTCAGGAGCTGGTCCCACTCGGCCTTGTTCGAGGGCTTGATGAGGATCATCCAGCCCTTGCCGTAGGGGTCCGCGTTCACCGTCTCCGGCTTCTGCGTGAGCTCGGCGTTGGCCTCGACGATCTCGCCGGAGACGGGCGCGAAGAGGTCGGAGACCGCCTTGACCGACTCGACGACGCCGAAGGCCTTGCTCGCCGACACCTTCGCGCCGACCTTCGGCAGCTCGACGAAGACGACGTCGCCGAGCTGCTCCTGGGCGTACGCGGTGATGCCGACGCGCACGCGGTCGCCCTCCTGCTTCGCCCACTCGTGCTCGCGCGTGTACTTGAGGTCCTTCGGGATGCTCGTCATCATGTCCTCTATTTGATTTGCCGGTCGGCGCGCCTTCGCAGGGCCTCCGGCGCTCGACGGTCGGGCCGTCATCCCGCTTTCTTCCGTTTGATTTGCCGTCGGAGCGCCTTCGCAGGGCCTCCGGCGCTCGACGGTCGGGCCGTCATCCCGCTTTCTTCACTTTAGACGCATAGAAGGGCGTGCGGACAACCCGGGCGGCCTTCGCCTGTCCGCGGATCTCGACGGCCAGCTCGGTGCCGACCGAGGCCAGCGGCGTCTCGACGTACGCCATCGCGATGTACTTGTCCACGGAGGGCCCGTAGGAGCCCGAGGTCACGATGCCGACCCGGCGGCCGTCCTTCAGCACGGGATAGCCGTGCCGCGCGACCGCGCGGTCGACCATCTCGATCCCCACGAGCTTCCGCTTGAGGCCCTCGGCACGGATCTTCTCGAGGGCGTCGCGGCCGATGAACTCGCCCTTCGGCGGCTTGACGACCCAGCCCAGGCCGGCCTCGAGCGCGTTGGTCGTCTCGTCGATGTCGTTGCCGTAGAGCGCGTACTTCAGCTCGAGCCGGAGCGTGTCGCGGGCGCCGAGGCCGATTGGTGCCACGCCGTGGGCGCGGCCCGCGTCGAGGAGCGCCGCCCAGAGGCGCTCGGTCTCCGCGGCGGGCGCGTAGAGCTCGAACCCGTCCTCGCCGGTGTAGCCCGTGCGCGAGATCAGCGTGGCGACTCCCGCCACGGCGCCGCGCGCGAAGCGGTAGTAGCCGAGCTTCGTCACGTCCTGGTCGGCGAGGCCGCCCACGAGCGCTTCGGCCTTCGGCCCCTGGACGGCGACGAGGCCTGTGCTCGCCGAGGCGTTGCGCCAGCGCGCGCCCCCGCCGTGCTCCGTCACCCAGGCCCAGTCCTTGTCGATGTTGCCCGCGTTCACCGTGATCATGAAGCGGTCGGCGGCGAGGCGATAGACCGTCAGGTCGTCCACGATCGTCCCGTTCGGGTAGCAGAGGACCGAGTACTGGACGTGCCCGGGCTGGAGGGCCGCAACGTCGTTGGTGGTGAGGCGCTGGAGCGCCGCCAAGGCCTTCGGGCCCTCCACCTCGAACTCACCCATGTGGCTCACGTCGAAGAGCCCGACCGCGCTCCGGACCGTACGATGTTCCTCGACGATGCCCGTGTACTGCACCGGCATCTCCCAGCCGCCGAACGGCACCATGCGGGCGCCGGCCTTGACGTGCGCCTGGTAGAGGGGCGTGCGCTTGAGGGGTGTATCCACGGGCGCCTCAGTAGACCATCGCCCCGGGGAGACGGTCAAGCGTGGCAGAATTCCTCGATGGCCCGGCGCATCTCCGCGGGCTGCTCCGTCGGGATCCAGTGCCGCGCGTCGAGGCGGAGGAGGCGGCAGTGCGGGATGCGGGCGAGCCACAGCTCGGTGATCGCCGGGTCGGTGAACGTGCTGCCCGACGAGAGCAGCGCCAGCACAGGCAAGCGCAGCGTCGTGGGGTCGGGCAGCGGGCGGGTCACGGCGCGCAGCATCTGGAGGTAGGCGCCCGTGGCCGTCGAGCGCAGGTCGAGCCGCCACGAGGCGTAGCGCCGCTCGAGGTCGGCCGCGTCCGCCCCGCGCGCCATCCGCGCCCGCGTCTCGCGGTCGAGCGTGGCGAGGTCGAGCGGCTCGAGCTGCCGGCGGTGGAGGCCGAGGGCGTTGAGCGCGCGCACGAACAGGACAGCCGGCGGGAGGAGCGGCGCGACCCGCGTGACCGTCCCGAGCGTCCCCGTGAGCGCCTCGCGTGGCATCGGCTCGACCAGGACGAGGCCCGTCACCCGCTCGGCGTGCCGGCTCGCGAACTCGACGGCGACGTTTGCGCCGAGGCAGTGGCCCACGAGCACCGCGCGCGCGTAGCCCTCGGCGTCGAGGATTTCGGCGAGGTCGGCGCACCACTCACGCATCCCGAGGCGGCCGCGCCAGACGGAGCCGCCGTTGCCGCGCAGATCGGGCCGCAAGAGATCCCAGGACTCCGTCAGCTTGGTCAGCGCGACCAGCTCGGACCAGCGCGTCGAGTTGCTGGCGAGCCCGTGCAGGAGGACGACGAGGCGGCGCGGGGCGCCGGGCCGGCGGAGCCGGTAGGCGACCGTCGTGCCGTCGCGCGTCGTGAGCGTGCGGGGGACGTCCAGCTCAGGCCTTCGGCAGCCACTCCCGGAGCGGCTTCACCTGGCACCCGGCCTTGACGAGCCCCTCGCGGACGGCCACCACGATCTTCTCGGCGCCCGGGCTGTCGCCGTGGATGCAGACGGTCTCCACCTTGACGTCGATGAGCTTGCCGGTGATCGTGCGCACCTTGCCCTCCATCACCATGCGCACCGCCTGCTCGGCCGCCCTGGCAGGGTCGCTGACCAACGCGTCCTTGCCGAGCTTGCGGCTGACCAGCTGGGCATCGTCCGCGTAGACGCGATCGGCGAATCCCTCCGCGGCGACGCGGATGCCCGCGACCTTGCGGGACTCGGCGTCGTACTTGGTCATCGCCATGGTCATGAGGATGAGGCTCCGGTCGAGCTCCACCACCTGCTCGGCCGTAGCGCGCGCGAGGGCCAGGTTCTCCTCGAACATGTGGTACTGGATGCCGTGGGGCTTGACGTGCTGGAGCTTGGTCCCCGCCGCCGCGGCGAACGCGGCGAGCGCCCCGGTCTGGTAGCGGTGCATGTCCTTCAGCTCCTGCGGCGAGACGTCCATGCGCCTCCGGCCGAAGCCCATGAGGTCGGGCAGGCCCGGGTGCGCGCCGACCGCCACGCCGTGCTTGACCGCGTTCTCCACGGTCTTCCGCATCACGTGCGGGTCGCCGCCGTGGAAGCCACACGCGACGTTCGCCGACGTGATGTGCGGCATGATCTCGTCGTCGGCGCCGAGCGTCCAGCGCCCGTAGCTCTCGCCCATGTCGCAGTTGATGTCGATGTATTTGGTCATTTTTTTTACCTTTCGCCGTCGGGGGCGCCGCAGCACCCACGTTCGGGCAGCCTACGCTCTTGCTACGACCCGGGCGAGCGCGTTGATCAGCCGGTCCACGTCTTCGTCCGTCATCGCGAGCGAGCAGGCGCCGAGTCCCCGCTGGGTAAGCAGGACGCCCTCGTTCAAGAGGCCGAGGAAGACGCGCAGCGGCGCCTCCGCGTCCTTGGGGCGGGCCGAGCGCCAGTCGGTCAGCGGCTCCGCCGTCCAGTGCAGCCAGAAGAGCGAGCCCATGCCGGTCGCCTGCCCCTTGCGTCGGGTGGCGGCGAGCAGGCGGGTGACGCCGCCGCGCAGGCGCTCGCCGAGCGCGTCGAGCCGCGTGTACGCCTCCGGCGTGACCGCGTTCAGGGTGGCCACGCCCGCCGCCATGGTGACCGGGTTGGCGTTGAACGTGCCGCCGTGGCTGATGCGCGCGCCGCCCTTGCGCGGGTCGTAGAAGTTCATGACGTCGGCACGCCCGCCGAAGGCGCCTACCGGGAGGCCACCGCCGATGATCTTGCCGAACGTCGTGAGGTCGGGCCGCACGCCGAGGCGCTCCTGCGCGCCGCCCCAGGCGACGCGGAACGAGATCACCTCGTCGAAGATCAGCACGATCCCGTGCCGCTCCGTGATCGCGCGCAGGCGCTGCAGGAAGCCGTCGGCGGGCCTGATCAGCCCGGCATTGCACAGGAGTGGGTCCACGATGAGGCACGCGAGGTGGGCCGCCTCCGCCTCTAGGATTTGTTCGCACGCCTCCGGGTCGTTCCAGGGGAGCACGACGACGTGCTTCAGGACCGCGGGCGGCAGCCCCGCCGACCAGGCGACCGACTTCGGGCGCTTGCGGCTCCCGCCTGCCTTCGGGTCGCCGCCCACGCTCACCATGACCCAGTCGTGGGTGCCGTGGTAGGCGCCCTCGAACTTCGCGATCTTGGGCCGCCCGGTGAAAGCGCGCGCCAGGCGCACGGCGTTCATCGTGGCCTCGGTGCCCGAGTTCGTGAAGCGGATGCTCTCGACCGACGGCACCCGGCGCTTCAGGAGCTCCGCCAGACGGATCTCGTGCTCCGTCGGACCCGGGAACGAGAGGCCGTGCTCGGCCGCCTGCTGCGCCGCCTTCACGACGTCCGGGTGGGCGTGGCCGAGGATCAGGCTCGTGTAGTTGCCGTTGAAGTCGATGCGGTCGGTGCCGTCGGCGTCCCAGACGTGGGCGCCCTGCCCGCGCTGGATGTAGAACGGGTACGGATCGAAGAAGGTCGTCGTCCGGCTGTTGCCCCCGGGCATCACCGCCAGCGCTTCCTCGTGCAGCGCGCGCGAGCGGCTCGTCTTCGCGGTGTATTCGGCCACTTCCTTGTCGACACTCATGCGGACTCCTCTCTCATGACGCCCTCGAGGGATGCGTCCCACTCCCGCAGCAGCCGGTGTGCCTCGTCCACGGTGACCGCCCTGAACCGCACCGCCTGGCCAGGCCGGGCCTGGCCGATGCGGGCGATGTCGAACGAGCAGACGGTCGCCACCTTCGTGTAGCCGCCCGTGGACTGGCGGTCCACGAGGAGCACGATGGGCTGGCCGTCGCCGGGTACCTGGATCGAGCCGAGCGCGATGCCGTCGGAAATGATGTCGTGGCCGCGCGTGTGCGCGATGCGGGGGCCGCGCAGGCGTGCCCCCATCCTGTCGGACTGCGGTAGCACTTCGTACGACGAGCCGAGGAGCGCGCCGAGGCCCTCCTTGGTGAAGCGGTCGGTCTGCGGCCCGAGCACCACGCGGAGCGTGGGCTCGCCGCCGTAGTCGGGGAGCGCGCGCCGTTCGACGCGCCGCGGGCGCGGCGCTGCCGCCGGCGCGAGGCGCAGGCGGTCGTCTTTCCTGAGCGCGCGGCCCTCGACGCCGCCGAGGCGGCCGCGCAGGTAAGTCGCGCCCGAGCCCATCACGAGCGGCACGTCGAGCCCGCCCGCGAACGCGACGTAGCCGCGCACACCCGAGCGCGCCGGGCCGAGCTTGACGACGTCGCCCGCTTTGAGAATGAGGGTCGCCCAGCGTGGCGCGTCCTTGCCGTTCACGCTGAGCGGCATGTCGGCGCCGGTGACGGCGACGACGCACGCCGCCTCGGCCTCGAAGCGCGGGCCCGCCAGCGTGCACTCGAGCGCCGCGGCGCCGTCGGGATTGCCGACGAGCCGGTTCGCGAGGACGAACGCGAAGCGGTCCACGGGCCCCGACGGCGGGATGCCGTAGCGGAGCTGGCCCAGACGCCCGCCGTCCTGCACGGTCGTCTGCGGCCCGGGGTCGAGGATTCTGATCATGCGATCACCGGCGTGTAGGCGCGCGCCTCGACCCGCGCGAGGATACGGTCGTACTCGGCCCGGTCAATCCTATTGAAGCGCACGCGGTCGCCCGGGCGCAGCAGCACGGGCTCGGCGGCGTCGGGATCGTAGAGGCGTACCGGCGTGCGGCCGAGCACCCAGAAGCCGCCCGGGCTCTCGACCGAGTAGACGCAGCACTGCGTGCCGCCGATGCTCACGCTGCCGGGCGGCGTCTTCGTGCGCGGCGTCTCGAGCCGCGGGATGTGGATCCGCTCCGGCATCCCCGTCATGTACGGCAGGCCCGGCGTGAAGCCGATGAAGTAGACGAGGTACTCCGCCCCGCTGTGGAGCCTCACGAGCTCTCCGGCCGGCAGCGAGAGGCGCTGCGCCGCCGTCGCGAGATCGAAGCCGAGCTCGGGATCCTCGTAGCAGCAGGGCAGCTCGACCAGGCGCGAGGGCGGCAGCACGGCCGTGGTGGCCTGCGGGAGCAGCTCGGTGATGGCCGCGCAGAGCGCGTCGTAGCCGACCTCGCGCGGATCGTAGTACACCTGTAGCGCGCGGAAGGTGGGCACCGTCTCGACGACGCCCGGCAGCGCCTTCTGCTGGATGAGGTACTCCAGGGCGCGCACCCGGCCGTTGATCTCGATGCTGATCTCCTCGCCGAACTCGACGGAAACCGCGAGATCGCCCGCCGGTAGGAACCGCAACGGCCTAGAGCGCCGCGAGGGCGGAGTTCGGCAGGTCGGTGATGAACATGTGCCCCGGGCTGTGCGTGATCATGAATGGCGGCCTGGAGGCGAGCGCGACGGCCTGGGGCGTGACGCCGCACGCCCAGAAGACCGGCACGTCGCCGGGCCTGAACTCCTGCGCGTCGCCCCAGTCGGGGCGCCTGATGTCCTTGATGCCGAGCGCGGCCGGGTCGCCGATGTGGACCGGGGCGCCGTGGGCCCCGGGGAACCGCGCGCTCGCGGTCACGGCCTTCGCGAGCTCGACGGCGGCGATCGGGCGCATCGAGACGACCATGGGCCCGTGGAACGCGCCCGCCGGGCGGCATGCGATCGACGTCCGCCACATCGCGACGTTCTTCCCCTGCTCGACGTGCCAGAGGCGGATCCCCGCCTCGAGCAGCGCCCACTCGAACGTGAACGAGCAGCCCAGGAGGAAGGCGACGAGGTCGCCCCGCCAGTAGGGCGTCGCGTCCGTCACCTCGTCGGTGAGGACGCCGTCCTTGTAGATGCGGTACTTCGGGATGTCCGTTCTGAGGTCGGCGCCCGGCGCCACGCCGACGGGCTCCGCCGAGCCGACGTCGGTCACTTCCAGGAGCGGGCACGGGCGCGGGTTGCGCTGGCAGAAGAGCAGGAAATCGTAGGCGGAGTCCCTCGGGAGCACCGCGAGGTTCGCCTGGACGAAGTTCTGCCCCAGGCCGGCCGTGATACCCGTGAGCTTGCCCCGCCGGATGTCCTGCCGGATCTCCCGGGGGTGGCGCGGGTCGATGGGCATGGCCGGATTCTACTACGCGCGCGCCCCGCTCGCTCGGCTCGGAGCCGACGATCCGCCCTTCGCGTCGTTTGCAGCCCTTCCACTCGACCGACGAGGCGTTTACCTCTACGGGCTCGAGTGGGCGCTCGCCAAGGCGCGTCGGCGCGGCGCCCTGCTGCCAGTCGTCGTCGGCCTGGCGCTCCCCGCCACGGCCTTTCAGGCGAGCATCGCCTTCCCCGCGTCGCAGGGCCCGTACAACTGGTTCCACCTGCTCTGGCGCGCCGCGGAGGTGCGGGCCCCGAGCGCCTCGGCCGCGGTCGCTACCGCTGGCCCAGCCGCGGCCACACGTCGGGGTTCACGAGCACCTCGGGCCGCTGACCCCGCAGCACGCGCAGCATTTCTCCCGCGACCTGCACCGCCATCTGACGGTTCGCCTCGCGGGTGACGCCGGCGACGTGGGACGAGCAGACGACGTTCTCGAGGTTGAGCAGCGGGTTGTCCCGCGGCGTCGGCTCCTCCTCCCACACGTCGAGGCCCGCGGCCCCGAGCCGGCCGCGCGTGAGCGCCTCGAAGAGCGCGCGCTCGTCCTGCACCGGGCCGCGCGACGTGTTGACGTAGATCGCCCCCGGCTTCATGAGCGCGAGGGACTTCGCGTTGATCATGTGCTTCGTCTCGGGCGTGAGCGGCGTGTGGCACGTGAGGACGTCCACCTGCGGCAGGAGCGCCTCCAGGCTCTTCACCGGCTCGGCGCCGCGCCGGCGCACCTCGTCCTCCGGCACGTACTTGTCGTAGCCGAGGACGCGCATGCCGATGGCCCCCGCGAACTTCGCCACGCGGCGGCCGATGTTGCCGACGCCGACGATCCCGAGGGTCTTGCCCGCGAGCTCCGTGTTGCCCTCGCTCGCGCCCGCGTTGCGCTTGGCGCCCCAGTCCCCGCCGCGCGTCATCTTGTCGATCAGGAGCGTGCGCTTGACGCTCGCGAGCATCAGCATGAGCGCATGCTCCGCGACCGCCTGCGAGTTCGAGCCCGGCGCGTGGACGACGGCCACGCCGAGGCGGGTGGCGGCGGGAATGTCCACCGTGTCGAGCCCCACCCCGTGCCGGCCGACGACCCGGAGCTGCTTGCAGGCGGCCATCAGGCTGGCGCTGCAGTTGGGCCGGATGCGGAACAGGATCCCCTGCGCCTCGGCCGCGGCCTTCGCGAGCCCGGCCTCGGTCTCGTCCTCGCAGACGACGACGCGCGCCTCTTTCTCGAGCAGCGCCTGGCCGTCGGGATTGATCGGACCGGCCAGCACGACCAGCGGGCGGGAATCGGCAGCCATCGAACGGTCTCCTTTCTCTCGGGTGCGGGGTCTATTTCCAGGCGGCGAGGACGAGGCGCGGGGCGTCGAGCGAGAAGGGCGTTCCGTCGAGCCCGCCGTAGAGCTCGACCCGGCTCCAGCGCTCGGGGCGCAGCATCGCCGACAGCTCGTGGGCCGAGTAGAGGCGGATCTCGCTCTCACCGATCAGCTCCTGCGCAGTCTCCTTGGTCTTGGCCGTCGCGCGCTTGAGCCGGAACCAGCGGGCGCGCCAGCGGCTCGTCGCGGGATCGAACGCGTTCTCGATGCGAAGCGTCCAGCCGCTCACGCGCTTGCGCTCCTCGGGCGGGAGCGAGCGCACGAGCTGGTCGCGGTTGCGTGTGTCGAGGACGAAGAGGCCGCCGGGCTTGAGCGCGCGCCAGAAGCGATCGAGCAGCAGCCGGTCCTCGTCGTCGGAGAAGAAGCCGATCGAGCTGAACAGGTTCACGGCCAGGTCGAACTCGCCCGAGAACTCCATGTCGCGCATGTCCTCGCAGGCGAGCGCCAGCTCGACGCCTGCCTCGCGCGCCGCCTTGCGCGCGCGGTCCAGCTCGGTCTCGTTGAAGTCGACGCCCGTGACCGCGAAGCCGAGGCGCGCCAGCTCGACCGAGTGGCGGCCGAAGCCGCACGGGGCGTCGAGGACGCGGGCGGGCGGCTCGAGCGCCGCGAGGCCCGCGATCCACTGGACCTCGCTCGCCGCGTCCATCGACGACTCGAAGGCCTGGGAGAACTGCGGCCACGCCTCGCGGAAGAAGCGCTCGCTCTGGAACACGAGGAGCATTATATTCCGGTTCATGACCACGCTGGTGACCGGCGCGTTCGGCTGCATCGGCGCGTGGGTCGTCCGCGGCCTGTTGAGCGGCGGCGAGCGACCCGTCGTCTTCGACCTCGCCGACGATCCCTGGCGGCTGCGGATGATCGTCGCCGACGACGTCGCGAGCCGTGTGACGACCGTGCGGGGCGACATCACCGACCGCGAGGCGGTAGGCGCCGTGGTGAAGAAGCACGGGGTCCGCCGCATCATCCATCTCGCCGCGTGGCAGGTCCCGCTCTGCCGACAGGATCCGCCGCGCGGCGCCCTGGTGAACGTCGTCGGCACGGCGAACGTCTTCGAGGCGGCGCGCGCAGGCCAGGTCGAGCGCGTCGTCTACGCGTCGTCCGCGGCCGTCTTCGGCGCGCCGAGCCTCTATCCGCCCGGCCCCGTCAAGGACGACGCGCCCTGGCAGCCGGCGACGCACTACGGCGTCTACAAGGTCGCGAACGAGGAGACGGCACGGATCTCCTGGGAGGAGCACCGCGTGCCGTCCATGGGCTTCCGCCCGCTCTCGGTCTACGGCCCCGGGCGCGACTTCGGGCTCACGGCCGATCCGACGCTCGCGATGAAGGCGGCCGTGCTCGGGCGCAGGTTCCAGATCCGCTGGGGCGGCTCGACCGACCTGATCCACGTGGAGGACGTCGCGCGTGCGCTGCTCGCGGCGGCGGACTCGCAACTCGACGGCGCGCGCGCCTACAACCTGCACGGCGCCTCGGCCGCCATCGCCGACGTCGTGAAGCTGATCGGGCGGGCGTGGCCGAGCGCGGCGGGCCTCATCGGCCACGTCGAGCAGCCGATCCCCTTCCCCGCGGCGCTCGACGACACGCGTTACCAGAAGGATCTCGGCCCGGCGCCGCCGACCTCGCTGGAGGCCGGCGTGCGGAAGACGCTCGACGAGTTCGCGCGTCTGCAGAAGGAGGGGCGGCTGGACGCGCGGGAGCTGGCGTGAGCGACTACTGCGTGCGGCTCGCGACGCCGGCGGATGCGGGCGCGATCGCGCGGATCTACAACCAGGGGATCGAGGATCGCGTCGCCACGCTCGAGACGGAGCTGCGGACGCCGGAGGAGCGGCGCGAGTGGATGGCGAGCCGGAGCCCGCGCCACCCCGTGATCGTCGCCGAGGTGGCGGAGCCCGGCGCGACGGTCGTCGGCTGGGGCAGCCTCAACGTCTTCAACGCGCGCGAGGCCTACCGCTTCGTCGCCGACTTCTCGATCTACATCGAGCGCGGGTGGCGCGGCCGAGGCGTGGGCCAGGCACTGCTCGAGCGGCTCGTCGCGCTCGCGCGGGAGCACGGCTTCCACAAGCTGGTCCTGTCCGCGTTTCCGACCAACGTGGGCGGCATGGCGCTCTACACGAAGCTCGGCTTCCGCACCGTCGGCATCTACAAGGACCAGGGCCAGCTCGACGGCCAGTGGGTCGACACCATCGTCATGGAGAAGCTCCTCTGAACGCGGTAGACTCGGTTGCCTCGCCTCGCAGTGCAGAGCCCGGATCGCTGGAGGTGTCAGCGATGAAGAAGCTTCGGGACATCATGCGTCACGGCTTCCTGTTCACGATCCAGCGGAGCGCCAGCGTCGCCGACGCGGTGCGCACCATGGCGGCCAACAACGTCGGCATCGTCGCCATCCTCGATGGCGACCGGCTCTGCGGGGTCTTCTCCGAGCGCGACGTCGTCCGGAAGGTCGTGGACCGCGGGCTCGATCCGGTGGAGACCCGGGTGGCCGACGTCATGACCGCGCGGCTCGTCGTCGCCGACGCGGACGAGGACTACCAGTCGGCGATGCAGAAGATGGACCAGGCGAATATCCGCCACCTGCCGGTCGTGAGCGGCGAGCGCCTCCTGTCCATGCTCTCGATCCGCGACCTCATGCGGGTCGCCATCGAGGATCACGACGCGGAGATCGAGTACTTGAAGGAATATCTCTACCAGGTCCCACCGGGCATCGGTCGACAGTCCGGGTGACCTCGAGCGCGAGGAGGCGCTGCCATGGCGACGGCGACGGGGAAGAAGACCACGTGGACGCTCACGGGCCAGGGGTACGAGTTCTGCAACTGTGACTTCGGCTGCGGCTGCAACTTCGGGGGATTCCCCAACTCCAAGGACGGCAGCTGCCGTGCCCTCGTCGGTCTCCACATCCGCCGGGGCACGTGCGGCGCCGTGGATCTCTCCGGCGTGAAATGCGCCGGCGTGTATCACTGGCCGAAGGCGATCCACGAGGGCAACGGCAAGGTCGCCTTCGTCGTGGACCCGGCGACCACCGACAAGCAGGTCGAGGCGCTCGGACAGATCTTCACCGGCGCGCTCGGCGGGATGCCGTGGGAGATCCTGGGGCCGACGGCGGCGGTCGCGGGCCTGGTGAGGGCCAAGATCACCATCGAGGGGAGCGGCCAGAAGAGCGTCTTCCGCGCCGAGGGCGTCGGGGAGGGGCGCGGCGACGCGTTCAAGAACCCCGTCACGGGCGAGGACCATTTCGCGCAGGTGCATCTGCCGGACGGCTTCATCTGGAAGAAGGGCGAATGCGGGCAGGGCACGTTCCGCGCCAGCGCGGCCGGCGTGTCGGTCGCCGCCGAGAAGACCAACTGGATCCTGTACGAGTTCGACTGGGCGAACTGACGCGCATGCCGGCGCTCGACAGTCTGCTCAGGCGCGACCGCGCGATCGTCGGCGCCGCCCTGCTGGCAATCACCCTCGCGGCCTGGCTGTACCTCTTCCATCTGTCGGCGACGATGCCGGGCATGGACATGCCCGACATGCCGGGGATGGCGCTGCTGCGCGACCACCCCTGGGAGGTCGTGGACGTGCTGCTGCTCTTGGTCATGTGGGCGGTCATGATGATTGCCATGATGGTGCCGGCAGCGACGCCGATGGTCCTGACGTTCGCCGCGGTGCAGCGGAAGCGGCGGGAGCAGGAGCGGGCGACCGTCCCGACCGTCGTGTTTCTCCTCGGCTACGCAGTGGTGTGGACCACCTACGCCGCCGCGGCGGCGCTCGCGCAGTGGCGGCTCCACGAGGCCGAGCTCCTCTCCGCCGCCATGGCGAGCACGAGCGCGAGGCTCGGCGGCGCGCTCCTCCTCGCCGCGGGCGCGTTCCAGTGGACGCGCCTCAAGGAGGTGTGCCTGTCGAAGTGCCGCTCTCCGCTCTCCTTCGTGATGAGCGAGTGGCGCGAGGGGCGGGCCGGCGCCTTGGTCATGGGCGTGCGACACGGCGCCTACTGCGTGGCGTGCTGCTGGGCGCTGATGGCGCTGCTCTTCGTCGCCGGCGTGATGAACCTCTGGTGGATCGCGGGGCTCGCGGTCTTCGTCCTCGCCGAGCGCGTCCTGCCGGGCGGCCAGGCCGTCAGTCGTATCGGCGGCGCCCTGTTGCTGCTGGCGGGTGCGGTGATCCTGGTCCGAGGCTAACAGGCCGTCGATGCGCGTCACCGCGCAGCGCGGCGACACCGTTCACTTGACGCGGATCGAGACTCCCACCGACATGCCCGCGCGCAGCGTATGCGGGTTCCCGACCTCCTTCGGGTCGAGCAGGATCTTCACGGGCACGCGCTGGACCACCTTCACCCAGTTGCCGGTGGCGTTCTCAGGCGGGAGCAGGGAGAAGCGCGCGCCGGTGCCGGCGGCGACCGAGTTGACCACGCCGGTGAAGGTCTTCTCGGGAAACCCGTCCACGCGGATCTCGGCCCGCTGGCCCGCCCGGATGCGCGCGAGCTGCGTCTCCTTCAGGTTCGCGAGCACCCACACGTCGTGGAGCGGGACGATCGCGAGCAGGGGTTGGCCCATCTGCACGATCTGCCCCACCTCGACCGAGCGCTTCGAGACGTTGCCGTCGAGCGGCGCGCGGATCTCCGTGTGCAGGAGCTGTAGCTCGGCGAACGCGAGGTCGGCCTGGGTCTCCTTCAGGCGGGCCTCGGCGCGACTCACCTCCGCGTCCTTCATCGCGACCTGGTGGGTCTGGCTCGTCGCGTGCGCCAGCGACGCCCGCAGCTCGGCTACGCGCTGCTTGGCCTGGTCGACCGCGTGCAGGCGCGCGGCCAGCTCGGCCTCCGCCTGCTGGACCTCACGCTCGGTCGCCGTGAGCCGACGCCGCGTCGCCTCGACGACCGCGCCGGCGGTCTCGGCGGCCGACTCGGCGCGATCGAAGTCGCGGGGCGCGATCAGGTCGCCCTTGAGGAGCGCTCGCTGGCGCTCGAGCTCGCGGCCGGCCTCGCGCTGGGCGCTCTCCGCCCCGACGACGTCGGCGCGCATGGCGGCGACCGCCGCGCGCTTGGCCTCGAGCGCGGCGCGCGCCTGGTCGACCGCGGAGTCGGACGAGCGGACCGCGACGACGGAGGCCTCCAGCGCGGCGCGCGCCTGGTCGATCTGGGCGCTGGTCGACTCGCGCGTGAGCGGCACGTCCGAGCGCGCCGCGCGCAGCGCCGCCTCGGCCGTCGCGACGGCCGCCCGCGCCTGGGCGACCCTGGCCTCGTAGTCGCGGGGGTCCACGCGGACCAGCAGCTCGCCCCGCTTCACCAGCTGGTTGTCGCGCACGTGAAGCTCGACGACGGGGCCCGCGACTTTCGCGCTGATGGGCGAGATGGTGCCCTCGACGTAGGCGTCGTCGGTCCAGACGTAGTGGGTGGCCTGGTACCACGCGTAGGCGCCGTAGCCCAGGGCGAGCACGCCGACCACGGCGCCGAGGCTCAGGATGAGGCGCACCCTCACGGCCCCGGCGCCTCCCTCGCGAGCTCCGTGGCGGCGCTAATCGTGAGCGAGCGGGATCAACCGTCCCGCTGCGTCAAACGGCAGCGGCGCGGGATCGGCAAGCTGCTTGAGCTCCGGCCGCTTCGCCAGCTCGGCCTGGAACGCCTCCGAGACCTCGAGCTCGCCCAGCGCCAGGGTGTTCTTGATGCGGACGACGCGCGCGCTCGACGGCGGCGTGAGGCCGATGCACGAGAGCGCCGTCTCGATCGCCTCGCGATCGGTGTCGTAGGTCGGCGGGACCTTCGCGCCGTTGGGCGCGCACGCGGTGATGGCGTTGATGAGGGTCGGCTTCATGTCGATCTTGTCCACGAGCCGGCGCGTGGTGAAGTCGGCGTTGCCGATGCCCACGGCGTTGCCGTAGCTCTCCTCGGTAAGGTCGAGCGCGACGATCCAGAGGATCTTCGGGTCGGCGGGGAACGGCTCGTGCGGGTTCGACGGCCGCCCGATCACGTTCGTGTCCATGCCGGCGCCCGAGACGTTCTTGCCCATCTCCTCGACGATCAGAACGTCGATCGGCGAGAACGGCAGCCGCGCCATCCACTCGCGCGCGTCCTTCAGCAGGCGGCGCTCGCCGGCTTCGAGGTTTGCCGCGTTGAAGGCCTCGATCCGCGCCGTCTCGTCGTAGCCGTTCTCGACGATGCCGAC
>Ga0209156_10001338_pt1 | contig 20210 bp, 20 predicted proteins | sample GraSoiAngelo_124_FD_185881 | JGI IMG/M metagenome (GOLD analysis project Ga0209156, IMG submission 185881) | Grasslands soil microbial communities from the Angelo Coastal Reserve, California, USA - 14_0927_05_20cm (SPAdes) (version 2) | ecosystem: Environmental > Terrestrial > Soil > Grasslands...
AATGCGGTGCGAATGAGGTCCCCCATATCGATCCCCTGCGGATAGGGTTGCGCTGCTGCACGACCATTTCAGCAGCGAACCGTCAAGGGATGGTTAACGCCGGGTATCCAAATTGGGTTAACGATTCGTGCTCGATGGCGCCGCCTGGCGCACGCTCACGCGCCGCCTGCCATCCATGCCGTGTCCGGGTAGACGGCAAGCGCCGCTGCGGCCAGTGCGACACCATAGGGGACGCCGGCCTCCTTTGCATGCAGCCGCGCGACCCAGGCGTGGCGCGCGAGCCGTTCCGGCAGCGGCGCCATCCGGAACCAGATCAGCCCCACGCTCAAGGCACCGCCGAGCAGTGATGCAAAGAGCAGATAGGGCAAAAGATGGTCGAAGCCGAGCCACAGTGCCGCGGCGGACGCGAGCTTCGCGTCGCCACCGCCGATGATGCCGCGGGCAAACAAGCCGAAGGTCGCGACCAGAACCACGCAGCCGGCGGAAAGGTGCGAGATCATGTCCGCCGCGCCCATCCCGGTCATCGCCGCCAATGGGACAAAGCCGCCGAGAAGGATCAGCGACACCCGATTGGAGATGGTCATGGTCAAAAGATCGCTGGAGGCGGCGAAGGCCATCAGCGCCGGGAACAGCATCAGGCGGATGGCGTCGGCAAGCATGATCATGTTGGCGTGGTGCGCGAGTGCGCTTGCTCCGCCGCCCATTGCGGTGAAAGCGGGGAGCCAGAGCTACATCCTTTAGAGTCCAGCTTGCGCCGTATGAGGGCAGATGCTGTCCGCCTAGCGGGCAAATCCTAGCTGGCGATACCTTGCGGTTCGGTTAGCGCGATGCGCAGGGCCCGGCCGAGCGGCAAAATTACTTGAGCGCGCCCTGGACGAACGCGGAACTGAGCTTCGAGCCCAGACCCTGCATGACGGCGATGATGGCGACCGAAATGCCAGCGGCGACGAGGCCGTATTCGACGGCGGTCGCGCCGGACTGATCCTGCAAGAAACGCTTCACGAGATTGGTCATTGCGGCCTCCACGGTTCACAGCTGGCACTCTGAGTTCCGCTTGAGCCGTTGTTGCCCGGCCGATCCGGAACCGGGTTGCACGCTAGCCGCCAGCCTGTTGCAGCGAGGTTAATATCGGCGGCTAAAACCGCGGCAATCCGGGTGAAATGCAGCGTCGTTAACGATAGATTTTTTCCTACACCGCTTCGTTAACAACCGCTTTTTCTGTTGGTTACATTTGTAGCTCTGGAAAGGCACGAGGTCGGAGAATTACGGCATCAGTTTCACGCACAGTTCTCTATACTCTCTCCGAAGGTGGAAGATCCTAGCGTCGTGCGTGGCTGGTCGCGCAGCGTCGCTCCCTGCCGTGTGGCTCAAGGGATCGGCAGCGCCGTGGTTGCCTTGATCTTTTCCATGGCGAAGCGCGACGTGATATTTTTGAGCGGCACCGCTGCAATCAGCCGCTTGTAAAACGCGTCGTACCCGGCGATGTCGGGCACGACCACGCGCAACATATAATCGACGTCGCCAGCCATGCGGTAAAACTCCATCACCTCGGGCATCGCGCCGACCACGGTGGCGAACCGATCGAGCCATTGCTGCGAATGGTCGCCGGTCTCGACTGAGACGAAGACGGTGACCCCAAGCCCGAGCTTGTCCTGATCGACGAGCGCGACGCGGCGCTCGATTACCCCCTCGGCTTCGAGCCGCTGGATGCGCTTCCAACAGGGCGTCGAGGACAGGCCCACCAGATTGCCGATCTCGGCGACGGAGCGGGAGGCATCCTCCTGGAGGAGGCCGAGAATCTTGCGGTCGATGGCATCCATCGGGCCGATCCCGTGCCGGGGAAATAAAAGTATTCGGGGCGCGCCGCAGGAGAATGATGTCTTAGGCCTGCGCGCGTTTCGCGGTGTATCTAGAAAGGTATTCTACGGCAACCCTTATTCGACTGGCGCCTCGGGGCGTTAGGCGAACTCAACCTCTTCCTCCACCCAGGCGCGGATAATGTGGTAGGCGATTGCCATGCTCGGCGGCGTGGTCAAGCCGTCGGGATGGCAGCGCAACAGCATGCTCGCCACCTCCTCGCGCTCGAACCAGCGGGCGTCGTCGAGCTCGCTGCGGTCGACCACGATGTCGTGTGAGAGTGCCTCGGCGTGGCAGCCGATCATCAACGAGGTCGGAAACGGCCACGGCTGCGAGGCGAAATAGCGCACGCGCCCGCAAATGATGCCGGCCTCCTCGCGCGTCTCCCGCCGCACGCCGTCTTCGATCGCCTCACCAGGCTCGACGAAGCCGGCGAGGCACGACCACATGCCGGCTTGAAAGCGATACGAGCGGCCGAGCACGCAACGCTCGCCTTTAACCGCAAGCATGATGACGACGGGGTCGGTGCGAGGAAAGTGCTGAGCCTTGCAGGAGGGGCAATCGCGCCGCCAGCCTCCTTCGACGACCACCGTCGCTGCCCCGCAAGTCGAGCAACAGCGATGCCGGCCATGCCAGTTGAGCAGCGCCTTGCCTTCGGCGAGCGCAGACAGATGATCGGCCTCGACGAGACCGCGCACCGCGATCGAGCGCAGATCGGCGAGGACGAATTCGTCGCGCATCTTGAGAGTCTCGGCGACTGACGGCTCAAGCGCGATTGCGAACCGGGGTGCACTCCCACAAAGGCCGAGAAAGACGATCTCCGTCGCGCGACCGAGCGCGCGCGCTTCTGGAAATGTGAACAGAGGATCGGCAACAGCGGCGGTGTTCTTGAGGATCACCTGTTCGCTGGCAACGAGATAGGCGCGCGCGTGCCGCTCGTTCTCAAGTGCCGCGAGCGCGGCGGCATCCGCGCGCCGCTCGGTCGCGCGCTCGATCGAGCTTGCGGCGTAACCGAGACGCGGCTTGGGGCCGAGATCGGGGCGGGGGGACATCGAATTGCTCCGGCGCGGCATCTGCCTCGCCGGTGCTGTGCCATTCGCCCGTTCACAACGCAAGCGCGTCGGAACGAAGGACCAGTGACGAGTCGCGGTCGCGGCAGGTTTTTGCAAGCGGCGCCGACCGGCTCGAGCCGAGCGGTGGACCACGCTTCTCCGCGGCTTGCATTCTCGTTGCGTTGCGCCGATATACAGGCGGGAGGTTGGCGGTGGACGAGCCACTCGCCAACCGGGTCAGGTCCGGAAGGAAGCAGCCCTAACGAGCGCGGTTCGGGTCGCTCGTCAGCCTCCCACCTTTCCCTCATGCGAAGCGCGAAGACTTGGCGTCGGGCGGCGGACCGGATGGCATTATGAGCAACGGCACCAATCCGTCAGCGCCCGATCCCGTCCTGACCGGTCAGCCGGCAAGCGATGCATCCTATCGCGTGCTCGCGCGCAAATATCGGCCCGCGACCTTTGACGACCTGATCGGCCAGGATGCGATGGTGCGCACGCTTTCGAATGCATTCGAGGCGGGTCGCATTCCGCAAGCCTGGATCCTCACGGGCGTGCGCGGGGTCGGTAAGACGACCACGGCGCGCATCCTCGCGCGCGCTCTCAACTACGAGCTTCCTGACGGCTCCATCACCCAGCCGACGATCACGATGCCGGTGCTCGGCGTCCATTGCCAAGCGATCATGGAGAGCCGGCACATCGATGTCCTTGAGATGGATGCCGCTTCTCATAATGGCGTCGACGACGTGCGCCAGATCAACGACGCGATCCGCTACGCGCCGGTGAGCGCGCGTTACAAGGTCTATATTCTCGACGAAGTGCACATGTTCACGCCGCAGGCGTTCAATGCCTTGCTCAAGACGCTGGAAGAGCCGCCGCCGCACGCCAAGTTCATTTTCGCGACCACGGAAATTCGCAAGGTTCCCATCACCATTCTCTCGCGCTGCCAGCGCTTTGATCTACGCCGCGTACCGGCCGATCTGCTGGTGAAACATCTCGAAGCGATAGCGGTCCGGGAGTGCATTGAGGTCGAGCCGGCGGCGTTTGCTCTGATCGCGCGTGCCGCGGAGGGCTCGGTACGGGACTCCCTCTCCTTATTGGATCAAGCCATCGCGCATGCGGCCGGACCGGTGCGTGCCGAGGATGTGCGGCAAATGCTGGGGCTCGCCGACCGGGCGCGGGTGATCGAGTTGTTCGAGGCGCTCATGCGCGGCGACATCGCGGCGGCTCTCGCAGAATTGCGCGCGCAATACGATACCGGTGCCGATCCCGCGGTGGTGCTGACCGACCTCGCCGATTTCACCCATTTCGTCACGCGCGTGAAGATCGTGCCTGCAGTGGCAGATGACCGCTCGCTCATCGAGATCGAGCGCGCGCACGCTCGCACCTGCGCGGAGAAGCTCTCGATGCGGGTACTCTCGCGCACGTGGCAGATGTTGCTCAAAGGCATCGCCGAAGTGGAGGAGGCTGGGCGGCCGCTGGCGGCTGCGGAAATGGTGCTGGTGCGCATCGCCCATGCTGCCGATCTGCCGACGCCCGAGGAAGTGATCCGCTCGCTCGACGATAACGGTGCTCCCTCCCGCGCGCGTGCTCCGGCCGCACCGGCGGCGTCCCACCCAGCGGCTGCCGGCGCAACGCCGCGCTTCGAAGCGCCGCGGGCCGATACCTCGCGCGGCGCGCCGCGCGCCGCGCTCGCCCCATCGAACGAGCCGATCTCCCGTCATGCTGAGGCGCAGCCGAGCGCGTCGCCGCTTGCGCTTGCGCACTTCGAGGATTTGATCGCCCTTGCCGCGCAGAAGCGCGACCTTGGCGTCAAGCTTGCGCTCGAGCGCGACGTGCGGCTGGTGCGCTGCGAGGATGGGCGTCTCGAGATCGCCCTCCAGACGACCGCCGCCAAGACGCTGGTCAACGACCTCGCGCGCAAGCTCTCACAGTGGACCGACCGGCGCTGGATGGTTATCGTCTCCGCCGAAGACGGCGAGCCGACGGTCAGATCGCAGAACGAGGCGCGGCAAGCCGCGCTCAAGACCGGCGTACAGGCGGATCCGCTGGTGCAGGCCGTTCTCGCGCGTTTTCCGGGGGCCGAGATCGTGGATGTGCGTGAGGGCGCTGTGGCCTTGCCGCAGGGCCTGCCGCCAGGTGATGCGGACGAGGTGGAGCTTTCCGCTGACGACCTTGGCTCTCCTTTCGGCGACCAAGTTGCGCAGAGCGGACGACCCGGAGATCCTTGAAGCCACTGTCGGGCGCGCACTGCAGGAGAGAGGAGCGATGGCGGATTTCCTCGGCCTGATGAAGCAGGCCACCGAGCTCAAAGCTAAGATGGAGGCGATGCAGGCCGAACTCGATCAGATCGAGGTCGAGGGGGCCTCAGGCGGCGGCCTCGTCACGGTCAAGCTCTCTGCCAAGGGAGACATGAAGGGCGTCACCATCGACGACACCCTTATGAAGCCGTCGGAAAGCGAGATCGTGGCAGATCTTATCGTCGCCGCGCATGCAGATGCGCGGCGCAAGGCTGAGACGCTGCTGCAAGAAAAGATGAAGAACGTTGCCGGAGGTCTGCCGTTGCCGCCGGGAATGAAATTATTTTGAACCACGTCTGGCCGGTGGCAAATCCGGCGGAACAGCGTCGGATGGAGGTCGCCCGTGGAAAAAGACATCGACATGCAGGCTTTGTCGGCGGCGATCGCGGGGTTTTTGGCCTGTCACGTACTGACGTGTCGTTTCCTGGCGCAGGAGGGAGTGGTCGACAGCGATCGGTTCACGGCCTACCTCGAGAGCGCAATGGCGGAAATGGCTCCCGGCATCGAGGATCAGCGGACGTTGTTTGCTTTACGTCAGTTGATTACGGCGTTGCGCGCGCCGCGGACCTCGACTGCCGTGCAGTAGCTCCTCATGCAGGTCGCTGTTCATCGTTCATGCCTACCGTCGCCGCCGGACCCGAAATCGAGCGTCTGATCTCCTTGCTCGCGCGGCTTCCTGGACTCGGACCGCGCTCGGCGAGGCGCGCGGCCCTCTTCCTCATCAAGAAGCGCGATCAACTCATGGCGCCTTTAGCCGCTGCCATGCAGACGGCCCTCGAAAAAATCGAGGTGTGCCGGATATGCGGCAATATCGACACGCAGAATCCGTGCACGGTGTGTACCGACAACCGACGCGACCCCTCGATCATGGTCGCAGTTGCCGACGTCGCCGACCTGTGGGCGCTCGAGCGCGCCCGCGCAATCAACGCTCGCTATCACGTACTGGGCGGCACGCTCTCGGCTCTCGATGGCATCGGTCCGCAAGATCTTTCAATCGATGCGCTCGTATCGCGTGCGCACGATCCGGCAGTGACTGAAGTGATATTGGCGCTCAACGCTACCGTCGATGGGCAGACAACCGCGCACTACATCACCGACCTGCTGCACGACGCCAACGTGAAAGTGACGCGCCTTGCGCACGGCGTGCCGGTCGGCGGCGAGCTTGATTATCTCGACGAGGGCACGTTGGCGGCGGCGATCCGGCAGCGCACGAAATTCTAATCGTCCATCACGATGCGCGTCGGCTTGGCAAGTCCGGTGAAATGGCCACGCTGCTGAAGCCACACGAGCAGCACCAGGCTCGGCAGCGCAGTCAGCGCGCTGATGATGAAGAAGAGCGGCCAGCCGGTGCGCTCGGCGATGAAACCCGCCCCGGCCGACAGGTAGGTTCGCCCGACTGCCGCGAGCGCAGTGAGCAGCGCATATTGCGTCGCCGTATGCAGAGGATTGTTACACAGCGCCGAGAGGTAAGCGACGAAGATCACGGTGCCGATCGCGCCGGTGAAGTTTTCCACGATGATCGTGACCGTGAGCGCCCATAGGTTCACGCCAACGAATGCCTGCCAGGTGAAGATCAGGTTGGATGCCATCTGCAAAAAGGCGCCGATCCAGAGGCTCGTCACCAGCGGATAGACGCGCGCGATCGCGCCGCCGGCAAACCCGCCGATGAGCGTCGCCGCGAGACCGACGCCTTTGACGATGGCGGCATAGTCATTGCGGGAAAAGCCGAGGTCGATCACGAAGGGCGCGGTCATTGCACCCGCGAAGGCGTCGCAGAGCTTGTAGAGCACGACGAAGACGAGGACGAGGATCGCCATGTCGCGCGTGAGAAAGTCCCCGAAGCTCGCATATGCCGCCATGGCCACGCGCGCGAGCGGGTTCTGCCGCGCATGCGCGGCATGCTCAGCGGCGGCAACGGCCGACTTCTCGGGCTCGCGCGCGATCAGCATGGTGGCGATCCCAACAACGACGAGCGCCGCCATGACCAGATAACCGGCAGTCCAGGACGCATCCTTGCCGAAGCCCAGCCCGGCTTCGAATCCGCTCACCAGAAACAGCGCGCCTGCGGTCGAGGCGAGCATGCCCAGCCGATAAGCCGCGACATAGGCGGCCATGCCGGCGGCTTGCTCGCTTTCGGACAGGCTTTCGATCCGGAACGCGTCGATCACGATATCCTGCGTAGCGGAGGCGGTGGCGACGAAGGCGGCGGCGGCGAACACCACGTACCAAGGCGACAGCGCTGGATCGCAGAAGGCAAGCAGTACGATCGAGAGGATCAGCAGCAGCTGCGAGAAGAAGAGCCAGGCGCGTCGTCTCCCAAACAGCGGCGATAGCACGGGAATATCGAGTGCGTCGACGACTGGCGCCCATAGGAACTTGATCGTGTATGGCGTGCCGACCAGCGCGAACAGTCCGATGACGCCGAGATCGACTCCGGCTTCCCGCATCCAGATGAGTAGCGTCGAGCTGGACAGCGCAAGCGGTAGCCCGGCTGAGAAGCCGAGAAAGAGCACGACCAGTACGCGCGCCTTGAGATAAATCGCGAACGTGTCGGCGAGGCTTCCGCGAGCGGTCGCGGTATCGGGCGTGACGGTCATCGGGGCTATCGCTGTGAATGGGTGCGCAGACACAACTTGCCGCGCGATTGCGGCAAAAAGCGATCGGGCGTAGCCTGCTCGTCTTCAGATCGATCGCATAACACCGGCCGATAACCAGGGCACGCCATGAAACGCATCCTTCGCGGCATCATACTCGCGGCCGGATTTATCGCGTGGATCAGCGCCGCGGACGCGCAAAGCTTTCCGGTGCGGCCCGTGACCCCTGATCGTGCCATGGCCCGCGGGCGGTACCACCGATGTCGGCATGCGCGCGCTAGCAACCGCCACCGAAAAGTATCTTGGCCAGTCCATTGTCATTGAGAACCGGCCGGGTGGCTCCGGCACGCTCGCTCCCGGCCAGATGGCCGCAACCGCGAAGCCCGACGGCTACACGATCACACAGATCCCGATCACGATCTTTCGCTTTCCATTCATGACCAAGACTACTTTCGATCCGAGCGTGGATTTCACCTATATCATCGGTATAAGCGGCTACACCTTCGGTGTTGTCGTCAGGGATGATGCGCCGTGGAAGACGTTTCATGAGTTCCTTGCTGACGCGCAGGCCAATCCCGGCACGATCAACTATGGCACGCCGGGTGCCGGCACCAGTCTCCACATCACCATGGAGCAGATCGCAAAGAGGCGGGGCATCAAATGGACACACGTGCCATTCAAGGGCAATGCCGAATCGATGAACGCGCTGCTCGGCGGGCACATCCACGCCGTCGCGGACTCGAGCGGGTGGGCGCCGCTCGTCAACGCCGGCCGATTCCGGCTGCTGGTGACGTGGGGTGCCGCGCGCACGAGGAATTGGCCGAGCGTGCCGACCTTACGGGACATAGGCATCGATATGGTCTCGAACTCACCCTTCGGCATTGCGGGCCCAAGGGGAATGGAGGTGGGCATCGTCAAGCTGCTGCATGACGCGTTCAAGAAAGGATTGGGGGAGCCCTCGTACGCTGCGGCAATGGCAAGCCTCGATCAGGAGCTGTTCTATCTGAACAGCGAGGATTACCGGAAATTTGCGCTACAGCAGATCGAGGAGGCCAAGCGCTTCATCGGCGAGCTCGGCTTGAAGCAGCAGGAGTGAACGGATCGGCTGCCCCCGCTCGCTTTTGGCGGCGCGCCATTACTCGCCGGCTTGCAGCCGTCGCGGCAGCGGAGCTGGAATGACCGCCTGATCGGCAGCAGCGTCCTCGCCGTCGAATTCGACCTCGCGTATACGGGCGCCCCGCCGCTCGATCTTTTCCGCCGATACCAGAATTTGCCGCACGTCCTCGTTCGCTTGGCCGAAATGCTGCTGCAGTTTGAGCACGCGCTCGTGCAGGCGTTTGAGGTCGTCCATGAGGTGGCCGACTTCGGCATGAATCTCGTCGGCAGCCTCGCGCATGCGCGCGTCTTTCTGAATTTGTTGAACGACTTGGATCGCGAGCATCAGCAGCGATGGTGAAACGATGACGACCCTTGAGCGGAACGCTTTTTGCATGATGTCGTCAAAACCGTCATGCAACTCGGCGAAGATGGATTCGGACGGCACAAACATCAGCGCCAGATCCTGCGTTTCGCCGGCAATCAGATACTTGGCGGCAATATCGTCGACATGCTTCGTGAGATCCTGGCGCATCCGCGATGCGGCTTGCTTGCGCTCATCCTCGGTCTTGGCTTCGCGCCAGGCGGTGACGGCCTCGAGCGGAAATTTTGCGTCGATCGTCAGCGGGCGGCGGTCCGGTAGAAACACTGCGCAGTCCGGCCGGCACTTGTTGGAGAGGGTGAGCTGGAATTCGTAGCAGTCTTTAGGGAGCCCGTCCTGGACGATGAGCTCCATGCGGCTCTGGCCGAAAGCGCCGCGCTGCTGTTTATTGGCGAGTAAGCTTTGCAGCGAGGTCATCTGCGAGGCCAGATCGGCGATATTTCGCTGGGCGTTGTCGATGACCGCGAGCCGCTCATTGAGCCTTTGCAGGCTCTCGACCGTATGTTCGCGCGTTGTCGTCATCGACTGATTGAGGTGATGTGTCACCGAGTCGAGCCGCTCGTTGACGGCGCGGTGAAGCTCGGCCTGTCGGCCGGCGATCATGTCCCGCATCGCCTCGATGCGCACCGCGGTCTCTGTTTGCAGCCGGGCAAGTTCGAGCAGTTGCTTGTCGGCGGCTTGCGTTTCGCGCCGGCGCAGCGCCCGCACGGCTACGACTCCCAGCACAATCACGGCGACAAGCCCCGCAAGCGCGATGGTGACGAAAAGCAGGAGATGGTCGGTCATTCGCACCACTCTATAGCGATTCGGCGCATGAGAACAAAATATGAACGACAAATCAATGGCATCAGGGACATCAGCCGCGGCGCGCTGCGCCGCTCGTGCCGATCACCGCGGTGTGTCGCGCATTGACCCAGTTTCGGCGACCGCTTACATCGCGGAGATGGCGCTGCACGACATTCTCATCCTGCCCGACAAGCGGCTGCGGCAGGTTTCTGGTCCGGTCAAGAAAATCGACGCCGGTGTCCGCAAGCTCGTCGAGGACATGTTTGAGACCATGTACGACGCGCCGGGCATCGGCCTCGCTGCCATTCAGATCGGCACGCCCAAGCGGGTAATCACGATGGATCTTGCCAAAAAGGAGGAGCCGAGAAATCCGCAGCTTTTCATCAATCCGGAGATCGTTTGGAGTTCGCAGGAAAAGGCGATCTACGAGGAGGGATGCCTGTCGATTCCGGAATATTTTGACGATGTCGAGCGGCCGGTGCAGGTGAGGGTGAAGTACCTGGATCTTGAGGGAAAGCTGCAAGAGGTGGAAGCGAATGGGCTGTTCGCGACCTGTCTGCAACACGAAATCGATCACCTAAACGGGATCTTGTTCATCGACCATCTGTCCAAGCTCAAACGCGAGCGCGTGCTCAAAAAATTCACCAAGGCGGCGAAGCGGGCGGCCGCGGTCTAAATCGAGGGCTGCTGCCTTAGTGGCCGGCCCTGGCGAGCGCGGCCGTTCTCGGTCGTGTTGCCGTGCTGGGCCAAGCCTCACTTATGGCGGATAGAGATCCCCGTTGCGACCAGTGATGTGACATGCCGCTGCGCATTGTGTTCATGGGGACCGCGGACTTCGCCGTTCCGACTCTGGTCGGGCTTGTCGGTCGCGGCCACGAGGTGGTGGCGGTTTATACGCGTGCGCCGAAGCCGGCTGGACGCCGCGGTCTTGATATCACGCCGAGCCCCATCGAACGCGAGGCGCTCCGTTTCGCCCTCCCGCTGCTCACGCCGGCAACGTTGCGCACGGCGGAAGCGGCAAACACCGCGCACGGCCATGGCGCGGACGTGGCGATCGTCGTTGCCTATGGTCTCGTTCTGCCGAAGCCTATGCTCGAAGCCTTTCCATTGGGCGCGTTCAATCTCCACGCATCCCTGCTGCCGCGCTGGCGCGGTGCTGCTCCGATCAACCGTGCCATCATGGCCGGTGACTCCGAGACCGGTGTCATGGTGATGAAAATGGAGGAGGGGCTCGACAGCGGCCCAATCGCGCTGGCGGAACGCGTCCCAATCCCATGCGATGCCACGGCGGCCAATTTACATAATCGGCTCGCACCCCTCGGCGCCGACCTCGTGGTGCGAGCGCTTGGTGCGCTCGAGCGCGGCTCGCTCACGCTGACGCCGCAGCCTGAGGTCGGGGTCACGTATGCGCCCAAAATCACCAACAGCGAGACTCGAATCGCCTGGGAGCGGCCGTGGAAAGAAGTGCACAATCACATCCGCGGCCTGTCTCCGGTACCCGGCGCGTGGTGCCAGATTGCCAGTGATAACGTGCGCGTCAAGGTGCTGCGCACCACTAGGGGCGAGGGTACGGGCGTGCCCGGCACGGTGCTCGATGATGAGCTTACGGTGGCTTGCGGAGACGGTGCGGTGCGCATCCTTGAATTGCAACGCGCCGGCCGCCAGGCGATGAAAGCGCACGAATTTTTGCGCGGCACGACCGTTGCTGCCGGCACGCGGTTCGGCTAGTCCGCCATGCCTCGCTACAAACTCACGATCGAGTATGACGGCGGCCCGTTCGTCGGCTGGCAAATCCAGGAAAACGGTCCTTCGGTGCAAGGCGTGCTCGCTCGCGCAATCGAAGCCTTTTGCGGTGAGAAGGTCAGCGTGCAGGGGGCGGGCCGCACGGACGCCGGCGTGCATGCGCTCGGCCAGGTCGGTCACGTCGACCTTGCCAAGGAATGGGATGAAGACACGGTGCGCGATGCCGTGAACGCGCATTTGCGGCCGCATCCGGTGGCGATCATCAATGCGGAGTGGGTCGACAACTCCTTTGATGCGCGTTTTTCCGCCATCCGGCGGCACTATCTCTATCGCATCGCCAACCGCCGGGCGGATCTGGCCTTGGATCGTGGCCGTGCTTGGCGCATCGCCAAACCGCTCGATGCTCGGGCGATGCAAGCGGCGGCGCAACGCCTTGTCGGCCGGCATGACTTCACCACGTTCCGCAATGTCGAATGTCAGGCGAAGTCGCCGGTAAAAACCCTCGACCAACTCGACGTCAATCGCGCCGCCGACGACATCCAGGTGCTAGCTTCGGCGCGCTCCTTCTTGCACTCCCAGGTACGCTCGATGGTGGGGGCTCTTGCGCTCGTCGGCGAGGGCAAGTGGACGGCTGATGATGTTTCCGTCGCACTCGCCAAACGGGACCGTGCCGCCTGCGCACCAGTGGCGCCGCCTGATGGGCTATACCTGGCGAAGGTCGATTACGCGTGACGGGCTGCCGCCCCCTCAGCCGAAATACCGCTCGAGGATTTTGCGATATATCGCAGTCAACGTGGTGAGATCCGCGACGGTCGTGCGCTCGTCGACCTGGTGCATCGTCTGCCCGACCAGGCCGAACTCGAGCACCGGGCAATAATTTTTGATGAAACGCGCATCCGACGTACCGCCGGTCGTCGAGAGTTTTGGCTCATTCGCGGTCACCTCCCTGATGGCCGCCGATACGAGATCAACGAACGGTCCGGGCTTGGTCACGAAGGAATCGGCATTGGACGGCTCCCACTCGATGTGCCAGCGGATACGCTCGGCCGCCGCCTCGCTGGCGCGCTTCTCGACCAACACCTTGAGCGAAGTCTGGCTGTGTCGATCGTTGAACCGGATATTGAAGCGCGCGCGCGCCTCGCCTGGGATGAGATTGACGACCGTGTTGCCGATGTCGATCGAAGTGAATTCGAGGTTTGAGGCGTCGAATTGTGTGCTGCCGTGGTCGAGCGGCGCTGCCATCAGCGCGCCCATCAACCTCACGAGGCCGCGCACGGGATTGTCCGCGCGCTCGGGATAAGCGACATGTCCCTGCTTTCCGATCACGACGAGCGTCCCGTTGAGTGAGCCGCGCCGGCCGATTTTGATCGTGTCGCCGATCCTCGTCGCGTTGCTCGGCTCCCCTAAAATGCAGTGGTCGAAGTTTTCTCCCCGCTCGGCCGCCCATTGGAGAAGCTTCACGGTTCCGTTCACCGCGATCCCTTCCTCGTCACCCGTGATCAGGAACGAGATCGATCCATTCGGCCGCCCGCCGTGTGCGGCGAGGTGATCGAGCGTCGCGGCGAGCGCACTGGCGATCGCCCCTTTCATATCGACGGCGCCGCGGCCGTAGAGCGTTCCGTCGGCGATCTCGCCGGCAAACGGCGGATGCGTCCATTTCGCTTGCTCGCCTGGCGGCACTACATCGACGTGGCCTGCGAAAGCAAAGTGCGGGCTTGCCGAGCCGATGCGTGCATACAGATTTTCGACAGGTGCGGTACCAGGCTCAGCGAAAGTGACGCGGTGTAGGGTAAATCCCGCCGCCTTGAGCGCGCCTTCGATGACGCCGAGTGCGCCGGCTTCCGCCGGCGTCACCGACGGGCAGCGCAGCAGATCGCGGGCGAGAGCGGCGGGATCGGCACTGGCCGTACTCATTCTGGCGCGGGCTTTAGCCGGCGGTATGTGATGGCGTCAATTACCCGCGCTGACGATACCCGTTTTACGTCGGGTTGCTCAACGGGTCGGGGCCGTATTGGTTGGGTCCGAGCGTCCCGCGCAAGCAGCCGAGCTCGACGAAGGCCCAGACCGTGATGGCGAAGCTGACCACATGCAGGATGAGGAAACCCAGGTCATCCATCTGGTTGCCGAGACTGCTCAAGATTCCCGGCAAAACGTAGAAGACCAGAAGCCACCATGCGGACTTGTCGCGGTCATGCAGCCGTTTGGCGCCGATGGCAAGACCGATCCAGATCAGCGGGATGTAAAGGAGGAGGAGGATTACTACCGTCAAGGCGGCGAACTCGAACCTCTGTTCGCGCATCATGACCAGAGCAAGCAACAGAAGCAGGATGATGACCGCCATCGTGACGATCACTGTCATCCAATAGCGCTTCCGGTTAAGGCGGCCCCGGAAAGAGAACAGCAATTGCTTCATTGACATGGTTCAAGCCCGTCGTTTGTTTCCGATCTGGCTGATTTGAGCCTGATTCCATCTATCGATGCCAGACTTGGGACCGTTGTTAGAGTGTGAATTAGGGCGAGCGCTCGGTGAGTCCCTCCTTCATACCTTGCAGGTAGGGTCGACGGCGGTGCAAGGCCGGTGGGCTCAATCGCGCAACAACTCGTTGATCGATGTTTTCGCGCGCGTCGTCTCGTCGACGCGCTTGACGATCACAGCACAATAAAGGTTTGGGCCTGGTATGCCTTTCTTGGTCGGCCTGCCCGGCAGCGAGCCCGGCACGACGACCGAATAGGCCGGTACCTCGCCTTGAAACGTCTCCCCGGTCTCGCGATCGATGATTCGAGTCGAGGCGCCGATGAAAACGCCCATCGAGAGGACCGCGCCCTCGCGAACGATCACGCCTTCAGCAACCTCGGAGCGCGCCCCGACGAAGCAATTGTTCTCGAGGACGACGGGCCCGGCCTGCAACGGCTCCAGCACGCCACCGATGCCGGCGCCGCCAGAGATATGGCAGTTCTTGCCGACTTGCGCACAGGAACCCACCGTGGCCCAGGTATCGATCATGGTGCCGGAATCGACATAGGCGCCGAGGTTGACGAAGCACGGCATCAATACCACGCCGGGCGCGATATAGGCGGAATGTCGCACCACACAATTCGGTACCGCCCGTAAACCCGCTTCGCGGAAGCGGGCATCGCTCCAGCCCTCGAATTTCGAAGTGATCTTGTCCCACCACACAGCTTTGCCGGGCCCACCGGAAATCACCCGCATCTCGTTGAGGCGGAACGAGAGCAGCACCGCCTTCTTGAGCCATTGGTTTACCCGCCAGTGACCGTTGGCTTCGCGCTCGGCAACCCGTGCCGCTCCGCGATCTAGCAGATCGAGCGCGGCCTCTACGGCCTCACGCACCGGGCCTTTTGTTGCCGGACCGAAGTGCACGCGTTGGTCGAACCCATCGTCGATGATCTTGGCAAGATCGGCATGCGACATGTGACGGCAACCTCGATCGTCAACGCGGGGTCATGCGTTGTCGAGAATGGGGGCAAAGGAGTCAAGCCGGCGCGCCGCCTGTGCTTGGGCATCAAGTCCACGTCAAGACGCCTGGGCCAGTCCTTGCAGAAATCCAACCAGATCGTCTGTGACATGATCGACGTGTGGCGCGTCGCGGCCTTCGAGCTCCCAGCCTTCCCGAAATACTTCGCGGGTGTGCTCGGGCACGACCAGCACCGTGGTCATGCCGAGCGCGTACGGCACCATGAGATTACGGGCCAGATCTTCGAACATCGCCGCCTTGCCCGCATCGATATTGTGCGCCTTGAGAAAGCGGTCATAGGTTTGCGGCGAAGGCTTAGGTTCGAGTTCGGCCGCGATGATATCGAACACGTCATCGAAGTGGCGGTCGAGCTCGAGACGCGCCAGGACGGCGTCGGCATGTCGGCGCGTGCCGTTCGTCAAGATCAGCTTGCGCCCGGGCAATCCCTCGATCGCAGCTCCCAGCGCCGCGTTTGGCGTCAGGGGCGAATGATCAATCTGGTGCACGAAATCGAGAAAGTCGTCGGGTTTCATGCCGTGCTCGGTCATCAGCCCCCGCATCGAGGTGCCGTAACGCCTGTAGTAATCCTTCTGCAGGCGGAAAGCCTCTTCCTGCGTGACCTTAAGGTAAGCCGCGATGTAGTCGCGAATGCGCTCGTCCACCTGCTGCCACAGGTTGAGGTGATGCGGATAGAGCGTGTTGTCGAGGTCGAAGACCCAGGTCTTCACATGAGCGAAGGCGCGCGGCGCGCGACGAGCTGAACTCATGACATGGAGACTTGATTGCCGACCACGTTTCTCAGCGGTCGGTCAAAGGCCAGGATGACGGCGCCCGCAACCAGCGCGACGCCGGCGATCATCATAAAGAACGTCGCCTTGTCCATGCGACCTTCGAGACGAGGGAGAGCCCGATCGGCGAGAGGTAAAGCTCGCCAATCGTGATGACCACAAAATAGGCCAGCAGCCAAAGCCAGCTCGCTTCGTCGCCTGCCGCCTGCCAAGCGGCGCCGGCCATGATCAGGTTGGCCAGCGTTACACCGACGCAGCCAATCGACATCTTCGTGACGGTCGAAGGCTCGCTGCCGCGCTTGGCCTGCCATGTCCACAGCGCGATGACGAGCGGCGTGAAAGCGAAGATCAGGAAGGGATTGAACGCCTGGAACCAGGTGACCGGGATTTCACCATGCCAAAACAGGAGATTAATGGTGCGGTTGGTATGGTCGTCCGCCCACAGCACGATGGTGTTGCCTTGCTGCTCGTAGGTTGCCCAGAACAAAGTGGTCGGCAGGAATAATGCGATCAGCGCCAGGATGCCGCGCCGTTCATTGCGATCGAGTGGTTTCTTGTCGATGCCTGCCGCCATGCCCTTGTGCAGTTCGTCGGGCGGCAGCTCGGGCATGGCATAGAGATAGATCGCGAGCGCGATCGTCATGCCGATGCCGGCCGCGGTGAAGCCGTAATGCCAGCCCAGTTCTTCGCCGAGCGTTCCGCATACGAGCGGCGCGAGAAACGCACCGAGATTGATGCCGACGTAGAAGATCGAATATGCGCGGTCACGACGCTGGTCGCCGGGCGCATAAAGTCCACCCACCTGCGCCGACATATTGGGCTTGAACGCACCATTGCCGAGAATGAGCATGGTCAAGGCAATGAGGAACAACGGCTCGAAAGCCATCATGAAGTGGCCAAGCGCCATCATCGCCGCGCCGAGGAGGATCGTGCGGTGTTGGCCGAGCACGCGGTCGGCGAGCATGCCGCCGAACACGGGCGTAAGATAGACGAGACCGGTATAGAGTCCGTAGACCTGCGAAGCGAACGGCTGCACCCCGAGCGGCCCGAATATCGATTCGAGCAAATATTTAAGCGCGGACAACCCGATCACATTCTCCACATGCCCGGGCAGCAGCAGCAGTCTTACCATGTACAGGACGAGCAAGGCGCGCATGCCATAATAGGAGAAGCGCTCCCACATTTCCGTCGCGAACAGGAAAGTCAGTCCACGCGGGTGACCGAAGAGGTCGCTCGCTTCTTCGCTGCGCCGGTGCCTTTGCTCAGCCGTCGAGAAAACCATGTTACCTCGTTGCGGTACGTGAGCCGATACTGATTGCCCGTCTGTTAAAGCCTACAATTGTTACCGGAAACTGAGGCGCGGGAACCTAGAACGCGCCTCGCGCCGGCGTCAAACGCAGGAAGTAGCCGGTCGCTGGCACGGAGTAACGAGCAAGCGTGACGTTGAGGCACTTGACGCTGCCCCCGATCTGCGAAAGACGCTGTGCAGAGAAATGCGGGCGGAGGATTTGCGATGATCAAGTTCAAAGGCAGCGTAGTGAAGGCCGCAGTGGTAGTCCTCGCTGCGATCGTCACGGACGCGGCAGCGGCGCAAGACAATCCTGCGGCGAATTTTCCCAATAGACCAATTCGCTTGATCGTCGGTTTTGCCGCCGGTGGAGGCAATGATCTCTTCGCGCGGCTGGTCGGTCAGAAGCTGTCGGAGAACATCGGGCAGCCCGTGGTCATCGAGAACAAGCCGGGCGCTGGCGGCCGCATCGCGGTGGAGTACGTCAAGAACCAGCCGGCGGACGGATACACGGTCATGGTGGCCGCCAGCGGGCAAATGGCGATCGCGGCGGCGATATATCCGAAACTGTCCTACCACCCGACCCGCGACTTTCTGCCGCTGACCATGATCGCGTCGTTTCCCCTGATCCTCGCCGGTCCGTCCGGCGACACGATCAAATCGGTCAAGGAACTCATCGCCTATGGGAAAGCCAACCCGGACAAATCCAACTACGCCACCTCTTCGCCGGCGTTCACCATCACGACCGAACTGTTCAAACTGAAAACGGGCATGCCGGCGGTGGCGGTGCCATACAAGAGCAGCAACGAGATGATGCTCAGTGTCGCCGGCGGGAACACGTTGTTCGCCATTGCCGACGGGCCACCCACGATGCCGCTCGTGCAGGGTGCCAAGATCCGGGCGCTGGCGGTGACGGGATCGGAGCGCTCCTCCGAGCTTCCGGACGTGCCGAGCATGGCGGAAGCAGGCTACCCGGAGGTGAATATCGGGCTCTGGAGCGGCTTATTTGTTTTGGCGAGCACCCCGCCTGCCATCGCCAATAAGCTTGGTACAGAGTTGCGCCGCGCAATGGCCGATTCAGGGGTCCGCGACAAGCTCAAGGCTATGGCGGTAAACCCCGGTGGGGGCCCCGGCGAGGAGTTCCGGAAAAAGATCGATGCCGACATCGATGTGTTCGCGGATGTGGTCAAGGCAGCCAATTTGAAGTTCGAAGAATAATGTTTGTTTCTGCCTGCCGCCACGGAACACGCGCTCGGCGATATTGCCGACTATCTCATCGGTCTCGTTGTTGAACGGATTTGGCCACAGGCGAGCCTGCTGATTTTTTTGGTCCTCTACTTTGTTTTCCTGTAGATCGCATGGCTGCTGGCGGTGAGGCCGACGGAGCCGAAGACGGACAGGCAAAATGCGCGTTGAGACTCGACTCTGCCTTGCAAGTAATTTCATTGCTGCAATGCACTCCAATCTGTATTCACCGTCTAGCTTTGGAGGTGAATTCCGATCGGCGCGTCACGCGTGGTCGCCATCAACGCCTGTGCAAAACGGGGATGATTATCGCGTCGCGATGGAAGCACCGAGCAAAATGGGGTAGCGTTTACCTGCTCGGGTGACCACGCGGGCAAAGAGTAGAGCACGGAGTGTAAGCTCTGCCGCGCCGCCCCACGACGCGCCTCCGGAATGTGGCGCCCGAGCGCCTAAACCTTTGTCGGCAAAGTCGCACGCGGCGCCGGTTTAAACACCGGCGCGGCGTGCGCTCACGCTCAGACGTCCAGCAATTCCTCGTCTGCGAACTCTGCCCGCTCTTGGATGAACTCGAAGCGTGCTTCCGGCTTGTTGCCCATCAACCTTTCAACCGAGCGTTCCGTCGGCTTGCGCTCGTCGTCGACCACGACCACGCGCAATAGCGTACGCTTTTTCGGGTCCATCGTGGTTTCCTTGAGCTGACTCGCCATCATTTCGCCAAGGCCTTTGAAGCGGCCGATCTCGACCTTAGCGTTGCCGTGAAATTCTTTTTTCAGGAGTTCGCCTTTGTGTTTTTCGTCGCGCGCGTAAAAATTCTTGCCGCCGTGGCTCAATCGGTAGAGCGGAGGCACAGCGAGATAAAGGTGGCCATTCTCGATTAGTTTCGGGATCTGCCGGTAAAAGAAGGTGATCAGTAACGAAGCGATATGGGCGCCGTCGACGTCGGCGTCCGTCATCACGATCACCTTTTCGTAGCGCAAATCCTCGTCGCGATAGTGCATGCCCGTCCCGCAGCCGAGGGCCTGCATCAGATCAGCGAGTTGCTGGTTCTGCGCCAGCTTCTCCTTCCCGGCGGACGCGACGTTGAGAATCTTGCCGCGCAGCGGTAGCACTGCTTGTGAAGCGCGATCCCGCGCTTGCTTCGCAGAGCCCCCTGCCGAGTCGCCCTCGACAATGAAGATCTCGGCGCCTTGCGTGGCAGTATTGGTGCAGTCGGTGAGTTTGCCGGGAAGACGCAGCTTGCGCACCGCGCTCTTGCGCGAGCTCTCCTTCTCCTGCCGGCGCTGGATGCGCTCCTCCGCGCGGTCAACGACGAAGTCGAGGAGTTTGTTGGCTTGTGCGGGATTGCCGGCCAACCAGTGGTCGAATGGATCCCGGATCGCGTTCTCGACGATGCGCGTGGCCTCGGCGGTCGCCAGCCGATCTTTAGTCTGGCCTTGGAATTCGGGCTCGCGAATGAACACCGAGACCATGCATGCGGCGCCATTCATCACGTCGTCGCCTGTGACCACTGCCGCGCGCTTGCCTTGGCCCACACGCTCGGCATGGTCCTTGATGCCCTTTAACAGCGCACTACGCAGGCCCGACTCGTGCGTACCGCCGTCCTGCGTCGG
>Ga0209156_10001341_pt1 | contig 20205 bp, 18 predicted proteins | sample GraSoiAngelo_124_FD_185881 | JGI IMG/M metagenome (GOLD analysis project Ga0209156, IMG submission 185881) | Grasslands soil microbial communities from the Angelo Coastal Reserve, California, USA - 14_0927_05_20cm (SPAdes) (version 2) | ecosystem: Environmental > Terrestrial > Soil > Grasslands...
GTCGGCAGGTACACGTGTCCGTTGGCGATCGTCGGAGCCGAGAATTTCGCGTAATAGCCCGCCCCGTCGCGCGAAAAATTCTGACGATTGTTCCACAGCTCTTGGGTGACGTCGTTCGCGTCAAACGCCCTGAGAATGCCGGGGCTCACGGCATGCTCCGCGTCACCGCTGACTGCGTATGACGCCCACACAATGCCCGTGCCGTCTTTGGAGCCGTTGGATGAAACCGATAGGACCGCCCCGCTTTGCCCGGTCGGTCCGACGCTGGAAACAACCTGGCCCTGTGGGTCCAGCAGGTTGCCGGCGCGGTCGAACGGGATGGCACGCAACGGATCGTTCTCGGACCACACGTAGATGAATTCCTTCGAGCTTCCTTTGTAGTATGCGGCCTGGCAATGCATGTTGGCATTGACGCCCAACGGGACGAATTGTTGCACCTGGTTGGAGGACGGCATGTACCCGCCCATGGCATCCTTATTCAACAGGTACAGCGTCCCGTCCTTGGCCCCGGTCAGGTAGTAACCTGAATTGGGAATCAGGAACCCACCCATCGATCCGTAATCCAGGTCATTGTCATTGAGGTACTGGTAATCGTAGGGAGTGAAGTAGCTCGCCACCTGCATGGTCGACCCAGCCGGGGTGAGCTTCAGGGCGCTTTCGGCGCGATTCGTCGGGCTGGTCGGATCACCGCTGTCCCCCACCGTTCCGTTGCCCACCACCACATACAGGTTGCCCGCCGCATCAGCGGCCATGCCGGTTCCGCTTTCCCACAGGCCTCCGCCGTATCCGTTGGGCGTGGCATTGTAGACAACCCGCTGCTGCAACGTCGCGGCGTCGTATCCCAATATCCACCCATGATACGGCCCCCAATCGCAGTGGGATGAAAACGTCACGTACACGACGCCGTTGAGCAGCGTCAATCCCTGACGCTGGTTCTGCCGCTGGGCATCGAATGCAATCACGCCGGTGACGCTGCCGTCTCCGTTCCCGCTGTAGGTGGGGGTGATTGCTGTTGGACTGCCGGCAATCTCACTCCCGTCGACGATGTTCACGGCATGCAGGTGCTGGACGAATGTGGTGCCCGTGGTGCTGCGCGCAACGAAATACATCGTCCCCCTCGCTGCATCGATCACCGGGGTCCCTACGATCCCGATATTGCCGCTGAAATCCTGATACGAGCCACCACAGGCCCCCGTCATGTCGGTCCGTGTCGGCGGCCGCATGCCCGGTGCAGTAAAGCCTCTTTGCCAGTACAGTCGGCCGTTGTCGCCGTCGTAGGCATACAGCGTGTTGTTGACCGTGGCGATGTAGACGACGTTATGGTCGCCGCCGCCGACGGAGACATGGCCAACGACCAACGGCTGGGCATACACCTGGTCGTCCACGGGCAGCGTGAACACTGCGCCGAACTGCTGCACGTTGACATTGCTGGTGGTCAGCGCGGCTTCGTTGTCGTTCCAGCCGGACCGGGTGTTGTCGTTGTGCTGCGTCAGCACGGCCACCGACTGGGGGTTCGGCGCGTTGTTGTCCGTCAGGGTTTCCCTGCAGGCGGCGAGCAGCAGCAGGACGAGCGGCAGAACGCTATTGCAGGTAAAATGCATACAGCGTCCCCTCCGCGGTCACGAGCACATACTGCCGACCGTCCACGGTGTAGGTCTCCGGAGCGTTTTCGATCGAGCCGATCTGGGCATGCCAGAGCGGCGCCGGGGACCGCCTCCCCCGCAGGCCAAAGGCAACCAGGCTCCCGGATCCGTCGTTGGCGAACAGCAGACCGCCCGCCGTCGTGAGCAACCCGGTGCCACTGCCGCCGGTGAGCCGGTATTTCCAAGCGAGCTTGCCTGTCTGGTAATCGATCGCGACGATGGACGTGCCGAGCGATCCCACGACGTCCTGCTCGCTGCCTCCCAGCCCCACGAGCATGCGAGGATCCTTGTTCGTCAGGTAATACATCGCGTAGATCTCGCGCAGCACGACATACAACAGTCCCGTCCGGGGATCGAAGCTCGGCGGATTCCAGTTCGTTGCGCCGCCGTTGTCGGGCGAGACCAGCGAGCCGGCGACCGTGTTGTCCTTGGCCGCGTTCCGCACCGGCTGCCCCTCGGCGTTGACGGTTTCGGCCCAGTTGGCGGCGTCGGAGTACTTCGCCGTGAGTAGATGCTTACCGTTGGTCCGGTCCAGCACGAAGACGTAGCCGTTGCGCGACGCCTGCATCGTCATCTTGCGCGGCTTCCCCGCGAACATCCCGTCGAACAATACCGGCGCCTGGGTCGCATCCCAATCGTGCGTGTCGTTGGGCGACGTCTGGTAGTACCACGCCATCTTTCCGGTGTCGACGTTCAGCGCCACCACCGAGCAGGTGTACAGATTGGTGTGTTCGTCGCGCGGTGCGCGCAGCATGGCCGTGTACGCCGGCGTCGGATTCCCGGTCCCGAAGATGTACAGATGCGTCGCGGGGTCGTACGAGCCCGGCGTCCACACCTGCGCGCCGCCGTGCCGCGCCGCGTCGAGGCTCGCCCACGTCTCCAGGCCCGGATCCCCCTGGTTCATCGGCACCGTGTAGAACTTCCACTGCAGGTCGCCGGTCTTCGGATCGAACGATTGCAGAAAGCCCGGCGCGTCGAGATCGTCGCCCGTACCCACCAGCACGTGATCCCCGACCACCACCGGTGCCGTGGTGGAGAAGTACTGCTGGCTGAAATCGGCGATCTCCTTGTGCCAGCGCTCCTGGCCTGTCTTCGCGTCCAGCGACACGAGATAGTCGTCCGGGGTCTCGAAATAGAGCCAGTCACCGTACATCGCCATGCCGCGGTTGCCGATGTGGATGCCGCCGCGCGACTTCCACCAGTAGTGCCAGAGCACATGTCCGTCGAGCGCGTCCACCGCCCAGGCATTGTCGGGCGACGAGATGTAGAGAATGCCGTTCACCTGCAGGATCGATCCGGCGAGACGCGGCGATCCGCTGGTCGAGCCCGGCATGTTCACCGGCTCCGCGGCCACACCCCCGATGATGGCGGGAGGCCCGGGAGGCGGGCCGAACCAGCTGCCTTCGCCGGCGTCCGGTCCGGCCGTCAAGCGCCGCACCCAGGCGAGGGTCAAGTGCCGCACGTTGGTCTGGTCGATCTGTCTGAGCGGGCTGTAACGACGCTGGGAATAGTCGCCCGCGTAGGTCGGCCACGCGTCCGTCGCCCCCCCCTGGCCCACCAGCGGCCCGGTCGGCAGACAGAGCGCAATCGAGAGCAGCAGCGTAGCTGTCTTCATCATTTCAGTGTGACGAGATACGCCGTCAGGTCATGGATGTCCGCGTCGCGCCACTTCGGCAGCATGTCCATGTGCCATTGCAAGGGATTGGTCACGACGACCTTGGGGATCGAATCATGCCTGGCGAAGCTGTGGTACGTCCCGGCCGAGTCTCTCAGCGCCACGACGAAGGCGGAGAGGTGATCGAGCTCTCCCTGGACGCGCCGCCCCGAGGGGAGCGTCACGGTCACCGTCGTGGGCGGCGCGTTCACCGGCGGCGCCGCACCGGCCGACCGGCGACGCCCGCGCCCGCCGCCACCGGAGACGATCAGGTTTTGAATCGTCTTGGGTTCGTAGCGGCTGCCGATCCCGGTGAGATCTCCGGTGGCCGAGTGGCATTGCGTGCAGCGCCCGGCGCCGTTGAAGTAGGCCTCGCCGTGCTTGGCGTCGCCCACCAGGATATCGAGTGTGCTGGGCGCGCCACGATCGGAAAGCGGCTGGTTGTGCAACCAGGCGGCGATATCGGTGATCTCCGCCCCGCTAAGCCCGAACTTTGGCATTCCCTGGGCAGGGATGCCGTTCTGCACGATGGGCGTGATCAGCTCACCGTTGTGATCGCGGAGCACCACCTCGTCCCGGACCAGGTTCGGGCCGGCTTCTCCGCCCCTGCCGTCCGAGCCATGGCAGAAGCCGCAATTGCTCTGGAAGACCTGCTGGCCGTGCGCGACCTGTTCGGGAGGAGCGGGAGGACGCACCGGATAGTCCGGAGCACGTTCGCCGTCGCGGCCAGCCGGTGTCGCTTGAGCCGGGCGCGGGGGAACCTGCGCCCGCGACCGCGGAGCACACAGTGTCGCGGCAACTGCGACGATCACACTGCCGAGGAACCGAAAAGGTCTCCGTGAATGCATCAATTGAATCCTCACTGGCGAACATGAACCAAGTTCGACGTAGGAAGGTGCGGCAACCCGCGATGTTGTGCAACCACAACGAGATTCAGGGGGCTGTAAAGCGCAACATGGGGGTTGCATTTAAAAGGAGTGGCTGATATAATACGCAACACGAATGTTGCATATAAAGCAACGGCCTTTTTACCTGGTTGCGGAGGGATCACCCATGGCAGTCAAGACCGAAGCGCCCGACGACACGGTGAGCACCGATCGGATCGAAAAACAGGTCGTGCTCCGCGCCCCACGCACGCGTGTGTGGCGCGCCCTCACGAACGCGGCAGAGTTTGGCACCTGGTTCCGGGTCAACCTCGAGGGCGCGTTTGCCGAGGGCAGGCCGATCCGGGGCAGGATGGCCATACCGGGCTACGAGCATGTGACGCTGGAAATGCTGGTCGAGCGCATCGACCCCGAGCGGTACTTCTCCTATCGCTGGCACCCCTACGCGATCGACCCCAAGCAGGACTACTCGGCCGAGCCCACCACCCTGGTCGAGTTCAAGCTCGAGGAAACAGAAGGCGGCACCGCGCTCACGATTGTGGAGTCCGGGTTTGATCGCATCCCGCTCACGCGTCGCGCCGAAGCGTTCCGCATGAACGACAACGGGTGGACCGGGCAGATCAAGCACCTCGCGCGGTATGTCGCGTAGCCGCGGCTCTGCCGCGCTGCAGCTGCCCCCCCCCGACGCGGTGCCGCTGTTCGCCGCGTTGGGGGATGCGACGCGACTCCGCCTGCTGGGACGCCTCTCTGCGGGCGGGCCACTTTCGATTACTCGTCTCAGTGAAGGGACCGGGGTGACGCGTCAGGCGATTACGCGCCACCTCCACGCACTCGGGCGTGCGGGGCTCGTGCGCCACGCCCGCCGGGGGCGTGAGCAGGTCTGGGACCTGAACCCCAAGCGCTTGGAGAGGGCAAAGCGGTACCTCGACCAGATCGCGGCACAATGGGACGACGCGGCCGAACGCTTGAGGATGTTCGTCGAGGATGAAGAATGACACACAAACGGTATCGGAGGCTAGAGCTGCCGATGGAGCCCGATCCCGACGCGTCCGGGAAGCATCGTCACCGCCAGTCCTACGGGAGCGGACGCGGTCGCGAAGTGACGAACCACCCCCTGTCCGACCAACGTCCCGAGCACGGCCCCGCCGACGACATCCGAGGCGAAGTGCCGGTCGGCGACGACTTCAGCGATCCCCACCGCCGCGGCCGCACCGTAGACGATGACGCGTAGCGCCGGTTGCCGCGTGTGCGCGGCGACCACCGCGGCGAGGGCGAACGCGCGCGAGGTGTGTCCAGACGGAAACGAGTTGTTCTGGCTGGGAACGTGGAAGGGCGCGAAATAGTCCGTCCCGCGATTCGCTTCCGGATGCGCGCGACCAATAGCGATGTCCGTCGTCGTCGCGAGAAGCGAGGCGACGCCCACCGCGACGAGTGCATCGCGCCCCGTCCGCGTGAGGCCGGGGCGGTGTGTGCCGAGTCCCGCACCCAGAAGGCCCGCGCTGATACCAAGGACGACGGGCGTACTCCAGTGACCGACCGCCGATCCAGCCGCTCGGGGTTCGCCTCCGTCGTCCTCCTGCACTTCCTCTTGCACGTCGAGCCGGATTTGCTGGTCGGCGAATCCGGTGAGAATTACGCCCACGGACCCGAGCAACAGCGGCCGCTGCCACAGGGGCCGCCCACCCGACGTGCCGACACGGCTGGTCGCTGCATCGAGCGTCGGGGGTGCTGGCGCGTCAGCCTGCGCCTCGCGACGGCGCTCGGTTGAGAACTCCCGCGAGTCGGCGTGCGGAGCGATTTCCTGAGGACCCGTTGGCGACGAGCGCCGGATGTCGACCGGAGCGAGTCCCCGGCTCAACAACCGCGGATTGGCAGGCGTAACGCCCGAGCGCCCGGTTCGCGCGCGGAGCTCGCTTTCGCCTCGCGCAAGCCGAGCAGCGGGACGGGCGGCTGACTCGTGCGGGCGGAGCAACGTGTCCGGTGCCGTGCGCGCGAGCCAAGACCCGGCGCCGACCACCAGGAGGAGGGTGGCGACGGCCATGCCAGCGACCCAGGGCGGTGGGGTGTCCGCCGGCGCGGGCGCCACGAGACGCCGGATGCGGTGTACGAGGGAGCCACGTGCCGCGGTGAACACGAATGCCGGCTGCGCGCCTCGAAGCCGCTCCATGCCCACCAGCGCCTGCGCGTACAAGCGCGCGTCACCGCACACGGCGACGGCCACGTCGTCGCAGCAATGCTCGCGCTCCTCCCCCACGCGCCGCGACACCCACCACGCCGCCGGGTGGTAAAACAGCAGGGTCTCGATCACGGACTGGAGGACGCGGACGAGGTAGTCGTACCGCCGGATGTGCGCGAGCTCGTGGGCCAGCAGCGCGTCGAGCTGGAGCGGCGTGAGCCCCGTGAGCGCGGTCGCAGGGACGAGGATCACCGGGCGCAGCCACCCGATGACGGCGGGTACCTGGACCAGGGTCGACTCGAGGACGCGCACCGGCCGCGTCACGCGCAGCCTTGCCGCCAGGCGTTCCAGCGCCGCGGCGCGGGCGGGGGGCGCGGGGCGCGTGCCCATCACCGCAAGACGTCGCGCCGCCATCCACGCCGACGCCAGCCGCAGGGAGAACCCGACCACACCGGCGGCCCACAGCACGACAATCTGCGGCAGCGCGAGCTCGAGCGCCGTGCGGACCCGAGCCGCGAGCTTCAAGGCGATGACGGCCAGATCCGCCGGTGTCTGGGCCGGAGCGAGCATCGCCGCAGTCGCGTCGGGCCGCCACGGCGACGCCCCGTACAGCGACAACGCGGTGCCCAGCGGTAGAGCGACCATCAAGATCAGCGTGGCGGTAGCGAACGCATAGCGGATGCGCGCCGCGCGCGACGGAAGGATGCCCAAGAGGGAGGCGAGGCCCGCGGCGGCGAGCGCGCACTGCCACAGCGAGTGCACGAGCGCCCACCCCAGCGCCTGGGTCGCTGTCATGCCATCCCCCCCTCTTTCAGCTGGTGCACGGCGTTGCGACGGGCAACGAGTTGTCTTACATCGGAGGAGGGCGAGTTGTTCACGCGTGCACGCTGTGGTTCACGCTCGGGCTGGGGGTCCCGCTGCAGCCACGCCACACTTCTATGCCCTGATCAGCGGCCTTGCTTCCCGTGGCCTTTCAAAATCCGCACGATCGTGACTATGGTGTTCCAATTCCGTGTCGTCACCGGTACGCCGACCAGTTTGTCGATCTGGCCAAGATAGCCGATCGTTTTCATGTGACGACGGTACATCCCGAAGACGAATCGGTTTTTCAATCCGATCACGCGCAACAACCACTTTCCACTTGGCGGAAGTGTGATTGGAAAGGAAGCGTGCACGCGGCCGGCTTTCGACAGGATGCTCACGAAGCGAACGACATCAGGGCGTGAAGACTCAGTTCCAAACGGATTCTCCGCTTCGAGACGGACAAGATCGCGGCCGTCGCGGAGCACGACTTCCGTTTCGAATGGCAGCCTCCGGCGCAATGCGGCACGGAACGTTGCTCGAGATCCCGGTTTGCGAACCACAAACGTGCCTGCAGCTCCCACATTCATGACATCATAGTCGCTCAGTTCTCTTGCGAGGATGCTTGGGCGAAACGTCCTGTGCCCGCCGACATTGACACCACGGAGGAAAACAACGAGAGCCACCTTTAGTTCCCGAACCGCTCGAACCGGTACGCGAGCTCGGGACCTCCGTCCCCCTCGTACGCCAGCTGGGCGACGAGCAGGGCGAACGGCTCGGTGTAACGGGCGATCCGTAACGGGCCGGCGTCAATAGGGGCGAAACCCACGTCCCGGATCAGCTGAGCGGCAATCTTCTTGCTGCCGGCATCGTCCCCGCAATAGACGAGGCTAGGCTTACCGTTTTTGCGCCGAGCCTCGAAGACACCAAACAGCACCTCACTCGGCACGGTGTTAAAAGCAGAGACGATCCGAGCCTTGGAAACCTTCTTTGCAAGCTCCTCCGCACCCGAGGAGGTGTGGGCGATCACCAGGCCGGTATCGTCGGCGTTCATCGGGAGCGAGCAGCTCAGGATGACCTTGCCCGACACGTCGCCTGCTTGCTTCAACACATCGTCCACCCGGGACCAGTGCACGGCAAGCAGGAGTGCGTCCGCATCCTGCGCGGCATCACTCGGTGTGCCCGCCCGAGCCTTCCCCTGGGCGTCCCGCGCCAGCTTGTTCAGTTTCTCCTTGCTGCGCGCATAGCTGAATACCACTTCATGTCCGGCGCGCGCCCAGATCGTTCCCAGCTTGGCGCCCATCAATCCCGAACCCAGAATGCCGATGCGCATCTCAGAGACCGGTCCTTTTCTCCAGGTGCTCGGGGTAGCGCGCGCCTTGAATCGTGATCCGTGAGGCGGCGCTCTCGATTGCGCGCAGATCCTCGGGCGTCAGTGCGATCGTCGCCGCTGCGATGTTCTCGTCCAGGCGCGCCAGCTTCGTCGTGCCGGGGATCGGCACAATCCACGGCTTCCGGGCCAGCAGCCACGCGAGCGCGATCTGCGCGGGCGTCGTCTTTTTCCGTGTCGCGATGGTGCGCAGCGCATCCACCAGCGCCAGATTCGCCTTCCGAGCCTCGGGCGTGAAGCGCGGCACGATGTTGCGGAAATCCGAGCTTACGAACGTCGTCTTCTCGTCGATCGTGCCGGTCAGGAAGCCCTTGCCGAGGGGACTGAACGGCACGAACCCGATGCCGAGCTGCTCCAGAGTTGGCAGCAGCTCTTCTTCAGGGCGTCTCCACCACAGCGAGTATTCGCTCTGGACCGCGGTGACCTGCTGGACCGCGTGCGCGCGGCGGATCGTGCGCACGCCCGCTTCGGACATGCCGAAGTGCTTCACCTTGCCTTGCGCAATCAATTCCTTGACCGTTCCCGCCACGTCTTCGATCGGCACGTTCGGGTCGACACGGTGCTGATAATAGAGATCGATGACATCGGTCCGGAGCCGTTTCAGCGAACCCTCGATGCTCTGCTTGATGCGCTCGGGCCGGCTGTCCTGCACCTGGTGCCCGCCGGCATCACGTCCGACCCCGAACTTGGTGGCGATCACCACCTGAGCGCGCAGCGGCGCCAGCGCCTCGCCTACGAGCTCTTCGTTGGTGTGCGGACCGTAGATTTCCGCGGTATCGAAGAATGTGACGCCGCGTTCGACGGCCGTGCGGATGAGCGCGATCATCGCCTGCTTGTCCGGTGGGAGGCCGTAGCTCTGGCTCATCCCCATGCAGCCGAGCCCGAGAGCCGAGACTTCCAGGTTGCTATTTCCGAGTTTGCGCTTCTGCATTGTTCCTCCCGCCTTTGTTCTGGTATTGCTCGTCGCTGACCTGCTCCATCCAGTCCACGACCTTGCCGTTGAGGTGTTCCTGAATGGCGAGGTGCGTGACGGGGGTGGTCGTCGTGGCGCCGTGCCAATGCTTCTCACCCGGCGGAATCCAGACTACGTCACCGGGCCGAATCTGCTCGATCGGCCCGCCCCACCGCTGCGCGAGGCCAGAGCCGGCCGTCACGATCAGGGTCTGGCCCAGTGGGTGGGTGTGCCAGGCCGTCCGGGCGCCGGGCTCGAACGTGACGCTGGCGCCGGACACGCGTGCCGGATCGGGGGCCTGGAAAAGAGGGTCGACACGCACCGTGCCGGTGAACCACTCGGCGGGTCCTTTGGTGGAGGGCTGGGAGCCGTTTCGCTGGATGTCCATTTGGGCAATCGTAACGGGACGGTGCGCGCCGGAGTAGCCCATAAAAGCGAGAAGCTCTATCCAGCTCCCGGACGCACGTAATGCAGACCCACCACACCGGTCGGGTACGGCCTTCTAGGCTCACGGAATCCGCGGCCGCACCGTAAGCTTTCCCCCCATGATCTCATTCATCACGGGGGACCGCCGGCTGGCGCTCGCCACATTGCTGCTCGCTCTCCTGCCGGCCCGCCTCGGGGCCCAGCATTTCCACCGTCTCCCCGCCACGCCCCGGACGGTCGCCTACGGCTGGTACAACGCCGCCGCGACACCGGTGCTGCGGATCGCGTCTGGAGACACCATCGAAGTCGAGACCCTCATCACCAACCGGCCCGATCGCTTGGAGGCCGCGGGTGTCGCGCCGGCCGACGTGCAACAGTCCCTGCGCGACATCGTCACCCAGGTCACCGACCGCGGCCCCGGCGGGCACATTCTCACCGGGCCGGTCTATGTGGAAGGAGCCGATTCGGGGGACGTGCTCGAGGTGAAAATCCTCCGCATCAATCTCGCAATCTCCTACGGCTACAACGGATGCCGCGGGTTCCTGCCGGGCAACTGCGACAGCACGAACACCACCCGCATCATTCCGCTCGACCGGCACCGCATGGTCGCCCACTTCGCGCCGGGAGTCGAGATTCCCCTGCGTCCGTTCTTCGGAAGCATGGGCGTGGCGCCGCCGCGGGATTCGGGTCGCGTGAGCAGCAACCCGCCCGGCATCCACGCGGGGAACATGGACAACAAAGAGCTGGTCGCGGGGACCACGTTGTTCATTCCGATCCACACCACGGGGGCCTTGTTCGAAGTGGGCGATGGTCACGCGGCGCAGGGGGACGGGGAGGTGGACCAGACCGCCATCGAGACCTCGCTCACCGGCCGCCTGCAGCTCATCGTCCGCAAGGACATGCACCTCACCTGGCCACGCGCCGAGACCAGAGCGCACTTCATCACGATGGGCATGGATAAGGATCTCACCACGGCCACCCAGATCGCCGTGCAGCAGGCGATCGACTTCATCGCCGCCTACCGCGCCTGGTCAAAGATGGAAGCCTATCGACTAGTGAGCGTCGCCTGCGATGTCCGCATCACCGAGTTGGTGGACGGCAACGTCGGCGTACACGTCATGATTCCGAAGTCACTGATCGTCCCACATCCTGGAGTCGAGAGGTAACTCATGTGCAGACCCGTGGTCGTGCTGCTCGCTGCGTGCTTCGCCCCCACCGTCGCCGCCGCACAGGGCGCGGATCCCATTGCCCAGCTCGTCGCGCGGCTCGACCTCGAGCAATACAAGTCGGCGATCAAGGGTCTCACCCGATTCGGTGACCGCCGCCAGGGCACGGACCGAAACCGCGCCGCGGTGAACTGGATCGAGGCTCAGCTGCGGAGCTACGGCTGTGCCGACATCGCCCGCCTCAAGTACGAGTATCAGCCGCCGAGTTCCCCCTCTCCCGAAGGGAGAGGGGGACAGGGGGTGAGGCCCGCTGCGGGCGGAGGCCGCTACCGGGGCATTCGCGCCCGCACCGGCGTCAACACCGACTCCCTGCGGCAGCCCGACCTGCGGGTGCGCGCACTGGACGCGCAAGCCACGACGCCGGGCGCTCGCGAAGAGGTGTATTGCACCAAGGTCGGCAGCGGTCACCCCGGGGAGATGTACATCGTGGGCGCCCACATGGACGGGCACGGGTGGGGTGAGGCGGCGAACGACGACGGCTCCGGCACCGCGCTCGTCATGCAGCTCGCGCGCGTCTTCTCCGCCCCGGGAGTCCGGACCGACCGCTCGATCCGCTTCATTCTCTGGAACAACGAAGAGACGGGTCTCAACGGCGCCAGGGCGTACGTCGAGCAGCGCCAGGGGCTGCAAGGCAAGGAAGATCCCCCCGGCTCCGGCAGGTATCCGGAACCCACGTGGCTGGGGATGATCCAGCACGACATGATGCTCTTCGACCACGGCATGCCCCGCGCCGATGGGACGCTCGCGCCCGAGCAGCGGCCCGAAGCGGATGTGAACATCGAGTTCCAGTCGAGCGCCAAGTTCGCGGCGCAGGCCCAGCAGCTGGCGTGGACGTTTCAGGCGGCCAACGAGAAGTATGCGACTGATTATCCGGCATCCGTCGGCGCACACATGACCAACACCGACTCGGCGCCGTTCCAGGATCTCGTGGCGGCGATCAGTCTGCGCGAAAACGAGCGCGGCACCCAGATCGGAGCGGGGTGGGACCCGAACTGGCATCAGCCGACCGACTTGTACTCTAGCTACAGCGACAAGGACTTCCGGCTCGGCCTGAATGCGGCCCAAACCACCCTGGCGGCGCTCGCCGGACTCGTCGGAGCGACGACGCAGTAGCATGCAACCTGGAGCTCACCCTGAGGCTTTGGCTTGTTTGTTGAAGTCGAGCGAGAGACGGACCCAGTAGTCGAGCTCGCGCTTCGTCTTGACCGCCGCGGCAGCGACGTACACCCACCCGCGGTACTCACGCCCTTTCATGACCACGGTTCGGGCCCCTTTCCGCTTCAGCGCAGCATCGTGGAGCGCCGGATCGATCCGGCACATAATTCGACCCTTACCGACGCTGACGCACATCTTCCCGCGGACCATGAAGGTCACGCCGCCGAACATCCGCTTCTCTTCGAGCCGGGGGGCACGTGCCAGGGAAGCCTTCACTCGCTGGACGAGTGGGTCGGTGGGTGGCATGATGATGATCTTACGCCTGCTCCACACGCACCGTCCAGGAGCGGCCAATCCACGGCCACTGCGCTGCCTTTCCGAGCCGCCGAAGTCGGCGTAACGTCTACCATCGGCTCACAACCATCGCGGGAGGACCCTTGCACAAATCACTGCTGCTTGCCATCACCGCCCTGTGCGCCTCGATCGTGTCGGCGCAGTCACCTGCACCCGCGCCGGCACAAGGCAAGCTGTCGGTGCACTGGGAGGAACTGACGGGGGCCGACTTCCGCGACGCCATCGCCCGCGCGCAGGGCGCATGCCTGCTGCCATTCGGCATCCTGGAGAAGCATGGGCCGCATCTGCCGTTGGGCAACGATCTGCTCAACGTGCGATACGTTGCGCTCAATGCCGCCCAGCAGGAATACGCCGTCGTCTTTCCCGAGTATTATTTCGGGCAAATTTTTGAAGCGAAACATCAACCAGGCACAGTGGCCTACAGCCGGGGACTGGAGCTCCAATTGCTCCAGGAGACGACCGACGAGATGGCCCGGAACGGCTGCAAGAAGATCATCATCGTGAACGGTCACGGCGGCAACAACAGCCTGCTTCCCTACTTCGCGCAATCGCAGCTCGAGACGCCGCACGATTACGTCGTGTACGTCCAGGGAATCACGCGCAGCGCGCAGGGCGAGCCGAAACACAAATCGAACCCGGCGACTGACATGCACGCGGGCGAGAGCGAAACGTCGATGAGCATGATTGCCCGGCCCGACCTCGTGCACCTGGATCGCGCGCCGCAGGAATCGGGCGCCGATCAGGCGCGCTTGAAGCTGCCGGAAGGCCTCTACACCGGCATCTGGTGGTACGCGCGGTTCCCGAATCACTATGCCGGCGAGGGCGCCGCGGCGTCGCGCGAACTCGGCGAGTTCGAGGCGCGGACGTGGATCAACGGCATCGTGCAGGCGATCCGCGCGGTCAAGGCCGACCAGGAGAGCCTGCGCTTACAAAATGAGTTCTACGAGCGGAGCAAGCATCCCCTGGACACACCGCAGTAGCCCGCTCGGGCTCGACGACTAGAACGCTATCGGGTTACGTGCTCGCGCCGGAACCCCAACCCTATGAGCCTCGCCGGTATTCTCTGCAGCACCGGAATCGCCCCCAGCGCGCGAACGACCAGCGGGGGCTTCATCCGTCCGCGTCGGCCCAGCACCCGCTTGATCACGTTGTTCTGGATGATGAGCTGCGCCCGCTGGGTGACGCGAGTCGGCAGCTCGCGCCGCCGCTGCACCCGTCGCAGCGCATCGATCGGGATCCTCGAGCCACGCCGTAACTCGGGAATCAGGATGTCCGCGGCGGCCACCGCGTCCTGGACGGCGAGATTGATCCCCACGCCGCCGATCGGCGACATGGCGTGGGCGGCGTCGCCGATGCAGAGCAGGCCGGCCCGATACCATTCACGTAAGCGATTGACCTGCACCGTGAGCAACTTGATGTCGCTCCAATCCCGCAGCTCGGTAACTCGATCGCACACGAACGGGTTCAGCTCCACGATATCGGCGCGGAGCGCATCGATACCGCGCTGCTGGATCTCCGCCAATCCGCCTTTCCGGATCACCAGCCCACACTGCCAGTAGTCGCCGCGATCGAGCATCACGAAGATCCGACCGAAATCGATACGGCCGAACAGCTGCTCGGGATCGCCGGGCTTCTTGGATAGCCGCATCCACAGCACATCCATGGGCGCGCCGAAGTCGATCGACTGAAGACCGGCCGCCGCTCGCACCTGGGAATCGCGCCCATCGGCGGCGACGACCAGCTCCGCCCGCCGCTCCCGCTCTCCCCCGGGCGTTCGCACGCGCACGCCCCCGACGCTTTCCCCATCGAACAGCAGTCCCGTCACTTCCGCCCGCATCTCCAAACTGAACGACCCGTACGCCCGCGCCTGCTCGGCCAGGAAGTTCAGGAAATCCCACTGCGGCATGAACACCAGGAACTTGCAGTGCACCGGCAGGTGACTGAAGTCGGCCAGCCTGAGCGTGGTCTCGCCGATCTGACCCGTGAGTGTGCGTACCTTCGAGTGCGGCAGCCGCAGGAACTCGTCCAGCACGCCGAGCTCGTACAGAATCTCCAGCGTCGACGGGTGGACCGTGTCGCCGCGGAAGTCACGGAAAAAGTCCGCGTGCTTTTCGAGCACGGTGACCCCGACGCCCGCGCGAGCGAGGAGAAACCCGAGCATCATGCCCGCCGGACCGCCGCCGGCGATGACACAGTTCACGGGCAAACCTCAATAGGCAATGTTCCCCGCCGCGGTGAACGCCCAGTGCCGCCCGCTGAAACCCTTGCCGAAGCGATACCCGAGCGCGAATTGCCCGACGTCCGTGATCGTTAACCGGGTGGGGCCGAGCCGGAGGGCGAGCCCCGCGTCCCCACCGAGCCGCGTCGGCTCGTTGTCGTACCAGGCGCCGCCGTAGTCGAGGAACGGCGCCAGTCCTATGCCGAACAGCCCCCACACCTCGTCCTTCACCACCGCGCGATCCTCGAGCGCGACCCACGCCATCCGAGTGCCGGTGAATGCGTGGGCCCCGAACAGGCGGGGACCCTTGCTGTCGCGCCACAAGTCGAATTCGTCCCCTTGCTTCGGCCCGCGCAGCGCGCCGCCCTCCACATGGAGGATGAGAGACTGACGCGGCAGATCTTGGCTCGCAACCGTGACGCTGCCGATCACGCGCCCCGAGTCGACCCCCACCCCGGTCAACACACCCGCCGCTTGACCCCGCAGCACGGCGAACCCCCGATTCCATGCGCCACTGAGCTGCCCGCTCACTTCCGGACCGACGCCCGCCCGGCCGGGCCCGTATCCCCAGGCCCGGGGCGCTGCCCAGAGACCAAGGTGCAGCGTCTGCGACAGGTCCACATCCTCCTGCCGCGCGAAGGAATTGAAGTTCTCGAGCACCTGGAAGCGCACGCGCTTCAGTTCCAGCCCGGCCCCTAGCGTGCCGAAGCGCGAACGCGGGAATGGCACGGTCGTCGCCGCAGCGAAATCCTCGCGGCGCCAGGCCGCTCCAGCCCACAGGCGCAGGTAGCCCGCCGCACTTGCGCGGAGTGCCACCCCCCCCGAGACGCCGACGCGGAGCTCCCGGTGCTGTAAGCTGTCGAGCAACAGCCCGTCCTTAAACCGGAGCACTCGCTCTTTCGCCGCGGTCCCGTCCGTCGTGAGGGAACGGGGAGCCACGGTTTCGTAGAAGGGAACGCCGATGGACCACGTTCCGCTCCGCCCGTCCGAAATGGTCTTGTACTGCGTCGCGAGCACGGTTCGCCGACCGAGCACGCCCGTGCTGTTGTAGCCGACGCTGACGCTGTGGCGATCCGGGGTCTTCTCGTAGCGCCCCGTCAGCGCCGTGCCGGTGCCCAGCAGATTCCCCTCTGTGAACGCCACGGCCCACAACACGTCCCCCGCCACCGACGCGTAATCGAAGTCCGGGATAGTGCTCCACGCATCGTCCGTTTCCACCCGCAGGGCGAGACGTCCCGCGACGCGGACGGTGTCGATGCGGACCGCACGAAAAATGGTGAGCGCTCGGAGCGCGCGCTCGCTCTCCACGACTTTGGCCGAGTCGTAGCGATCGCCCGGCCTGACCAGCAGGGCGCGCCGGACCACCCACGCGTGCGTGGTGATGTGCAGCGCATTCCCCACCCCCGCGACGACCTTGGGTGCGTCACGCTTTCGATCGTACACGTTGTGTCGTACGACGACGATCGTATCGATCGTCTGGGCGGCGAGCCGTGCCGACGGCAGGACGGCGAGGAGGGTCAGCGCCCACGGCACAGCACGCGCGAGACGATTCACCGAGCCTGGAAAACCACCGTCTGGATGGAGTGTGGCCGGGAGCTGATCTCCACCGACCCAGGGCCGAGAACGAGGAAGTATTGCCCGCCGCGCGCTGTCGGGTTCATGACCACGACCGCCACCGTGCCATCCAGGTTGACGAACGCCGTGGTGAGCAACATGCTGCGGCTGGGGGACGCGAGGATTCGTCGCGCGCCGGGATGGATGAACTTCGAAAAGTGCCCTATGTAATAGTACGAATTGGTGTAGATGAGCTTCCCGGTCCGCGTGTCGGCATGGATCGGGGCGAAGCAGAAGTTCCCGACATGATTGGGACCGCCCCGTTCATCCAGCAGAATATTCCAGTCCGTCCACCCTTCGGCCCCCGAATTGAAATCATTGATCATCGATCGCCCGTACGCCTCGCCGAGGCTCCAGCGGCCGTACGCCGTGGAGTCGAAGCTCGCCGGCGTGCCCTCGGTAAACAGGAGGTGCTTGTTGGGGTAGAGCCGGTTCACCAGCGCGACGTTGCCGTACAGCTGCGTCCCCCCCGACCAGTCTTCGTACCAGTGGAACGCCATCCCCCAGGCGTATTTCGCGGCCGCGGAATCGTCGAAAATCGCCAGCGCCCGCTGAAGGATGAGATCGCGATTGTGGTCCCACACCATGATGTTGACATCACGCAGTCTCTGCCGCCACATCGCGGGGCCGAGGTGGTTCTTGAGAAAGTCCCGCTCGTCTGACGCCTGAAAGACACACGATTCCCACGTCTGCGTCGCCATCGGCTCGTTCTGGATCGTGATGCCCCACACCGGCACGCCCGCCCTGCGGTACTGCTCGATGAACTTCGTGTAATAGCGAGCCCACGCGTGAGCGTATTCGGGGCGCAGATGACCGCCATGCAGCATGTCGTTGTTGTCCTTCATGAACGCCGGCGGGCTCCAGGGACTGGCGAACAGCTTCAGCCGGTTGCCGCTCGCGGCCATCGCCCGCTTGATCAAGGGGACCTTGTAGCGCAGATCGTGTGCGATCGAAAAGGACGTCAGGGCCGAATCGCCCTCCGTGACGTACGTGTAGCTCTCGCTCGAGAAGTCGCAGCTGTTGATGTTGGTCCGACCCAGGGTGTACCCGATCCCGCTGTCGCTGCCGTAATACGCCGCGATCACTTCATCCTGCCGCGCGGCGGGCAGTTTGGCAAAGGTCTCGGCCGCGGCATCGGTCAGGGCTCCGCCGATTCCCACCAAGGGTTGGAACGTTTTCCGCGGATCGACGAAGACGTAGACCTTTCCCTCCGAGGTCGCGTCCGACGGCTTGAACACCAGGGTGTCGGTGGGCGTCAGCCGGAAGGTAGTGCTCTCGGCCGTGGTATAGACGACCGCGCGCTGCGCGGCGACGGTCCGCGCCAGCAGCACCAGAACGACAACGCGTGCGATGATCCGCATGCCCGCTACGCCTCGATTCTCGAAAACCGCCACGCCCCGGCGGCGACGAACAGGACGCCTACGCCGAACAACACCGCGAGGTCGAGCCCGACGCCGAAGTACGCCGACCCGGTCAGCAGACCGCGCACGCCGTCCACGCCATAGGTGAGGGGATCGATGCGCGTGAGTGCCGCGAGCACGCGCGGGAGCCCCTGCAGCGGGTAGATCGCGCCGGAGAGAAAGAAAATCGGCATCACGAGGAAGTTCATCACCATCTGGAAGCCCTGCATTTCCTTGATGGTCGATCCGATGGCGGTTGCGAGCGCCGCGAACACCACGGCGATCAACACGATCACGAGGAACGCGAGCGGCACCGCGAGGACGCTCTCGGGACGGAAGCCCGCGATGAGCGTCACCGCGAAGATCAGCGCGCCCTGGAGTACGGCCACCGTGGCCCCGCCGAGCGTGCGGCCGATCATGATCGCCAGGCGCGGCACCGGGGCGACCAAGGTCTCTTTCAAGAATCCGAACTGGCGGTCCCACAGCATGGCGATCCCCGAGAACATGGCGGTGAACAGGACGGCCATGCCGATCACGCCGGGCGCCATGAACTGGAGGTAGCTGCCCTCGCCGGCACGCCGGAACACGGGGCCCAGGCCGAAGCCGAGCACGCCCAGGTACATGAGCGGGCCGCCGAGCGACGCCACGATCTGGACGCGCGAGCGCAGGTATTTCTTCACCTCCCGCAGCCACAGCACGAAGATCACGGCCATGCGCCTATCTCCTCCACACGCGAGCGACCTGCCGCATCTGGTCGGCGGCCGTGGCGCTCTCGTCCCGGATCGTCGTGCCGGTGAGCGCCAGGAACGCCGCTTCCAGCGAATCGGTGCCGGTCTGGTCTTTCAGCTCCGCCGCCGAGCCCGTAGCGACGATGCGCCCGTGGTCGATCACCGCGATGCGATCCGCCACGCGGTCGGCTTCGTCCATGTAGTGCGTCGTGAGGAACACGGTGACCCGCTCGGTCTGATTGAGACTGCGGACGTGGGTCCACATCTGATTGCGGCTCTGCGGATCGAGGCCCAGCGTCGGCTCGTCCAGAAACAGCACCTTCGGCGTGTGCAGCAACCCGCGGGCGATCTCGAGGCGGCGTTTCATGCCGCCCGAAAACGTCTTCACGAGATCGTCGCGCCGGTCCCACAGCTCGAACATCCGCAAGAGGATTTCACACCGCTCCCGTCGGGGGTGCCGTGGCACGTGGTACAGCACCCCGTGGATGTCCATGTTCTCCCACGCCGTGAGGTCGCTGTCGAGACTGGGATCCTGGAAGACGACGCCGAACCGCTTGCGGACGTCCATCGGATGCGCGGTGACGTCGAGTCCGTCCAGCTCGAGCGAGCCCGTCGTCGGGCGCAACAGCGTGGTGAGCATCTTGATGGTGGTAGTCTTGCCGGCGCCGTTCGGGCCCAGGAACGCGAAGATCTCGCCGGCCCGGACGTCGAAGGAGACGTCGTTGACCGCCGTGACTTTCCCGAACGCCTTCACGACGTGCTGGACCCGAATGATCGGACGATCGCTCACGACTTCGGCGCCGCAGGCTTGGCCGCGTAGATGAACTCGTAGTAGTCGCGCATGGTCAGGCCCGCAGCCGCGTCTGCGTCGACGATGACGGTCGCATCGCGGTGCAGCTGCAGCGCGCTCGCCGTCACCATGCTCGTGACCGGCCCCTCTACGGCCTGCGCGATCGCTTTCGCCTTCGTCTTGCCGCTCGCCACGAGGACGAGCTTGCGCGCATCGAGGATGGTCCCGACCCCCATCGTGATGGCATACACCGGGACATCCTCCCGGCGCTCGAAGAACCGGGCATTGTCGTCGATGGTCTGCTTGGACAACGTCTTGAGGCGCGTCCGCGAGCTCAGGGAGCTCCCCGGCTCGTTGAACGCAATGTGGCCGTCCGAGCCGATGCCCAGGATCTGCAGGTCGATCCCGCCGCATTCCGCAATCCGCCCCTCGTACCACTGGCAGAAGGCGGGGTAGTTGCTGGTCGTGCCGGAGGGAATGTTGATGTTGTGCCGGGGGATGTTCACGTGCCGGAAGAAGTGCTCGTCCATGAAGTAGTGGTAGCTCTGCGGGTGATTCGCGGGCAAGCCGACGTATTCGTCGAGGTTGAACGTCGTGACGCGCGAAAAGTCGACCTGCCCCGCCTGGTGCAGCCGCACCAGCTCCTGATACAGGCCGAGCGGCGTGGACCCCGTCGCCATGCCGAGCACGGCGTTCGGCTTAGTGTTGAGGACGTCGACGACGAGCTGCGCCGCCGCCTTGCTCATCTGGTCGTAGTCCCGCTTGATGACGACTTCCATGGAGCCTCCCCCCCC
>Ga0209156_10001342_pt1 | contig 20200 bp, 21 predicted proteins | sample GraSoiAngelo_124_FD_185881 | JGI IMG/M metagenome (GOLD analysis project Ga0209156, IMG submission 185881) | Grasslands soil microbial communities from the Angelo Coastal Reserve, California, USA - 14_0927_05_20cm (SPAdes) (version 2) | ecosystem: Environmental > Terrestrial > Soil > Grasslands...
GTCGGGATCGAGATCGACGCCGGTCGTGCTGGTCGAGACGTACACGTCGCCCTGTGACATGCAGGTCACCGTGAAGGCCGTAGCCGCCACCAGGTCCGAGCCGGGGTACACCATCCGCGGGTTAAAGCCGCTCACCGTGCAGTTCGCCGCCACGCCATACAGGGCCACTTCGTGCGGGCCGGACGGCACGTTGAAGGTGAGGGCTCCGTTATCGTCGACCGGCTGACTCAGGGAGTCGTCCACCCAGACAGCGTAACCGTCCGGGTCGAGCGCGACGCCCGCGGTGCTGACTGTGACGCCAAGTGGGTATGTCGGCATCAGGAGCGCTGCCACCGGCTTGGGACTTGGGGGATCGTCGCACGCGCTTGCCACGAACAGCGTCGCCGTCATCGCGACCAACAGCCTTCGACCTGATGTGCGTACCACGAGGCTCTTCCAGACAGGGACTCGCCGCTTCAGTTTGCAATGCTCGGACCGCGCGGCTCGGAGAGAGCGGCACCACAGGTCGTGGCGCTTGGGCCACGGACTGCTGCCTGCTCGGCGCCTCATGTGCTGCGTCGGGCCGACCCACCCATGGCACCCTCCATGCGGCACGTGCACAGCAATGCGCGTCGAAATCTTCTCGACCTGCGCCCAGTCCTGTGACGGCGACGCTGCGACGTTCGCCCGACGTGTGGCGCAGATGATCTCGAGCTCGATCGCATCCGGACCATCTCGCGGATCGCGGACGTCGTGGCCGCGAAGGATGGACGGCGAAGTCCCGGCGGGCATCGTCCCATCCGAGGGTGTTGCGGAGAATCCGAGCGGGTCCAAGCGGGCCCGCCGTTTTTGTGCTCACGTAGGGTCGTCTATGACCACGAAATACGTCCAGGTCCGTTTCGGACCGGCAAACATTTTGATGTTGTGGACAAGACTCCCCTATCAAGGGGCCACCGCTAAAGCGGTTCCACCACCGGTTTGGGCTGGTCATGCCCTTTGGTGGTGCCGTCGCCAAGCTGGCCGAGCCTGTTGTCCCCCCAGCAATACGCCCGTCCGTCGCTGCCGACGCCGCAGGTGTGCGCAAACCCGGCGCTCAGCACAGCAAATTGAAGCTTCCCTTCAACGGGCAGCGGGTCGTTACTCCCTTGTCTGCCCAGTTTTAACAGCCCTCGGCTGATGCCCAGTTGGCCATCCCAGCCGACGCCCCAGCAGTACGCTGCGCCCCCCGACGTGAGGCCACAGATGTGTTCCTCCCCAGTGGTCACCGACGTGAAATGCAACGTGGAATCGTCCGCAGCCTGCCACGTCCCCCCCGGTGTGGGTGTCGTAAGTGTCGTCACCAGGTCAGAGGGTCCGATTCGAAATACGCCCCAACAGAGCGTGGCCCCCTCGGACGTCAAGGCACAGGTCTTGTGGTCGCCGGCACTAATCGATGCAAGCGGCGGATGCGCTCCGATCGGGGACAAAGGGGCTCCGAGGAAACGGCCCCAACACCACGCCTCGCCTTGGGCATCGAGACCACAGGTGTGCGACCGGCCCGCCGCGAGCGCTACCAGCGTGCGCTCCCCTCCGACGCGAACCGGCGTTCGGCGGCAGGGATGGCCTCCTTCCCCAGCGTCTCCGCAGATCTGAGAGGCCGAATCGCTTCCAACTTGGCCAGCCTCGTCCAAGCCCCAACAGTACGTCACGCCCGTCGTGGTCACGCCGCAATTATGAAGCCCGCCCGCGACGAGCAAGGCGAATCTGTAGCCTCCCGCCACCGGCACCGGGATCGAGGCGCACTTCAGGGGGTTGCCGTTCGGTTCATGACAAACGGTTAGCCCGGAATCCGCCCCCAACTGACCGTTGTAATCGCTCCCCCAACAGTAGGCGCGTCCTTCGTTCGACAAACCACAGCTGTGGAACCGGCCGACGATCAACGCCGTGAAGTGCAGCCCGCCGGAAACGGCTACCGGACTCTTGCTACAAGGGAACTCAGAATGCTCTCGCTTGCAGGTGTTCTTCGAAGGTGCGCCGAGTTCTCCGCTGGCATTCAGTCCCCAGCAGTATGCGGCACCCTCGGACGTGAGTGCACAGGTGTGGTTAGCGCCGGAGGTGATCGATACGAACCGGCCCGGAGATTGCCCTTGGGTGGCGGGGCTGAACGGTGGAGCTGCGACGAGCCACGCGACGACAGTCAGGATCTCTCGCATGCGAACCATGGTGCGCCTCTTGATGAACAGGGCGGCATTTGAGGAGCCGCGCGTGTTCGGCTTACGGTGGGGCTACGTAGAACATGAGATCATCACCCGGCCCACTCATCCACTACGGCGACGAACCGTACGATGCCGATGTGCTTCCTGAGCAGTGCCAGCAGGAGTGGAGCGCGACGCATGGGCGATTCCATAGAGGGACGCGCCCAACATGCACGGGGAGGGTCAAGAGAAGGTCAAGTGTGTCTCTGGGACGAATTGCGTTGATGCGCCACCGAGCCATGTGCTAGGCTGAAGGCCTGACGACTAACCAGTGAGCGACGGCGGTGAATTCATTGTGCGAAGACGAAAGGAGGCGACCGTCGAACGTCGTCCCCGACCTGGATCGTGCGCTGCAAGTGAGCCAGGGTGCGACGCAGCCGGGAAAGCGGGTGATTAGGGAACCGTGCATCGTACTCTGCGCTTTCAGCCAAGTTGCGGCTAAAGCCGTCGCGTACGGCCGGGTCATAAGGATCCTGCATCCACCCGCGCAGCGTCTTCGACTCGGCATCTACCTGGACCCGACCGTCACCGAACGACTCGTCCAGTACTACAGCGTCACGTACACCCGTCGTGCCTCTCTCCTGACCATGCACTTTGATGACAAAGCTAAAGTCACGGAAAGGCAGAAGGATGGATCCGACGTACGTCATCCCGTGAGGTTGTTGCGGCACCTTGATTATCTGGCGCAGAGCGAGACTACGATCCACTGAGACAGTCTCGACCTCGATGATGGCGCCCCCAGCTGCTGCGGTCGCTGAGCGGCTAAATGCGCGGAGGGCATCAATCGAATCGAGGGCGGCGGGGATGTCAGGCTTGATCGCAAAATGAAAAAGGCCCACCGGGTCACCATCCGGGGTGAGCCATACTCGCGTGTTATCACCCTCACGCTGGAAAGTGAACCCGGCCGTGTCGAACCTGATGGAGTCAACGCGATTCGACAACGGGCTCAGACGGCGGTAGGCCGGGTGATAGGAATTGCCGTGACATCCTCGAACGTGGCGTAGCACCCCAGTCTGCCGAACAAGGAGAAAGATAGCGTTGCCATGGTCAAGGGATCTCGCGGCGTACTTGTCGGAAGACGATGAGGCAGTACACGACGCATGGCGTGGGTGCCGATGAGAAAGTAAACGTGCGAGGCAGCCACCTCGGCGTCCTTGGCAGGGCATTCGATCTCAGTGATTTGGATCTCTGCGGGTCCCACCTTGGCCACAGCTCGGTAGCAGAGTTCGCCTGTCCAACTACGCGCGAAAAGAAACACCGAATCGTAAATGTAGATGTCCCACTTTACTTCCATTTCATCAGCTTTGAAGACGACGCCGTCGAGATGAGCCCCGTTGTGGGGGAATCTAACGGATGTGGGCAGCCAAACCGAATCGGGAATTGGTGCCCCGATCAGATTCTTGCCATCGCTTCCCCGAAGAAGAACAAAACTCTCCGCGACCTTGGGGTCTGCAGTCGTAGCGACCATAGACCAAGTGACAGAGCGACAATCCAGTACTCGAACCCCGAAGGGGTTAGCCGGACCGGGGTCGTGCCACGGGAGGTCGGGATGCACAGCCGGCCCCCTAGAGGACAACCATCGCGTGAACCTGCGCCACATAGATATGCCCCCTCGGCCTTGTATGTCGCGCTTAAGCTGCTGGTGACTCGCCCGGCGGCGCAAGAATACTGGACGCTGGTCCGCGCTCGCTTGGGCACAACGCTCCGGCCCAGCGGGCCGTTAGGCAGCAGGGTCCCGAAAGGCAGTGCGACAGGAAGGGGCAAGTAGCAGGGCGACTACAATAGCCAAGGCCAAGCTGGAGAGGATTAGGAATGGGGCATCGCCGGGAGCCAGCATCACGCGCGCACCCTCGCCGAGCGCGGCTGCCGCTCCCAGTGCGAGAAGGGAGGCCGCCAGAAGCAAGCCTGCAGTCAGGACGCCGGCCCACCATGCCCACGGGGCGCGGTTGAGCAAACCCCATGCGATAACCCCCATGGTGAGAAACCGCTCCACTGCGCCAGAAAGATCTGGACGTCCCGAAGTGAGGAATCTCTGAAGGAGTACCCCGTACACTAGAATCGCCGCGCCGTGACCCGCCAGGGTCCATGCCGCGATCTTGACTGTTCGGGGGAGCGGTGCGCGATATGTGGCTGAACTCTTGGCAGCAGGCGCGTACACCGGCTTCCGGGCCAGCCAAAGGGCGCCGAGACCCACGATGACGAGAACGAGGTTCGGGCTCCACATCGCGAAAAAGGGAGAAACAATCAGGCGGTCCCCCAGTTCCTCGCCTCCGATCAGTCCGACGTAGTAGACTGTGAACACGGCGACGCTCACCGCAATCACGAGCCCGACGCCGCCGCGCTGAAACCGGAGCCCTATCGGTGCGCCGAGTAGGGCGAAGATCAGACACGCGGCCGCGATGGCGTACTTCTTCTGGATCTCCACCTCGTACGTCGCCGCGCGCTGGCGCGCGGCGCGCTCGATCGCCTGCCGCCCCTCCAGTCTGGCGCGTTCCGCGGCCGCGCGAGCGCTCCTGACCGCCCCCCGCAACTCACTGATCGTCATCTCGCGGTCGCTCTGGTAGGTGTCGACGCTCGTGAATGGCGGCGTTGTGCTGTAGATGCGGGCCTGTAGCGTGCGCAGCTCGTGGTTCGAGCGGGGCACGATCTGGTCGTTCCAGAAGAGGGAGAGCGCCCCGACGCAGGCCGCACCCGCGAGCACGGGCGTAATGAGGCGCAGGATCCGGAAGCCGCCCATCGTCATCGCAGTGATCTCGTCATCAGACGCGAGGCGCGTGAACACGCGCAGCACCGCCATCAGGACTGCCATCGGCAGCGTCACAGCGACGATGAAGGGCACCGAGAGCACGAACACTCCGACGATCTCGCTCGTCGGCAGCCCTTTGCCGAGTAGGCTCGGCAGCTGCTTCGCGATCTGATTGATCAGCATCAGGGAGGTGAGCCCCGCGAGCGCGAAGCCGAACGGCGCGAGGTGTCGACGCAAGACGTAACCGCTGAGGCTCCACACGATGGGTCACGGCATCCTATCGGCAACTGCGAGGTTCGGCAAGGAAGGCGACGCCGACCCCGCGGACCGGCGCTATCCCCCGTGCGATCGGCGCCGTGGAGATGGCGCTTGGAGCAGTGGCGCTGGCGGGAGCGCTGTAGGGAGTCGCACTACCGCCGTCAGAACGCGACTGAGAGCTCGAGGCCGCGACCGCCCGGGGCGACGGACACTCCCCAGCGCTCCTTCTTGACGGTGTAGCCGAGCGCTGCGCCGATGGCGCCGCCGACCGCGGCGCCAATCACGCCCCCCCGGGCCGCCCGCTCGTACCATTCCATGGAACACACCTCGACGAAATGCGGCGTGCGGCAAGACTGCAACTTGCTCGCCGTCACGCCGCCCCAGACGGCTCCCGCGATCGCTCCGAGGCCCGCGCCGATGCCGGCGCCGCGAATCGTCTCGCGATCCCAACCGCGACTGACTTGGAGCTGTGCCGCGGTGCGGCGGGCGACCGCGAGCGGCGCCGCGCGCCCCGGGAGCTCGACCCAGAGCGAGTCCCGATTCTGACTCACCAGGCTGCCGATGCGTTGGTGTGACGCGCCCGGCTCGAGCGTGAGCCGGCCGCGGTCGCCCGTCTCCTGGGCAGCAGCTTGACGGACCAGCGTGAGCACCGCCGCGATCACGAGAAGGGATACCGGGCGCATGGGAAGCTCCGTGAAGGACGGGGCTACGATGCGTCGGCGGGGTCAAGGCGTGGTCAAGCAGAGCTACTTGACCGTCCCTTGACCGCTCCCCCGCAGCATTCCACCGGATCACGTCTACTTCAGGAGAGCACCATGGTCGGTCATGTCAGCAGCGCGTATGGGCTCGCGGTGGCGGCAGCGATCGCGGCCGCGTGCGCGAGCACCGCCGGATTACGCTCCGAGCCGCTCGACGCGGGGGAGACGAAGTTCTACGCCGCGCCGCTCGCCGTCGTCGGGCCGGCGGCGCGTCAGGCGGTGCTGTCCGCCGGTCTCAACGTGGATACGGTGTCCACCCTCGATTCCCTGACCTGGATGATCATCGCCAAGAAGGGGATGTCGCTCTTCAGTTATGGCGAGCTGGTGCGCGTCGTCGTCGCGCAGACTCCCGATGGAGCGGTAGCGGTCAGGGTGTTCACGAAACGCCGCCTCGCGACGAACGTCACGGCCAAGGGCGACTGGTCCGGGCCGATCTTCCAGCAATTGGACCTCATCCTCGCGCAACACTAGCGCCGTGCCAAGAGGACTCATGTTCGCTCGGCCATGTTGGTACGTCGCGCTCGTCCTGTCGCTGTCGCTCGCGAGGCGCGCCGCCGGCCAGGCGCCGGCTCCGGATCTGCGGGTGCTGTCGCTGCGCAGTCTCCAGGCCGGCCGAACCATCCGGATCAGCGGGCCGGAGATCGGCACTCTCACGGGCCCGGTCGCGGGCGTGCGCGACGGCGCCCTGTGGCTCGGCGCCGAGCCGGCGGCCCGCAAGGTGCCGCTCGCCGGAATCGACTCGGTGTGGGTGAGCCGGGGCCATGCGGCGACAGGAGCCATGGTGGGTGCGCTGATCGGAGCCGTCGTGGGCGTGGCGGTGATGTCGGGCAAGACGTGCCAGCTGGGCGACTCGGGCTGTCTCGTCGGACGCTCCGCCGCGCTCACGGCCATCATGCTCAGCGGCACGCTGCTGGGCACCGCCATCGGCAGCGGGACGAAGAGCTGGCAGCTGCGCTATCCTTAGGGACGAACTCCACCAGGAACTCACATGCTCGGCAATCGTCCGATGTCCGATTGGGTCGCGCGCTACGCGCTGAGTCACGAACACCCGGTGAACCGCGTATGCCACACGATCGGCATTCCGCTCATCGCGCTGTCCGTTCCCCTGGTTGCGATCGCCCTGTTCGTGCACGGCTTCTGGCCGGTGCCGCTGGTCTTGTTTGTGGTGGGGTGGGTGTTTCAATTCGTCGGACACGCGTTCGAGGGGAAGTCTCCCGAGTTCTTGCGGGATTGGCGTTTCCTGTTCGTCGGTCTGCGCTGGTGGCTGGCCAAGTTCCGCGGAAGAGCCTAGGTGAGGGGAGACCGCCCGGCCGCCTCGAGGATCCGCTGGCGCTGGCCCGGCACGACCATGTCACGGTCCACGACGTCGCGCACGATCCGGGCGACGAACGCGTACCCGCGCACCTCGGCGGCGAGCCAGCGCTGCCATTCCAGCTCGTCGAGCGCCGCGCCGAGCGCCTCCCCCCCCACACCCGACGCCCGCGCCAGCAGCGCCGCCGGCACGCGCCCGTCCAACACCGCCGCAGCGACGAGTACGCCCTGAGCATCGCTCGAGAGCCGGTGGAAATTCACACGGACGGCGGCGGTGATGGCGTCGGGCAGGTCGCCGGGAAAGGTCTGTTGCAGCGTCCGAAGCGGCTGCGGCCACACCCCCGGTACCTGCTGCAGGTCCAACCCCAACGCCACGGCATTCAGGAGCTCGACCGCGAGCAGCGGAATGCCGGCGGAGTCCGCGATGATGCGGCGGGCCAGTCGCTCCAACTGCACCGCGTCGTACGCGGGCGCACCCCAGCGCGCCAACGCGTGCAGCGCGTCGCCCGTGAGCGGGCCGAGCGTGACGGCCGTGCCTGCCAGCTCACGTCCTAGGTGGGCACGGATCTGATCGAGCTCCTCTCGCCGGCGGTGCGGCACCGCGGTGAAGAGCAGCAACACGCGTGAGCGAGTGAGGTCTCGCGCTGCCGCCCCCAGCGCCAGGAGCGACTCGCGATCGAGCCAATGCGCGTCGTCCACGACGACCAGGACCGGCTGCTCGTCCGCGACGACGCGCAGCGCCTCGGAAAACGCCCGGGCCGGCGCGTCGAGCGGGGCACTCCCCCGCAGCCCGGCGAGGCTCGCCGGCGACGCCGCAGCGATCCCGGGCGCGTCGAGCAGCCCCGCCCGGGCGATGCCCAGCACGCCGCTCCACGGATCGCTCCCATCTCCTTCGACCGCGCGCACCGCCGCGATCACGGCGCCGTCAAGCCGGGCACGAGCCGCGAGCTCCTCGGCGAGTCGGGTCTTGCCCGTGCCCCCGTCCCCCTCGACGATCGCGACGCCGATACGCCCATCTCGACAGGCCGCCCACGTCGTCACGAGGCGCTCGAGCTCCCCGCTCCGCCCGACCAGCGGGGCGCGGCGCGACTCGGGCCCCGTGGGCGCCGCGCGCACCGTTTCGGGCAGGCGCCACCCCCGCCCCTGACGGATACGATCGGCCAAGGCTCGCGTCTCCGCGTCCGGTTCCGCGCCCAAGTCCCGCTTGAGCCGTCCGGCGAACGCGGTGAACGCCGCTAGCGCCTGCCCCCGATCGCCCGTGAGCGCGAGGGCGCGCAGCCGGGTCCGGACCGCGACGTCGGAGTGCTCGTCGAGCTGTTCGGCGCGGCGCGCCGCGTCCTCGGCGCCGACCACGTCGCCCCGCGCCAACCTCTGCGTCGACAGGCATTCGAGTATCGCGACCGAGCGACGCTGCCAGCGGGTCCGCTCCGTGGTCATCCAGTCGTCGAACTCCGAGGCTCCCGCGATGCTGAACCCTTCGAGAAACAGGCCGGCGATTAGGCGAGCCGCGGCCTCGTAGTCACCAGCGGCGGCGAATGCCTCGAGCTGCTCCACATCCAGCCGCACCGCTCGGTCGCTTAATCCCACGTGCGCCTGGTCCGTCTCAACGCCGTCCCCCGCGTAGGTCCGCAGGGTCAACACGGCCTGGTTGAGTGAGCGCCGGGCTTTCTCCTGGGGCTGATCGCCCCAGAAGAGCCCGATCAGGTGGTCGCGGGCCCGCCGGCGCTTCGGCGACTGGGCGAGGTAGACCAGCAGGGCGAGATTCTTGCGCCACTGCAGGTCGGCGGGCACGCTGCCGTCGTCGAGCCGCACCACGGGCGGGCCGAGCGTCTCGCAGTGGATCACGCGATGTCGCGGCAGTGGAGGGCCGTGGCACGAGCCCCGGCGCTGTCGGCGCGGGCGCGGTAGCGGGCGTCGCCGCGAGCCCAGGCGCCAGCGACCCTTCGATACAGCACGCAGGCACGTTCATCGCCCGCGGCGTCGAGCAGGCCGGCGAGCCGGGATCGGGCAAGCGTGCCGAAGCCCCAGTCCAGGTCGCCGACTTGCGGCGGTCCGCTCGGCCGCCCGGCGACGTCGTTGTTCTCGTACCACTCGAGCTCCCGCTCGACGCCATCCACGTCGTGGCGGGCCTCGGCCCAATCGGCGCGGAACAGATGCAACACCGCGCGGAAGAAGGGATCCACCAGTTCGGGGTCGCCGAGGCTGTCGGCCTGTAACGGCGTCAGCGAATCCGTCAGGTGGAGCGCCGCTGCCGTCCGGCCCCGACGTGCCAGCGCATCGGCCTCCAGGACGCTCGCCAGGGGTCGCCGACCCGACTCGCCTTGGAGCAGCCGTGCATACGAGTCGGAATCGGGGAGCGCGCCCCAGCGCCGGCCGAGCAGGAGCAGCATCCACGCGGCCCGACGTCGCGTCACCGACGTGCTGACGCCGGAGTGGGTGTGCGCGACGAGCCCGCGAGCGATGTCCGCCCAGCGCGCCGGCCCAGCAACCTGCCGCGGGTCGAGGAGGAGCAGGGCCGCGTCGAGCTCAGCGGGGAGGACCGTGAGCTCCGCACCTCCCAGTCCGTGCAGCGCCCGCGCGGCGGCTCGCGCCGAGTCGACCAGCCCCAACGCCAGATAGCCGGACAGCTCGGCCACGAGTCCGGACTCGACGAGCGCGGGCGCGTCGTCGCGCGCCTCAAAACGCCGCCCGAATGCGACGGCACCCGCCGGCGCATCGAACGTCATCAGGTAGCGAGGGCCGGCCGCGAGATCGGGGTACTGGCTGGCGCCGGTCTGCGCGAGCGCGACGTCCAGCGCGCGACCGCAGGCGACACTGCCGTCGAAGCGGCACGTCAACCCGAGCCACAGGAGCGCCCGGACTTCCTGCGAGAAAGAGTCGTGGGGTGGACCGGACTGCTCGAGCCGCTGGTACGCCGCCCGGGCGCCGGTTTCCCTGCCGTCGGCCGTCAGGGCCCAGGTCAAATGTTCCCACGCCGGCAGGAAGTCCGGTCGCACGCGCACGACAGCGTCGAAGGCCTCGATCCCGTCCCGCAACCCGTGCCCGATCAACGGGCCGCGATGATACGTCTCGTCGGCCAACATGAAGAGGGCAGGGAGGAAACCGGGCCGTTCCCGCACAACCCGCTTGAGGGTCGCGAGCGACTGCACCAGGGGCTGGCGCGACGCGCGGATCAGATCCTGATAGTGCGGCGGGAAGGAATCGATGTGACTCAAGTAGTGTGCCGCACGGGCTTCGTCCGCCGGACGCCCGAGCCACTTGTCTACTTGGGCGTGACGCCAGGGACAGAGCCAGCACGTCGAGTCGATCGTCTCGGCGGCGTCGTACGCCCGGTCCGCCTCTCCCCACCGCGCCCGGGCGAGGAGCCGCTCCGCGGCAAGCCACGCGGCGAGCCCCCGGGCGGTCCGGGGCAGTGCTTTGATCGGCAGCACCGCATCGGACGGGTTCTCGCGATTCCAGATTTCGCGCACAATGCCGTACGCCAGCGTGTCGGCCAGGAGGTCCAGATGGCCCGTGTCGCCGCGAGCGAAGATCGCCGGGTCCGAGCCGCCCACCGCTGCCCCCACGTCGACCTCGGCGCGAACCGAATCCCCGCGGGCGCACACCGAGCCCCGCACCAGCACGGTCGATCGCGTGGTGAGCCAGGGCGGCTCCGCCGGACCGGCCACCGAGAAGTCGACGTATCCCTGCAGGTCGCGCACCAAGCCCCGCGCCACGCGATCGCCGGCACGCCCGGCGACCGTACACACGTTCTCGAACGGCGAAACGACCAGTCGCAACCCGCCGGCGCGGGGAAACGGCCAGGCCTCGTTGATCACGCGGCTGGTGACGCCCGCCCCCGCGACCAGGGTCGCCGCCGCGAGGGCCAGGGTGCGTAGCGGGTATTGCCGGATGCGCGTGCTCCAGAACCTCCGCTTGAACGTCGCCGCGTCGGGCCAGCGGTCTTCTGGTTTCCAGGCGAGGGCGCGTCGCAGCACGCCGCGCACGAGCCACGGCACTCCCGCCCACAGCCGCCGCCCCGCACTCTGCGCCTCGAGCCAGTGACGCGCCGTGTAGGCTTCGTAGATGACCAGCGCCGCCGCGTACAGGTCGCTGGCGGGAGACGCTTCGGCGCCGGAGAGCTGCTCCGGGGACATGTAGGCCCGCGTGCCCGCACGCGCGCCCGGCTCGGTGAGGGATTCTTCCGACCGCTTGCCGGCGACCGGCACGCGCTTCGCGATCCCGAAGTCCACGAGCATGGCGTCCTCGCCGTCCCAGAACACGTTCGCGGGCTTCACATCGCGATGCACGACCCCGTGCGCGTGCGCATGCTCGAGCGCATCGAGCAGATCCCGCCCGAGCTTGAGCACTTGTTTGCGCAGCATGGGACCGGCAGGCAGCCGGTCGGCCACGGTCTCACCGTCGAGGTACCGCATGGTGTAGTACGGAAGCCCATCGGCCTGGCCCGCCTCGTGGATCTGGACGATGTGCGCGTGGGTGAAACGGGCGAGCGTCTGGGCCTCCCTGGTAAATCTCAGGGTGGCCGCGGCCGTGTGCAGCTCGGGCCGGATCACCTTCACCGCCACGAGGCGCTCGAGGCTGGTCTGGTGGGCGAGAACGACGATGCCCATGCCTCCGCTCCCCAGCACGCGGTCGACCTGGTAGCCCTTCTGCGCAAGAGCGGCACGCACCCGCTCGAAGAAGGTGGACATGGCCCGTCAGGTGAGAACTTCCGGGCTGACGGCCGGAAAGTCAAACGACGTCAGGAAACGCAGGGGTTGATCGGGCCTGGCTCGAGCGTCTGATTCGGCGAATGTTTGCCGGTGGCGACCCGCGTCGAAGCGTCGGCCGGGTGGGCGACCTCGAGGGACACTCGCTCTCCGTCCTCGCCTCCACGAGAACCCGAGCCGGCGGCCGGTGTCCCAGCACCGCCGTGAGCCGCCGATCCGCTGCTCGGTGATCCTCCCGTCCGCGTGCCCCACAAACAGCTGGCTCTCGCGCTTGTGCTGATCAAGCCCTATCGTATGTCGCGGTGGCCGAGCGCCTTTCGATCCACGATCGTGGCGTTTCGAGCCCAACACGGTCATCGACTGGGCCACGTACGAGCAGCCGAACCAGCTCTCGGTCGGGGTGCGCGAGGTGCTGGTGAACGGGGTGGATGGTGCGGGACGACCGGCACACGGGGGGGCGAAGCCGGGTCGCGTCGTCCGGGGGGCAGGCGGGCGCGAGTGAACACCACGCGTCGTGGCTCGTGAAACGTCACTCCTCGATAACTCGCTCCTCGACGGTGGCGATGTCACGAAGCTCCACGGCCTGCAGGAACCACTCCGGGTCGATGCATGCCTCTGGCGGGTAGACGCCTGGCCGGGGCAGCTTCCCGATCGCCAGGAGATGCGCGCCGATCGAAGCCGGAATCCCGGTGCCGATGCCAATCCGTCCCGCCGCCGCATAGATGAGCCGTACGCGCTTGCCGGCCCGCTCGCCCCGCACCTCGGTGCGGAGCGCCCCCGTCTTGGGCACGTCGGTCATCGCCTTGCAGGTTCGGTGCAGGCGACGGGCGGCCCAGGTCATCGCGTCCTGGGCAACGCCGTTCTCGCAGACCGGCGCGCCGGAGCGCGCGACCTTGCCGAGCGAGACGATCAACTCGTTCACCGAGGTGGGGAGGAACGTCGCTTTATCGTCGGCATAACGGATGCCCTTCCCGATGTAGCGCGAGAGAGTGAACGGCTCCGGATGCCCGATGTGCATCACTTCGACGGGACCCAGTTCGGGAAAATCGAGCGTTTCGCGACCATCCGTGAAGGGGCGCACCTCGCACAGGCGCCCCTCGGCGAACACGAACGCGCGGTGCGGCAGCGAATACAGGAGATGCTCCGCCAGCGCCGGCCCCCCCGCATCGGAGCCGCGCATGATCCAGGCCGTATGCACGGCCTCCACACGATCCAGCCGATCCGCCCCATACCGCGCAAGCACGTTCGTCACCCCCGGGCTCGCCCCCAGCCCCACGACCACGGTGATCCCGGCCTTCACCGCTTCGTCGTGGAGCGCGAGGATCTCGAGCGTCGCCTCCCAGTCGTCCGACACGTCCACCAGGGGACGACCGGCCGCGATCGCCGCGCGGGCCACCGGTACGGCATTCCGGTAGTTCGGTCCGGCGAGATTGCAGACCACGTCGAACTCACGCATCAGGCGCACCAGCGCCTCGTGGTCCTGGACGTCGATCTGCCGTGCCGAGAGCCGCGTGGCTCCGTCCGGGAAGCTCGAGAGGAAGGCCTCGGCTGCCGCGGGGTGCCGGCACGCCGCCACGACGTGCGTGAACATCCCGTGCCCCACCAGGTCGCGAATCGCCTCCTGACTCATCTCGCCGCAGCCGAGCACGAGGGCCTTCATGAGATCCCCCCTCCCATCCCCGGGATCCGGTAGAAGAAAGCGAGCTCGAGTCCCAGGATCACCAGGGCGACAGTCCAGACGCTGCGCCAGGCCCGCGCCTTGAGCCGCCCCTGCTGGGCGAGGAGCAGCACCACCCCGCTGCCACCCAGGCCGACACCCAAGATCCAGTGATGCAGCTGCTCGACGTGCGAGGGAAGGTGCTTGGCCGAGCCGCCGTGCACCCCGAGGGCCAGCCCGATCGCGATCAACGCGGCGGGCATCACCCACGCCCAGCGGGCGCTGGTCAGTCGGCCCGACGCGCGGCCATACTCGATCACGCCGACGATCATGGCGAAGACGCCAGTCGCCTTATGCTGGATCACGTGCAGCTGCCCGAGCGGGCGGATCCACCGCTGCACCCAGAACGCCGCACTGTCCGGCACCACGCTCAGGAACGTGTCCCAGGGACCCTCGTGATTGTACGTGCCCGTGCCGACGTCCACGGGGATGAACACAAAGAGGCCGATCAGGAAGGACAGGACCGGCCAGATGCGTCGCGCGGGGCTCTCTGGATGGCGCTCGCTCCACCACGCGATCGTGCCCGTCGCGGCCATGGCGCCGCCGAACAACGCGTGGACTTGCTCGGTGTACGTCAGCATGTGTGCGTTCCCCTCCCCAGGCCGCGCTCGTAGACGGCGTATCGCTTGACGACGGCGCATCCCATGCGCTCGAGCAGTCGTCGCATCATCACGTTCTCGTCGAACACCTGCGACAGCTCCGCGTACTGAAACCCGCGCGCCACCAGCGCTCGGTGGGTGGCGAGCATCAGTCGAATCACCGTCCCGGTCGCCCGCTTGCCGGGCAGCACCGCCAGGGCCATGAAGCGCGCCCACGGAATCCGGTGCCGCAGCCACAGCGCCTTGAGCCACCCGAACGGCCACAGGCGGCCATCCCCTCCGACGCGGCGCATCAGCCAGTTCGCGTCGGCACCGTGAGCGCCGACACCCGACCCACCGGTCGTGCGTCGTGGAGCGCCACCCAACGCGCATGCTCGGTCTCCGCGAGCGACGGGTTCCGTGCGCGATCGAACAGGCGAGCCTCTTCCCCCGCCGGCAGAGGGGTCCACGCGGGCCACCGGTTCCGGTACAGGCGCGCCGGCACGCCGTGAAAGGCCCGCGTCTCCTCGCGTCGCCCTTCGACGTGCACGGCCTGCACGACGCTCATGGGGTGGGGCGAGCCGGCGCCGCAAGGGACTGCCGGTCCACGCCCACCGCGGCCGCGCCCACGGCGATCCCGCTCACGACGTCCGGGATGTAGTGGTAAAGGAAGAGGACCGTGCCGGCCGCCATGCTCACGACCAGCGGGATGCAGAGCCAGAACGCCACCCGGCGGGCGCGATGGAGGTCCCACATGAGCGTTGTGACGGCGGCGAGATGCGCGCTGGGGAACGACGATCCCGGCACCATGCCCCCGTGCTGCAGGGACGCCGCGATTCGGCCCACGACCGTCCCTTGATCCAGGTAGGCGAGCTGCCGCTCGGGATCGACATAGCGCGGGCTCAGCGCGGGAAACAGGAGAGCAATCACAAAGCAGCAGGCGAGCGCGTAGCAGATTCTGCGAACGGCGTCACCCCCGCTGCGCTGCGACGTGGCGTCTCCCGGTAGGAACAGAACCAGGACGCCCGCGACCAGGAACACGTCGTAGCTGAAGTAGGCGAGGATGAACCAATCCCGCACCGCGGCCGCGTGGATGACGGGCACGCGGTCGAGGACGTAGCGTTGCAGGGTGGCGAGCTCGGCGTCATGCCAACGGACGGATGACACGTCGACCAGGCCGGTCTGCAGGTAGAAGACGCCGAACGCGAGCAACGGGAGGGCGATCCCGAGGAACCGGAGCGCTGCCGGGTCCGCCCGCCGCAACCGTGGCGACGCCAGCACGATGAGGGCAGCGATGAGGACGTCGCCGGCGATCATCGCGGCCGCGTCCGGGCGGCGGCCCCCCAGCAGCCAGATCAGCGCGCCGTGCGCGATCCCGAACGCGCCCGTGAAGCGCTCGACCGGCTCCGTCCTCTGCATGACCATGAGCCACTCTCGTGAGCACGCGTCAAGCCGGTGCCAAGCGCTTGACTGCCGCCTGATGGGACCGCCCCTAAATTGCGCCCGTCGGCTCTCGACGAGGCTCTCCAATATGCAGATCGATAGGGCGATGTGGGTGGTGCGCCAGCACGGCTGGATCGCGGCGGGCTGGGTGGTCGCCGGTCTCGTCCTCGCGCCGCGGGCCGCCCACGTCGAGCGCCTCCTGGCGGTCGCCCCCCCGGCTGGGCCGAGCGAAGCGGCGATCGTGGACGGGACGCTCGCCACCCGGTTCGAATCGCCCTACGTCAACTATGCCGTCCTCGTGGTCGGTGGTGCCCCGCCGCCGACGGATCCGACGGGAATGCGTTAGTTAGTTGAGCGATCATGACCAACGCTACCAGCGGGCGGTCAAGCTAGGGTAACGCGCACCGCGGACATGGCTTTACTCGTGCTTGATAGGGTCTCCACAATTTCGTCACGTATCAGCCGATTCCACCACCGGAGGCCATCATGCAGGTGATTCACCGCTCGACGGCGCTCGTCCTCTTGCTGATGCTCGCAACTGCGTGCGCCGAACGTCCCAGCGCTCCGACGGCTCCGTCCATGGAGCCGTCCCGCATCGCCTTCGATGCCTCGGCGCGCGCTCCCGCGCCGACGCCACTCGTGACGGTCCAGCTTCCTACTCAGACGGTCTCTTTGTGGCCGTTTACCGGCTTCGGATTCGGCGTCCAGTCGGATCCCGTGAACCTCATCTGGATCGGCCAGGCCGATCCTCGTGCCTTGCGCGCCGCGCTGCTGCAGCTCGACGGCGACCGCACGGCCCTCGGCTTCCCCGACGTGTTTCCCTTCAACTGCACCTGGCACGACGAGCCCGAAGTGCAGCCGGAGGTCGCTTACACGGCGGCGAGCGGCTGGGTCGGCAGTCCCATCATGCTCGAGTGTGGCACGTACGGCGAAGCACGGTTTCACCTGCGGTTCTTCGACGTCGGGGGCGGCGTCACCGTCGGGGGCGCGCCTTTCGAGGTGTACATCCCCGGCACGCTCGATCACCAGACGATCAGCTGGGCCCTTGCGGAGCAGTTCGTTGTGGCGGACTTCGTGCGGACCGGCCTGCTCGATTCGAGCCAACCGTACTTCACGACCGGCGCGCTCAATCCCGCGCCGTTTGGCACGATCCCGGCAGTCATTTACAACGGCATTCCGGCAGGGCTCCGTCAGGCGATCGGCGGGCCGGTGAGCGATGTGAGCGCCGACGTCCCGATCCCGAGCAGCGGTCATGCGACGGTCCTGAACCTGCGGGCCAGGGTCGCGAGCCAGCCGCTGGTTACCGGACGGCGCTGGCTGCAGCAGTTCGATCAAATCATCCCACAGCCGTTCTGTGCGCCGGGGCCGAATGCGTTTCTTTACGTCGTGGGGCCGGTGACACTGCAGCAGGAGATCGCGCTGTCCTCGTCCGGCACCTACCAGAGCCGCTTTCATGCGGAAGGCCGACTGAACGTGACCCCGGTCGATCCAACCACGGGTGTCCCGATCGGCGCCACCTACCAGGCAGTTGTTCTGGAATCGCACACCAGCCTGCTGAGCGATGACGGCGCGTCGACGGCGTTCTTCACGCGCCGCAGTCTGTTGCCGCCGAGTGCTCCGGGGCATGGAACGTTCGAATTCGGCTTTGCGGTCGGGCCGGATGGGATCACTCGCGCCACGGCGCGCACACGGTGCGGATCGTGAGACGGGGAGCGTGCCCTGTGAGTCGTCAGACGTACGAGCGAAGGGCACCGGGCCATGGTCCAGGAGCCGGGGTTGACCGTTACTTGACGCCTTCGTGTGAGTTTGGTGCATCCCCTCTGTGCGGAGCACTCATGAGCCCCCGAACTGTGGTCACGCTTTTGCTCGCCGGCTGCGCCGTCACGTCGTTCGCCGGCTGCCGCAACCTGCTCCAGCCGTGCGGTCCTACGCTTGTGGTCACGGCCTCGCCGCGAGGGGAACTGCCGCGCAAGGTGCAGCCTGGCGAGTCCACGACACTACCGTCGCCCGCATCAGCGCGGTTTCCTCCGACGATGTGGTGACGGTGCGAGGAGTCCGGGCCGGTGAAACAGCCATTGTCGCGTCGTGGCAGGGACTGATCGGTGTGGCGTACTTCCAAGTGAACTGAGGGAAAGCCAGGGGCTCCGTGTTAAGCCCCGGTTGCGAGCTCGCACCTGACCACTCCGACGCTAGCCAATCACTGGCAACAGTTGTCGAAGGGCCCCTGAAAGCTGGCAAGCGCAACTATGGCACCCACGATCGCGCCGATGCCGAGCACCAATCCCGCCGTGCGCCCTGCGCTTACGTGACGAGTCGCAACCTCCCTCACGTCTGTCAGAGCGAGCGCTCGATCAGGCCGCTTGGCATTCCAGTCCCGCTGCCCCAGCAGACTATCCCCTCGGACCGTTGGCTGGTATAGCACTTCGCGCCGTCCGTCGCTCTGCTGCACGCGTATTTCGCCGGGCTGCTGCTGTTCGACAACCTCCGCCGGGGACAGGCTCTCGAGACGCCAGCCCGTGCAGCCGCCGAGTTGACCAGTCAAAAGGATGACGGCTACACTGCGTGGCACCATTCGGTGTCTAGACATCGTGACGCTCCCCGTAGATCGTTCAGGGGACGGTACCTACGCCCGATCAAGGGCGCGTCAAGCGACGACGCTCGTTGTCCAATGTGGCCGCCTAGCAAGCGCTTGGAGCTGCCGCGGCTCGCTCGCTCTGCAAGGAAGCCCTTGGTGTAGCGCCCTGGCAAACACGCACTCACGTCCATTACCCTTGCGCCGGCTGTGACGGGTCGCCCGCGGCTGAAGCGCGACCTGTTGGGCTGGCGCGCCCCAGAGGATCCCGATGAAAACTGTGCCCCTGTGGAACGTTGGCCTTAGCCTGATCGGCTTCTTCGCGCTGGTGCAAGCGTGCGCTTGAAGCTGCCGCACGGTGATCGTGAGGGCCGCTCCTTGTTGTAGTCCGTGGGTCCGGGATCACTCCATGGTGGCAACAAGGGGCGTGCTCTCAACACGCGTTAGGCGGCGTCGCCCGTATTGACTACATGCATTCGACCTGCGCGCGTTGGACCACCGTGCAGTCTCCGCTTCGTATCCCGGAGGGCGTGAGCGCACCGGCTCCCCGGACCCGCACTCTCTGGCACGCGTGCGCCGAGTGCTGCACAGCCGGCGACTTGACGCAGTCTTGACTCCGTCGGGTCAACGTCTACCCAACGTCAACGTCGAGGCTTTCATGTCACGCTTCCCCTTGTGGATGTGGCTCTTGGTCACTTTCGGGACGAAGGTCGCCCAGGCACAGACGCCAGGGACACCCCTAGAAGGGCAACGCGTTCGCGTCGCGCATGGGTGCGAGATCGCACGCGATCAGCCAATTGAGTGTCGCGAGCGCCGTTCCCAGAGAGTCGAGACAGGACAGTTTCGCGCACTCGACGGCGACACCATCCGGATGCGCGCCCAGTCGACCGACGCCGAGGTGGCTATTCCCACGGCTTACGTCACCCAAGTGTGGGTGGCAGATGGCAGCAGGACACACTTCTGGGCAGGCGCGGGGATAGGGGCGCTCGCAGGTGCGCTCATTGGAGGCGTAATCGGCTCGGCGCAACACCCCGCCGACGAGGGTTGGGGTTGGACGCTGAATTGCACGTCCGCATGCGGCGTTACACTCGGCGCGCCGGCTGGGTTCCTCCTCGGCGGAGTCATCGGTGCGCTGATCAAGTCCGACCGGTGGCGTCCAGTGTCGGTCAGTCATCTCCGCATGAGCCTGGAACCGCGGCTGGATGCCCTAGGACTAAAGGTCTCGGTCGCCTTCTAGGTCCCAGCAGCGCTTCGATCTGGTCAGGTCGGGGGTGTGCAGACTGTCGCACTTCGCAGGCGCCGCCTAACGCTTGAAGCTGGCGGGCGGTAATCGCCGTAGAAGAAGCGAAGTGTTTGAGCCCTAGCGGGGCCACAGGCTGCGTCGAACACACTTGCGCCGGCAGGCGGGCCGCCCGCAGGTTGAGCGCGGTCGGTTAGGCCGGGACAGGATCTCCGTCATGACGACTTACACCTCGGGGAAACGGATTTTCTTCGGCATCCTGGCGCCGATGCTCTTCCTTCCTGCGGCCAACCTTGTTGAGGGCGTGCCCGGTGTGTGGCAGGATCTCGACGCGGTCGCACACGACTCCAGGGCGCTCGCGTCATTCTGGGTAGGACCGCGGGGACTTCACTTTGCGTCAAGAGCTCCGGAGGAGTACCGGTGCGCACGCTGTTGAGCCCCACTGCTGGGGTGCGGCTCGCCGTCTTGCTTGCCATCGCAGGCTGCCATAGCGAGGCCACGGGGCCACGCGATATTAGCGTCACGCTGGCCGCGTGCGGACTGGGAAGCACGCCGGCTACCAAGACCTGCCCGGCTACCAGTCTCCTGCCCTTGCAGTTCGTCGAGGTGACGGCGGTGGCCACGCCGACGGGCTCCTTCTCCATCGACCGGATCG
>Ga0209156_10001343_pt1 | contig 20184 bp, 20 predicted proteins | sample GraSoiAngelo_124_FD_185881 | JGI IMG/M metagenome (GOLD analysis project Ga0209156, IMG submission 185881) | Grasslands soil microbial communities from the Angelo Coastal Reserve, California, USA - 14_0927_05_20cm (SPAdes) (version 2) | ecosystem: Environmental > Terrestrial > Soil > Grasslands...
TGTCGGCACGATGTGGCCCTGGCTCGCAGAAATGTCGCTGACACGGGATATCTGACCTTCCGGCGTGATCTTATCTAGCTCGCCGTGGTTTGGTTCAACGGCATATAGATTACCGCCGACGGTTATCATGCTGTACCAAGTTCCATCAGGTTCAAAATCATCAGGCTCGGGATGGGCGACAGGAAAAGCCATCACAAATGCGCTCAGGTTAGCAATAAGTTCGGTGGTGCCGTCTGCATTAACGCGGAGCACGCCGTTTGGCATCTCCGGGACCTGCGGCACACCGTGTGAGCAGCCAGCACCCCCCATCAAGATGTAAAGGGTGTTTCCAATAAAGGCCACATCGGCTGCACCACTAATTAGGTTGCCTGTAGCGGCACTTGTCTGACTGGAAGGAAGATTGTCCACTGCGGTTGTACGGTTCCCGTTTGCATCGATCTTCGAGATACGCGAGCCAGTCGTGCTACCTGTGTACGGCCCAACAGGAGGAATGACCTGTTCGCAGCAGCCTTCAGTTGAGTTCGCCCCGCCAATTCCCCCTTCGGCCACATAAAGATTGCCGTCGGGTCCAAACTTTAGGCCACGCGGGTTGTTTAAACCGGTGGCAAAAACTGAGACGTTCTGGGGCGACTGTGCAAAAACCTGCGGACGGCTCCTGCTAGCGACTTGTCCAAAGGCTGGCATTAGCGTAAGCGCGCTTAAGACTGTTAACAGTCCGACTAATGTTAGTGCTTGGTTCTTCATTGTTTTCATGTGTTTTTCCTTCCGTGTTCCATTGATGGGTTCTTTGCGAATGAACCCTTCGCAGTTTTTCCCAGCGGGAAGAATGTCAGGGGAGCGGGGTAGAGCGGCTGGCAGACTTGACGCAAGATCAATCGTGCCGTTCCACGCGGGTAGAAGTCAACACTCTTTTTGCCTCCCCATTCGATTCTTCACGTATTTCGAAAAGAACCGTAATGTCCGAGGTTTGCGGAGGACCCGAATCGCGGGTTCGATTCCCGCCCCCGCCTCTTTTCATAGGTAAAAACACTTCAAGTGAGCCAGAAAAAAGGCGCAGTCACAACAAAAGTCACAACAAATCGACTCATTTTCGTGATGTTCGCCCATGTCCGCCAACGCTCGTGAACGGTGGGGGAATCTTGTTCAGATCGAGGGCTTGCAGAGCCGTGCCCGTCAATAGCCAACGTGGACGGTTCCAGAGTGCTGAACCTGGACCGGCGGGATATACACGACCTGTGGGCTCCTATTTCTAATTTCGCCATGTCCGAATTCGACAACCCGACCGTCCTTGAGAATAACGTTGAAGTCCGAGCGATCCCACGACCAACCGGTGATGAGGCGATGCGTATATTCGAGCTGCTCGTACGGGCCGTTGCTGCGGACTGCATCGGGACGGCCAAGAATTCCGACAACCTGTTGGCGTGTCATACCAGGTTCGAGGCCTGACATCTTCTCTCCGGTTGTGCAGGCGGAAAAAAGAGAGACAACCGCGATCGTTAGCAATATCGCTTTCATGCACGCCTGCCTTATCGGAAGCGCTGGCAAGCTGGCAAGGTGATTTACTGAACGACCTGCAACGCCATAACCGGGTGAATCTCCCACACGGCGTAATCTTTAGGGCTGGTGCGCCGGTTTGAATGATCCGCAGGCGCATGTGCAATGTCGTAGAATGCTTTGCCAGTCACCGTGATCACATGCAGCTCGCGAAGTTTGAGCTTCTTGGCTGTCTTGAAACTGAAAGGAAAGCTCTGCGTCGTCCAACCGAAAACAGTCTGTCGAATCTCGCACCACTTCGGGCCAATGGGAATTTCAGCACTAACTGTTCCCGCTCCGTTTCCGTTGGCGTCTTGAAGCTCCATGTGAATATCGCCGTCAGGGCGGCCGGCGGTTTACGCCCTGGCTTCAACTTCAATCAGTTCTCACTCTCCTTCCCGGAGTCAGAGCGCTACGGTGCTTATGTCAGTGCCGAGCACAAGGTTTTTGGCGATCAGATGGTCGTCTATGCAGACGGCTTTATCAGAGCGTGAAAACGCACAACGAACTGGCGGCTCCGGCAACCGGCTCGTTCCAGACGAAGGGTCAGACCATATTGGCTATTCCGCCGAATTCGCCGATAGCGCCAGGCTCGGAGCTACCCAACACGGCAACCCACGCGGAAACCGGTGTTCCGGCTGACGCGTTCAATCCCTTCAACCCGTTCGACCAAATTATTTCGGGCGGCACTCGTGCGCGGCTCGCTGAGTTTGGGAACCGTTTATTCGACAACGAAACCGACGCGTGGCTAAGCACCCTCGGCATCAAGGGCGACAAACTGTTTGACGGGAGTTTGGGGGGTACGACGCCGGGTTCCGCTACAGTGAGATCAAGAATACTCAGACTGGGACACAAGTGTCCGCCTCGCGGTTCAACCGCATCTTAAACCAGGCCGATCCAATCTTTGATCCGACGTCTCCGCAATTCATCGGCACGACCGTCGCGTTTAATCCTTTCGATGATTATTGCGTTCCAATCCCGGCTAACGAGGCCACGGTCGAGTTTACCAGAATGCATCCCAAAGACGAAGACGCCTCAAAGCTGTGGACGTCGGATGCAACGATTTATACGACGGCGCTCTTCAACTTACCGGCCGGCGGCGTTGGCTTCGCCTTCGGTGGTCAGTTCCGCCGCGAATCGCTCAAGGAGAATCCGGATATGCTGAACGTGAGGGTGACATTGTCGGTAATTCTCCAGTCCCATTTATTCTATTCAATCCTTGGTACGCCTCAGCAACGAAGTATATAAAGAGGCCAACGTTATGAACAGAAAGCTGAGTAAACTGAATTGTCGCGTTGCAATACGTTTGTTAGCCGTCCTCGCTTCCGCAGCGGCGCTGAACTTGGCATGGGCGACACGAGCGCAGGGAGCGGGGAACGTGGAAGTGAGCGAGGAGGATGGAGTCCTAATCATTACAGGTGACGACAGTGACAACAACATCATCGTACAAGAAGGTGGCCTTGTAACAGGGCGTGCGGGGACAACCATCAATGGAAACGGCCGTTTTGAGCCTTTCGACGTAATCCATGACATAAATATCAAGATGAAAGGCGGCGATGACTTTGTCAGGGTTGATGCGGGTCCGGGTACGACGGTTTTCAGGGACGTCAAAATCGATACGGGTATGGGAGACGACATCATCGAGATCTTGGGTCTAAGGGTGAGGGATGAGACACGGATCGACACTGGGGACGGAGACGATCTCCTCTTCATTGATGGTGTGCTTACCCCTTTCGGGTTTAGCCGGTCGGACTTTACGGGCAAATTTACCTTGGACAGCGGCAGCGGCAGAGATCTTTTCGAATTTCACAACGCGACTTTTCGGGACGAAGTAGATGTGAGGCTCGGCTTCGGAATTGACGGCGCGTGCGGCTTTGAAGACTCGGAATTTCAAAGGCCCCACATGGTGAGGTTCGACGGCGGACCGCCCAGCGGCGGGTTCTCCGGCGACGGGATCGTTAACGCCGGATTAGAATTTACGATTACGGATTTCGAGGACTTTCCCGATGACTGTTCCTTCCTAGGTGGCAGAGACATCTAAGCGTCAGCTGCCAGATCCAGATCCTATTTGACTCGCAGAATTGTCGCTTAGGTAGTTACGGCAGATGAAAGGCGTCGACGCGGTTGGGCGATTGGAAGGCGCCAGTAGCAACATAGACGGTGCCGTTGGCGACAATTGGTTGAGCGCCAAATACGGAGCGAAATGGTTTGCCGTCCGGGTCGGCGAGCGAGCCGAGGAAGGCGCCGAGCGCGGCCTCGAACATCATCAGCTCACCGCTATCGGCAATGTCGTAAATGACGCCGTTGGCGACGGTGACAGTGGATTCGGGTTCACCCGGCATTTCGCTCCTCCAGAGAAACGCCCCGTTTTGCGCATCAAAGGCCCACAATCCGAAATCCGGGTCTTCGGCATTGACGAAAACCCTGCCCTCGGCAATTGCCGGCGTGCTAACGTTGACGCCGGCACTACGATTCCTCCAAACGATGTGGCCATCGACGGCGTTCAACGCGTAAAGCGCGACGCCGCCGACGTAGACTATGCCGTTAGCAATAGAGGGCGCTGAGATATTGGCCTGCGGCTCGAGGTTGTGCCGCCAGATTCTGTGACCCGTGGCTTGGTCGAGCGCAAAGACGGCGCTGCCGCCGGTGACGTAAACCACACCATTGGCAATGGCGGGTGTCTCCGTCAACGGGCTGAAGTCCGTAGGCGTGAATGTCCAGCGGCGAGTCCCGGTGAATTGATCGATGGCGATGGCATCGCCGCCATTGGTTATGTAAACGGTGTCATCAGTGACGGCGGGCGCGGACGTGATCGAGCCTGACTCGTCGTCGCACCAGAGCTGTTCGCCCGTGGCTGCATCGTAAGCAGCCAAGTCGCCGCCGCCATCGCCTACAAGTAGTAGACCACGGCTAAAGGCAGGCTGCACGGTCCCCTCGCCCGAACATGAGAGGCGCACCCAACGCCGCACACCGTTATTCTCCTTGAGCGCGCGGACGCGGCCATCACTTGCGACAAAGACGGAGGTGGGTCCGAGCGTGGGGGCGGTGGTTTGCGCGTTGAAGGTGTCGCTGGTCCAGAGCAAAGTCAGATGAGACACGTTGGATGGACTCAGGATTGTTTCGGAATCGTTGTAGCTGGTGTGCGCTGCGTTGAAGCCATACTGGCGCCAAAGTGTATCGGCGGCGGTGGTGGAAGCGAGCAGGGTGCTGATTACAAGAGAGACCGTGGTTTTCATACAATTGATTTCGCCTAAGGCACGACCGTAAAGGTCAGGTCGTTGCCGTCGCTACCTTCGTAATTTACCTGGTAAGTGTTGCCGCTGACGGTGAACATCGAGCCGTTGGGAAGGTTGCTGAATGTGCCTGCGATCGGTGCCGCTGCGGTGTTGTTAATCACGGTAAACACTGTGCCAGGTGTAAGGGTGTTACTTCCAAAATCAGTAAAGGAAAATTGCGCGCCGCTATTGATGGTGACACCGAGGGCGACAACTTCATCCGCCGTCGCGTTACTACTGTTCAATCCGAAGTCGTAGCTTGCGTCGGAGTTAAACGTTAGTGTGCTCTGGATAGTAAGAGTCTCGCGTCTAACCGCAGTTTCGCCGGGGGAGAGAACCGCTCCGCGACCACTTGCATCTCCGACGGTTACATCCCCGGCAATTGTGCCCTTGCCGCCGAGTGTACCGGCGTTGACCTGCACCGCGCCAGTGCCCGTGCCAGAGCCGCTCGTGTTATTGACCAGAAGTTTGCCGCGTTGTTTAATGGTGGTGCCTCCGGTGAAGGTGTTTGAATTACGGAGAACTATCGTGCCAGTTCCAACTTTGGTCAGCGAACCCCCGCTGCCGCCGAATCTTCCGCCGTCTTGAATCGAACCCGAAAAGATCGTGTCGAGATTGTTTCTGCCCACGGTCAGATTGAGGGCTCCGAGGAACACAAGCCCATTTCCCTGGATCGAGCCGGTGGCCACACCCGGAGCGTTATGGCCGCTGATGTCCAGGAACCCGTTGCCGAAAACCTTCACGCGCGCCGTGCCGCCACTGGAATCATCGCTAAAATCAATGGTGCCCCCTCCGCCTCCGCCCGAGCCGCCGTTGGCAATCAGCGTGGCGTTGCCCGCGGTCGAAGCTCCGCCAAATCCGACCCCACCACCTGAGCTGATGTCCGTGGCGCCTTCAAGAGTAAAGGTGGCATTATCCGCGGTCGAAGCGTCGAAGAAACCGACGCCACTACCTTCACCGCCTTCCTGCCCAGGCGAGCATGTGAAGGTGCCGTTGCCTGCGCTCGAGCTGCCAGAAAAAGAGGTGGCACCCGGCGTTCCGTCGCTAGTGTCGGCACCGGCGTAGGTGAAAGTGCCATTGCCCGCGGTCGAAGTGTCGGCGAAACGTACGGAGCCGGCGCATGGTTGGCAATTCACATCGCCGCCTTCGGTGTGAAAAGTGCCATTGCCCGCGGTGGAAGCGTTGGAGAAGGAGACTGTGCCGCCGTTGAAAAAGTCGCCGCTGCCTGCGGTCGAGTTTCCGAAAAAGCGGATAAATGTGAACCCGCCCGCGTTGAAGAAACCAGCATTGCCGGCGGTCGAGTTATCGTGGAATTCCACACCGCCACCGCCGTACCCGCCGCCCGAACCGATGGTGTTGGCAATACCCGCATTGCCCGCGCTGGAGCTATCGAAGAATTGTGTGATGCCGCCTGGATTATCACTGGCCTCGGGGCCGCTGTCAGTGATGCGAGTCCCATTCCCCGCGGTCGCGCCGTTTGTGAATTGTATCGTTCCATGTTGTGTGCCGTTGATATCGGCCATAGTCACAAAATTCTGCGTGACCCCTGAATTATTCGTGATCCCCGCGCCGCTGACGGTCAACGTCAATGTGGGACCGACGGTGATGGTGAACGCGCTCGCGCCGGCGTTAAAGATGATGCCGTTCACTTCCGTGTTAGCGGAGAGGAAGACATTGGTTGTATTGGAGGTGGCAAACGACGCCGTGTCTGTTGCGCCGTTAGGGACAGTGTGCGGCATCCAGTTTGCGGCGTGGTTCCAATCGCTCGTAGCGGGATTGGTCTTCCACGTAGCGCTGTTGGCAAAGGTGCTGCCTGCCGTTGAAAGCAGAAGCAGCAACGTCGCTACCGTCACAAATAATAACGGCAATCGTAGGCGCGGACGCGGAGGAGGCACCGCGAGTGATATTGATGAGGAGAGACGCATGATGTTTTTCATAATTTTCTTTTGTCAATGACCGGAGCCTCTTCCTAGCGGCCCGGCTGCTTTACTGATTGTTGAGAACGATTTGCGGGACAGTTTTGTTGACCTCAAGCTGAGCGCTCACCTTTTGGATTTGCGCTGCTTGTTCGTCGAGTCGCATAGCAAGTTGCGCCACGGTTGCTCGGAAATCCTTCTTTATCTGCACAATCGTCGCTTCTTGTTGCTGCACTTTGCGGTGCTCTTTAAGGAACTCGTTGAGTAGCATCGCGTTCACCGCCTCATAGCGGACGGTGTAGATTTCGCCTTTGGCATCGCGAACCACCAAATCAGGATTGACCTTTTCTACGTCCTCAGCTACGAGGCCAAACTGCGGGATGCCATCTGGGTCAAGCTCGTGCTTGTAGTGGAAGGTGACCGGTTTCAACGCGAGGATGGCTTCGCTCGCTTTGTCCATTGGCTTGATCTCATCCTTGAAACGTGCCGAGGAAGGCGGCACGCCAAGTTGACCACTGCTGTTTATGTGAACTACCGGGCCTGCAACTGCAGCACCAATAATCCCGGCGATAAAGGTAGCCGTCTGGGTTTGCTGATCGCCGATGCGAATTGTGTCGGCCTCGCCCGCAACACCGCGGTTGCCGATATCAATATTGTTAGCGCCCGTGGTGAGCTTGTCGCCCGCATTGGGGCCGAGTGCGATGTTGAAGTTGCCGGTGGTGTTACTAGAGAGTGAACGCTGACCCATTGCGGTGTTGTTGTTGCCGGTGGTGTTGGCAGCGAGCGCCTCAAGACCCGCCGCTGTGTTATTTCTGCCGGTCGTGTTACTTAGGAGCGCCTCAAAACCGGTCGCCGTGTTGAAGTCGCCGGCCCTGTTGCTCTCAAGCGCCTCAAAACCGGTGGCCGTGTTCCCGCCGCCAGTGGTGTTGTCACCGAGCGCAAAACCACCGATGGCCGTGTTCACGAAGCCGGTTCTGTTGCCACCGAGCGCAAAAAAACCGTTAGCCGTGTTGTCGGAGCCGGTGGTGTTCCTCTCGAGCGCCTGAAAACCGGTGGCCGTGTTTTGGAAGCCGGTTGTGTTGTTAAGGAGCGCCTCAAAACCAATTGCCGTGTTGTTGGTGCCGCTTGTGAGGTTCAAGAGCGCATCATCACCCTCAGCGGTGTTTCCGTTGGGATAACCCCCGTCTGGCGGCGGGAGGAGTGCTAGCGTTATAGGCAAAGGCCCAAAGCAAGCAAACGTGAGCGCGATGAGAAGTGGTAGAGTTGTCGTTTTAAATTGGATCACTGGATTCATGGTTCTTCCTTTCTTTTCCTTTTCCCCGCTGAGTTACTTTCTGGGATTGCGGGTCCGGAAGGGGCGAAGAACCTAGCGGGGAAATGTCCTCCGCCTGATTCAGATCCGTTTGACGACGCCGAGTTTGGAAAAACCTCGCCGCCTTGTCAAGCCAAAAAGCCGCCCCCGAATCGCAGATTCGAGTTCCCTAAACGCGGTCAGCTTTTCATCGGTGTGCACAACGAAACGCTTTCTGTCGCCGCGATGCGCGTCAGCAATTCAGTTCGTTCGTTTCAGTGGTGGATTGTGAAGGACGTAGCCGATGACTTTGCTTACTTGGCTAGCGTTTTACCAGCACAGGTGTCCCGATGTGAGCGGCGTTATAAAACTGGCGCGCTTTCCAATAGGGCATCCTAATGCATCCATGTGATGCAGGCACGCCGGGCAGGTAACCCTGGTGCAATCCGTAGCCCGGCGAGAATTCAAGGAAGTAGGGCATCGGGGTGCCCACGAAGTGCGAATGCGGCGGTCTACGGTCACGCAGGCTATCGATGTTGGCCTTCACGACATGGCCTGAGTCATCAACATAATCACCATAGAGACTGGACCGATGATCCTCGTCCTTACGGATCACCTGAAAGTCACCAGTCGGAGTGCGGTATCCTTCCCGGCCGCTCGATATGCGAGACGACGCAACTCTATACCCTCCACGGTAGAGATAGGCTTCTTGCTCTGGCAAGCTCACGACGATCGACGGCCGGCCTGAATGACGCTCTGGTAAATTCGATGTGACCATGTCGGTCATAGTGCTACAGGCGCTCAAGGCCATGAAGATCGCGCAGAGCGCCCAAAATTGTGAAAATCGATTCATTAGCAATGGAATCGGGTACGCGAAGTTTTCCAGCCGTTCACATGAACAAATAGTTCAATTGGATTAGATCTGTGTATGGCATCGACCGCCATCCGTCTTTCAGAATTAAGCTTTGGAGTCATAATCAACACCTCAAGCGGAGGCTGCGACTCCGGATCTGAGGCAGAATTGCTTAGCGTCCTTGGGAGTGCGGGCGTGACAGAGTGCAAAACCTGGTGTGGAGAGGCAGATCAAATGGAGCGGTCGTTCGCCGAAGCAGCGGTGCAGAAGCTCGAGGTGCTCATCGTGCTCGGAGGGGACGGCACCATTCGGACCGCTGCAGAAGCGTGTAGCAGGCGCGGCATGTACCTTCTGCCGCTGCCCGGCGGAACGATGAATATGCTCCCTCGAGCGTTGTATGGAGAGGTTTCATGGGAAAACGCGCTTAAAAATACGCTCGCTGATCCTGTAATAAAGATCCTTTCCGGAGGCCGCGTCGAAGACAACCAGTTTTTTGTTGCCGCCATTATAGGTGCGCCTGCGCTGTGGGTGGAGGCTCGCGAATCTCTTCGCGAAGGTGACATTGTTGATGCAATCAAAACAGGCACCTTCGCTTTCCAGGAAATGTTCGATGCGAAGATTCAGTATTTCATTTCATCGGAAACGAATGGCGAAGCTGAAGTCGTCGCTGTTATCTGCCCGCTCATATCGGAACAAATGGCTGAGTCGGAGCAAGCGCTTGAAGCCGCTTTCATTAATGTGGAGAACGCAATCGAACTAATCGGCCTTGCGACTGCCGCTGCCGTTGGCAAATGGCGCGACGCCCAAAAGATAAGCGTCAGCAAAACCAAACGGGTGACTGTGCAATCAAGCAAAGATATTCCGATACTTCTCGATGGAGAAAGGGTGAAGGTAGGTAGGAAGGCGGAGATCAGTTTTGTGCCAAGCGCTGTCAATGTCATTGTACCTGCCCAGAGGGTCAGCTAACAAGAACCTAGCGGGGAAATGGCCTCCGCCTGATTCAGATGCGCGTAGCGACGCGGAGGTTGGAAAAATCTCGCCAATATGTCAAATCAATTCGCTGTAAGCGCGCATCGCTGATTCAACCTCAGCAAACGCAGTCAGCTTTTCATGACGTGCACAACGAAACGCTTTCGGCTGCTCCAGATGTAGATCCGCAAGTGCGAAATTCGTTTTCGCCGATTGCATAACAAGCTTAAGATGCGCCGCACAGCGCCGATGTGGCGAAATGGTAGACGCAACGGACTTAAAATCCGTTGGGCCGTAAAAGGCCCGTGCCGGTTCGAGTCCGGCCATCGGCAGTTTTTCAATTTCGGATAGCGGAAAGCGGATAGATGGAGCGCCCTCTTTTTATTCCCATTGTTCTCGGAACTGCGCGTTAGGGACGGCAGAGCGAGAACGTCGCGCGTTTCGTTTTTGAGCAGACAAAGAAGCGCGCGGATGTGGAGACGGAACTGATCGATGTGTGCAAACTCCCAATGAAACTGGATGATGCAGGCGAGCAAATGAAGGACCCAACGTTCTCGGCGATGATCGATCGCTGCGACGGGCTGATCATTGTCACGCCCGAATACAATCACGGTTATCCGGGGCTTCTGAAACACGCGCTCGATATGAATTTGAAAGAATACATTCACAAGGCGGTTGGAATTTGCGGCGTGTCGGCGGGGCCGTTTGGCGGGGCTCGCGTGATCGAGGGCCTGCTGCCGGTCATGCGGGAGTTGGGTCTGGTTACAATTTTCGAGGACGTCAATTTCGGGAACGTGCGAAATATTTTCGACGAGCAGGGAAAATTACTCGATCAAGCTTATGTTCGACGTGTGGACAAATTTCTGAATGAATTAACATGGATGGCACGTGTGCTTCGCCACGGACGTGAGAACGTTTCGGAAGTGTAAGATGGAGTGAAAGGATTGCGAAAAGCGTGAAAGCGAGGCTGAGAATCGACATCAAAACGAATCGTGGCCAGGATCGTAGCAACCAATGAGAATTTGCTCTCAATCTTAAGCACGATTCAGTGCGACATGCGTTATAAGATTTGCAGTGACCGAACAGTGGAATGAAGAGCATCCATGTATCAATTCGTAATCAGCGACTGACATTGAAGGAGGATGAGACGCCGATCCGCAGTTACCCGGTGTCCACTTCGCGATTCGGCATCGGAACGGAAGAAGGCAGCATGAAAACGCCAACGGGTCGATTTTCGGTAGCGAAAAAGATTGGCGGCGACATGCCGAGCGGCACAATTTTCCAAAGTCGCATGCCGCTCAAGCCCAGCGATCCGCTTCCGCCAACGGAAGATCTGGTCACGTCGCGTATCTTATGGCTCGACGGATTAGACGAGCAGAATGCCAATACGCGCGACCGCTTCATCTACATCCATGGCACGAAACATGAGCACAAGATCGGCAAGCCGGACAGCTGCGGTTGTGTCAGAATGCTAAACGCGGATGTAATTGAGCTATTCGATTTAGTGGACCAGGGGACGCCAGTCGTAATCGAGGCATAAAATTGCGGGATTTGAGCGACTGCAGCCGTCGTATGCAGAAACTGCAAATTGTGCTTGCATACATCCAAAGAACCTAAGAGAAACGTTGCTTCCCGTGTGATCCTAAACGGGTACCTGCAGCTTGCGGCGAAAGGAGGCGATATAGATTGAAAATTGTAAGAGCAATCATGATCGTGGCCATTTTGGCCACTGCTTTGAGTTTCGGTGCTTGCGCTCAAAGAAAAGAGACCGTGACCACAAGCGCGGGAACGACCGGATACTCGAAATAAATCCGGCTCCCTGTTTGTGATACGTCCAAAAAAGTTAAGAAAAAGCATTGCTTCCCCGTTGTTCCCTGCCTAAACAGACCGGAGCAACCTGCTGCGAAAGGAGGCGAGATAGATTGAAACTATTGAAAACGATCGTGGTCGTGGCCGTTCTGGTCAGCGCTTTGGGACTCGGGGCTTGTGCGCAACACAAGGAGGTGGTGACTCCACCTATGGGGAAAACCGGAAAATAGCTCCGGCATCCGGCAATTTAACCTGGGCGGATTCGCCCAAAAGGCCAGGTCGTATTTCGGCCTGGCCTTTTTTCGCCTCCTGAATGTTCAGCCCTCATCCGGTCACGCGACGGTAAAGCGACATACGAATAAGATGCCTCGCTTCCCATCTCATCCGTTTCCCGTTAAGCTGCGTGAATGGAATTGAAGGGTGAGCAGATTTCCCTCGTTGAACTTGCGGCGGTCGCTCTCGGAGGTGAAGCCGTTCATGTTTCTTCGATCGCGCGTCCGCGGATTCTCGCGGCGCGCAAACTGATCGAGGAAATTGTCGCACGAGATGTGGTGACTTACGGCGTCAACACGGGATTCGGCAAGCTCTCCGATGTCCGGATTCCCCATGCTGAATTGCACCAGCTTCAATTGAACCTAATTCGCAGCCACGCGTGCGGAATTGGAAATCCGCTGTCCGAAGGCGAGGTGCGCGCGATGATGTTGCTGCGCGCGAACGTCTTGGCTCTCGGTATGAGTGGCATCCGTTGCGAAGTCGTCGAGTTGCTTTGCGAAATGCTCAACCGGGGCGTCCATCCCGTCGTTCCAGAAAAAGGTTCGGTCGGGGCGAGCGGTGATCTCGCTCCGCTTGCGCATCTTGCATTAAGTCTTGTCGGTGAAGGCGAAGTTTTCTTTCAAGGGCAACGGATGTCGAGCGCCGGCGCTCTGCGGCGAGCTGAGTTAACGCCACTGCAACTTGAAGCAAAAGAAGGCCTGGCATTGCTCAACGGCACCCAGGCGATGCACGCGGTTGGTGGGCTCGCGCTTTTGCGCGCCCAGCGCCTCGCGCGTATCGCTGACGTTGCCGGCGCGATGAGTCTCGAAGCGTTGAAAGGCACCCCTGCCGCTTTCGATTTGCGGTTACAGGAAGCGCGACCGCACCCAGGCCAGAAAGCTGTGGCCAAACATCTTTTATCGCTGATGGAGGACAGCGAAATTCGCCAGTCACACGTCAAAGGCGATCCGCATGTCCAAGACGCATACAGCCTCCGTTGCATGCCGCAGGTGCACGGGGCAGTTCGAGGCGCGTTGACGCATTGCGAAGATGTTTTGCTGATTGAATCTGCATCAGCGACCGACAATCCGCTTGTGTTTGCGGACAGCGGAGAAGTGATTTCCGGCGGTAACTTTCACGGCGCACCGCTTGCCTTCGCGTTCGATTATGCTGCGATCGGGATTGTCGACCTGATGAACATGAGCGAGCGCCGTATCGATCGGTTGGTTAATCCGGACAAGAACGAAGGGCTCTCTGCATTCCTGGCACGGAAACCGGGCGTCGAATCGGGCTTCATGATTGCGCAGGTCGCGGCTGCTTCGTTGGTCAACGAAGCGCGTGTGCTAGCACACCCGGCGAGCGCTGACAACATCACCACGTCTGGTGGAAAGGAAGATCACGTTTCAATGGGGATGACGAGCGCGCTAAAGCTGCGATCGATTGTCGATCTTGCCGAAAACTTACTGGCGATTGAGCTGCTCACAGCTGCTGAAGGCTTGCAGCATCGCAGGCCGTTGAAAGCTGGAGCAGGCGTCGAGCAGGCGTTCGCTGTTGTGCGGGAGATTGCCCCGCCACTTACGCATGACCGTGCGCTCTCGGGCGACATTGCACGTGTTGCCGAAGCGATTCGCCGGGGCGATTTTGATGGCGAGGACGAAAAGTCATGAGCGGAAAACGAATCATCCGCGCGCCACGCGGCAGCCAACGCACCTGCAAAGACTGGCATCAGGAAGCCGCAATGCGGATGTTGATGAACAATCTCGACCCAGACGTAGCGGAGAATCCAGATCAGTTGGTCGTGTACGGCGGAACCGGTCGCGCTGCCAGAAGTTGGGAGGCATTTGAGGCGATCGTTCGCTCGCTGCGCGAGCTCGAAAATGACGAGACGCTTCTCGTGCAATCCGGAAAACCGGTCGGCAAATTCCGGACACATGGTGAAGCGCCGCGTGTCCTCATCGCGAACTCCAATCTTGTCGGACAATGGAACAACTACGCTGAGTTCAATCGGCTCGAGCGAATGGGGCTGACGATGTATGGCCAAATGACTGCCGGCTCATGGATTTACATCGGCAGCCAGGGAATTGTGCAGGGAACGTACGAAACTTTTGCCGCTGCTGGACGCAAACATTTCAGCGGCTCGCTCGAAGGAAAATTCGTACTAACCGGTGGCCTTGGAGGGATGGGTGGTGCGCAACCGCTCGCCGCGACAATGAACGGTGCGGTTTTTCTCGGAGTCGAAGTCGATCCTGCGCGGATCGAGAAGAGACTGAAGAGTGGATATTGCGACAGGAGCGCGGATTCGCTCGACGAAGCGCTGAAATTAATCGATCAGGCGCGCACAGATCGAAAATCGATATCCGTCGGATTGGTCGGTAATTGCGCCGATGTCCTGCCTGAAATTGTGAGGCGGGGAGTTGTCCCTGACGTTCTCACCGATCAAACCAGCGCGCACGATGCACTAAACGGCTACGTCCCGCACGGAATGTCGCTCGAGGATGCGCTCGCGTTGCGCCGGAAAAATCCGGACGAATATATCGAGCGCGCGATGCATTCAATGGCTGTGCATGTCGAAGCCATGCTGGCATTGCAAAAGAAGGGCGCAGTTACTTTCGATTATGGAAACAACATTCGCGCGCAGGCAAAGAAGCACGGTGTCAAAAACGCATTTGATATTCCGGGGTTTGTTCCGGAATACATTCGTCCGCTATTTTGCGAAGGGCGGGGTCCATTTCGGTGGGTCGCGTTGAGCGGTGACCCCGAAGACATCGCACGGACCGACAAACTCGCCCTCGAATTATTTCCTGAAAACCAAACGCTGGCGCGCTGGCTCGAGCTCGCCGAGAAGCGCATTCAATTTCAAGGATTGCCTGCGCGGATTTGCTGGCTCGGCTACGGTGGGCGCGCCGAGTTTGGTCTTGCGATGAATGAATTAGTGAAACGTGGCGAAATCAAAGCGCCCATCGTGATCGGCCGCGATCATCTCGACTCCGGCTCCGTCGCGTCTCCTAATCGCGAAACAGAAGGCATGCTCGACGACAGCGACGCAATCGCTGACTGGCCATTACTGAATGCGCTGATCAATACCGCTGCGGGTGCCTCGTGGGTGTCGATCCATAACGGTGGCGGCGTCGGCATTGGTTTCTCGCAACATGCCGGAATGGTTGTCGTTGCTGACGGCACCGAAAATTCCAAACGTCGGCTGGAGCGTGTACTTAGCAGCGATCCCGGCATGGGCATCCTTCGCCACGCCGATGCCGGCTATTCGCGCGCTATCGAATTCGCCGCGAGGCACGACATCAATATCCCAATGCAGCCGCGAGCGCGGGATTGACCGTAGCAGGCAAAGGCATTCCAATGCAGAAGCTTATCGAGTGCGTGCCGAATTTCTCTGAGGGGCGAGATCAAAACATTATTGGGCAGATTACTGACGCCATTAAATCAGTAGATGGCGTTTCGTTGCTGGACGTCGATCCCGGGGCGAGCACGAATCGGACGGTGGTGACTTTTGTCGGGAATCCTGAAGCGGCAGTGGAGGCGGCGTTTCGCGGCATCAAAAAAGCGGCGGAACTGATCGACATGCGTAAACACAAAGGAGCGCATCCACGGATGGGCGCGACTGATGTCTGCCCATTCATTCCGGTCAGCAGCGTTAGCTGGGAAGAGGCAGTTGAGTGCGCGAATCGCCTTGGAAAACGCGTGGGCGAGGAATTGAAGATTCCGGTCTATCTCTACGAAAAAGCTGCCAAAGATAAATCACGCTCGAACCTTTCCATTATTCGCGCAGGCGAATACGAAGGATTTTTTGAGAAAATAAAGCAACCCGAATGGAAACCAGATTTCGGGCCCGCCGTTTTCAATGAGAAATCGGGCGCGACAGTCATTGGGGTTCGCGATTTTCTCGTGGCCTACAATGTGAACTTGAACACGAAATCGGTGCGTCGTGCGACCTCGGTTGCGTTTGATGTGCGAGAGCAGGGGAGAGTAAAGACTGAAGACGGCACGCCTTCGGGCAAACCGATTCTGGATTCCAACGGCGAAGCCGTTCGGATTCCTGGCATGCTGAAACATGTGAAGGCGATCGGTTGGTTCGTGAAGGAATACGGGATCGCGCAGGTCTCGATAAATCTCACCAACATCGAGGAGACACCGTTGCACGTTGCATTCGATGCCTGCATAGAATCGGCCGCAAGGCGCGGCTTGCGCGTGACTGGTTCGGAGATTGTGGGCATGGTTCCAAAAAAATGCTTGGTTGATGCCGGCCGCTATTTTCTTCGCAAGCAGCGATGGTCCGAAGGCGCTTCAGAGGAAGAGTTGATCGATATTGCGATTCGCTCGATGGGCTTGAGCGAATTGAGACCTTTCGATCCGAAAGAGAAAGTGATTGAGTTGAAGATTGAATCCGCTGAACAAAAGCTGTCCCTGGCGAAGATGAATCTGCGCGAATTTTGCAATGAAACGTTGAGCGATTCGCCCGCGCCGGGCGGAGGTTCCGTGGCAGCGTTGATGGGCGCGTTAGGTGCGTCGCTGGGCGGAATGGTGGCGAATCTTTCTGCCGGGAAACGTGGCTGGGACGACAAGCTCGAGTATTTCAGCGGTTGGGCCGTCAAGGCGCAGCAACTCAAGGACGAATTGCTGTCGCTTGTAGACGAGGATACGGCCGCTTTCAACAAAGTAATGGATGCATTGGCGTTGCCCAAGGAATCCGCCGAAGAAAAGGCTACACGTGCTACGACCATTGAAGAGGCGACTAAGCATGCGGCAGAGATTCCCCTGAAAGTCATGGAAACGGCATCGAGGTCGTATGCCTTGCTGGCCGAAATGGCGGAAAGAGGAAATCCAGTCTCAATCTCCGATGTCGGTGTCGGTACCCTAGCTACTCGCGCGTGCATCGAAGGGGCGGCATTGAACGTGCGAATCAATCTTGGCCAATTGAAGAACGAGAAATCCAAAAAGGATCTTCAGGAGAAGGTTCGAAAGATCAGCGCGGATTCCGAGGCACAGTTCAAGACCATCATCGAGGTTGTCGAAGGCAAGCTAAACAAATCGTGAAGTCACTCGCTGTTCTTCACGCTTCGCAACTCGTCACGCTGGCTGGACCGAACCGATTCCGCGTAGGCGCGAAGATGTCTACGCTAGCGATTATTCAAGACGGCGGAATGCTGATCCGCGACGGAAAGATCGACCTCGTCGGCGCCAGCACTGAGATCGAGAACAAAGCAGGCGATTCGGAAGTTATCGATGCTCGTGGGAAAGTCGTTCTCCCCGGTTTTGTCGATGCGCACACGCATTTGGTTTTTGCGGGGAATCGTCTCGACGATTTCGAGCGCCGCGCGCGTGGCGAAACGTACGAACAAATCGCGAAAGCCGGCGGCGGGATTTGGTCAACTGTTGAAAAAACCCGCGCGGCATCGGATGCCGACCTTCTTGCTCAAGCAAAGAAACATGCAGAGTGGTTTCTGCGCTGTGGGACGACCACGGTTGAAGCCAAGTCTGGCTACGGACTGACACTCGATGATGAGTTGAAAATCTTGCGCGTGATGCGGCGGCTCAAGGAAGAAACGTCGCTGGAAATTGTACCGACGTTGCTCGGAGCGCACGCGGTCCCGCGCCACATGAATGCCGACGAATACATTGATCTTGTTATCGATGGGATGTTGCCACGGGTCGCGGGCGAAAAACTCGCGGAGTTTTGCGACGTATTTTGCGAGCCTGGGTATTTCGACATCGAACAATCGAGAAGAATCTTAACGGCAGCCAGGAAACTCGGACTGAATCTGCGAATTCATGCCGATCAACTCACTAATTCTGGCGGAGCACAGCTTGCTGCTGAATTGAAAACGACTACAGCGGATCATTTGGAGAAAACAGAGGAGCAGGGAATTGCGGCAATGAAATCAGCCGGCGTGCAACCGGTGCTCTTGCCGGGTTCAGTGTATACGCTCGGATTGTCGGATTACCCGCGCACGCGCGAAATGATCGAGGCCGACCTTGGGGTTATAATCGCAACCGATTTCAATCCAGGCTCCTCGCCAACACCGAGTATGCCGATGATTCTGTCGCTTGCATGCACGCAGATGAAAATGTCACCAGCGGAAGCAATCACAGCAGCGACGATCAACCCTGCTCACTCTCTCAATCGCGGCGATACGATGGGTTCGCTTGAGGCAGGCAAACTAGCGAACTTTTCGATTTTCGATTGCGAAAATTACCGCGAGTTGGCGTACTGGTTTGGAATTCCGCAGACGCATTCCGTTTACGTCTGTGGTAAATGTGTTTCAAGAGCGGGCGGTCTCTAGTCCGCCGCAAGGAAGCACATCAAAGAATGTCGCCGGAAGAACAACTCTTAAGACTGGAAAAGGAGTTCGCAGAAGCCGTTGTCAAAAACGATCCCGAAGCAATCGCACGATTTGTCGCTGATGACTGGATAATCATCGATGCGGACGGAGGAATCGTTGACAAGGTCCGTTTCCTCACCGTGGTCAAGTCGCATGACTTAACGCACGAGATAATGGAGTCGGACGATATTCGTGTTCGTGTTTATGGAGACAGCGCGGTTGTTACTACGCTAACTCGCACCAAGGGCAAATTCATGAGACAAGACTTCAGTACGCAAGAGCGGTCTACGGATTTCTTTGTGAAGGTCGATGGGCGGTGGCAATGCGTTCTGACGCAGCTTACTCGATTTGCAAAATGATGAATCCATAGCTCGCGACAGCCAGAGCTCACCCGCTGGTGCATTTTGCGGCGCTCGAAGAGCGCCGCTACACTGATTCAATGAAAGTTGAAGTCGAAAAGCACCCAGGATTGGTCTCGAAGCTGCAGATTGAGTTGCCTCCTGAGGATGTGGCAAAGGAGTGGGATGCGATCGCAAATAGCTTCGCGCGAGTCGCAAAGATTCCGGGTTACCGGCCGGGGAAGGCGCCGCGTGCCGTGATCGACAAAAGATTTCGCAAAGAAATCCAGGAGGAACTGACCAAAAAACTCGTCTCCAAAAGTTATCACGAAGCAGTCGAACGGGAGCAATTACGTGTGGCTTCTTTGACGAACATCGAAGACGTTCAGTTCGGCGAGAACAAATCGATGCGCTTCCGCGCTACCGTGGTTACCGCGCCGGAATTCGAGCTGCCGGATTACAAGCAAATTCCCGTGCAAGTGCCAGACACAAAAGTTTCTGATGTCGACGTCGATGAGGCGCTGGATCGTTTGCGTGATCAATCCGCCGACTTTGTAGATGTGCCGGCACGCGGGTTAGAAATGGGCGATTTTGCAGTGCTCGATTTCGACGGATCAGTGGAGAGCAAGCCGATCAGCGAAATCGCGCCGCAAGCCAGCAAGAATTTGTACGGCGGCAAAAAATTCTGGCTGCATCTCGCGGCTGGCAATTTTCTGCCGAAATTTTGTGAACAGTTGATCGGGCAAAAACCCGGTGAAACGCGCCTCGTGATCGTCCATTTCCCAGAGGATTTTATGGTGAAAGAATTGGCAGGCAAAAAAGCGGATTACGCCGTTACGTTGCGTGACATCAAGGAGAAGGTTTTGCCAGCAGTCGATGACGCGTTCGCGGCCAAATTAGTTCCCGGAAAAACGCTTGCCGATCTTCGCCAGATGATCGAGCACGATATTGAACATGCAAAAGAGCATGATGCTGAGCGAGCCAAGGAATCGCAGATCGTCAAGTTTTTGCATGAGCAGACTCAGTTCGAGTTGCCTCCAGCGCTTCTTCAAAATGAAACACGTCGTGCATTGGCTGAATTGGTGCAACAGAACCGCGAGCGCGGTGTTACTGATGAGATGCTGAAGGAAAAGGAAAAAGAGCTCATCGATGGTGCTGCGAGTCTCGCGGGGCATCGGTTGAAAACCAATTTCATTCTGCACCGGATTGCGGAGCGCGAAAAAATCCAGGTAGTGAAGGAAGATATTGATTTTCGCCTCAAGCAGGAGGCGGCGCGTTATGACATTTCGCCAGAGAAAATGCGCAAGGAACTGCAGCAAAAAGATGCATTGGATGACGTCGCTGAACAAATTCTGCTAGGCAAGACTCTTGATTTCCTAAAGGCGAATGTTAGCGTCGAAACAGTGCAAGAGAGCACCCTTAAAGAAGAAAAATCATGAGTGTAGCGGATGAAAACGTTTCCCAGGTGCTGATTCCGATGGTGGTGGAGCAGACTGGCCGCGGCGAGCGCAGCTACGATATCTATTCGCGGTTGCTCAAGGACCGTATTGTCTTCATCGGAACGCCGATGGACGATCACATTGCGAATCTCGTCATCGCTCAGCTTCTCTTTC
>Ga0209156_10001344_pt1 | contig 20175 bp, 16 predicted proteins | sample GraSoiAngelo_124_FD_185881 | JGI IMG/M metagenome (GOLD analysis project Ga0209156, IMG submission 185881) | Grasslands soil microbial communities from the Angelo Coastal Reserve, California, USA - 14_0927_05_20cm (SPAdes) (version 2) | ecosystem: Environmental > Terrestrial > Soil > Grasslands...
CGGCGGCACCTCGCTGCCGGTGTGTCACTGGGTCGAGCTGCTCGCGCAGAGACTTGATGGCTGACCAGTGGGGCGAGCGCATGCCGCGCTCGGTGAGCCTGCTGCAGACCGTCGCCGTGTCGGTGGGGGTTGCCATCGGCAGTGGAATCTTCCGTGTTCCGGCCACGGTCGCCGCGCAGCTGCACGCGCCCGGCCCGATCATCGCCTGCTGGGTACTGGGCGGCATCATCGCGCTGTGCGGTGCCCTCACGGTCGCGGAGCTGGCGGCGGCACTGCCGCGCTCCGGGGGCATCTTCGCCTGGCTGCTGGAGAGCTACGGCCCGCTGCCGGCGTTCCTGTTCGGCTGGACCGAGCTCATCGTGATCCGCGCCGCCGCGCTGGGCGCCATCGCGACCATCTTCGCGGAGTATCTCGGCTATTTCGTGCCGCTGAGCGCCGTGCAGGTGCGCTACACAGCCGCGCTGGCCATCGTGCTGATCGGTGCGATCAACTACCTCGGCGTGCAGCGCGCTGCCGCGCTGCTGAGCGCCACCACCGCGCTCAAGTACTTGGTGCTCGCGGCGCTGGGGCTGCTCGCGTTCACCGCCACCGGCGGGAGCGGTGCGCATTTCAGCCCCGCGTGGCCCGCGGGCGTGCCGCTATCGCTGCTCGCGAGCGCCCTGATCCCGGTGCTGTGGACCTACGACGGCTGGGCCGACCCGGCCACCATGGCGGGGGAGGTGAGCGACCCGCAGCGCACCCTGGCGCCCGCCCTGATCGCCGGTGCGCTGTGCGTCATGCTGGTGTACCTCGTGGTCAACATCGGCTTCATGTATGCGCTCGCGCCGGCGCAGATGGCCGGCTCGCAGCTCATCGCCTCCACCGTGGCCGCGCGCATCCCGCTGCTCGGCGGCGCCGGCGCGGCCGTGGTCGCCGCCGCGGTGATGGTGTCCGCCTTCAGCGGCCTGAACGCCTCGATGATGACCGGATCGCGGGTGTTTTACGCGATGGCCGATCGCGGTCTGTTCTTTCATGCCGCGGCGCGCGTATCGCCGCGTTTCAACAGCCCGGCGGTCGCCATCTGGCTGGCCACCGCGCTGGGTGTCGCCTACGTGCTCGAGAACGACTTCGCACAGCTGGCCGACAAGTTCATCCTCGGCATCTGGCCCTTCTACGCGCTCGCGGTGGCGGGTGTATTCGTGCTGCGCCGCCGGCGTCCCGAGCTGCCGCGGCCGTATCGGGTGTGGGGTTATCCGCTGGTGCCGGCGGTGTTCCTGCTCGCCTCCGTGCTGATGGTGCTCAACGCGCTGTTCACCGATCCGCGCAACACCGGTGTTACCCTGCTCATCATCGTCGCCGGGACGCCGGTGTACTGGCTGCGCGCGCAGCACGCGCGCCGGCGCTAATTCTTCAGCCGTTCATGGGCGGCACTGCGCGGGCGGCGGCGAACCCAAGCACAATATCGACCCAGGAGGAGCGGGTGGTGGGTGATGGCACGACGACAATCCGGCGGTGCGCGCCGCACGGCGAGCGTGTGGCGTGAACCGGCGCGTGACGGTGGTCGCGGCCGCAGGCGCGCTCGTCGCGGCGGCGCTGGCGTGGTATCTGCGGCGCGCGCACGGCGCGGACGACCCCAACGCCGCGCTCTCGTTGTCGGGCAATGTGGACGTGCACCAGGTGGAGCTTGCCTTCCGCGTGACCGGCCGGATCTCGCAGATGAACGTGCAGGAGGGCGACAAGGTCACCGCGGGCGAGAAGCTCGCACAACTGGACCGCGTGCCGTTTGCGACCGACGTCGCCGCTGCCCGGGCGGATGTGGCTCAAGCACAGGCGCAGCTCGACAAGACCCAGCGCGGCTACCGCGTGGAGGAGATTGCCGAGGCGCGCGCGACCGTGCAGCAGCGCGCCGCCGACCTCGAGAACGCGCGCGTGTCGCTGCAGCGCCAGCAGCAGCTGGTGGCGGCGGGGCTGGTCACTCACCAGCAGATCGACGACGCCGAGGCGCGCGTGCGCATGAGCGAAGCGCAGCTGGCTGGGGCCCGTGAGCAGCTGACACTGGAGTTGCACGGCTCGCGCATCGAGGACATCGAGACCCAGAAGGCCATGCTGGCCGCAGCCGAAGCGCGCCTCGAGAAGGCACAGACCGCGCTCACCGATACCACGTTGCTCGCGCCCAGTGCCGGCATCATTTCCGTGCGGGCGCGCGAGGCCGGCGCGATCGTCCAGGCGGGACAGACGGTGTACACGCTGACGCTGAACGATCCGGTATGGATCCGCGCGTACGTGCCGCAGCCGCGCCTCGGGCGCATCAAGCCGGGGATGGCGGTCGGCGTGAGCATCGATTCGATGCCGGGCAAGCACTACCAGGGCACGGTGGGCTTCATCTCGCCGGATGCCGAGTTCACTCCCAAGAGCGTGCAGACCGATCAGGTGCGCGACGATCTGGTGTACCGCATCCGCGTGATCGCCTCCGATCCGGACGACGTGTTCCGGCAGGGCATGCCGGTGACGGTGCGGGTGCCGGCGGCGCCGCCGCCGGCACTGGCGCGCAATCATTAGGCAGATCCCGGGTGAGCGTCTGCGCACCGGCAACCCCCGCGCCACCGGCGGCCGCGCCGCCGGCGGCACGGGTGGTCGGACTGGTGAAGACTTTCGGCACCGCAACCGCGCTCGCCGGGATCAGCGCCGCGCTGCCGCCGGGGAGCATCCTCGGGCTGGTGGGTCCGGACGGAGCGGGCAAGACGACCCTCATCCGGCTGCTCGCGGGCCTGATGGAGCCCACGGCCGGGACGGTCGAGGTGCTCGGCAGCACCCCGCACGCCGCGGGTGGCACCAGCCAGGCGCAGACCGGGTACATGCCGCAGCGCTTCGGCTTGTACGAGGATCTCTCGGTACTCGACAACCTCACTCTGTACGCCAACCTGCGCGCTCTGGATGCTGCGACGCGCCGGCAGCGCTTTGCGCAGCTGCTGAGCTTCACCGATCTCAGCTCATTTACCGAGCGCCTCGCCGGCAATCTCTCCGGCGGCATGAAACAGAAGCTCGGACTCGCATGCGCGCTGCTCGGACGCCCGCGCCTGTTGTTGCTGGACGAGCCGGGCGTGGGAGTCGACCCGCTGTCGCGGCGCGAGCTGTGGCGCATGGTGAGCGATCTGGTCGCAGGCGGGGTCACGGTGCTGTGGTCGACCGCCTATCTGGAAGAGGCCGAGCGCTGCGCGCACATCTGGCTGCTCGATGGCGGGCGGTTGCTGTACGAGGGGGCGCCGGCGCAGCTGAGCGAGCGGGTGCGCGGGCGCGTATTCCGGCGCCGCGTCGCCGCAGGTCAGGCGCGCCGGACGGCCGAGAGCGAGCTGGCGCGCGAGGCGGTGCTCGACGCCGTGATTCAGGGGGCCAGCGTGCGAGTGGTGGCGAAGCCGGAAGGGGCGGGCGAATTCCGCGCGGCGGGTTACGAGGCGGTGGCGCCGCGCCTCGAGGACGCCTACGTCGAGTTGCTCGGCGGTGCGCGCAAGGGCGAGAGCCTGCTGGCGCGCGGCTGGCCGACGGGCGCGCAAGCGCACACGTCCGCGGCTTGCGGCGCTGCCGCGGTGAGGGCCGACGGGGTGCTGGTGCGTGCCGAGGGGCTGACGCGCCGTTTCGGGGACTTCGTGGCGGCCGACAATGTCGGTTTCGAAGTCCACGCCGGGGAGATCTACGGCCTGCTGGGTCCCAACGGCGCCGGCAAGTCGACCACCTTCCGCATGCTGTGCGGGCTGCTCATGCCCAGCGGCGGCGCAGCCCACGTCGCGGGCGTGAATCTGTCTCGGGCCGCGAGCCGCGCGCGCGCGCGCCTCGGCTACATGGCGCAGAAATTCTCGCTCTATGGCGATCTGTCGGTGGCGCAGAACCTCGACTACTTCGCCGACATCTACGGCTTGAAGCGCGCCGTCAAGCGCGAGCGGGTGCGCTCGATGGTCGAGATGTTCGAGCTCGCACCGCTCCTGCACTCGAACGCCTCGCTCCTGCCGCTGGGCTTCAAGCAGCGCCTGGCGCTCGCCTGCGCCACGCTGCACGCCCCGGCGGTGCTGTTTCTCGATGAGCCCACCAGCGGCGTCGATCCCCTCATGCGGCGCGAGTTCTGGCACCACATCAACGCGCTCACCACCAGGGGGGTGGCGGTCGTGGTCACCACGCACTTCATGGAGGAGGCGGAGTATTGCGATCGCATCGGCCTCATCTGGCGCGGCAGGAAGATCGCCGAAGGTACGCCCGATGAGCTCAAGGCAAGCGTGCGCAGCCCGGCGCTTGCGGAGCCGACGCTCGAGGACGCATTCATCGCGCTCATCGAAGGCGAGGCGGCATGAGCGACACGCTCACCCGGCTGCGCCTCTGGTGGCAGCAGCTCGCCGCCATCATGATCAAGGAGGGCAAGCAGGTCACGCGCGACCCCTCCAGCTGGATCATCGCGGTGGTGCTGCCGCTCACCTTCCTGTTCCTGTTCGGCTTCGGCATCTCCCTCGACACCACGGTCGTCAAGATCGCCATGGTGCGCGAGGACAGGGGCCGCGACGCGCTCGCCCTTGCCGCCGCGCTCACCAACTCCAGATGGTTCCTGGTCGTTCCGGCCGCTGACCGGCGCTCCGCTGAGCGGCTGCTGCAGGACCAGGGCGTCAAGGCAGTGGTCATCATTCCCGCCGAGTTCGGCCGGCGGCTCAACGCGCAGAACACGACCGCACAGGTGCAGGTGCTGGTCGACGGTGCGGAACCCAACACCGCCAACTACGTGCACGGCTACGTGGAGGCGATCTGGAACGGCTTCCTCGCGGCGCGCGGCCGCGAGCAGGGCAGCGCGCTCGCCCCGCCGGTCAGCCTCGAGGTGCGCTACTGGTACAACGCCAACGCGGTGAGCCGCTGGTTCCTGATTCCCGGCTCGATGACGGTGATCATGACGCTGCTCGGGACGCTGCTCACCTCACTGGTGATCGCGCGCGAGTACGAGCGCGGCACGCTGGAGGCGCTGTACGCGACGCCGCTCACCCGCGGCCAGATCCTGATCGGCAAGACCCTGCCGTATTTCCTGCTGGCGATGGTGTCGATGCTGGTGTGCGTGCTGACGGCGCTGCTGCTGTTCAAGCTGCCGCTGCGCGGCTCGTTCCTGGCGCTCGGCCTGGTGTCGGCAGTGTTCCTGGTGCCGGCGCTGGGGCAGGGCCTGCTGATATCGGTGACCATGAGAACGCAGATGGCCGCGGCGCAGCTCGGGCTCATGACCGGTTACATGCCCGCGATGATGCTGTCGGGGTTTCTGTTCGATATCCACTCCATGCCGCGGTGGCTGCAGGCGATCACGCTGGCGATTCCGGCGCGCTACATGAACGTGTCGCTGCAGACGGTATTCCTGGCCGGCGATCTGTGGCCGGTGCTGATTCCCAACATGCTGTTCATGCTCGCCGTGGGAGCGCTGTTCTTCGGCCTCACCTGGCGGCGCTTGCACAAGCGGGTGGATTAGAGGAGCGCAAACCGATGCTGCAGCGCCTCGCGGCCATCGTTCGCAAGGAATTGATCACCATGCTGCGCGATCCGCGTGCGCGCCTGTCGCTGATCATCCCGCCGATCATCCAGCTGTTCGTGTTTTCCTCCGCCGCCACCATGGAGGTGAAGAACATCGCCGTGGCGGTCGTGGATCTCGACCGCGGGCCGTACGCCCTTGACGTGCAGCAGCGCCTGGCCGGCTCGCGCAGCTTCACCCGGCTGCCGCGCTACGCGAACGTCGCATCCGCCCGCGGCGCACTCGAGCGCGAGCAGGTCATCGGAATCCTGGTGCTGCCGAGCGGCTTTTCCGCCGACCTCAGCGCCGGCCGGCCGGCGAGCGCGCAACTGCTGCTCGACGGACGCCGCGCCAACGCCGCGCAGATCACCGCCCAGTACCTCAGCACGATCATGGCGGCCGAGGGAGCGCCCTTGAGCGGCGCGCCGCCGGACGCCAGGCCCGGCGGCGCGCGGCCGGTTCCCCCAGCCAACGCCGAGGTCGTGATCGACAACTGGTTCAACCCCAACCTCGAGTACCAGTGGTTCATGATGCCGAACCTGGTCGGCATGCTGAGCCTCGGCGTCGCGCTCATGATCACCGCGCTGTCGGTCGCGCGCGAGCGCGAGCTCGGCACCTTCGACCAGACGCTGGTCTCTCCGGCGACGCCGATCGAGATTGCGCTCGGCAAGCTCCTGCCGCCGCTGTTGGTGGCGAGCGTGCAGGCGACGCTGTACCTGCTGATCGTGACGCTGCTGTACGGCGTGCCGTTCCGCGGCAACCTGCTGGTTTTCTACGCGGCGATACTGACGTTCGCCGAGGCGTGCGCCGGGGTGGGACTGTTCATCTCCTCCCTGGTGCATACCCAGCAACAGGCCTTCCTCGGCGCGTTCGCGGTACTGCTGCCGTTCGCACTGCTGTCGGGATTCGCAACGCCGGTGGAGAACATGCCGTGGTGGCTGCAGTTCGTCACGACGATCAATCCGCTCGCGCACATGCTGCGACTCATGCAGGGGCTGTTCCTCAAGGGCGCATCCGTCGCCTCCATGGCACAGGACCTGGTGAAACTGCTCGAGATCGCGCTGTGCACCACCGCCGCTGCGGTACTGTTGTTCCGCAGGAAGGCCGCGTAGCGCTTCGTATAAGATAGCGCGTCCTTTCGGCAAAGACCCTCATGAGCTTGCGCACAGCCGGCCGTGGCGCCTTCGTGTTCATTTTCGTCGCCGTGCTGGTCGACTCGATCGGCTTTGGCATCATCCTGCCGGTCCTGCCGCGGCTCATCATGCAGCTCACCGGAGTGAGCGTGGACCGGGCCGCCGTTTACGGCGGCTGGCTGTCGTTCGTGTACGCGCTGATGCAGTTCTTCTGCGCCCCGGTGCTCGGCAACCTGAGTGATCGGTTCGGGCGCCGGCCCGTGCTGCTGTTCGCGCTGCTCGCGCTCGGTTGCGACTACCTGATCATGGGTTTCGCGCCGGTGATCGCGTGGCTGTTCGTCGGCCGCATGGTGGCGGGCGTGGCGGGCGCTTCCTTCACCCCGGCGTACGCCTACGTCGCGGACATCACCGCGCCTGCGCGGCGCGCGCAGAATTTCGGTCTCATGGGGGCGGCGTTCGGTGTCGGCTTCATCGTCGGCCCGGCTATCGGCGGCCTGCTCGGGGGCTTGGGTCCCCGGGCGCCGTTCTTCACCGCCGGCGCCATCGCGCTCGCCAACACCGCGTTCGGCTACTTCGCGCTGCCGGAGTCTCTGCCGCGCGAGTCGCGCCGCCCGTTTCACTGGGCGCGCGCCAATCCGCTCGGCACGCTGCTGCAGATCCTCAAGTTTCCGCTGGTGAGCTGGCTGCTCGGTGCGCTGTTGCTGTGGCAACTCGCTCACCAGGTCCTGCCCAGCACCTGGGCGTTCTACACCATCTCGAAGTTTCACTGGTCCAGCGCCGAGGTCGGTTATTCGCTCGCCTTCGTCGGCCTCGTCATGGCCGTTGCCCAGGGCGTACTCACGCGGGTGCTCATCCCGTGGATCGGTGGCGAGCGGCGCGCCGCCGCCGCCGGCATGGCCGCCGCCCTCATCGCCTACATCGGCTACGCCTTCGTGACCCAGGGCTGGATGATGTACCTCGTGTCGCTCACCACCTTCTTGTTCGCGCTCACCTATCCATCGATCAACGCGCTGGCCTCGCAGCAGATCCCCGCCAACGCCCAGGGCGAGCTGCAGGGCGCGGTCGCCGGCCTCTACAGTCTGAGCTCGATAATCGGGCCGCCGCTCATGACCCAGGTGTTCGGCCATTTCTCCGCCCGCTCGGCGCGCGTGTACTTCCCGGGCGCGGCGTTTCTCACCGCGGCACTGCTCACCGCAGGCAGCGCGATCCTGTTTGCGAGGGCGATGCGCTTTGCGCCGCAGCGCGCGCCGGCGCCGGCATCCAACACACCGGGGGTCTGACATCGCGGCGCGACTCTGCGGCATGACTCTCCTGGCCGTCGGGCCGGACGTGTTCAGCGCTGCCGCGCCGCCTCCACCCGCTCGATGAGCTCGCTGGCGAGCCTGTTCCTCACGAAGGGAGCGAAGAACGATTGCGGCGGCGAGAAACTGACCTCCCTGCCGAAGCGGCCCGGCTGGCGCAGGGTGAGCGTGATGCGCGGCGGGTTGACGAACTGCGTATAGCCGACGTTGATGATATCGGCGAGCGCGATCCGCTCCTCGTCGGACCCGAAGCGCACCCGCAGGGCATCGCCCTCGTCGAACACTTCATCGGCGAGATCGTGCACCAGCCTGCGGATGACGGCGTAGCCGACCACGAACAGCACCAGCGGCACGATGAATACCGGCGCCGGCACCGCCTTGCCCGCACGCGCGCCCGCCAAGCCCGCCGCCAGCGACAGTACGACCATCCCGAACCACAGCACCGGGAAGACGCGCTTCAGAAAGAACGTCTGGCGTGAGGAAATACGCCTGGCGATGTCTGCCGCTCGCATGCTACTCCTCACGCTGCTGCGCAGGTCCGACCACGGCACCGCCGCCGGGCGCCGCGCCCTCGCTCTTGGTGTGATCGGGCTCATCGAGCTCATCGCCCATGAGCCGGCGCACGGCAACATAACACACCGGAATCAGCAGCACGCCGAGCAGCGCCGCACTCAACATCCCGCCCACCACGCCGGTGCCGATGGCGTGGCGCGCGTTGGCACCCGCGCCGCTCGAGATCATCATGGGGAACACCCCCAGGATGAAGGCGAACGAGGTCATGAGGATCGGCCGGAAGCGCAGCCGTGCGGCTTCCAGCACCGCATCGTGCAGGCTCTTGCCGTGCTTCTGCGCGGTGACCGCAAACTCGACGATCAGGATGGCGTTCTTGGCCGACAGGCCGATGATGGTGATGAGTCCCACCTTGAAGAATACGTCGTTCGGCAGGCCGCGCAGCAGTGCGGCGATGGTGCTGCCGATGAGCCCCACCGGCACCGCCATCAGCACCGCGGCCGGGATGCTCCAGCTCTCGTACAGAGCGGCCAGGCACAGGTACACGACCAGGATCGACAGCGCGAACAGCATCGGCGCCTGCGCCCCCGAGATCAACTCCTGCAGCGACTGTCCCGCCCAGTCGTTGCCGAAGCCGCGCGGCAGGTGCTGCGTGACGATCGCGGCCATCGCCTGCATGGCTTCCCCGGAGCTGCGTCCCGCAGCATTGCCGCCGGTGATCTCCACCGCCGGATAGCCGTTGTAGCGCGTGAGGGAGGGCGCGCCCACGACCCAGTCGGCGCGCACGAAGTTCGCCAGCGGGATCATGCTGCCGTTGGCGCCGGAGGCGTAGAAGTGCTCGAGCGCCTCGGGCGTCATGCGCCAGGCGGCATCCGCCTGCAACAGCACCCGCAGCACCCGTCCCTGGTAGATGAAGTCATTGGCGTACACCGGCGCCAGCATCAGCTGCAGGGCGGTGTAGACATCGCTGGCGGAGAGGCCCATCGACTGCGCCTGCACGCGATCGACCGTGAGTCGCAGCTGTGGCGAGGGCGGCAGGAGATTGGCGCGCACCCCGGTGAGCACCGCATTGCGGGCGGCGCTCTCCAGCACCGTCTCCTGCGCGGCCGTGAGCGCCTCGCGTCCGAGCCCGCCACGATCCTCGAGGTAGAAGTCGAAGCCCCCGAACACCCCCAGACCACGCACCGTCGGCAGGTTGAGGGCGTAGACCTTGGCGTCGTGGATTTCACGTGCGAACTCGCGGTTCGCCCAGCGGATGAAGTCCGCCGCCTTGTCGGGGCGCTCATCCCAGGGTTTCAGGTGCACGAACGCCCGGCCGGCATTCTCACCGGTGCCGGTGAAACTCGAGCCGACGATGAGGAACGCATTCGCCACGTCCGGGCTGCCCATGAGGATGGTGTTGATGTGTTGCAGCACCTCACGGGTGCGCGGCAGGGAAGCGCCCTCCGGCAGCTGCACATCCACCAGCGCGTAGCCCTGGTCTTCGTCCGGCACGAAGCTGCCCGGGAGCTTGACGAACAGCAGCGCCCCCACCGCCAGCATGACCGCGAACCCGGCCATCCACCGCGGCACGTGGCCGACCGACATGAACACGCGGTGCACGTAGGAGCGCCGCGTGCCCTCGTAGGCGCGATTGAACCAGTTGAAGACCACGTTGCCGCGCAGATGCTCCGGAGTCAGGAGCGAGGCGCACAGTGCCGGCGTGAAGGACAGCGCCAGCAGCGCCGAGAAGCCCATGGAGAGCGCGATGGTGAGCGCGAATTGCCGGTAGATCACCCCGGTGCTGCCGGTCTGCAGGGCGCTCGGGATGAACACCGCGGCCAGCACCGAGGTAATGGCGACGATCGCGCCGGTGATCTGGTGCATCGCCTTGCGGGTGGCCTCCTTGGGTCCCAGATGCTCCTCGCGCATGATGCGCTCGACCGCCTCCACCACCACGATGGCATCGTCCACCACGATGCCGATCGCCAGCACCATCGCGAACAATGTCAGCTGGTTGATGGAGAAGCCGACCGCGTACATCCCCACCAGCGTGCCCAGCAGCGCCGCGGGCACGACCAGCGTCGGGATGAGGGTGGCGCGAAAATTCTGCAGGAATACCAGCATCACCAGAAACACCAGCGTCACCGCTTCCGCGAGCGTGATGATCACCTCGCGGATGGCCACCCTGATGAAGGTGGTCGAGTCGAACGCCCAGAACCAACTGACACCCGCAGGGAAGCTGGGCTGCATGTCGTTCATCTTCGCCACCACCGCCTTGGAAACCGCCAGCGCGTTGGCGTTCGGGGCCAGCTGGATGCCGAAGGCCGCGACCGGTGTCGTGCCGACGTTGGTCTCGAAGCCGTATTGCGCCGCGCCCAGCGTGACGCGCGCCACGTCCTTGAGGCGCACCGAGGCGCCGTTCGGCTCGGTGCGCAGCAGGATGTTGTCGAACTGCTCCGCGGAGCGGAAGCGTCCCTCCGCCGTGACGGTCGCGGTCATAGTCTGACCGGGCACGGCGGGCTGTGCGCCGATGGCGCCGGCGGCGAACTGGGCGTTCTGCCGCTGCACCGCGGCGAGCACGCTGGCCGCCGACAGGCGATAGGCGCGCAGCTTGTCGGCATCCAGCCAGATGCGCATCGCGTACTCGGAGCCGAACTGCACCACCGCGCCCACCCCCGGGATGCGCTGCACCTGATCGAGCACCCGCGAGGCCACGATGTTGTTGAGCTCCGCGGCATCCGGGCCACCGGGGGCGGCGCGCAGGCCGATGCCGCCCAGGAACCCGGCGCTGACTTTCGCAATGCGGATGCCCTGTTGGTTGACTTCGGTGGGCAGGCGCGGCTGGGCGAGCGTCACGCGGTTCTGGGTCTGCACCGCGGCAATGTCCGGGTTGGTGCCGTTCTGGAAGGTGAGGGTGATGGTCGCCGAGCCGTCGGAGGCCGACTGCGAGGTGAAGTACAGGAGATTGTCGAGGCCGGTGAGCTGCTGCTCGATGACCTGGGTGACGGTCGTTTCCACCGTGGCGGCACTCGCGCCAGGATAAGTCGTAGTCACCGCGACTTGCGGCGGGGCGATCTGCGGGTAGGCCTCCGACGGCAGCCGCGTGAGCGCCAGCAGGCCGCCGAGGGTGATGAGGATGGCGAGCACCCAGGCAAACACCGGGCGATCGATGAAGAATTGCGGCATGAAGGCCTACCGTCCCGCGGCGGCCGGCGCGGCGGCGCTCGCGGCCTGGGCGGTTCCTCCCTGTGTTGCATACGGCGTCGCGGCCACCGTGGCGCCGGGTCGCGCATTCTGCGTGCCGGAGACGATCATCCGGTCGCCGTCGGCGAGACCGTCGGTGATGATCCACTCGGGTCCCGCGAGCGCCTCCGCCACCACACGCTTCTGGATGACCTTGTCATCGGGGCCGACGACCAGCACGTACGGCCCGGTGGCGTCGCGCTGCAGGCCGGCCTGCGGCACGAGGAACCCGTGGTTCACCGCGCCGGAGCTCAGGCGCACGCCGACGAACATGCCCGGCAGCAGCCGATGCTCGGGATTGGGCAGGATGCCGCGCAGCGCCACCGCTCCGGTGGCCGGGTCGACGCTGACGTCGAGGAAATCGAGCGTGCCCGCGTGCGCGTACGGCGTGCCGTCCGCGAGCGTGAGCTGCACGCTCACCGCACCGCGCGCCACGCTCACGCTGCCGGCGCTTTGTGCGCGGCGCAGCCGCTCGATATCGACCGCGGGTTGCTCGAAGTTGACGTAGATCGGATCGATCTGTTCCACGGTCGTGAGGAGCGTGGGCGTGCCTTCCCCGACCAGGGCTCCCTCGGTGACAGCCTGCTGGCCGGCGCGGCCGGCGATCGGCGCGGTGACCGTCGCGTAACTCAAGTTTATGCGCGCGCTGGCGACGCCGGCCCTGGCTTGCCGCACGCTTGCTGCGGTGGAGCGCTCGGCGGCCTGCGCGTTGTCCAGGTCCGAGCGCGACACCAGGCCGCTCGCGATGAGCTCGCGCGCACGCTCGGCGGCGATGTGAGCGTTGGTGGCGTTCGCCTGCGCCTGGGCGAGCGCGGCCTCGGCGCCATCGAGCGCCGCGCGCAGCGGCGCCGGGTCGATCTGGAACAGCGCCTGTCCGGCCCTCACGTCCGAGCCCTCCTTGTAGAGGCGCTTGAGCAGCACGCCGGCGACCCGCGCGCGCACGTCCGCGGTGCGCGTGGCAGACAGGCGTCCCACGAGCTCGCGCGTGAGCGGCACGGATTGCGAGTGCGCCACCACCACCCCGACCTGCGCCGGCTGCGCGGCGGGCGGGGGCGCGGGCGATCCGCACCCGCCGAGCAGCGCGCCGAGGGTGGCGGCGCTGAGCGCGCGTCGCAGCCTCGTCCGTGCTAACGACCTCAGGTACCCGGCCCCGGCCACGCGCGCTCCTTCAGTCGCCAAATCACTGCCAAGGCAGTAATATCGTCGGCAGTAATCTCACCGACAGCCATAGGATAGCAGGGGCGCCATGAGCCGCAGAAGCGCCGTCAAGGCCGAGCCGCGGGTGACGGCGCAGTCCCCGCAAGAGAGATTGGGCGTCGGCTACCTGCTGGGCCGGGCGCGCGGCTCGCTGCTCACCGGACTGGACGCGGAGCTCGAGCGCTTTGGCCTGAACGGCATGCAGTTCGGGGTGCTGAAACATCTCGCCGAGGGCGCGGCGCACACCGCGGCGGACCTGTGTCGGCGCATGCATTACGACACCGGCTCCATGACCCGCATTCTCGACCGGCTCGAGGCGAAGGGGCTGGTGCGCCGTGAGCGCGGCCGCGAGGACCGCCGCCTGGTGTTGCTGCGCCTGGCACCCGGCGGGCGCGTGCTGCTGCCGCGCCTGCTGGCGGTGGCGGCGCGCGTGCTCGAGGGGCACCTCGCCGGCTTCAGCGCGGCGGAGATCGAGGCGCTCAAGAACTACCTCGGACGGATGATCGATAACGGACAGGCCAGGGGGGACAATGAGCACTCACCTACAGGCGCCCGCTCATGAGCACCCGCAACATAGTTCTCGCGGCCACCCTGGCGGCATCGCTCACCGGCTGTGTCGAGCGCAGTGACTGGAAGCCCGCGCCGCGACTCGAGCCGCGCTCGCTCGACGCGCAGCAGACGCTCGCCGGGGCGAGGCTCGACGCCGCGGCCTGGCCGGCCGAGCAGTGGTGGCGCGCTTACGGCGATCCGCAGCTCGATGCGCTCATCGCCGCGGCGCTCGCGGGCAGTCCCTCGCTCGAGATCGCCGAGGCGCGGCTGCGCTCCGCCCAGGCGCAAGCCATTACGGCGGGCGCGGTACGGGTGCCGGCGGCGTCGCTCGACGCCGAGACCACCCGCCAGCGATATCCGGAGCATGGGCTGTTCCCGCCGCCCTTCGCCGGCAGCTACTCGACCGACGCGCGCGTGGCGCTCGACTTCAGTTTCGACCTCGACTTCTGGGGTCGCAACCGCGCCCTGCTGGCCGCGGCACGCTCGGGCGTGCAGGCGGCGGATGCCGACCGCGCGGCGGCACGCCTGGCGCTCGCGGTCGGCGTGGCGCGCGCTTACATCCAGCTCGACCTGTGGTACGCGCTGCTCGATGTCGCCAACGACAACCTCAAACAGCAGACCACGATTCTCGAGCTGACGCAGCAGCGCGTCAGCGCGGGGCTGGAAAACACCGCGCGCGTGAGGCAGTCCGAGGGCAGTCTCGCGCTGACGCGCGCCGGCGTGGCGGCGGTACAGGCCAGCATCGAGCTCGCGCGCAATCAGCTGGCGGATCTGGTGGCAGCGGGCCCTGATCGCGGCCAGCGCCTGCAGCGCCCGCAGCTCACGGCGCCGGCCGATCTCGCGCTGCCCGCGGCGCTGCCCGCGGATCTGCTCGCGCGCCGCCCGGACGTGGCCGCGGCGCGTGCACAGGTGCAGGCCGCGGTCCACGGGGTCGCGGCGGCGGAGGCGGATTTCTACCCGAACGTGAACCTGACGGCCTTTGCCGGCCTGCAGAGTATCGGCCTGTCGCAGCTGTTGCAGGCGTCCGACCGGATCGTGGGCGCGGGGCCGGCGCTGCACCTGCCGGTGTTCAACCGCGGCGGGCTGCGCGGCGCACTGCAGAGCCAGCAGGCGCAGCTCGACCAGTCGATCGGCCAGTACAATCAGACGCTGCTGGATGCGGTGCGCGAGGTCGCCGACGTGATCGCGAACTGGCAGGCGCTCGAGCGCGAGAGCCACGAGCAGCAGATCGCGCTCGAGGCCGCGCAGCGCTCCTACGACCTCACCAGCGAGCGCTATCGCGCCGGGCTGGACAATTACTTGAGCGTGCTGTCGAGCCAGAACCAGGTGTTGCAGGCACAGGGTCTGCGCGCGCAGTTGCAGGCGCGGCGCCTGTCCTTCAGCGTCGACCTGGTGCGGGCGCTCGGCGGCGGTTATTCCCCCTGATGGACGCTCCGGTCGCCACCACCTCTGCCTCTGCGGCGCAGCTCATGCGCCAGCGCCGCCAGACGTGGCTCGCCGCATGCACGGTGGCAGTGCTCGTCGTGGCGTTGCTCGCCACCGCCTGGTGGTGGCTGTACGCGAGCCGTTACCAGAGTACCGACGACGCCTACGTCGCCGGCGACCTGGTCACCGTCATGCCGCAGGTGAGCGGCACCGTGGTCGCCATCGACGCCGATGAGACCGACCTGGTGCACGCCGGGCAGGAGCTGGTGAGGCTCGACACCACCGATGCGCGCATTGCGCTCGCGGATGCCGAGCAGCAGCTGGCGCGCACGGTGCGCCAGACCCGCACCGTGTTCGACAACCGCGACCAGTTGTCCGCGGTCGTCGGGCAGCGCCGCGCGGAGCTCGACAGGGCGCTGGCGGATTACAACCGCCGCAAGGACCTCGCCGCCACCGGGGCGGTGTCCTCCGAGGAGGTGGGGCACGCGCACGATGCGCTGAACGCGGCGCGCGATGCGCTGATCGCCGCGCAGAAGAATCTCGCCGCCAGCGCCGCTCTGGTCGGCCACACCGGTATCGCCGATAACCCGGACGTGCAGGCGGCCGCCACGCAGGTGGAGCGGGCGTGGCTGGGACTGCAGCGCACCAGCGTACGCGCGCCGGTGACCGGCTACGTCGCCAGGCGCAGCGTGCAGCTCGGTGAGCGCATCGCCCCGGGCGGGCCGCTCATGGCCATCGTGCCGCTCGAACGGCTGCGGGTGGACGCCAACTTCAGGGAAGTGCAGCTCAAGCACATGCGCATCGGACAGCCGGTGACGCTGATCGCCGACCTGTACGGCGGGCGGGTCGAGTACCGCGGCACGGTCGCGGGGCTCGGCCTGGGCACCGGCGCCGCGTTCGCGCTGCTGCCGGCGCAGAATGCCACCGGTAACTGGATCAAGGTCGTGCAGCGAGTGCCCGTGCGTATCGCCCTCGATCCACGGCAGCTCGCGGCACACCCGCTGCGCATCGGCTTGTCGATGCATGCGACGGTCGATGTGCGGGATGATTCCGGTCAGCAGCTCGCCCGTGCGCCGCGGCAGGAGCCGGTGCTGACGACGAGCGCATATGACATGGACCGGCGGGAAATCGCGGCTCGCATCGAGCAGATCGTGAGCGAGAACGAGCGCGCACCGCAGGCGGCCCGCGAACTCGCGCAGCGCGTGCGTTCCGGCGATCTGCGCCATGAGGCGGGCCAGGCTGAGTCGCTGCGCCCTCAGCCTGTGCCGCGCGCGCCTCTGCAGCCGCCGGTGCAGCCCTCCGGCCCGTCGTCCCCATTGCGCCCGCGCCGCCCTTCGACATGACATAAAGCATGACCGCAAGCCGCTGCTGACCCGGCACCATTGCAATTCCGTCTGGGCTTGACGACGCGCTCAGAGCGGCAACACGGTGTCCGCGAAATCAACAGCTTGAGGCCGAGCGCTCGCGTACCTCGGCCGCTCGAGCGCGCGTTCGCTCCTCGAACTGTCAGTGGCCCGCGACAGGCTCCTTTCCCGCCGGCAGGTGCGCGCCGCCGCGCAGGCCTGCAATTTCAGGCGCTTGCATGCGCGCGGCGCGACTTACGTGCACCGGCACGGATTTCGCAGCCTCAATTGCATGATGCGGCCGCGCGCCAGACTGAAGCCCCTGACCCTGACACGCGCAGAGCAGGAGCAGCTCGAGCAGTGGGTGTGTCACGGCCGGCGAGCGCTGGCGGTGCGAGCACGGATCGTGCTCGGTTGCCAGGCGGGTTGCTCGAATCAAGAGACCGCGAAACGGCTGCACGTTGCCCCGCAGACGGTCGGCAAATGGCGGGCACGTTATGTCGCGCACGGCATGCAGGGTCTGGCGGATGAGACGCGCACGGGGGCGCCGCGCTCGATCAGCGATGCCCTGGTGGAGGCCGTGCTCGCGAAGACGCTGCACGAAAAGCCGCCGGATGCAGTGCGCTGGAGCAGCCGTCGGCTCGCCGCGACTCTTGGGGTTTCGCAGCGGACGGTGTTGCGCATCTGGCGCACCTTCGGGCTGTAACTGCCCATTCAACTTAAGGTCGACTGCTGCAACGAACATGTGGCTCAATCCAACTTCTCTCCGCTGCCGAAACCGCTATTTTCCAGCCCGTTTGCAGCTGTTTTGAAATAAGTCCGCGCGTCGGAAACGCGCGACACGTCGACTGCCGCCGCGATGCCGCGTACAACACGGAGGCAACCTCGTGTTGCATCCGGGGGGACAACATGCGCCGGTACTACACAGCGATCCATGTCATATGCGCCGCACTGCTCTTCGCTTTGAGCGCGCTGCGCGCCACAGCGGCTCGTGCGCAGGCGAGCGATCCGGGAGTGCGCCAGGCGGCCACGGACAACGGTCCGCCGCCGGCGCTGGCCGGCCTCAGCGCCGACGAACTCAACTTCTTTCAGGACGGTTTGGCGCGCTTTTCGTCGGTCAAGGTCGTCCTCAGCCCGACCGGCGACGACAGCGGTCTGGGACCGCGCTTCAACTCGAATCAATGCTCCTCCTGCCACCTGCAGCCGTTCGTCGGCGGATCGAGTCCCGCCATCAATCCGCTGCCCGCGGTCGCCAGCGCCGCCGGAGCGACCAACACGGTGCCGTGGTTCATCGTACCGAACGGACCGATCCGCGAAGCGCGCTTCGTGTCCGATGGCGGCGTCCATGACCTGTTCGTCATCACGGGCCGCAGCGACGCGGCCGGCTGCAATATCGCGCAGCCGCTCTTCATCCCGGCCGGGAATGGCCTGACCGGTCAGGGCGGAAACCGTAACATCGTCTACCGCATCCCGACTCCGCTACTGGGCGCGGGTCTCATCGAGGCGATTCCCGATTCCGCGATCCTCGCCAACGCGCGCGCCAACACGTTCATCAAGGGCCTCTTCGGCGTGTCGGGACACCCAAATCGCAGTGGCAATGACGGCACCATCGCGCGCTTCGGCTGGAAGGCCCAGAACAAGTCCCTGTTGCTCTTCTCCGGTGAAGCCTACAACGTCGAAATGGGCATCTCGAACCTGCTCTTTCCTCAGGAGCGCGACGAGACCCCGGCATGCCAGGGGGCGAACCTGACACAAGGCGGGAACCTGACGCCCAACGACACGGCTACCTTTGCCTCCACCACCGCTGCCGACGTCTTGTCGGACATGGAGGCGTTCGCCGACTTCATGCGTGTGCTGGCAGCACCGGTGCCGGCGCAGCCGACCACCTCGAGTCAACACGGCCGCGCGCTGTTCACGACCGTGGGTTGCGCCCTGTGCCATACCCCGGTGCTGAGCACCGGCGCCGCCATCGGCAACGGCGATGAGAGCGCGCCCAGTGCCGCCCTGTCGAACCAGCAGGCGCGCCTGTTCTCGGATCTGCTCCTGCACCATATGGGCGCGGGATTGGCGGACGGGATCACTCAGGGCGCCGCGGGGCCGGACGAATTCCGTACCGCGCCGCTATGGGGTGTCGGGCAGCGCATATTCTTCCTGCACGACGGGCGCACCAGCAACCTGATTCAGGCGATCCGTTTCCATGCCAGTCTGGGGAGCGAGGCGAATCTGGTTGTCTGGAATTTCTTCCTGCTGAGCCCTCAAGATCAGCAGGACCTGGTCAATTTCCTGCGCTCGCTGTAGCCGCGGGTGTGCGCTCGCTGTCGCCGCGGGTGTGCGCTCGCTGTCGCCGCGGGTGCCGGGGGATCGGGCCTGCGAGTTGTCGACCGCAGTGTCAGTCCAGCTTGACATAGCTCAATGGCAGGGCGGTCGTGTATTTGATGGTTTCGAGAGTGAAGCTCGCGCTCACGTCCAGAAACTGCACCGCCGAGATGAGGCGCTTGTACACCACGTCGTACGCGTCGATATCGGGCACGACGATGCGCATCAGATAGTCGACGTCACCGCTCATGCGGTGGATCTCCGTCACTTCCGGTATGTCGCGCACCGCGCACACGAACGTTTCGAACCACGCTTCACTGTGGTTGGCGGTCTTGAGCGTCACGAACACCGTCGTGCCGACGTTCAATGAGCGCGCATCGAGCAGCGCCACCGTCTGTTTGATGACGCCGTCCTCCTGGAGCCTCTTGATGCGGCGCCAGCAGGGCGCCTTGGAGAGGCCGACGCGGTCCGCAATCTCGGCGGCCGTGAGAGTGCCGTTTTTCTGGAGCAGGTCCAGGATTTTCCGATCCAGCTTATCCATGAAACGCTTTGCGTCCCCCTGCCCGTGCGCGCGCAACATTGTTGCGCAGACCCGGGCCGTTTGCCATGCCTTCGCAACCGCGTCGCCGGCCCGAACGGCTAGTGTGAGAGCATGGATGTGATCCGGCTTTTTAGCGAGCACCCCGCGTCCGTCGGCGAGACGTACGGCGAGCACATGTCGAGAGCCGCGTGCTTCGGCGTACGCATGATGCTGGCCGGCATGGCCTGCCTGGTGCATGCCGTGCTGCCATTCCTCTTCGTGCGAACGGGTAGCCGAACCATCGCCGAGCTCAACGACCGTCTGGCCGTCGATCGCCGTGTTTCGCCGCCGATCATGAGCGGCGAACGGCTGCCGCTGTAAAGCGGGCGGGCTCCGGTCCGATGCCGCGGCTCGCACGCTGAGCTGCCGATCCCCTCGCTTGCGCTGCGCGACCGGGCCCCAAATCAGGGCGGACTGTTGATGAGGTAGCCGCCCGACTTCGCATCGCGCTCGAGCGCGATCAGGCGCCGCTCGGCGGCTTCCTCGAGCAGCTTGTTGAACGAACGGAAGCCGTAGTAGCTTTCGTTGAATCCCGGGCGGCGACGCTTCAGCGTCTGCTTGACCATCGAGCCCCAGATCCTGTCCTCGGCGCCGCGCTCGGCGAGCAGGGCGTCGATGGTGGCGAGCACGAGGTCGAACGCCTCCTGCTTCTTGTCCTCCTCCTTCGGCTCGCCGTCCCTGGCTTGCGCCGCGGCGGGCGCGGGAGCCGCATCGGCGGGGGGCGCGGCGGCCGCCTCGGCGGCGTGCGCCCTCTTGCGCGGGCTGCGGCGGCCCTTGAGTTGCTCGCGCACGAGGTCGTCGTAGTAGATGAACTCATCGCAGTTGGCGATCAGCAGGTCGGAGGTCGAATTCTTCACCCCCACGCCGATCACCCCTTTGTCGTTTTCGCGCAGCTTGCTCACCAGCGGGGAGAAATCGGAGTCGCCGCTGATGATCACGAAGGTGTCGACGTGCGTCTTGGTGTAGCAAAGATCGAGGGCGTCGACGACCATGCGGATATCGGCGGAGTTCTTGCCCGACTGCTTCACGTGCGGGATCTCGATGAGCTCGAAGCCGGCCTGGTGCATGCCGGCCTTGAACTCCTTGTAGCGATCCC
>Ga0209156_10001345_pt1 | contig 20171 bp, 21 predicted proteins | sample GraSoiAngelo_124_FD_185881 | JGI IMG/M metagenome (GOLD analysis project Ga0209156, IMG submission 185881) | Grasslands soil microbial communities from the Angelo Coastal Reserve, California, USA - 14_0927_05_20cm (SPAdes) (version 2) | ecosystem: Environmental > Terrestrial > Soil > Grasslands...
GCTCCTGGGCCAGCACCCGCACGAGCATGATGACGGCTGCCTTGCTCGGCCCGTAGGCGCCGAGGTTCGCGTGGGGATGGCTGCCGGACATGGATCCGACGGCCACGACGGCCCCGCGCGAGGCCTTGAGGGCCGGGTGGGCGGCCTTTGCCAGGAGCCACGTCGCGCGCGTGTTCACGGCGAAGACGCGGTCCCAGTCGTCCACCGAGTACTGCACGAGAGGCGCCGGCCGGTTGAGCCCGGCGTTGCTCACGAGCCCGTCGAGGCCGCCGAACCGCGCAACCGCCTCGCCGACGGCGCGCGCCGGCGCATCGGCTTCACCCATGTCGCCGTGCAGTGGCAGCGCGTCAGCGCCGAGCTTCCGAAGCTCGTCGGCCAGGCGGTCGAGCTCGGGTGAGGGGGCGAGATCCACGGCCGCGACCTTCGCCGCGGTGCCCAGCGCCCCGGCGTCGCGCGCCAGGCGGAGACAGGTCGCTCGTCCGATCCCGCTCGCCGCACCCGTCACCAGCACGCGCATGGGGCACCCCCGACGTCGGGCAGTGTAGCGCGATTTGAGTCAGGGACGCCGGGTCTCGTCCGCGCCTTCGTCTCGCGTCAGCCGACGGGCCTCGCGTGCGTGACGCCAGAGGATCCGTAGGATCGCCAGCGCCGGCACGGAGAGGAACATGCCGGCGGGTCCAGCGATCTCTCCCCCCGCGATCACGCCGACGATGACGAGCGCCGGGGGGATCTCGATGCCCCGCCCCATCACGAGCGGGTTCGACACGTAGTCCTGGATGAACCGCCACGCGACGAGGAACAGCACGAGCAGGATGACATGGCCATAGCCCGTGAACGCCGCGACGCTCACGACGATGACGCCCGCGACGAGAGGCCCGACGAGCGGGACCACCTCGAGGGCGCCGCCGAGGGCCGCGAGCAGCACCGGATAGGGCACGCCGGCGACCAGGAACACGAGGGACCACACGGCGAAGGTGATCAGCGACAGCAAGACGAGGGCGCGCATGTACTCGCCGAGCAGATGATGGAGGTCCTCGCTGATTCGGCGCGAGCGCTGCTGGTGCTCGGGCGCCTCGAAGAGCCCGGTCACAGCCGCCACGAAGCCTTCCGCGTCCTTGAGGATGAAGAACGCGAAGATCGGGACGAGGACGATCACCCAGGCGCCGACGACCCACTTGAGGACGGTCGCGGCGACGCTCTGGCTGTAGCCGAGGATCTCGCCGGCGTGGCTCTGGATCGTCGTCTCGACCGTGCGGACCGTCTCCGGCCGCCAGCCGAAGCGCGAAAGGGCGCCGCCGAGGGTCCCGCCGGCGCCCCAGTCCTGCGAGAGCCGCGGAAGGCGCTCGGCCATCGCGCGGGCCTCGGTCGAGAGGCGGGGCCCGAGGACACCGCCCGTGGCGAAGACGGCCGCGAGCAGCACGAGGTAGACCGCGGCGATGGCACGCGTGCGGGACCCTAGACCCGGCACCCGGCGCTGGGCGGCCTCGACGAGCGGGTAGAGGAGGTACGCGAAGAAGACCGAGAACGCGAGCAGCAGGAGCACCTGCCGGAGGACGTAGAGGAGCGCCAGGCCCGCGCCGATCACCAACAGCGTCCACGCGACGCGCGCCGCGACGGGCTCGAAGCCCAGCCAGGGCGTCCGGCGGCGGTCCCTCGTCATGCGCTCCCGTCAGCGAATGAACCCGTAGAACCTGCCCGCGTTGTCACAGACGATCTTCCGGCGGACGCTGGCGGGCAGGTGTCCCAGCTCCCGCTGGATGACCTCGCGGGAGTCGGGCCACACGCCGTCGGGATGCGGGAAGTCCGAGCCCCACATGACGTTGTCCACGCCGATGTCGTCGAGGAGCTTGATGCCGATGCGGTCCGTCTGGTAGGTCGCCTTGCATTGACGCCGCCAGTAGTCGCTGGGCGGGAGGCTGAGGCCAAGGTCCTTGAACTGGTCCTCCCATTCCGCGTCCATCCGATCGAGGATGTACGGGATCCAGCCGATCCCGCTCTCGCCGATGACGACCTTCATGTCGGGATAGCGCTCGAGGACGCCGCCGTAGATGAGCGACATGAGGATGTTCGCCATGTGGATCTGGAAGCCGGTGATGTGGACGGCGCGCGTGACCTGCGCGAGGAGCGACGGCAGCTTCGTCAGGTCGGGCATCGGGCTCCCGACGGTGTGGAAATGGAGCGGCAGGTGCGCTTCGTTGATGACGTCCCAGAGCGGCGTCCACAGGGGATCCCAGAGGGGCGGCATGTCGGTCGAGTTGGCGACGTCGAGACCGCGGACGCCGCCGCGCTTCAGGACCCGCTGCACCTCCTCGAGCGACGCCGCCACCGGCTGGTTGGGGATGGACGCGAGGCCCGCGTACCGGTCGGGGTGCGTCGCGCAGAAGTCGGCGAGCCACTCGTTGTAGATGCGCATGACCTCGGCCGCGGCCTCGTGGTCGGCGAGCCGCCGGGTCGTGCCGAGGACGCCGTAGAGGACCTCGGCCTGGACCCCGTCGCGATCCTGATCCTCGAGGCGCAGGTCGGGATCGGTGAGCCGCCGGACGCCGCGCTTGCCGTCCTCGTAGAGGCCCGTCGAGGCCATGCGATCGGAGCGGTGGATCTGGCCCGGGACGTACTCGCGTCCCGCCGAGCCCATGCCGTTCACGAGCCCGAGGTTCGCGCCCTGCTTGGTGACCCACACCGGCCCCTTCGGGCCGTCGCTCACGTAGGGCATGCGGTCGCGCAGCCCCGCCGAGGCATTGGCGGTGAAGAGATCGGGCGGGAGCCAGCAGAGATCCACATGGCAGTCGGCGGAGATCATCTCGTAGCGCATCGCGGCCGTCCTCACGCCTTGCCGCGGGGCGCGCTGAGCTCCAGCTGGATGTTGTCGGGGTCGCGGAAGATGAGGATCTCGATCCCGAACGCCTCGCCGAGGTCCCGGATCTCGCTGTGGGTGACGTGGCGCTTGTCGAGGACCTTCACCGCGTCTTCCAGGACCTTGCGCGAGGCGACGGCGAAGCTCAGGTGGTCCAGGCCCGCGTTGTTCTCGTCGAACCGCTCGCCCTTGCCCCGCCGCTTCGGATCGGGACAGGGTCCGATGCCGAGGCCGACCGCGCCGTTCGACAGGAAGGCGCCCGGATTCAGGTCCATGAGCTTCTTGAAGCCGAGGACCTCGGTGTAGAACGCACAGGCGCGGTCGACGTCGCTCACCGTGAGCCTGAAGTGGTGCACGCCAGCCGTCGGAATGTGCTCGGCCATCGTCGGTCCTCCGTCGTCAGCGGGTGAGGCGGCTTCGGAGCCGCGTGCCCGCACTCTGCCTCCGGCCTCCTGCCTTGTCAACCGCAGAGGGCGGTGCTACGGTGACGGCGCCGCCGCATGAATTGCCCGCGCTGTCGGCACGAGGCTCCGTCGGGGGCGAAGTTCTGCCCCGAGTGCGGGGCCGCGCTGCCCGCGGGCTGCGCGCGCTGCGGGTGCGAGCTTCCTCCGTCCGCGAAGTTCTGTCCCGAGTGCGGCCAGCCGGTGTCGCCGGCGCCCGGCCCTACGGCGGCCCGCTTCGAGGCGCCGGTCGACTACACACCCAAGCACCTCGCCGAAAAGATCCTCGGCTCCAAGGACGCGCTTGAAGGCGAGCGCAAGCAGGTCACGGTGTTGTTCGCCGACCTGAAGGGCTCTACCGAGCTCCTGGCGAACCGCGACCCCGAGGACGCCCGGCGTCTCCTCGACCCCGTGCTGGAACAGATGATGGAGGCCGTGCACCGCTACGAGGGCACGGTGAACCAGGTGATGGGCGACGGCATCATGGCGCTCTTCGGCGCGCCGCTCGCGCACGAGGACCACGCCGTGCGCGCCTGCTACGCCGCGCTGCGGATGCAGGAGGGGTTGAAGCGCCACGCCGAGGAGGTGCGCCGGACGCTCGGTGTTCCCGTCCACGTCCGCATCGGGCTCAACTCCGGCGAGGTGGTCGTCCGCTCGATCGGGAACGACCTCCACATGGATTACACGGCCGTCGGGCTCACGACGCACCTGGCCGCGCGCATGGAGCAGATGGCCATGCCGGGGACGATCCTCATCACGCCGGAGACGCTGAGGCTCGTCGAGGGCCGCACGCTCGTGCGCGCGCTCGGCCCGCTGCCCGTCAAGGGGTTGGACGCGCCGCTCGAGGTCTACGAGGTAACTGGCGCCGGTGCCGCGCGATCCCGGATGCACGCGGCGGCGACGCGAGGCCTGACACTGTTCGTGGGCCGCGACGACGAGCTCGAACGCCTGCAGCAGAAACTGGAGCGGGCCCGGGCCGGCCACGGCCAGCTGGTCGCGGTCGTCGGGGAGCCTGGGGTGGGCAAGTCCCGGCTCTACTGGGAGTTCCTCCACTCGCGCCACGCGGAGGGCTGGCTCGTGGTGGAGAGCTTCTCAGTCTCGTACGGCAAGGCGACGTCCTATCTGCCCGTCGTCGAGATGCTGAAGGCGTACTTCAAGATCGACGGCCGGGACGACCCGCGGGCGATCCGCGAGAAGCTGACGGGGAAGCTCCTGACCCTGGACGAGTCCCTGCGGCCGCTCCTGCCGGCGTTCTTTGGGCTCTTCGACGTCGCCGGCGACGCCCCTGAGTGGAGCGCGCTGACGCCCGCCGAGCGCGGCCAGCGAGCGCTCGAGGCCGTCAAGCGCCTCGTGCTCCGCGAGAGCCAGGTCCAGCCACTGCTCCTCGTGTTCGAGGACCTGCACTGGATCGACGCCGAGACCCAGACGCTCCTCGACAGTCTCGTCGAGAGCCTGCCGACGGCCCGCATCGTCCTGCTCGTCAACTACCGACCCGAGTATCGCCACGAGTGGGGGAGCAAGAGCTACTACACCCAGCTCCGGATCGATCCGCTCACGCCGGACAGCGCGGAGCAGCTCCTCGAGGCGCTCCTCGGCAGCGCGCCGGCACTCCGTCCCCTCAAGCGGCTTCTCATCGAGCGCACGGACGGCAATCCATTCTTCCTCGAAGAGAGCGTGCGCACGCTCGTCGAGTTGCGCGTCCTCGTCGGCGCGCGCGGGGCCTACACTCTGGCCACGCCGGTGGAGGCGACCCAGGTGCCCGCGACCGTCCAGGCCGTGCTGGCCGCGCGCATCGACCGCTTGCCTGCGGTGGTGAAGCAGCTGTTGCAGTCCGCCGCCGTCATTGGCAAGGACGTCGCGGTCTCGCTGCTCGAGGCCGTCGCCGGCCAGCCAGTCGACGACGTGCGCCGGGGCCTCACGCAGCTCCAGGCCGCGGAGTTCCTCTACGAGACCAGTCTGTTCCCCGAGCTCGAGTACACCTTCAAGCACGCCCTCACGCTCGAGGTGGCGTACCAGAGCCTCCTGCGGGAGCGTCGTCGGACGCTCCACGGGCGCGTGCTCGGCGAGCTGGAGCGGCACTTCACCGACCGTGTCGCGGAGAAGGTCGAGCTGTTCGCCCACCACGCGCTGCGCGGCGAGGCATGGGAGCGGGCCGCACGCTATCTCTACCAGGCGGGCGAGAAGGCCCTCGCCCAGGCCCGCTTCAAGAGCGGCGCCGTGTTTTACGAGGCGGCGATCGAAGCGCTCGATCACCTCGGTGACCGTGCGGACCGAGCCCTCAAGCTCGACGCGCTCCTGGAGCTGTGGTCTACGCGCATCTCCACCGGCCAGCTCGACGACATTCCGGCGCTCGCCGAGCGCTCGGAGGCGCTCGCCCGCCTGCTGGATGACGGGCCGCGGCTCGCTCGCGTCCAGGTGCGCCAGGCCCAGGCGGTCACGATGACGGGCGTCATTCCGGGCACGCTCGCGTCGGCGATCGAAAAGGCGCGCGAGGCATCTCAACGCGCCGACCCGTCCGATCTGCGGACCCGTAGCTATGCCCAGTACGTCGCGGGCCTGGCGTGCCGCGATCTCGGGCGGCTCGCCGAGGCGAGTGGCGAGTTCCAGGCCGGCGTCGCGCTGTTCGCCGGCGCGGATCCGGCCTCCGAGGATGGCGCACTGGCGTTCCCAATCTACACGAGCCTCTGCGCGTGGGGAGCAGAAGTGCACGCGGCGGCGGGCGACTTCGACCGGGCGCTGGCCTCCGGCAACGCGGCGCTCCGGATGGGGGAGGACCTCCGGCATCCGTCGAGCATGACGATCGCGGGCGCGTTCCTCGGCTACGTCCACATCATGCGCGGCGATCTGGCGGCGGCGGTCGGCGTGCTCGAACGCGGCCTGGCGATCTCGCATGAGCACGACCTCGTCCACGGGCTCAAGGCCAATGGGCTCTACCTGGCGTGGGCGTATCTGCTCCGCGGTGAGCGTGAGCGGGGCCTGGACCATCTCCAGCGTGCGCTCGAGCGATCCACTGGCTCCTTCGACCTTCTGTGGACACGTCACTGGACCGTGCCCGCGCATGCCTACCTCGCCGCCGGTCGCCTCGAGGAAGCGCGAACCGCGGTCGCCGCGGGGCTCGCGGCCGTCGCGGCGCGCCACGCCAAGGGGTACCTCGCGCCCCTGCTCCGGCTGGACGCCGAGATCCTGGCGCTCGAGAATGCCGGCCGCGCGGGCGGCGGGCGGCTGCCGGAGGCCCTCGAGGTCGCCACGAAGCTCGGCATGCGACCGGAAGCCGCGCATTGCCGCCTCGCCCTCGCCAGGCTCGACCGCGGCTCGGGCAAGCAACGCGACGCGGAGGAGCACCTGCGCGCCGCGCTCACGTTGTATCGCGACATGAGCATGGGGTTCTGGCTCGAGCGCGCCGAGGCGGTGAGGTGAGCGATCCGATCTTCGCGGTCGAGCACCTCACGCTCGCATATCCGGGCGATCGCGGGCGGCCCGCCGTGTCCGTCCTGACGGACGTATCCCTGAACATGGCGCGTGGCGGCGCGCTCACGCTCGTCGGACCGTCGGGCTCGGGCAAGTCCACGCTGCTCCGGTGCCTGAACCGGCTCGAGGAACCGACGGCCGGCACGGTGCGCTTCGACGGCCGTGACGTCCGATCGCTCGACCCGCGCGAGCTCCGCCGCCGGGCCGCGCTCGTCATGCAGACGCCCGTGCTCTTCGAGGGGACGGTCCGCGACAACCTCTGGCTCCGGCCCGCCGGCACGCCGGGCGATTTCTCCGAGGCGCGCCTGAGCGAGGTCCTGATCGAGGTGGGGCTCGAGCCGCTCTTCCTCGACCGGGACGCTGCCACGCTCTCGGGCGGCGAGAAGCAGCGCGTGACGATCGCGCGCGCCCTCCTCCGCGACCCGCAGGCCCTGTTGCTCGACGAGCCGACGTCCGCGCTGGACCCGCCGAACGCGGCGCTGGTCGTCGAGACGATCTCGCGCGCGCGGGAGGCGCGCCGTCTCAGCATCGTCGCGGTGACGCACCAGCCGGAGCTCGTCCGACACCTGGGCGGCTCGCTCCTGTTCCTGGTCCGCGGACGGGTCGAGGCCTACGAGCGCCTGGACGGCGGCGCGTCCGCGATCGGCGACGCGCGGCTTCAGGCGTTCCTGGCGGGCGAGTCTCCGCGTGCCGTGCCCGCGAAGCCATGAGCGGAGCGTCGAGCGTGATCGACCTCTCGCTCGGGCAGCTCGGCCTGGCGCTGCTCCTCGTGGGCGTGGTCGTCCTGGTCTCCCTGCGCCAGGGGCTCGGCCTCGAACGCGACCTCCTCGTCGGCTCCGTCCGCACGATCGTCCAGCTCTACCTGGTCGGCCTCATCCTCGCCGCGGTGTTCTCGGCGGCGCGCTGGTACCTGGTCGTGCTCGTCGTCGCGGTGATGACGGCCGTCGCGACGCAAGCGGCGGTGTCGCGGCTCGCGAAGCCAATCCCCGGCGGGCACCAGATCGCGGCGCTGGCCCTCACGGTCTCGACGGCGGTGACGCTCGCCTACGTGATCGGCGTCGTCGTGCGCGTGCGCCCGTGGTACGAGCCCCAGTACGTCATCCCGATCGCCGGGATGATCCTCGGCAACGCGATGACCAGCGCCGCCCTCGCGGGCGACCGCCTGCAGGGCGACCTCCGGAGCCGCGCCCCCGAGGTCGAGACGATGCTGGCCCTCGGCTTCTCCGGGCGCGAGGCGGTGCAGCCGCTCGTGCGCGCGGCGCTCCGGGCCGCGATGATCCCGACGGTGAACGGTATGATGACCGTGGGGGTGGTGCAATTGCCGGGCATGATGACGGGGCAGATCCTCGCGGGCTCCTCGCCGCTCTTGGCCATCGGGTACCAGATCATGGTCATGTTCATGCTCGCTGCCGGCACCGCCATGGCCTCGCTGCTGTTCGTGCGGCTCGCCGCCGGCCGCTATCTCACCGCCGCCCATCAGCTGCGGCGCTACCTGCTCTGAAGGAGGACCACCGTGAGCAAGGACAAGATCGAGCGTGTCAGGTCGTCGAGCAGCGGCGTCGTCGGGCGGGCGCAGAGCGTCGCGCGCAGCGCGCGTCTCACGCTCGACTCCTCATCCCGGCCGCAGCCGGACGCCTTGACGAACAGCGAAGCCTTCCTCGCCGGCATCTCGTCCTGCGGCGTGACGCTGATCGAGATGCACGCCCAGGAAACCGGCATCCCGCTCACGCGGATCGACGTGACGATCGAGGGTGTCCGGACCGCGGCCGAGCCGACCCGGTTCGCCGGGATGACGATGACGTTCGAGCTGGCGGGCGTCAGCGCGACGCAGGCGGCCGAGCTGGTCGAGACCTACCGCGGCCGCTGACCCCTCTACCGCACGGTCGCAGGCGCGACCGACGTGAAAGTGCAGGTGGTGGCGCGTGACTGACGCGGCGGCGGTTCTGGGCGAGCTCTGGCGCTGGGCCGGCGAGGACCCGCGGGCGCTCGAGCAAGCGACGCTGACGGGCGGGGATCCCGTGCTGCCCGGGAACTTCAAGCTCGCGACCGCCGCGATGGCGAGTATCGCCGCCGCGGGGCTCGCGGCCGCCGAGCTCTGGCGCCTGCGCACCGGCCGCCGCCAGCGGCTCACGGTCGACGCACGGGCGGCGGCGACCGCGTTCCGTAGCGAGCGCTACCTGCGCGTCGACGGGCGGCCGCCGGGGGACACGTGGCACCCGGTCTCCGGTTTCTACCGTGCCGCCGACGGGCGCTTCATCCTGCTCCATTGCAACTTGCCCCACCTCCGCGAGGGCGCGCTGCGCGCGCTCGGCTGCGACGCCACGCGTGAGGCCGTCGCCGCCGCGGTCGGCGGGTGGAAGGCGGCGGAGCTGGAGGACACCCTGGCGGCCGCTGGCGTGTGCGCCGGGATGGCGCGCGCTCCGGCGGAATGGCAGGCGCATCCTCAGGCCGCGGCGATCGCGAGGCTGCCGCTGCTCGAGATCGAGAGGCTCGGCGCCGCGCCCCCCGAGGCGTGCGGCGCTGGCGACCGGCCGCTCGGCGGGACACGGGTCCTGGACCTGACGCGGGTGATCGCCGGGCCCGTGTGCGGCCGCACGCTCGCAGAGCACGGAGCCGACGTCCTGCTCATCACCGCCGAGCACCTGGCGAGCATCGAGCGGCTCGTCATCGACACCGGCCACGGGAAGCGTTCCGCGCGCCTGGACCTTCGCCGCGCGGATCACGTCGAGCGCCTGCGGACCCTCGTGGGGCAGGCGGACGTCGTCTGCCAGTCGTATCGTCCCGGCGCCCTCGCGGCGCGCGGATTTTCCGCCGAGGCGCTGGCGGAGATCCGGCCGGGCCTCGTCTACGTCACGGTGAGCGCCTATGGCCACGTGGGGCCCTGGCGGGAGCGGCGAGGATTCGACAGCATCGTTCAGTCGGTGAGCGGCATCGCGCATGAAGGCGGCGTCGCGGCGGGGCTGGAGCGGCCGAAGCCCCTCCCGGCGCAGGCGCTCGACCACGCGACCGGATACCTCGCGGCCTTCGGCGCGATGGTCGCGCTCGCCCGGCGGGCGCGGGAAGGGGGAAGCTATCTCGTGCGCGTGTCGCTCGCCCAGACCGGACGCTGGATCGACGGGCTCGGCCGCGTGGATGGCCAGCGTGTTAAGGATCCCACCGTGGACGACGTGGACGAGTATCTCCAGACCACCGAGGCGCCGTTCGGCGTGCTAAGGCACGTCGCCCCGGCGGCGAAGCTCTCGGAGACGCCCGCCCGCTGGGCGCGTCCGCCGGTGCCGCTCGGCACGCACACGCCCGGCTGGTAACGGAAGATCGCCGGATGATCACACTCAGGCGCGCCGTGGCCGCCGACGCCGAGGCGTGTGCGAGCATCCTCCACGAGGCCTTCGTGCGGATCGCGGGGCAGCACGGGTTTCCCGCGAGCTTTCCGAGCATCGAGGTCGCCGGTCGCGTCGCGGAGCACTTCCTTCGCCTTCCGGCGATCCATAGCCTCGTCGCCGAGAGCGCCGGCCGCGTGGCCGGGGTCGTCTTCCTGGACGAGGGCGATCCGATCGCGGGCGTGGCCGCGATCGCCGTGCAGCCGGCGCTCCAGGGGCAGGGGATCGGACGCCGTCTGATGCGCGCGGCGCTCGAGCGGGCCCGCGGCGCCGTCGGCGTGAGGCTCGTCCAGGAGGCGTACAACACCGGAGCGCTGGCGCTCTACGCGTCGCTCGGGTTCGAGGCGAAGGAGCCCCTAGCCCGGATGGCGGGGACCCCGCGGGGCGCGCCTCCCACCGGCGTCGATGTGCGTCCGTTCGGCCAGGAACGGCTCGCGGAATGCGCCCGCCTCCACGAGCGCGTCCACGGGTTCGACCGTAGCGTGGACCTGCGCGACGGGATCGGATTCTTCAGGCCATTGGCCGCGGTGCGCGACGGCCGTGTCGTCGCCTTCACGTACGCGGTCTACGCCGGGAGCCTCGCGTGGGGAGTCGCCGAGACCGAGGAGGACTTGCGCGCGCTGCTCGCGGGCGTCGCCGCGGCGCTCCGCGCGCCGCTCGCCTTCCTGGTGCCGACGCGACAGGCGGGACTCTTCCGCTGGTGCCTGGACGAGGGCCTGCGCGTCGAGAAGCCGATGACGCTCATGGCGATGGGGGAGTACCGCGAGCCGCAGGGAGGCTGGTTCCCCTCGGGCATCTATTGATCGCGGGCGGGAATCACTCGGTCCAGTAGTTCCACTCGATCCGGTAGACGCGATGGTCGCGGAAGTAGACCTCGACCGTGTCCGGATAGCCGTCGGAGTAAAGGTAGAGGTAGCGTCCCTCGGTGAGCTCCTGAGGCTCGCCGAGCGTCCTCTCGACCTGCGCGCGCGTCCTCCCGAAGAGCGCCCGCGGCGCGTCGATGAGATCGTCGACGCGCGTGATGACGGTGGGACCGATCGCCTCCGCGCGCGCGGCCAGGGCGACGCAGAGTAGCGGCACGACGAGGGACCGCAGCCGGCGTGCCGTGTGGGGTAGGATGCTCGCGTGACGACCCAGAGCCCCACGGAGGCCCGCGTGATCGTGAAGGGGAGCCTCCCTGGGCGTCAGCGCATTCGTCGCCATGTCACGGGGGGGCGCGAGCCCATGCGCACTATACGCGAGGCACGCGTCGGGGGGCGCACCGGCGCGCCGGCCTCCGGGCGAGCGTCCTAGCGCCATGGAGCGGACGAGGGCCGCGGAGTTCGAAGCGATCGTCGGCTCGGACCGCGCCGTGTGGGAGATCCGGACGTCTGGACCGGGGCCGGCCGGGAGTCTGCCGCTCACTGCGGAAATGCTCCTGGAGCGCCCGAGCGGGGACATCTTCGGGCTCACGCAGAACGCCGGCATGGGCTGGGATCCGCGCGAGCTCGGCCGGCCGCAGTTCCTGATGCTCTCCACGCTGGGTGGGATGCGCGCCCCCGACGGGCGGCCGATCGCCCTCGGCTATCATACCGGCCACTGGGAGATCGGGCTCCTGATGCAGGCGGCCGCCGAGGAGCTTGCCGCGCTGGGCGGCCTGCCGTTCGCGGGCTTCTGCTCCGACCCGTGCGACGGGCGCACGCAGGGAACGGTCGGAATGATGGACAGCCTCGCGTATCGCAACGACGCCGCCCAGATCTTCCGCCGCCTCGCCCGGTCGCTGCCGACGCGCAAGGGCGTGCTCGGCGTCGCCACGTGCGACAAGGGCCTGCCGGCCATGATGATGGCGCTCGTGGCGCTGCGCGACCTGCCGTGCGTGCTCGTGCCCGGTGGCGTCACGCTCCCGCCCCAAGACGGTGAGGACGCTGGCAAGGTCCAATCGATCGGTGCGCGCTTCGCCCACGGCGAGCTGACGCTCGACCAGGCCGCCGAGCTCGGCTGCCGCGCCTGCGGCTCGCCGGGCGGCGGCTGCCAGTTCCTCGGTACGGCCGCCACTTCCCAGGTGATCGGCGAGGCGCTCGGCCTGACGCTGCCCCACAGCGCGCTCGCGCCCTCGGGCCAACCCGTCTGGACCGACATGGCGCGCCGCTCGGCGCGCGCGCTCGTGAGCCTGGAGGATCGGGGCCTCACGATGCGCGCGATCGTGACGGATGCGGCGGTCAGGAACGCGATGGCGGTGCATGCCGCCTGCGGCGGCTCGACGAACCTGCTCCTCCACCTCCCGGCGATCGCTCACGCGGCGGGTCTGCGGCGCCCCACCGTGGACGACTGGGTCGCCGTCAACCGGCAGGTCCCGCGCATCGTGGACGTCCTGCCGAACGGCCCCGTGGGCCATCCGACGGTCCGGGTGTTCCTCGCCGGCGGTGTGCCCGAGATCATGCTGCACCTGCGGCGGCTCCGGCTGCTCGACGAGGACTGTCTCACGGTCGCGGGGGAGCGGCTCGGGCGACTGCTCGACTGGTGGGAGGGCTCAGAGCGGCGGCGCGCGCTGCGCGAGCGGCTCCGCCGGGACGGCGTGGACCCCGACGACGTCATCATGGATCCCGAGCGCGCGCGCCGTCGCGGTCTCACGAGCACCGTGACGTTTCCGCGCGGGAACCTGGCGCCGGAGGGGTCGGTCATCAAGAGCACGGCCATCGATCCCTCCGTGGTGGACGCCGACGGGGTCTACCGCAAGGTCGGTCCGGCGCGCGTGTTCGTGCGCGAGCGGGCGGCGATCGCGGCGATCAAGAGCCAGGGGCCGGACCGGCTGAAGCCGGGGGACGTGCTCGTGCTCGCCTGCCGCGGGCCGATGGGGGCGGGGATGGAAGAGATCTATCAGATCACGGCCGCGCTCAAGCACCTCTCGTGGGGCAAGCACGTCGCGGTGATCACCGATGCGCGCTTCTCCGGCGTCTCCACGGGCGCGTGCATCGGCCACGTCGGCCCCGAGGCGCTCGCCGGCGGGCCGATCGGCAAGGTGCTGGACGGCGACCTCGTCCAGATCGTCGTGGACCGTAACCGCCTCGAGGGGAGTGTGGACCTGGTCGGCCACGGCGAGACGCGCTTCGGCGCCGAGGAGGGCGCGCACGTCCTCGAGGCGCGGCCGCCGCGCCCGGACCTCGGCCCCGACCCCGACCTGCCCGACGACACGCGGCTCTGGGCGGCGCTCCAGCATGCGGGCGGCGGCACCTGGGGGGGCTGCGTGTACGACGTGGACGCGATCGTCGCGAGGCTCCGCGGCCCGGAGGTGGAACCCCACTGAGGCGCCGCTGCGGCTGGGCGGGTGACGACGCGGCGATGATCCGCTATCACGACGTGGAGTGGGGCGTCCCCCTCCACGACGACCGCCGCCTCTTCGAGTTCCTGGTGCTCGAGGGCGCGCAGGCGGGTCTGGCCTGGTCGACCATCCTCGGGAAGCGACCGGCGTATCGCCGGGCGTTCGCCCGCTTCGATCCCCGGAAGGTCGCGGTGTACGGCGCCGCGGACGTGCGGCGCCTGCTCGGCGACGTCGGGATCGTCAGGAACCGGGCGAAGATCGTCGCCGCGATCGCGAATGCCCGGGCCTTTCTCGACGTACGCCAGACGTACGGAAGCTTCGACGCCTACCTCTGGCGGTTCGTCGGCGGATCACCGGTGCACAACGCGTGGCGCTCGCGGCGTCAGGTGCCCGCGGAGACGGAGACGGCGCGCGCGCTGAGTCGCGATCTCAAGACGCGAGGGTTCGCCTTCGTCGGCCCCACGATCTGCTACGCTTTCATGCAGGCCGTGGGGCTCGTCAACGACCACACGACCGACTGCTTCCGATGGCGGGAAATCGCGCGGCTCGGGCGCTGAGCGCGAGGAGGAAGCTCCGATGGCTGGCGGGCGACGGGTCAAGGTCGCGAGCGTGGGCGAGGTGGAAGCCGGGCAGGGCCGGGTCGTCGAGGCGGAGGGCCAGACGCTCGCGCTGTTCAACGTGGACGGCGTCTTCTATGCGATGGACAACGCCTGCGCCCACCGCGGCGGCCCGCTGGGTGAAGGCGATCTCGACGGCACGATCGTGACGTGCCCCTGGCACGCCTGGCGCTGGGACGTGAAGAGCGGCGCGAACGTCAACAACCCCGCCCTCCGCGTGGCGTGCTTCCCCGTGGTCGTGGAGAACGGCGCGGTCTTCGTGGAGCTCTCGCGTCGCGATCCTTGACACTCACCCCGCGCGCTGCCTAGCATGCTTCCCGTGGAGGCCGTCCTCTCCGCTCCACCCCTGGTGATCGGCGTGGCGATCGCCGTGGGGGTCGGCCTCATCCTCTACGGCTGGCGCGTCTATCAGCGTTGTCCCCACTGCGGCCATATCGTCCGGCGCGCCTCGCGAGGCTGGCACCGCTGCGGCTCGTGCGGGCGCCAGTACCGGAAAGGGCTGCGGGTACGATGATCGCGCCCTCCCGCCGCGCGCTCGTCGTCGGCGCCATCAGCCTCCTCGTCGTGCTCGCCCTCGGGGCTCTCGGCTGGTTCTGGTACAACGCCGAGCAGGGCCGTGCGGCGTCGGCCTACGCCGAGGCGCTGTTCCGTGTCCGGCTCGCGGCCAAGCCCGAAGACCGGACCGTCGCCATCCAGACGCTCGAGGCGACGCTGGCGCGCTATCCGTCCTCCAGCGCGGCCACGCAGGCCGCGTACCAGCTGGCCGCCCTCCGCTACGACGCCGGGCAGCATGCCGCCGCCCGGAGCGCCTACGAGATCGCCCTGGCCCGCGGGGCGTCGGGCACGCTCAGAACGCTCGCCCAGGCGGGCATCGGCTATGCGTGGGAGGCGGAGCGCGATTATCCGAAGGCGATCGACGTCTACCGCGGCACGCTGAGCCGGCTCGGCCCCAAGGACTTCTACTACGAGACACTCCTCATGGACCTCGGTCGGAGCGAGGAGCTTGCTGGGAGAAAGGCTCAGGCGATCGAAACTTACCGTCGACTGCTTAAGGAAATCCCACAGGCCCGGCGCGCACCGGAGATTCGTGCCCGCCTGACAGCCCTGGGTGCCGGAGCATGAGCAAAGAGGAGGCTCTGGGTCTCGAGGCGGCCGTGGCGATGCAGTTTCTCGATCGGCAGCCGGGCGAGTGGTACTGCACGGATTGCTGGGCCGAGGCGGTGGATGCGGTGGATATCGACGCGAGAACCGTGTACCGGCTAGCGGTCCTCATGGCGACGGAGGAGGCCGTCGCGGCGGGCTACCAGGCGAAGGTCGGCGGTCCGTGCAAGATATGCGACGCCATGGGGTCGAAGACGGCGGAGATGAAGGGCTTCAGATCCGTCCAGAGCCTCGGCAGGAGCGCCAAGGGGTGAAAGGGAACGCGGGGCGGTAGCGGGCCGGATGAGCGGCGAGCCCTCCCTGAGCGCCGCTGTGATTCGCGGCCTAGAATTTCTCGACCGGCACGCGGGTGAGTGGTACTGCACGCGCTGCTGGGCGGACGAGGTCGGCGCTGACGCGCGAACCCTGCACCGGGTGTCGGTGCTCATGGGCACGGACGAGGCGCGGTTGGCCGGGTACGAAGCCAAGGCCGACGGCGCGTGTAAGGTCCACGATGCGAAAGGGGCAAGGCTGGCGGGCCGCAAGGGCCCACGGTCGGTCAGGAGCCTACGCAAGCCTCATAGCTGACGAGAGAGCGCCATGAGCCCTGACAAGGGGGTCGGACCCGAGGGCGTTCTCGCGCTCCAGTTCCTCGACCGGCGTCAGGGCGAATGGTACTGCACGACCTGCTGGGCCACGGCGGTCGGCATCGACGATGCGCGCATCCTCGAGCGGCTGGCGGAACAGATGGCAACGCTCGAGGCCGTGACCGCGGGATACCAGGCGTGGGCCGCGGGTCCCTGCAAGGTTTGCGATGAGATCCCGGTGGCGGCGCAGCAAAAGGGTCTCCGGTCCGTCCGGAGCCTTGGCAGGACGCCGTAAGGGGCCGGATCGTTCCGGAACATTACTTCCGATAAGGCGTATTATGTTAACTTCAACGCCACGACGGGCCACACAGGATCGGTTATCGGCCCCCTGCTCAGCCTGGGATGTGGGCTTCCTCGGGAAGCTCGCGCCACTTTGGCTTCCACGCTGGGAGGCTCAGGCCGAACTTGTCGCAGAGCTCTTGGACCTCGTGGGCGAAGGCCTGGCGGACCTCGTCGTTGTCACGGAGCTTGAGCTTGTACCGCCGATAGACCTGATTTTTCGGCGACCCGGGCCGTCCGAAGATGTTCATCGTCCGGATGAACCACTTGTCGAAGGTCGCCTGGGCCTCGGCGTGGGTCTGGGGGTCGGCGGCGAGCTTCTGCACCCAGTGCTCGCCGTGGCGGATGTGGAACTTCTCCTCCTTGAAGATGCCGTCGATCGCCCGGACCCAGGGCCCGTAGGAGCAGCCGCGCACGTCCTCGAGCTGGTGGCCCGCGCCGCGGTCCATGCAGAAGTTGAAGAAGATGAAGTCGGCCCAGGTGTCGATCGGGTAATAGAAGATGTTCACCCGCTTGTCGCTGGTGATGCGGGCCGTGCCGATGTCGGCGTCGGCCTCGACGCGCATGGTGAAGATTTCGTCGTGCTTCCTGACGTGGGTCTCGACGTCGAAGCCCAGGTCCCCGAGGAGCCCGTACATGACCGTGGCGTGGCGCAGCTCGTCTTTCACGATCTGGGCCACGACGTGCTTCTCCTCGACCGTTGGCGCCTTGGTGATCCAGGGCACGTAGCCGTAGCCGCCCGCGAGCTCTGAGTCGGCCTGCATGGTGAGGAGGTGGACGAGGTTCTCGCGGTACTCGGGGGTCATTTCCTCGGCCGACTCCAGGCGGACGCCCGCCTCGATCTTCGCCATCATCGCGCGGCTCGGGTCGCTCATGGGGCCCACCTCCCGGCGTCCAGCATAGCCTATTGGCGCTCCACGACGCGGACGGCCTTGCCCTCCGAGCGCGGCAGCGTCCGCGGCGGCACGAGCGTGAGCCGCACGCTGAGCCCGATCGCCTTGCGCAGCCGCTCGGCCACGCGTGCGCCGAGGGCGACGAGCTCCGGATGGCCGGCGTCGAAGCGGCCGTAGCGCTCGACGACGGCCGGCGCCGGCTCGACCTGGACCTCGAGCGTCGCCAGCGTGGAGGAGCGGTCCACGACGAGCTGGTAATGCGGGACGAGCTCAGCGACCTCGAGGAGCGTGCACTCGACCTCCGAGGGATAGAGGTTCACGCCCCGGATCACCAGCATGTCGTCCGAGCGCCCCTTGACGCGCGCCATCCGGACCGACGTCCGCCCGCACGGGCAGGGCTCGGCGAGGAGCGTGGTGACGTCGCCCGTCCGGTAGCGGAGCAGCGGCAGCGCGCGCTTCGTGAGGGTCGTCAGCACGAGCTCCCCTTCCCGGCCGGGCGGGAGCGCCGCGCCAGTCGCGGGGTCGATGATCTCGGGCAGGAAGTGGTCGTCCTGGACGTGGAGACCCGCCTGCGCCTCGCACTCGCCGGCGACGCCCGGGCCGATGATCTCGGAGAGCCCGTAGACGTCGTACGCCCGGCAGCCGAGCGTCTTCTCGAGGGCCGCGCGCACCCCCTCGGTCCACGGCTCGGCGCCGAACATCCCGTAGCGGAGGCCGAGGGCCCGCGGGTCGCCGCCCTCGGCGGCGAGGCTCTCGGCGATGTGGAGGACGAAGGACGGGGTGCCGCAGATCGCCGCCGGCCGGAAGTCGCGCAGGAGCAGATGCTGGCGCGCCGTGCTGCCGGACGAGACGGGAATCACCGTCATCCCGATCCGCTCGGCGCCGTCGTGGAAGCCGAGGCCGCCCGTGAACAGGCCGTAGCCGAACGCCACGTGGAGCATGTCACCGCGCCGCGCACCCGCCGCAGTCATGACGCGCGCCATCACCTCGCGCCAGACCTCGAGGTCGCCCGCCGTGTAGCCGACGATGGTCGGCTTACCCTTGGTCCCGGAGGAGCCGTGGATGCGCGCGACCTCGGCGGCGGGCACCGCGAAGAGGCCGAACGGGTACTGCTCGCGGAGGTCGCCCTTCCCGATGAACGGGAGCCGGACGAGGTCGTCGAGCGTTTTGATGGTCACCCCGCCGAGCCGCTCGCGCTGGAAGGCGACGCGCTCCACCGTGAAGCGGAGCGTCTCCTGCAACCGCCCGAGCTGGAGGCGCGCGCGCGCCCCGCGCTCCATCGTCTCGGCTTCGCGGTTCCAGATCACGCCCGGTGCTGCCGGCGCGGCGGCTCCGGGAAGTGCTCGTCCACGGCGCGGTGATGGCGGACCCCGAGCGCCTCGCGCTGGATCAGGAGCGCGAGGCGCGCCTCACGAGCCCGCGCGCGGGCGACCTCGTAGTCCTCGAGGAGGCGCGTCCGCTCCGCCGCGTCGGCGCTCCCGTCGACCCGCCGGGCGATCGCCGCGACGGCCTCGAGAGCCGCCTCGAGCCGCTCACCGGCGCGGCCGAGGGCCGCCGCCTTTTCGCGGAGGATCTCGGCCTTGACGAGCTCGTGCGTCTGCTGGGTGCGGGTCATCTATCGCGGGGGCCGCGAGGCCGGCGTGCAGCGTGGGTGGCCTGAGCCAGGCGCGCGTCGGTCAATTTGTAACGGGGGCCGCGAGGCCGGCGTGCAGCGTGGGTGGCCTGAGCCAGGCGCGCGTCGCTCATTCGCGCACGCGGAGCGCGGCCGCGGCGTAGACGGCGAGCGTGCGCTCGATCTGAAAGTGCACGTCGAACTCGCGCAGTGCGACGCCGCGCGCCCGCGCCCCCATCCGCTGGCGCCGCGCGGGATCCAGCAGGAGGCCGATGGCCGCCTCGGCGAGGGCGGCCGGCTCGCCCTTGGTCAGGATGCCCGTGTCGCCGTCGCGGACGACCTCCTCGCAACCGGGTCCGCTCACGGCGACCGCCGGCAGGCCGCAGGCCGCGGCCTCGACGAGGACGAGGCCCTGCGTTTCGGTCTCCGAGGCGAAGAGGAAGACGTCGGCGGCCTGGTAGCAGGATGGGAGCATCGCGTGGGGGCGCGCACCACAGAACCGGATCCGGTCCGCGACTGGAAGGGAGCGGGCCAGACGCTCGAGCCGCGCGGCCTCGGTCCCCTGCCCGACGAGGATCAGGCGCGCCGCGGGCAGCGTGGAGGCGACGCGTTCGAAGGCGAGGAGGACCCGGTCCACGCTCTTCTCCCGGTCGAGTCGGCCGACGTAGAGGAGCAGCGGGTCGTCCCCTGGCACCCCGAGGGCCGCGCGAGCCGCCCCCCGGTCGCCCGGCCGGAAGCGCGACAGGTCCACGCCCGTCGGGACCACGGCGATCGGTGCCGCGACGCCGCGCGCCTGCAGCTCGTCGCGGATGACGGCGGAGGGCGCGATGACGGCGTCGGCGCGCGCGGCGAAGCGTGTGCTCAACCGGACTGCCAGCGCCTCGACCAGCGGGCGCCTGAGCGGGACGTAGTGGGCGTACTTCTCGTAGCGCGTGTGGTACGTGAACACGAGGGGCCGCCGCCGCCGACGCGCCAGGCGCCGGGCGGCCGGGCCCAGGAGGAACGGGTGATGGGCGTGGAAGACGTCGAACTCCAGGCTCGCGACGAGACGGGTGATCCGGCGCGAGTACGGCACGGCCAGCGCGAACTCGGGGTAGGTCGCTGCCGGGATCGACGGGTAGCGGACGACGCGCGGCGAGTCGTCGGCAGCGGCGAGCCGGGGCCCGAAGACCCAGGCCTCGTAGCCGGCAGCTTCGAGACCCGCGCGCAGCGTCTCGACCGAGACCGTGACGCCGCCGCAGAAGGGCAGGTAGTTGTTCGTGAAGAGGGCGACCCGCACCGGGGTGTCCGTCACGCCTTGTTGAACTTCTCGAAATCCTCCGGCTTGATGTTCTGCAGCCACTCGCGGAGCTGCTCGGGGTCGTCCGCCTTGACGGGCTCGGGTTCCTTCGACACCTCGAGGCTCTTCGCCTTGCGCACCACTTCCTCGTCCACGTAGATCGGGGCGGCGACGCGCAGGGCCAGCGCGATCGCGTCCGAAGGCCGTGAGTCCACCGTGTACTCGGTGTCGCCCACCTGCAGATGGATGACCGCGAAGAACGTGTTC
>Ga0209156_10001348_pt1 | contig 20116 bp, 13 predicted proteins | sample GraSoiAngelo_124_FD_185881 | JGI IMG/M metagenome (GOLD analysis project Ga0209156, IMG submission 185881) | Grasslands soil microbial communities from the Angelo Coastal Reserve, California, USA - 14_0927_05_20cm (SPAdes) (version 2) | ecosystem: Environmental > Terrestrial > Soil > Grasslands...
TTTTCATAAAGTCTGGGATGCGCACACCGTTCGCCGGCTGCCGAGCGGGCAGACGCAGCTCTTTGCAGGTTTACATCTCATTCACGAAGTCACGAGCCCGCAGGCGTTCGACATGCTGCGACAACATGGCTGGCGCGTGGCGTTCCCCGAACGAACGTTCGCGACGGTCGATCACATCGTGCCGACCAGCTCGCAGCGGCGTCCGTTCCTCGACGTGATGGCGGAGGAAATGACCGTCGCGCTCGAGCGCAACTGCCGCGAGTTCGGCATCCCGTTCTGGCCGCCGGATCACGAGAACCAGGGCATCGTGCACGTGATCGGCCCCGAGCTCGGGCTCACTCAACCGGGAATGGTCATCGCGTGCGGCGACAGCCACACGTCGACGCACGGCGCATTCGGAGCGATCGCCTTCGGCATCGGCACCTCGCAGGTCCGCGACGTGCTCGCATCGCAGAGCCTCGCGCTCGATCCGCTGAAGGTGCGGCGCATCGACGTCAACGGCCGGCTGAATCCCGGCGTGTACGCGAAGGACGTGATCCTGACGATCATCCGGCGCCTCGGCGTCCGGGGCGGCGTCGGCTACGCGTACGAGTACGGCGGCGACACCATCGATCGCATGTCGCTCGAAGAGCGGATGACGATCTGCAACATGTCGATCGAGGGCGGGGCGCGCGCCGGCTACGTGAATCCGGACGACACGACGTTCGCGTTCCTGAAGGGCCGCCGGTTCGCGCCGCAGGGCGCCGCGTTCGATCGCGCGGTCGCGTGGTGGCGCAGCCTCGCGTCGGACGCGAACGCCGGCTACGACGATCGCGTCGGCCTCACCGCCGGGTCGATCGAGCCGACGGTGACGTGGGGGATCAATCCCGGGCAGTCGGTCGGCGTCGGCGAGCGCATCGACGGCGATGCGCGCGACGAGGCGTTCGCCTTCATGGGATTTCATCCCGGCGATCGCGTCGCCGGCACGAAAATCGACGTCGCGTTCATCGGGTCGTGCACCAACAGCCGCCTCTCGGATCTCGAAGAAGCGGCGCGCATCGTCCGCGGCCACAAGGTGGCGCCGCATGTGAAGGCGCTCGTCGTGCCCGGATCGCGTACCGTCAGTCAGGCTGCCGAAGCGCGCGGGCTGCACGAGATCTTCCGGTCCGCGGGATTCGAATGGCGCGGCGCCGGCTGCTCGATGTGCCTCGCGATGAACCCGGATCGGCTGGAAGGCCGTCAGATCTGCGCGTCTTCCTCCAACCGCAATTTCAAAGGGCGGCAGGGGAGCCCCACGGGCCGGACGCTCCTCATGAGCCCTGCGATGGTCGCGGCGGCGGCGATCGCGGGCGAAGTCGTCGACGTCCGCACGATGCTCGACGAGGTGACGGCATGAGCCAGGCACAGGCGATCCTGAGCGTCACCGGCCGCGGGCTGCCGGTGCGCGGCGACGACATCGACACCGACCGCATCATGCCGGCGCGCTTTCTCAAGGCGGTTTCCTTCGAAGGGCTCGAGCGTCACGTCTTCGAGGACGACCGCGCCGCCGATCCATGGCATCCCTTCAACGACGCGCGCTACAAAGGCGCGTCCATTCTCGTCGTCAACCGCAACTTCGGCTGTGGCTCGTCGCGCGAGCACGCGCCGCAGGGCCTCGCACGCTTCGGGATCGCCGCGGTCGTCGGCGAATCGTTCTCCGAAATCTTTCAGGGAAACGCGGCGGTCATGGGACTGCCCTGCTTCGCCGCCGATCGCGAATCGATCGATCGCCTGCAGTCGATTGTCGAGAAGACGCCGGAGGTGACCATCACGGCCGACGTGCAGTCCGGTGTCGTGACGGCCGGCGATGTGCGGATCCGCGCCTCGCTTCCCTCAGCGCTGCGCGACGCGTTCGTGTCGGGCCAGTGGAATCCGACGGCGATGCTGCTCGATCGCTTCGAGGAAGTTCGTGAGGTGGCGACGCGGCTGCCGTACGTGACCGGCTTCTAGGCATTTCTTACTCGCGTGGGGCCCCAGCTTGATTCGTCGCGGCGGGGCCCCACCCCCGCCGCTGTTGCTCGGCGCATGCGCGCCTCGCAACGGCTCAAGGCTGCCGCGCTGACGCGCTCGCGGCGTAAACCGCTCGCGCGTATCCAGAAACAGGACGTCACAACTCTGCTGCACAGTCCTACCCCACGTCGCGGATTTTTGAATCCTGCGCCACGGTCAGAAACGCATCGGCCGCGTGTGACCGATGCGCCTTGCGGCAGACGAGCGTCACCTGACGGCGCCGCGAGACGCCCGCCACCGGGATCGCGAAGAGGCGGCGGTTGGCGATCTCGGTAATCGCACAGCGGCGCGGCAGCAGCGCGACTCCCAACTGCATCTCCACCGCCCGCTTGATCCCGTCGAGGCTCGGCAGCGAGATCACCATCCGCAGCGGCACGTGCCGCTCCTCGAACAATCGCAGGACGCGCTCGCGCGCGGGCGACGGATCGTTGTGCGCGACGACCGGCTCCTCGGCGATGTCTTCCATCGCCACCTGCTTCCGCTTGGCGAGCGCGTGCGAAGGGGGCACGAGGAGCACGAGCTCGTCGCTGCCGACCGGGACTTCGAGCAGCCCCTGCTCGGCCGGGTGAAACGTGAGCGCGCCGAAGTCGAGGCTCCCCTGCAGCACCTCGACGGCGATCTGGCGCGCGGGAACGCGGCGCACGTCAATCGCGATGTCGGGATATCGCTGACGGAAACGCGCGACGAGCGGCAGGAGCGTGTGGACCGCCGCTTCGTTCGCGCCGATGAGGACGCGGCCGCGCCGCAGATCGCGCAGCTCGCGAACGGCCGATTCCGTCTCTTCGGCGAGGCGCACGAGGCGCTGACCGTAGTTCTGCAGCATGCGGCCGGCTTCGGTCAGCGTGCCGCTCTTCGACGACCGATCGAACAGCTGCTCGCCGAGCTCGACCTCGAGCCGGCGCACCGCCTGGCTGACGGCCGGCTGCGTGCGGTGCACCTTGGCAGCGGCGCGCGAAAAGCTGCGCTCCTGCGCAACGGCGAGAAAGATCCTGAGCGCCGCGAGGTCCATTCTTATTTGCGAGTGGGGAATCCACCCCCACTCGCCTGTCGTCGCTCGCCTTCGGCTCGCGACGGTATTCGTAGCCTTCTACCGCCCAATCAACATCTGGCGTGTGCGGCCATGTCCGCTCTTCGAGCAGCATAATACAGCGTTATCTTTGCGTAACGATTATCACTTTGACTTCTACGGGCCAGGCGGTTACAACAAAGCCATGCCTACTCCTGCACGCGTCGTCGTCTTCGACACCACCCTGCGCGACGGAGAGCAGGCGCCGGGTTTCTCGATGGACGTGCCGGCGAAGCTCGCCATGGCGCGCGCGCTCGACGCGCTCGGGGTCGACATCATCGAGGCCGGCTTCCCCATCGCCTCGCCGGCCGACGCCGAAGCCGTGCGGCAGATTGCCGCCGCCGTGCACCGCCCGGTGATCGCCGCGCTCGCGCGGACGCGGCGGCGGGACATCGAGGAGGCCGGGCAGGCGCTGACGCCCGCAAAACGATCGCGCATTCACACGTTTCTTGCGACCTCCGACCTGCACCTGACCGCGAAGCTGCGGATGTCGTACGACGATTGCCTCGCCGCCGCCGTCGAAGCGGTGAAGCTGGCGCGATCGTTCACCGACGATGTGGAGTTCTCGGCGGAAGATGCGACGCGGAGCAATCGTGATTTTCTGTGCCGCGTGATCGAAGCGGTCATCGACGCCGGCGCCACGACCGTCAACCTGCCCGACACGGTCGGCTACGCGACGCCGGACGAGATCCGTGAGTTCTTCGAGCAGATCATCTCCCGCGTGCCGAACGCGTCGAAAGCGGTGTTCAGCGCGCATTGCCACAACGATCTCGGTCTGGCCGTGGCCAACAGCCTGGCCGCGATTCAGGGCGGCGTGCGGCAGGTGGAGTGCTCGATGAACGGCATCGGCGAACGCGCGGGCAACGCATCGCTCGAAGAGTTCGTGATGGCGCTGCGCGTGCGTCAGGACCGGATGCCCTACGACACGGCGATCGACGCGACCAAGCTGTTCTCGACGAGCCAGCTGCTCGCCCAGATCACCGACGAGCCGGTGCAGGCCAACAAGGCGATCGTCGGCCGCAACGCGTTCGCGCACGAGGCCGGCATCCATCAGGACGGCGTGCTGAAGGACGCGCGCACCTATGAAATCATGCGGCCCGAGGACGTCGGGCAGTCGACTTCCTCGCGCCTCGTCCTCGGTCGCCACTCGGGACGCCATGCCGTGCAGTCGCGCTGCGAGGCGCTCGGCTTCACGCTGACCGCAGCGGAAGTCGACGAGGTGTACCACGCGGTCATCTCGCTCGGCGAGCATCGAAAGGCGATCGCCGACGGCGATCTTCGCCGCATCGTCGAACGCGTCCGCACGCCGTCGACGACGCCTCCGGGGGTGTCCTCGTCGCACGTCGAAGCGAGCGGCTACGGACACGGAGTCTGACGCTGAGATTGCTGATTTCAGATTGCTGATTTCTGATTGATTGCTGATTGTCGATTGCTGATTGTCGATTGCTGATTGACCGCCCGATCAATCGACAATCAATCAACAATCAATCAGCAATCAATCAGCAATCTGAAATCAGCAATCAGCAATCTCGTAGAATGTCCGCATGATCCCCCTTCGGGACATCATCCCGTCCCGGACCGTTCCCTACATCACGATCACGATCATTGCCCTCAACGCCCTCGCGTGGCTGTTCGAGGTGTCGCTGTCGCCGGAGGTGCTGGAACAGTTCCTGAGGATCTACGGTGTCGTGCCGGCCGACTTCACCGCGCCGACGCTCATCACGTCGATGTTCCTCCACGGCAGCTGGATGCACGTCATCGGGAACATGTGGTACCTCTGGATTTTCGGCGACAACGTCGAAGATCGCCTCGGCCACGGACGCTTCATCGTCTTCTATCTGCTCTGCGGGATCGCGGCGGCGATCGGACAGATCGCGATCGATTCGTCGTCGACGCTGCCGACGATCGGCGCGAGCGGCGCAATCGCTGGCGTGATGGGCGCGTACTTCGTGCTGTATCCGCACTCGCGCGTGCTGACGCTCATCCCCTGGATCATTTTCTGGGAAGTAATCGAGCTGCCGGCCGTCATCCTGCTCGCGTTCTGGTTCCTGCTGCAGTTGATCGGCGGCGTCGGTCAAATCGCGGCCACGTCGGCCAGTCATGGGAGCGGCGGCGTCGCCTTTGCCGCGCACGTCGCCGGCTTCGTCGTCGGCGTGATCGGCGTATTCATCTTCAGGAAGCGCGAAGTCGATCGCTGGGAGCCGCTCGACTACTGACGCGGAGAGCCGGAACGACCGGATCAACGACCGATCTGCACCACCAGTCCCGCTGTCGCGCTGAGATGATGCACGACGCGGAATCGAACGTCGTCGACGGGCGCGAACGGGCCGGCCGTCGAGAGCTCGCGCAGATTGATCACGAGCGGCGACGGCGCGATGTGATCCGCGATCTCCAGCCTCACGCCCAGCCCTCCCGCCCCGAGCGGCACGCGGAAATCGGTACCCAGGCCGACGTTGAACGCGAAGACGCTCTCGGTTTTCAGTTCGCCGATCGAGACGAGGAACTGACGGCCGCCGTCCACGACAACGATCGTATTGGTGCCCGGACTGGACCGGGCTATGCCGCCTTCGAGGAAGCTCAGCGGCGGAGTGATCGTCCGTTTCAGGTTGTACGTAATCCCGCCGATGCCGACGAATCCGTACGGCCACACCGTTCGTGAAGGCGCGTAATCGAGAAATCCGATCGCCCCCCGGATGTCGTAGAGCCAGGTCTCGACGCCGACCGAGGTCGTGTTGCTCGCCGCCGACGACGAGGCGCCAGGCAGCGGCGCCCCACCGATCGTCAGCGACGATCGTGAATAGCCGGCCTGGGCGCGAAATCCATATCGCGCAATCCAGTACGTCGCGGCTGCTTCGTACTCCTTGTCCGGCTCGACGCTCATGCCGCGGGTGAAGACCTGCTCGAGAACGCCCGCGGCCGGCGCGATCGATCCGAGGAGCACGAGATCGGTCCATCGAGTCGGCACCAGGAAACCCGCCGAGGCGCTGATGTCGACGCGGGGCGGCCGGTCCTGCGGATCCGCCCACGGCTGCGACCAGTCCTGAGCGATACTGGACGCCGGGACGAGGGCCAGGACGACGAGTGAAATGAAGGCGAGCGGGGCGTGACGCATGATTTGCAACTCCCTTCGCACTCGCAACTGATTGATGATAACGCCATCGCCGGCTGTTATTGTCTTCGGAGGAGGGTCGCCATGGGGACGGCACGGGCAGCGGCGCTGATCCTGCTGGTCAGCAGTTTCGTGAGCAATCCAAGCGCTCAGCGCGCGGGGCGCGCTTCGGCGGACAGGGATTTACCGATTTCGATGCGGCCCGCCACACTCGGCGATCAGATCGACACCCTTGCGGGTCGTTCGGTTCGATTGCCGTACTCACGCGTGGTCGGCGTGCTCGATCCACGCGTCTTCGTCATCGATTCCCAGACGAAGCTGCCTCCAGTCGTCGGCAATCGCAGCCGCGTGCTCGTGTTCATCGACACGGGCAGTCTGCGCGTGGAGCCGGCGGTGCTCGTCGGATCGACCATCACGGTGTCGGGCATTGCCCGCACGCTGCTCGGGATGCAGATGGGTCGTGAGGTCTCGTGGCCTCCGGCGCTGACGCGCGAGGCGGTCGAGCACCTCGAAATCCGCGCGGCGGTGCTCGCCAAATCGGTGACGACCGTCGAGGGAATCGATCTGGTTCAGTCGCTGCGGCAGACGCCGACGCGGTGACGCGCCACCGCGTCAACCTCTTGACAGGGTCCGACACCGCTCCGACACGTGTCGGCCCGCCTATGATTTCGTGCGGATTTGAACCGACAGACGCGCGATCTCGATGAGCAGCCGTTCGAGCTCGGCGTCGTACTGATCCGGGGGGATCGTGTCCTTGCGCGCTTTCAGATCCTCGACCTGCTGCTCGAACTCGGCGCGGCGCTTCACCAGCACCGCGAGTCCGGTATCGGCCGGCAGCGCCACCGGCGCTTCCGGTTCGAGATAGGTGATCTTCGCGATCGCGCCGTCGGGCCCCGGCGCCTGCGCTTCGCGACCGACGCCCGCGCCCGTATCGTCGAGCAGCGGACGCTCGGTCGCCAACTGCCCCTTCTGCTGGAAGAACTGCGCGACGCCGCCGCTCGCGTACGTGAACGCCTCCCAGATCGATACGCGGCCGTTCTTGTCGAAATCGGCCGAGTCGTCGTCGAACGCCTTGAGGAAGAAGTCGGGGAAGACGGTCTCGAACTGCTGCGCCGAGGAATCGGTCGCCGTCAGCACGACGCGCCCCTTGCCGGCGATGCGTCGCAGGAACGGGAAGCTCGCGCTGCTCGTGTTGACGAACACGAGGCGGCCGGGAATCGGCCGGAGGAGATCGGCCCACTCGCTCGCGCTCAGATCGGGTCCAACCAGATTGAACTTGGCGTCTTCACTTCCGGGACCGTCGAGCGATGAGCCGTGGCCGATCAGCAGCACGAGCAGCTGATCGTCCTTGGCAAGGCGCCTGCGCAGATCGCCGAGCACGCGGACGACGTTGTCGCGCGTCGCCTTCTGGACGCCCTCGCTCTCGACCTCGGCGAGAACGAGCAGGTGATCGCGCTGATACATGAACTTGCGCTGCAGCATCTCGACGAAGGTGACGCGCCACGTGTCGTACTTGCGCGCGTACTGATCGCCGCCCGACGCGCCGGTGATGACGAGCGCGTAACGCTCGCCGGCGGACGCTGACGTCGCCGCGAGCGACAGAAGCAGCATCAACGATGTCTGGATCACGGCATGGCCGCAGGCGCTGCTCACCTCAGCCCCCAGCGGCGCCGCAGAATCCACTCGGCCGACAGCAGCGCGACGATGAGGGCGAACGCCCACGGTTCGTGCCACAGATCGCGGCGCTCCGGCGCGGCGTTCTGCGGCGACGACTGCTTCAACCAGTCGGCGACACGCGACGCGTCGGACGCGTGGACGTAGCGTCCCCCGGACTGACGCGCGACGCGCCGCAGCAGCGCTTCGTTCAACCGCGGATCGGCGAACTCGCGATCGGCGCCGCCGACGTACATCCAGCGATCGGCGGATCCCAGCAGCGCGGATCCGCGCCGCGCCTCCGCGTGCACGCGGTAGAGTCCCTGCTGCTCCGGTCTCAGCGCGGCGGTGAAACGGCCGCCAGCGGGATCGGTGTGCCGCAGCTTCAGCGGCTGCGGACTGCCGCCGGGCGCCGTCAGCGTCGCGTCGATCGTCGCGTCGGGCACCGGCGCGAACGACGCGTCGCGCGCGTCGACGTCGATCGAGATCGCATCGCCCGGCTCCGGCGCCTCCGGTACGCCGATCGCAACGGGATCCGGCGACGCCGAGGAGAGCCATCGCGCCGCCTGCCGCCAGAAGAATTCGTACGACCGATCGGTCGACGCCCGCATCATCTTCCAGCGCCACGACGCCTCGCCCGCGAAGATCATCGATCGGCCGTTGCCGTACCGCTGCACCGCGACGGCCGGAAAGATGCCGCCACCCGGCGCCGCCGTCACCGCGAGCACGGTTGCGCCGGCCCGCGGGCCGCCGAGCGCGGCGCTCGCGGCCAGCGACGGCATCGCGGCCCAGATCTTTCGCGTCTCCTCGACGTTCGGCCCGATGCGCATGATCGGGTGCGACTCGCCTTCTCTGGTCAGCGTCACTTTGTTGTGCGCCGGCGCGTCGCTGGTATTGAACGACGTCCGGACGAGCGCGCCGCGGCGATCGTTCAGCTCGACGGGCAGCACCTCCTCGAGCGGCGTTCCCGACAAACCCCGCTGCGTGAACGATCGGCCGCCCAGCAGCAGCAGGCCGCCGCCGCGATCGCCGACGAAGTCGGCCGCCATCGCCAGCTGCGCGCGCGTGAAGAAATCGGATTCGACGTTGGCCACGATGAGCGCGTCGTACACGAACAGCTTGTCGCGCTGCGCCGGAAACCCGGTGGTCAGCGCCGCGGATCGGCCGGCGCCGCCCTGCACGAAAAACGTGTCCTGGCCCTCGGAGTTCTTGCCCTTTCGCGTGACGACGTCGACCTCGAGGCCGGGGTCGGCGGCGAGCGCGCGCGTCATGAAGCTGTGCTCGAAGCCGGGCGCGCCCTCGACGACGAGCAGCCGCCGCTTGCGCCCGGCCGGGCTCACGAGCACGCTGCGCGCGTTGTTCTCGACGACCGGCTCGCTTTGATCGGGTGGAATCTGCGCCGTGTACACCGTCGCCGCGGTCGGATTCGGCGACACGGTGAACACTTCGTCGATTGGCGATCCGTCGGCCGGCGGCACGACGCGGCGCGTCTCGAACGCCTGACCGTTGGCAAGAACGCGAAGCTGGAACGGCGTGCGCCCGAAGCCGGAGCTGATCGCCGTGACGTGGAGATCGACCGACGCCTGATCGAGCCGCGGATCGCCGGCGGTCACGCCGAGCACTTCACGATCGCGCGGACCGTCGGGCGATCCGACGCCGACGGCAAACACCGGCGGACCGCCTTCCAGCGACTCTCCCGCCTTTCCGCCGCCAGCCCTTCCTGCTCCCGACCCTCCTGCCGCGATGACGCCCGTGTCGGCGCCGTCGGACAGCACGACGATTCCGGCGACGCGCTGGCCGCGATAGCGTTCGCGAACGGCCGCGAGCGCTCCGGTCAGATCGGTTCGGCGCGCATCGGCGTTCAGACGATCGAGGTTCGCAGCCGCGAGGCCGTCGCCGACGGTGTAGAGCTCGGTCGTGAAGTGCGTCGCCAGCGCCGGCATCAATTGCGCCTTGAGCAGCGCCGCGGCGCGCGCGATGCGAGTCTGACCGTCGGCATCGCCGAGCCGCATGCTGCGCGAGACGTCGACGAGCACCGGCACGATCGCGTCGCGCGACCCGACCGGCGGCAGAATCGCGATCGGCCGGAAGAGGAACAGCGCCAGCGCCGCGAGCGTGAGCACGCGCAGCGATGCGAGCGCGCCGCGCTGCAGAACGGTGAGCGGCGCGAGCGGCCGGCGGTACTCGGCGAACGCCGCGGCGGCAATGGCTGCGGCAATCGCGACCGCCAGCCACCAGGGTAACGGATAAGCGAAGTGCATTATTGCTTCTTCTTCGCGATCGCCTTGAAGTAGCTGTCCACTTGTTTCTGATATTCCGCCGGCGCCTTGTCGTCGGCGCCTGCGGCCAGCCGATCCTTCGATTGCTTCTCCTGAAGCTTCTTCGCGAGCGCCGACTCGACGTTCTCGAGCGCCTGCGTCGCCTGGCGGCGGAGGCTTTCCCACCTCGCGAAGTCCTGCTTGAACGCCTCGGTGCCCGGCGCCGACAGCGTCATGCCCTGTCCTTCGAACGTGAGGCCGGCGCCGCCGCGCGCGTAGGTCTGTCCGTTCGGATCGTCGCGCTTCAACTGATCCATCAGCTCTTTGGTTTCCTGCAGGCGGCGCGAGTACTCCTCGCGCAGACGCGAGAGCTCGGTGCCGCTGCCGCCTCCGCCGCCCGATTGTCCTTCGCCGGGCCGCCCGTTCTCGCCCGCCGACTTCGTGGCGCTCGTCGACGTCTCGCCGCGCTGCCCGTTCTGTCCGCCAGGCTGACCGCGGCCTCCGTTCTGCCGCGCCATCTGATCCATCTGGCGGCCCGCTTCGTCGAGCTTTTCACGCAGCTCCTGGGCGCGCGCGAGCCGCTCGGAGAGCTTGCGCGACTCGCCGTCCTGCGCCCCGGTGGCGGCGCCGAGCTTGTCGGCAACCTTGTCGAGCGAGCGCGCGACCTGCTGCTGCGACGCGGCCTGCGTCTTCGCTTCCTCCGATGGCTGCCGTCCGCGGCCGTTCGCACCATCGCCAGTAGTCCCGCGAATGGCATCAGCCGACTGCTGCATCCGCTCGGCGAGCCGCTGGCGCTCGATTTCGCTCGCCGCATCGCCAGCCGGCGTCGGTCCGTTCGCCGAACCCGCCTGCCGCTTCAGACCGTCCTGCAGCTTGCGCGTACGTTCGGCCAGTCGTTCCTGTTCGCCGGCGAGCCGCCGCGCCGCATCGGCGCCGGCGTCGCCCGAGCGTGTTTTTCCGAGCTCGGAGGCAATCTGGCGTTGTCGGTCGGCGAGCTGGCGCGCTTCGAGCTGCATTTCGCCGAGCGCGCGGCGCCGCTCGTCGGGACGCGATGCTTCGAGCTGCCGCTGCAGGTCGCGCAGCTTGTCGAGCGCGCGGCTGCCGCTCGCGCTCGCCTGCTTCGGATCCTGACGCCGCAGGTCGCTCGCCGCATTGCGCATCTCTTCGGAGACGTCGCGCATCCGCTTCGAGTTGTCGCCGCCGCTCTGGCCGCCCTGGCCCTGCGAGTCGGCCTGCTGGCTCGACTGACCCTGCTGTCCGGATTGTCCCTGCTGGCCCGACTGACTCTGCTGCCCGGACTGACTCTGTTGTCCGCCGGGATTCTGCTGTCCCGTCTGGCCGTTCTTCGCTTCCTGCTGCTGTCGCGACTGCTGACCCGACATCTGGCGCGCGAGATCCTCGGCGCGCTGTCGCAGCTCGGACTGCTCGCGCGTGAGCTGCTCGATCTGGCGCTTCAGCTCCTCCTCGGTCATCTTCTCGCGGTTGCGCGCGAGCTCCTGCTGCTTCTTGAGCAGCTCGTCCTGCCGCTCGGCGAGCTCCTTGATCCTGTCGAGCGCGCTCTGATTCGGATCGTCGCGCTGCTCGGCGCTCGTCTTCGTCTCGTAATTGGTCTGCTGCGTCTTCTTCAGCTCTCGATCGAAGAGCGTCGACAGGTCGTAGTTGCTGCGGTTGTTGCCGGCGCCGCTGCCAGCCTGCTGACGCTGGACCTCGCGCTTCTTCACGTTGTCCTGCGCCTTCAGCAGATGGGTGAGCGCTTCCATCTCCGGCTGCAGCGCGGGAGCGGTCTTGAGCGCATCGAGCGCCGACACCGCCTTCTCCATCGCCGCCGCGGCGAGCGCCATTTGATCTTCTTCGGGCAGCGTCTCGCCGGCCTTCGGACCCTGCGGCGGCGGCGGGGCGCCGCGTCCCTGCGGCCGCCGCCGCGGATCCCTCATCGTCGACTCGCGGAACGTGCTCGACGTCTGCTCGACGCGATCCTTCAGCTCCGACTCGGCGCGCGACACCGATTTGATATCCTGCTCGGATTTGGCGCCCCTGGTCATCTGCGCGCGGCGATCGAGCTTGAACGTCGACACGATGACGTTCTTCTGCGCGGTGACGAGGTCGTCGAGCGAGGTGCGGCCGCCCGCGCCGGCCATTGCCTGGCTCGCGGCGAGGGTGAACTCCTGCTCGAACGGCTTGACCTCGAGGAAGAAGATGTCGCTGCGCGCCTCGTTCGGACGCGTGCCGCGCGTGAGATCGCGCGCGCGCACGTAGTAGGAAATGAAGTCGCCGGGCTGGACGTCGAGGTCCTCGAGGAAGAGCGTGTGGCCGCCCTTCACAATCGTGCTCTGACGCGGGATGGCCAGCGGAACGGTTTTCTCGGCGCCGCCGCGGACGGAATACACGAGGTCGAGGCGAGCGACGCCGTAATCGTCCTCGGCCTGCGCTTCGATGTCGACTTCCTCGAGCCGCGTCACCGAGCGATCCTGCGCCGGCTTGAGCACGCGCACGTCGGGCGGCCGATCCTCGAGGGTGCGGATGAAGTATTCCGTCTCGCCGTCGTTCGACATCCCCTCGCGATCGGCGAGCGCCACACGGTAGGAGTTGTCGTCGACGACCTTCAGCGTCGCGGTGAGCTCGGTTGGCTTGTCGGCGGTCAGCTCGATGGCCTTGCCATCGTTGAGCGTCATGCGTCCGCTCGAAGCGGCCCGATCGGTGAAGATGTGCACGCGGACGTCGGTGCCGGCGGGCGCGTAGATGTCGCCGCTGTCTTCCTCGGTGCGCGGCGGCAGACCGAGCCCGGACGGATACGTATAGTCGACGTCGATGCGCGAGACGCGCGGCGCGTGCGCGACCGACACGTCGTAGGTCGGCGACGTCACCGTACCCGCCACGACGCGGTACTTGAACGGCGCCGTCACCGCTTCGAGCGCCAACGCGAAGGCGCCGCTCTTGTCCGACAGCATGTCGGCCGAGCGCCATCGATCGCCGTCGGCGACCTGGAACTGCGCGATGACCGGCGCCCGGTTGCCGACGAGCCTTGCTTGCACGGTGAGGCGATCGCCGGCCTTGACGCGCGCGTGACCCGGCGTGACGTTAAGGGTGACGCGCGCGGGAAACAGCGTCAGCGCCGTCGCGTCGGCCGTTTCGCGCAGCCGTCCGCGTCCCGCGATCACGACGAGGAGGAGCGCCAGCGTCGCGGCCGCCGCCTGAAAGACCGCGCGACGCACCGTCTCCGCCTTGACGATCGTCTCGATGTCGACGTCGCGCGAGCGGCGCGCGGCGTCGGCGATCAGCAGATCTGCGAACACGGTAGGGACGGACCCGTGTGTCCGCCCCGGAGCCGCATTGTCGACTGCAGTGACGAGCCGATCCTCGAGCTCCGGCGCTCGTTCTTCGATGAACCGCGCGACCTGCGCGTCGGTCGGCCGGCGTCGGAGCGGCGCGCAGGTCCAGACAATCGCCGCAAGGGCCGCACATGCCGCGGCGGCCGCAATCGCCGCCAGGAGTCGCGGCGCGTCGAGGATCCAGGTCGCGGCGACGAGCGCCACGCCGACCGCAGCGACGCCGTAGAGCGCCACGCGAACCGCCGCATGGCACACGTGCTGCGCGCGCCATCGTCTGCGGACGCGGCCAATCAACAGGCGGATGTCATTGTCGCCGTTCATCATTTCTTACTTTCTCGCGGGGCTCATTTTTTCACTCGCGTGGGGCCCCACCCCCACGCGTCGGGCTCAAGGCTGCCCCCGCTCGCTGATGCCTTGCCCGCAACGCGGAAGGCGCGTTGCGGGCGGGCATGGCCGCAGGCGCCCTACGCTGTCCGAGCGGCGAGGAATCCTTCGACCGCGAGCGCGATCAGCATCAGCGCGACCGCGTACTGCCACATGTGCTGGCTGTCTTCCTGTTGCCGCGCCTCGATTCGTTCTTCGCTGCCCGCGGTTGGTTTCAACCGCGTCACCGCCGCCTGAAATTCGTCCATCGTCAGCCGCGCCGGATCCGACTCGCGTGGATCGACGTTGATCGCCACGCGCCGCGGCGCAGCGCCGCGACGGGTGCCGTCGGCAATCGTCGCGATCCCCGGACGCCGCGGCGCACCGCGCGGCGCGTCGGCAACGACGTACTCCGACGCGTGCGCCCGCGCGCTCGCGAGGTACTGCACCGTCTCGTGAAGGAACGGGACGAACGTCGCGTGCAGCGGAAAGTCGTTCCATCGGTTGTCGAGATCCGAGGCGATGACCAGCGCGCGGCCGTCGCCGGCCGCACAATCGATGAGCGCCGTGTCGCCGGTCGTGAAGCGCGCGATCGTCTGACAGCCGGTTCCGGCTATGCGCGCGACGTTCCGGAACCTCACGAGGCCGAGCGTTGCCGCATTCGCCGCGAACGCGTGGAACACCGGATGGCGCACGTCGGCCGGCGCCAGCCCGCGCTCGGCCGCTTTCGGAGCGGCTGCCGCCTGGATGCGCAGCGCCGATGCGCTTCCCAACACGTCCGCGACGACTTCGCCGTCCACGTCCGGACCCGCGGCCACCAACATGCCGCCGCCGCTCCGCACGAACGAGGCGAGCAGCTCGCGCCCATGACGTTCGAGACCGCGCGTCGACAGCAGGAAGATTGCCGCATGCGCGGCCAGCTGATCGTCGGTCATCGATGCGAGCTTCGCGCCGCTCACGCCGACCGCGCGGTAGCTGCCGGCGCCGAGCGCCTGCTGAACGTAGAACGCGTCGCGACCGGCGTCGCCGCTGCCGGTGACGACCGCGACTGACGGCACGCTGGCGCCGCCAAGCACTGCGAAGCGCTGGTTGTCGGCCTGAATGCCGGCGGGATCGTCGACCGTCACCGAAGCGGTATTGCCGCGCGTCGCGCCGGCAAACGTCACTTCCGCGGTCTGGTTCGCGCCAATCGTCAGGTGCGCCCGCACGTCCCGTGACTGAGCGCCGGTATTACGAATCGTGGCAACCAGGCGATCGCTGAGCGGCTGCAGCGACACGACGGCAAGGTTCGCCGGCAGCGCGCCGACGTCCGCGATCTCGATCCGCGCGCCTTCCGGCACCGACGCCCGATCGCCGGCATCCCAGCCGCTCTCCTGAAGATCGGTGACGACGACGATCGTTCCGCGACGGCCGGCGAGCGTCTGCGAGGCCGCCGACAACGCGGCGCGGTAGCGCGTCCCTCCAAATCCGGCGACGGCGTCATCAACCGCGGAGGCTGCGAGCACGCGATCGGTGCCCGGCTTCGCCACGATTTCCGCTTCGTCCGAGAACGTGATGACGCCGACCAGATCGGTGGATGGCGTGTTGGCGATGGCGCTCTTCGCGAGCTGTTTCGCGCGTTCGAACCGCCCCGGCGCCGACAGGCTGTACGACGTGTCGAGCGCCACGACGGTCACACCGGATGCTGTGGCCGCTCCGCGCGCGAAGAAGGGGCGCGCGAAGGCGAGCGCGAGGAGCACGAGCGCCGCGACGCGAAGCGCCAGGAGCAGCAGCTCTCGAAGCCGATGCTTCTCCGTGTTCTCCACCGGCGCATGCTTCAGGAGCTTGACGGCTGCGAACTTGATGCGAGGCTCGGGTTCCCGCTTGAGCAGATGGAGAATGACCGGCACCGCAGCCGTCAGCGCACCGACGAGGAACAGGGGAGAGAGGAAGGAGATCACAGCGCGCGAGACCTCGTAGACAGGTACGACAGCAATGCCAGCTCCAGCGGATGCTTCGTGTTGAGGAGCTGATAATCGATCCCCGTTCCGCCGAGCTCCCGTTTGTACCGATCGATCAGGCCGCCCATCTCCTTCAGGTAATGGTCACGGACGGCGCCCGGAACCGCCATGATCTCTTCGCTCGTCTCGAGATCCTCGAACCGCGTCGCGCGCTCGAAGGGGAACTCGATTTCGTCCGGATCGAGGACGTGGAACACGATGACGTCGATGCCGCGGAACTGGAAGTGCTTCAGTCCGCGGATGACCGCCTCGGGATTGTCCAGCAGATCCGAAATCAGCACGACCATCCCGCGTTTCGTGAGCGATTCGGCGAGCTGGTGCAGCGGTTTCGATACGTTCGTCTCGTGCGCCGTCCTCAGGCGATCGAGCGTGACGAGCACCGCGCGGAGATGTCCGGGTCGCGAGCTCGCCGGAAGCATCGAGACGATGTTCTCGTCGAACGCCGTGAGGCCGACCGCGTCGCGCTGCCGGTTCATCAAGTACGCGAGCGACGCCGCGAGGCATGCGCCGTACTCGAACTTCGTCATGGCGTGGTGATCGCCGTAGCCCATCGAGCCGCTGACGTCGAGCATCAAGTGGCAATCGAGGTTGGTCTCTTCCTCGAACTTCTTGACGTAGTACCGATCGCTGCGCGCGAAGACCTTCCAGTCGATCGTCGAGAGGTCGTCGCCGGGGATGTACTGCCGGTATTCGGCGAACTCGACGCTGAAGCCCTTGAACGGACTGCGGTGAAGGCCGGAGAGAAACCCCTCGACGATCGTGCGCGCCTTCAGCTCGAGCGTCCCGAGGCGCGCGACAACCGCAGGGTCGAGGAACCGGCTCTCGCGCGGGCGGACGTCCATTACATTCCGCTCTTGGGGACGGGCACTGCGTCGAGCAGGCGCTCCACGATGTGGTCCGACGTGATCCGCTCGGACTCGGCGTAGAAGTTGGTCATGATGCGGTGGCGCAGGATCGGTTTGGCCAGCGCCTGCACATCCTTGATGGACACGTGATAGCGGCCGCCCATCAGCGCCCGCGCTTTCGCGCCGCGCACGAGCGCCTGGGACGCGCGAAGCCCGGCGCCCCATTTCACCCACTTCTCGACGAAGTCCGGCGCGCCGGCCAGACCCGGGCGCGACGCGCTCACCAGCCGCACGGCGTAGCGCGCGATCTCTTCCGCGATCAGAACCTGCTTGGCGACGTCCTGGAACTGCAGGATGTCCGCGCCGTTCAGAATTCTCACCGGCGCCGCCTGCTCCGCCCCCGTCGTCTGCGTGACGACGGTCACCTCATCGTCTTCTTTCAGGTACGAGATGACGATGTTGAACATGAAGCGATCGAGCTGCGCTTCGGGAAGCGGATAGGTGCCTTCGAGCTCGATCGGATTCTGCGTCGCCAGGACGAAGAACGGTTTCTCGAGCGCGTACGTGCGTCCCGCGGCGGTGACGTGGTACTCCTGCATCGCCTCGAGCAGCGCGGCCTGTGTCTTCGGCGGCGTCCGGTTGATCTCGTCGGCGAGGATGATCTGCGCGAAGACCGGACCCTTCACGAACCGCAGCCGGCGCGTGCCTTCCTCTTCGTCGAGAATCTCGGTGCCGGTGATGTCCGACGGCATCAGATCGGGGGTGAACTGAATGCGCTTGAAATCGAGATCGAGGATGTCGGCGACGGTCTTGATCAGCAGCGTCTTGGCGAGGCCGGGCACGCCTGTGATCAGACAATGGCCGCCGGTGAACAGCGCGATCAATACCTGCTCGACCACCTCGTCCTGACCCACGATGACTTTTCTCAGCTCGGCGAGAATACGCTCGCGGCCTTCAGCGACGCGTTCCGCGCTGACGGTGGCAACCGGCGATTCCATGTGCGTTCCTTAATGCGTGAGGGCGTAGACGATCTCGTTGATCCCCATTCGATACGCCATCGCGGTGTATTTGATGTAGCCGGGATAGTCCTCGGCGTTGGACCACTCCCAGCCGTCGCCCATGTCGGTGTTCCAGTTGATGAACACCATCGGCCGTCCCGTGTCGTCGAGAATCGTGCGGATGTGCGGGACGAACCCGCCTTTCTCCCACGATCGGCCGGCGAGGAACGAGCCGAGCCCGGCGACCTGCGGATAGCTGTCGATCTTGTAGAAACAGCTGAACACCGGGTGATCCTTCGGCACCTCGACGATCTCGCGGTCCGGGAACACGCGCTTCATTTCCTTCTCGAGGTTCGTCCACTCGAACGCGCCATGGAAGTCGTCGAAGTAGGCATGGCCGCCGCGCAGCAGGAACTCGCGCAGGATCGTCACGTCGCTGTCGAGCATTTTCAGATTGCCCGGCTCGACGAAATAGATCCACGGGTACTGGAACAGCCGCGGATCGTCGAGCGGCAGCACGATCGGGTCTTCGACCTGGATTGCCGTCGCCGTCTTCACGCGGCGCGAGAGGTTCTGCTCGGCGGCCGGCGCGTCGATGTACCACGGCTCGCCGTAGAAGTCCTGCTGAATGTGCGTGCCTTCGGTGATGAAGTGATATTTGATGGATGGACTGCCGGCAGCAGCGTCAACAGGAGCGCGGCAACGAGCGCAAGGCGGAGCTTCATCATCGATCCACGAGCTTGAGCAGCAATTCCTGTGCTCGCTCGTACGTCGGGGCGATCTCGAGCGCGGCGAGCGTCTGCTTCTTTGCTTCAGCGCGTTTGCCGCTCTTGAAGTAGCTCTCGGCGAGGTCCGTATAGGCGGCCGCGCGGTCGACAGGGCCGAGCGCGATGACGGTCCGGAATTCCCGCGCCGCGGCATCCGGATCGTTCTGCTGCAGCGCATAACGGCCCAGGTATGTGTGCGCCTCGGCATCGAACGGATCGATCGCCACAATGCGCTCGTACATGGGGCGCAGCTTCGCCGGCTCATCCACCGAGGCTTTATGCAGCGCGGTCACGAGCTGTCGCGCCGCGTCGACGTTGTTGGCGTCTATGGCGACGAGCGCCGTCAGCTCGGCAATCAGCCGGCCATCATCCTTCTTCTGAAGCGCGATCGCCGCCATCTGTTCGTGCGGGCTGTCCCTGCCGCTCGCATTTGGAATGAGGGCGGCAGCGCGCTCGAACGCCTGCATCGCATCATCGAGCTTGCCTTCCCTGCGGAGCGCGCGTCCGAGCGCCATCTGGATCGGGAAGCTCTTCGCGTGCTCGCCGGCCAGCGTCCTCAGCGTCTCGGTCGGCGTCCGCATCAGATCGTTCACGCCGTCGGGCACCTCGAGCGCGCGCCGCAGGTCGCCGAATTTCTTCTCGAGCATCTGATCGAATCCGGCCTGCATCCGATCGAGGTCGGTGTTCAGCGCCGTCTTCAGCGCCGCGTCGGTATCGAGCCCCTGTCCGTACGTGCGCAGCAGCTTGTTGATCCCCGCGTCGCCGTACGTGCTCACGAGGTACTCGACGATGAGCGATCCCTGGTAGTAGGCGAGCGTAATGAGCTTTGGATTCTGGAACGCCGCGTTGAAGTCGCGCAGCTTGATCCCCTCGCCGCGATTCAACGCCGCCGCGTAATCGAGGTCCATGTCGCGGCGCCACTCCGGGTGTGCGCGCTGCTCCTCGTATTCCGAGATCCCTTCGGTCAGCCACCGCGGCACGCGCTGATTCGACATCTGCAGCGTGATGACGTGCGCCAGCTCGTGCCAGAGCGTCGCTTCCCACTGGAATTCGCCCGGCGGCCGCGCCCGCGGCGAATCCATCGAGACGACGCGGCCGAAGCAGATGCCGAGGGCGCCGATGAGTCCCGGAAGGCCCAGATTTCTGACCGCGAAGTCGTCGTGCTTCGGAAAGATCTCGACGAGGATCGGTCCGCGCGGCACGAACTCGTACCGCTTGGAGAACGTGTCGAGCGCCCGATGCGTCAGCGACATCGCATATTCCTGCAGTACCGGCGCCTCGTCCTTGTGGAGTCTCATGACGATGTCGCCGTCGCGCACGGTGACGAACTTGTCCACGTTGTCCAACATCGTGAGCAGGTTGTTTCTCACCTTGTCGTCGAACGGATCGAGGTCGAGCGACTTTTCGATCGCGGTGCGAGCCCCGCCCTCGTCCCCGATTCGGAGCAGGTGCATGCCGAGATCGGCGAGTGCGCGCGCGTTTCTGCCGTCGAGCGCGATGGCGCGGCGCGTCAGTTCGACAGCCTCGTCGAATCGGTAATTGTGCGCGGCCACCTCGCCCGCGACGCGGTACACGTCGCTGTAATTGGGCGCGATGGCCAGCGTCTTGGCGACCTCGGCGTCGAACTGCTGCGACTTGTCATCGACGTAGGCGATCGCCCCGAGTAGCGCGTGCGCCTCCAAACTCGACGGATTCACCTC
>Ga0209156_10001351_pt1 | contig 20077 bp, 16 predicted proteins | sample GraSoiAngelo_124_FD_185881 | JGI IMG/M metagenome (GOLD analysis project Ga0209156, IMG submission 185881) | Grasslands soil microbial communities from the Angelo Coastal Reserve, California, USA - 14_0927_05_20cm (SPAdes) (version 2) | ecosystem: Environmental > Terrestrial > Soil > Grasslands...
CAGGGGCGGAGTTCGCCCGATAGTAGAGGGCGATGTCGCCCGTTCCGCTCCACGTCGTCGAGACCGACCGCGTCCAGGGGCCATTGACGTTGTCCGAGACGCGCACCTGGCCCGCAACGTTGTACTGGCTGAACCACCCGACCAGCAGGTCGCCGGCCAGAACGGGCTCGGTCAGGGTCAGGGTCTGCGACGTGGAGCGGAAGGCGGGCGAGGCTGCCACTCCCTGGACGAATTCGGGTGACACGGCCGGCGTGGTGATCGTGAGGGGTGCCGACGGCGCCGAATGATCGTTCGCGAGGTCGAAGGCGTCGACCGAATACGTGTGGGTGGTGGATGGCGTGACATCCCGGTCCAGGAAGATCGTGCTGTCGGGCCCTGCCGTCCCGATGGCGGAACCGTCTCGGTACACGGTATAGCCGGCGACGCTGCCGCTGGATGGCGACCATGAGAGGCCGACCCGTGTCGAGGCCACGCTGGTGGCACCGAGGCCGATGGGAACGGAGGGGCGCTGGGGCGGCGTGGTGGGATAGGCATGGAAGACGGCGCACACCGCGTACCATTCGACGGCGTTGCCAAAGGTGGCCGTCCCGTGCTGGGGGCCCGCGGCACTCGCCGTGATGTCCTCTTCATAGGCGGACCCGCTCGACGTCTGTGCGCGACGCGTGTACGGGATGCCATTGCTGCTTCCCGGCGTGATCGACCCGGGAGCGGCGTCGGTAAACAAGGCCGCGAACACGAGCTCGCCTGCATCCACCGCCGCGGTCGCAGCGGTGTCGACGACCCTTCCCTCATCACCGTGCGCCGCGGCGACCCGGGCCAACGAACCGGCGAGGGCCACGCCCGAATAGTCGGCGACAGCTCCCCCCAGGTACGCGCTCGCGGAGGCGGACACGGCAATGGTGATCCCGCCGGGCGCCGCCCGGCTGTTCTCGCGGTAGTAGAGGGCGATGTCACCCGTGTCGTCATCGAAGGTCAGCGCTCCGGCCGCCACTCTCGTCCAGGTGCCGTTCACGTTGTCCGATACCTGAATCTCCCCGGGGGCGTTGTACTGGCTGAACCACCCGACCAGCAGATCGCCCTGGGCGACCGGGTGGGTGAGTGTGACGGTGGTCGACGGGATCCGGGGGGTTGAGAACGCCACCCCCTGGATGAAGGTCGGGGTGGCGACCGCCGGGCGTGGAAGTAGAGCTCCCAGGATGGCAATGGCGGCGAGGCCGGCGGTGGAGAGAGCCGAAGGCCGACGCTTCAACATGCTTCCATCCTCATGCTTCCATCCTCCGCACCGGGGCGAAATGCACGGTCTGCGCAGGCGCTCAGCCGATGTCCTCTGGAGTTCGGCGCTCGGGTCGTCAGCGGAGAGCTGGCTGGTCGCCCGGCGACCCAATTCGCAGGGTGACAGTCGCCGCGCCAGGGCCCACTCACTCCTTTTTTGTGACGGTTCCTCACGCCTGGGGGGGACACAGTACGCCTGCCGGGCGCCGATGGCGAGCGTCGGGCGACCCCGTCACCTCCCGCAGCGCACGCGTCGAGGGCGCACCCCGCCGCCACGGCCAGTTGGATTCGGCGCGGATTGACGCTACGGGGGAGCGGGAGGAGAGGCATCCCATGGCCATCAGCAAGGAGTTGCTCGAGATCCTCGCCTGCCCGCAGTGCAAGGGCGAGGTCACGCTCACCCCGGCGGGGGACGGGCTCGTGTGCGCGAGCTGCAAGCTCGAGTATCCGATCAAGGACGACATCCCGATCATGCTGATCGATGAAGCCCGCCGCCTCGCATGACGCCCGCGGGCCGGCGCTGCTGGTGGTGCAGACGAGCTTCCTCGGCGACGTCGTCCTGACCACGCCGCTCGTCTCCGCGCTGCGCCGGCGGCTCGTACCGCGCCGCCTGGCGCTCCTCGTCCGTCCCGAGGCCGTTCCTCTGGTGGCCGGACACCCGGACATCGACCAGGTGCTGGTGGACGACAAGCGGGGCGCGGACCGCGGCGCGCTCGGCTGGCTCAGGACGGCACGCCGGCTCAGCGCCGAGCGCTTCGAGGTCGCCGTGTCGCCGCATCGCTCGCTGCGCACCGCGCTCGTGCTCGCCGCCGCGGGCATCCCGCGGCGCGTGGGCTTCCGCGAGAGCCGCGGCGCCCGCCTCTTCCACGAGCGCGTGCCGCGCGACCGTGGGCGCCACGACGTGGAGCGGAACCTCGCCCTGCTGGCACCCTTCGGCGGCGGCGCCGCGGAGTCCCCGCCGCTCCACGTCCCGGTCGTACCCGAAGCGGCACGGCGCGCCGCCGAGCTGCTGCCGCCCGGTTCGGGTCCGCTGCTCGGTCTGGCGCCCGGCTCGGCGTGGGCCACTAAGCGCTGGGCACCCGAGGGCTTCGCGGCCGTGATCGGCGCACTCGCGGGCGAGGGGGCGCGCTGCGTCGTCCTCGGCGCCCCCGACGAGGCGGCGCTCGCGCAGGAGATCAACCGCCTCGCCGGCGGCCGCGCCACGGTGCTCGCCGGACGCACGGATCTCGCCACCCTGGTCGCGGTCGTCGACCGCCTGGCGCTGCTCGTCGCCAACGACAGCGCGCCCATGCACATCGCCTGCGCGCGCGGCGTTCCGGTGGTGGCGGTCTTCTGCGCCACCACGCCGGCGCTCGGCTACGGGCCCTGGGGGCCCCGCGCGGTCGTGGTGGAGGCCGATCTCGCCTGCCGCCCGTGCGGCCGCCACGGGGGCCGAAGCTGCCCGCGCGGCACCGAGGACTGCATGCGGCTCGTCCGGCCGGGGGCGGTGCTGGCCGCGGCGCGCGCGGCCCTCGGGGTCGCGCCGGCCGAAGCCGCGCCGCGATGACGGCGCCCCTCAAGGACGTCGCGGCGGTCGTGCTCGCGAGCCGTGGCGGCGCGCGCCTGGCGTGCGCCCTCGAGAGCGTGGCGTGGGCAGGCGAGCGGATCGTGTTCGATCCCGCCGGGCGGCTCGGCGCGGAGCCGCTCCCGGGCGGCGTGCGGTGGGGTGGTGACCCCCTGGCGGCGGCGGCGCCGTGGCTCCTCCTCGTCGAGGAGCACGAGACGGTGCAGCCGCCACTCGCGGCGGCCATCGCGGGCGCCGTGGAGGCGCCCACCGCGCGCGCCTATCGCATCGCACAGGAGGTGATCGCCTTCGGGACGACGCTCCGGCTCCGGTGCGCGCCGGTCCGCCTGGCGCTCCGTGCCGGCGCACGGCTTCGCCTGCGGACCGGCCTCACGCCCGAGCTCGTGCTCGAGGGCGCCCACGCGCCCGAGCTCCCAGCGCGCCTGGTGACGGCCGGCGCCCCGACGCTCGCCGCCGCGGTCGAGGAGCTCGACGCGCAGGCGGCGACGCTGGCCGCGCTGCTGCACGCGCGGCGCGTCCGCCCGCGGCTCTGGCACCTCGTCGTCCCGCCGCTCGCGGCGAGCGGGCGCGCGCTCGTCGCGCGCGGCCCGGCGGGAGGGTTCTGGGGGCGCTGGACGCTCGCCGTGCTGGGCGGCTATCGCGCGCTGGTTGCCTACGCCAAGCTCTGGGAGCTGCGCCGGGAGGAGGCAGCGCAGCGGCGGTGAAGATGCCCGCGTCGTACGCTCTCCTGCGCTCGGGTGCGGTGCGCGCCGCGATCCGCGCGGACCTGGTGCCGGCGCTCGCATCCTGGCTGCTGGCGCCACGGCTCGAGCTGCCGCCCGGTGCGGAGGCGATCGCCTCGGGGCGTGGCCCCGCCTACCGCATCCGGGTCGGCGAGGGCGCGCCGGCCGTGGTGCGCATCTGCCGCCGGGGCGGTCTCGCCGCTCGCCTGGCTCGCGAGACGTATCTCGGGCTCCGGCCGCGGCCGCTGCGGGAGCTCGCGCTGACCGTCGAGGCGCGCCGCCGGGGGGTGGCCGCCGCCGAGGTGCTGGCCGCGCGCGTCGAGGGCCGCCTCGCATATCGCGGGGCGCTGGTGACGGCCGAGGTGCCCGAGGCCGCGACCCTGATCGAGGCGCTCCGCGCGGCCCCCGATGGTACGGCACGGCGCGGGCTCGCGGCCGCCGCGGGGCGCGCCGTCGCCGGGCTGCACGCGGCGGGCGTGTTCCACGCCGACCTGAACCTGCGGAACATCCTCGTCCACGCCGGCCCCGAGGGCGTGCGCGCCGCGCTCCTCGACTTCGACCGTGCCTGGCTCGGCACCGCCCCGTTGCGCCCCGCCGCGTGCCGCCGGAACCTCCGCCGTCTCGTGCGCTCGCTCGTCAAGCTCGATCCCGGAGGCCAGCTCGCCGGCACGGAAGAGCGCCGCGCCTTCCGCGACGCCTACGCGAGCCACGACCCGCGCCTCGCCCTGGGGGACGCGTGCGGCTGCTGATCGTCCTCCCCGGCGCGCTCGGCGATGTGATCCGCGCGCTCCCGCTGCTCGGGCGCATCCGCCGCACGCGCCCCGACTCCTGCCTCGGCTGGGCGGTGGAGCCGCCCTCGGCGCCGCTCCTTGCCGGCCACCCGTGGCTCGACCGCGTGCACGTCTTCGAGCGGCCGCGCGGCGTCCGCGCGCTGCTGCCGTTCCTGCAGCGCGTGCGCCGCGAGCGCTACCAGGTGGCCCTCGACCTCGGGCGGGGCATCAAGAGCGCGCTCATCGCCTGGGCCTCGGGTGCCAGCGAGCGCATCGGCTTCGCGCGCGCCGACGGCCGCGAGGCGGGCTGGCTCCTCGCCACGCGGCGCCTTCCGCCCCAGGGGATCGAGCGCCCGAAGCTCGCGCAGTTCCTGGCCTTCGCCGACGCGCTCGGCCTCCCGCCCGCGGCGATCGAGTTCGGGCTCGCGCCGACGGCCGAGGAGGCGCGTGACGCCGCGGCGATGACCGCCGGCCTCGACGGCCCGCTGGTGGCCGCCTGCGTCGGCTCCTCGTGCCCGAGCCGGCGCTGGTTCCCGGAGCGCACCGCGGCCGTGCTGCGCGAGCTGCGCGCGCGGCACGGGGCGAGCGCGGTCCTGCTCGGCGCCGCGGCCGACGCGCCCTTCGCGCTCGAGACGCTGCGCGCGACCGACGGCGGCGTGCGCGACCTGGTGGGCCGCACCACGCTCCGCCAGCTGCTCGCCATCCTCGCGCGGGCGCGGCTCGCCTTCGGTCCCGACTCGGGCGCGCTGCACCTGGCGGCGGCGCTCGGCACGCCGGCGGTGTCGCTGTGGGGCGCTACCAGCCCGGTGCGCTCCACGCCCTTCGGCTGCGAGCACCTGACGGTGGTCGGACGGGCGCCGTGCGCGCCGTGCTTCCTCCGCGACTGCCCGATCGGGCGCGTGTGCATGCGCGAGATCGCGTCCGACGCGGTCGTGGCGCGCGCTCGGGCGGTGCTGGCGCGATGAGCGCACCAGGAGTCCTTGTCCCCTGGCAGGCGGAAGGGTGGCGCGGCTGGGTCGACGCGGCGGCGGGGATCGACCCGGCCACCTGCCTGGCGGCTGCGGCGGGAGGCGCCGGGCGTGCGTCGCGCCACGCGCGCACCCTCTCGCTCGCCCGAGACGGCGGCGCGCTCTTCGTGAAGACCTATCCGGCGCCGGGCGGGTGGCGCGCGACGCGCGCGCTGCGCATGGGGCAGGCGCTCGGCGCCGCGGGGCTCGCCGCCCCCGAGGTCGTCGCCGCCGCGCGGCGCGGCGGCGCGGGCCTGCTCGTCACGCGCGACGTCGGCGGCGAGGACCTGCTCGCGGCGCTCGCGCGGCGGCGCGCGCGCCTCGGCGAGAAGCGCGCGCTGCTCGGCCGCCTGGGCGCCGAGGTGGCGCGCCTCCACCGCGCGGGCTTCGTGCACGGCGACCTCGTGCCCGCCAACATCCGCCTCGTCGGCGAGCGCTTCGTCTTCCTCGACAACGACCGCACGCGGCGGAGCCGGCTCCTGGTGCGTCTCGCCGGGCGCCGGAACCTGGTCCAGCTCGGGCGCTTCGTCGTGCCGGGGCTCACCTTGACCGACCGGGCGCGCGTGCTCGGGGCCTATGCGGCGGGCCGCGGGCTCTCGCGCCGGGCGCACCGGCGCCTCGCCCGCTGGCTGGTCGCGAAGACCATGGCGCGCCGCTGCGCCATCGATCGCATCCCCGAGGCGGCGGCGGCGCGCGCCGGCTTCCGGGAGCTCATGCGGAGCGGCGGGCCCTTCGACCCCGAGGCGGTGACATGAAGCGTGCGCTCGTCACCCTCGGGCATCCGGATCACGCCGGCATGCTGCGCGCGCTCAGAATCCTCGACGACGCGGCTCCGCGCCACGGCTGGGAGCTCCGCTTCGTGCTCGCCGGCCCGCATGCGCAGGTGGCGAAGGAGGGTCTCGCCGCCGAGCGCGTCACCTACCTGCCGGCGCTCCGGCGCTGGCGTGCGTGGCCGGCGCGGCTCGCGCTGCCCGCGGCCGTGCTGCGCCTCGCGCGCCTCGCGCGCGGCGCCGACGTCCTCTACGCCTGCACGCTGTCGAGCTTCCCGTACTGTCTCCTCGCCGGGTGGCTCGCGCGCGTGCCGCGGGTGGTGCACGTCTACTCGAGCTACGGCGACGGCGCGGCCTACCGCAAGCACCTTCTCGGCCGGGCGCGGCACGTGATCGCGCCCTCGGCCGACTCGCTCGCGCTCGCGCGCCGGGCGCTCGGCGAGTTCGCGCCCGGGACGCGGGCCCGCGTGGTCTACAACGGCATGGACGTGGAGCGCATCGTGCGCGCGGCCGCGGCGCCCCTGCCGGCGGGCATGGCGCCGGGCGGCGGTCCGACGGTCGGCATGGTCGGACACCTCGACGCCCGCAAGAACCCCGCCCTCCTGATCGACGCCATGGCGGAGGTGCGCGCGGCAGTGCCGGGCGCGCGGGCTCTCCTGGTCGGGGCCTTCCGCGATCCGGCCTACGAGCGGAGCGTGCGCGAGCGGGCCCGGACCCTCGGCCTCGCGGACGCGGTCGCCGTGACGGGCTTTCTCCCGAACCCGTTTCCGATCGTCGAGCGGCTCGACGTGCTCGCCCACCCGGCGCTGCGCGATCCCTTCCCGCTCGCCCTCCTCGAGGGCATGGCGCTCGCGCGCCCGATCGTGGCGAGCGCGGTGGGTGGCATCCCCGAGATGCTGGAGGACGGCGTGAGCGGGTGCCTCGTCCCGCCCGACGACGCCCGCGCGCTCGCGGCGGCGATCGCGGCGCTCCTCCGCGATCCCGCGCGGCGCGCGCGCGTGGGCGCCGCGGCGCGCGAGCGCCTGGTGACCCGCTTCTCGCTCGAGGGCTTCGCGGCGGGCATGTTCGCCGCCTTCGACGACGCGGTGGCGGCGGGATGAGCCCCCAGGTCTCGGTCATCGTCCCGACCTACAACCGGGCGCACGTCCTCGGCGAGAGCGTGGCGAGTCTCCTCGCCGAGCGCGAGGTCGACCTCGAGGTGGTGGTGGTGGACGACGGCTCGACCGACGACACCGCGGCGCTCCTCGCCGGCCTCGGCGATCGGCGCGTGCGCGCCGTGATCCGCCCGCACGCCGGCATCGCCGCGGCCCGCAACGCCGGCATCGCGGCCGCGCGCGCGCCCTACGTCGCCTTCCACGACTCGGACGACCTCGCGCTCCCGGGCCGCCTGACCGTGCCGCTCGCGTTCCTCGCCGCGTATCCCGAGGTCGACCTCGTGATCCAGAACGGGCGCATGCTGCCTCCCGAGGGCGATCCCGACGGCCGGGAGGAGCCGTGGATCAAGCCGAGCGTGGCGCGCGCGCTCGCGGCGCGCCCGATCGGCCTAGCCGAGGTCTTCCGCTGGAACCTGGGGCAGCTCCAGGGCATGTGCTTCACCCGCCGCGCCCTCGACGCGACCGGGCCGCTCGACCCGAGCTTCACCATCCTGGACGACCTGGACCTCGTGCTGCGCGTCACGCTGCGCTTCCGCGCCGTCTTCCTGGACGTGCCGGCCTTCGCCTACCGGCGGCATGCGGCGGGCGTCGCCCGCGACCGGGGGCGGATCCGCGAGGAGGCGATCCGCCTCGCCGAGAAGCTCGCGCGCGAGCATCCCGAGGCCCTCGACCGGCTCGGGCGCACGACCTTCGTGCGCCGCCAGGCGCGCCGCTGGGCGCGCCTGGCGAGCGCGCGTCTCGAGGCGGGCGACGCGCGCGGCGCACGCGCGGCGCTCGCCGAGGCGTGCGCGCTCCACCCGGGGAACGTCTTCTACCGCCTGCGCGCGCTCTGGCTCGCGCTGCGCGGCCGGGAGTGAGGGTGCGCATCGCCTTCATGCACCGCCGGCTGGCGGGCGGCGGGACGGAGGCGGACCTCCGGCGCATGGCGGCCGGGCTCGCGGCCCGCGGCCACGAGGTGCACGTCTTCTCGGCGCGCGCGGACGCGGCGCCACCGGGCGTCACGCTCCGGCGCGTGCCGGTGGTGCGCGCCGGCCGGCTCGCCCGCCTGCTCTCGTTCGCCGCCCTGGCACCGCGGCTGGTCGCGCACGAGCGCTGGGACGTGGTGGTGGGCTTCGGGCGCACACCGCGCCAGGACGTGGTGCGCGTCGGCGGGGGGACGCACCGGAGCTACCTCGCCCGCATGGAGGCGGCGGGGCTCCGGGGGCGCCGGCGCGGGCCGTACCACCGCGCCATCCTCCGGCTCGAGGCGCGCGCCTTCGCGCCGGGCGCGTACCGGCGTGTGCTCGCCGTCTCCGCGCGCGTGCGCGACGAGGTCGCCGCCGACTACGGCGTGCCGCGCGAGCTGATCCGCGTGCTCTACAACGGCGTCGATCTCGAGCGCTTCCATCCCGCGCGCCGGGCGGCGCTCGGGCGGGCGGCGCGCCGCGCCCTCGGCCTCGCGGACGGCGAGCGCCTGTGCGCCGCCATCGGCAGCGGCTTCGCGCGCAAGGGGTTCGATCTGCTGCTGCGGCTCTGGCGCGAGGCGCCGCCGCGCGACACTGCCCTCGTCCTGGTGGGCGACGACGAGCGCCTGGCGTACTACCGCGCTCTCGCGGAGGCCCTCGGCGCGCGCGTGCGCGTCACCGGCCCGCGTCCCGACGTCGAGGCCGTCCTGGCGGCGGCCGACGTCGCCTGCCTGCCCTCGCGCCAGGAAGCCTTCGGCAACGTCGTCCTCGAAGCCTGCGCCGCGGGCGTCCCGGTCGTCACCACCCGCCGCGCCGGCGCCGCCGAGCTGCTCCAGGGCCCGCTCGCCGCCCTGGTCGTGGACGACCCGGAGGATCTGGTCGCGCTCGCGCGCGCGCTGGCTCACGCCCTCGGCCCCGAGCACGACGCCCTCGCGCGAGCCGCCCGCGCGCGCGCCGAGGACTTCCCCTGGGACAGGCACCTCGATGGCCTCGAAGCACTGCTGGCGGAGGTCGCCCGTGGCCGATAGTGCGCCGGCGGCGCCCGCCCGCCGGGACCCCGCGACGGCGGAGCCCCGCTACCTCCGCCGCGGCCGGCTGCGCGCCTGGGTCGCCCCCGGCGTAGACCTCGAGCACGCGATCGCCGGCGACGGCGACCCGGATCACCTGCTCACGCGCCCCGACTGCCGCATCGTGAAGCTCCAGCGCAAAGTCGTCGTCGGCCGCGTGGAGACCGCCGCCGGCGCGCTCTGGGTGAAGCGCTACGCCGTGTTCGCCTGGCGGGTCGCGCTCGCGAGCCTGTGGCGGACCTCACCCGCCTTCGGGGCGTGGGCGGGTGCGCGCGCGCTCGCCGCGCACGGCTTCGTCACCCCCGAGCCGATCGCCGCGATCGAGTTCCGGCGCGCCGGCCTGCTGAGAAGGAGCTTCTTCGTCACGCGCGAGGTGGCGGGCGCGGTCACGGCCGACGTGCGCTGGCGGAGCATCCTGGCGGATCCGGATGCGCGGCGCCGCCGCGCAGCCCGCCGTGCCCTCGCGTGCGCGCTCGGCGACCTCTTTCGCCGCCTGCACGCCGCGGGCCTCTACCACAACGATCTGAAGGACGTGAACGTGCTGACGGCCGGCCCAGCCGCCGCGCCCCGCCTGGTCCTCCTCGACCTGGAGCGCGTGCGCGCGCTCGGGCGGGTGGGGCGCCGCCGCCGGGTGAAGAACGTGGTCCAGCTCGCGCGCACGCTCGGCCGGCAGGCGAGCGCGACCGACCGCGTGCGCTTCCTCGCCGCCTACCTCGGCGGGACGAGTACACGCGCCGAGCGGCGCGCCTGGACGGCGGCGGTCGCGCGCCGCGCCAGGCGGAAGGACCGGGGGCGCCGCCCCGCGCCCGCCCCGGACGGGCCGACCGTCACCTGCACCGTCGTCTGCCAGGACGAGGAGGCGCACATGGTGCCGTGCCTCGAGAGCGTCACCTGGTGCGATGAAATCGTGGTGGTCGACGGGGGCTCGCGCGACCGGACCGCCGCGCTCGCGCGCCGCTTCACCGACCGGGTCCTCGTCCATCCCTGGCCGGGCTACCGCGCGCAGAAGCAGTACGCGCTCGATGCCGCGCGCGGCGCGTGGGTGCTGAACCTCGACGCCGACGAGCGCGTGTCGCCGGAGCTGGTGGACGAGATCCGCGCCGTGCTCGCGCACGTCCCCGCGCGCGTGGCGGGCTTCGCCATCCCGCGCCTCGTCTGCTACCTCGGCCGCTGGTGGTACCGGGGCGACTGGTACCCGCGCCGCGTGGTGCGCCTGGTGCGGCGGGCGGCGACGCGCTGGGGCGGGACGGATCCGCACGAGCGGGCCGAGGTGAGGGGGCGGGTGGTGCCGCTCCACCGGCCCATCCTGCACCACAGCTACGCCGACATCTCGGACCACCTGCGCAGCCTGAACAAGCTGACGGCCGTGGCCGCCGAGCAGCCGCGCCTCCCGCGACGGGTCGGCGCCTGGCGCCTGATCGGGGAGCCCGCATGGCGCTTCGTGCGCGCCTATCTCGTCAGGGGCGGCGTGCGCGACGGGTTCCCCGGACTCTTCGTAGCCGCGACCGGCGCGTTCTACGTGTTCCTCCGCTGGGCCAAGGTGCGCGAGCGGCGCGCGCGCGAGAGAGCGGGCGCGGCTTGACCCCCCGCGGGCCCGCCCCTACAAGCGAAGATGCCCGTGCGGAACGCGCTCACGAGGCCGGGCATGAGGTGGGGAGCCACGGCTACGCCCACCAGCTCGTCGATCGGCAGGCCCCGGACGAGTTCGTCGCCGAGCTCGGTCAGGGCTAGCTGGCTAGCGGGTTGCGTCACCGCATCCCCGATTATCCGGGTAGCGCCCGGGCCGGTGACGTTAGTTGAGGGGAAATAGTCGGGTATCGAGCTCCGATCGCGAAGAAAACCATTGACCGGCGGCCGGCAGCGCGCGTAGGAGAGCGCGGCTCCGCCCCAGGAGCCCCGTTCGAGGAGGTCAAGGATGCCCTGTCGCCTCAGGCGGGCCGGCGTTGCGCTTCTCATGCCCGTCGTGGTGTGGGGTGCCGTGCGGATCGGGCGCGCCGCCACGCAGACCATTCTCGGGAAGCGGCTCATAATCAAGGCTTTGGTCGCGGTTGCCGCTGTGCTCGCGGCGACTTCCGCTTTCGCGTTCGTGCGAACCGAAAGGCGCCAGAACTGCGCGAGCAGCGCTTCGCTCCGTCAGCCGTTTTTCGGCGACCTTCACGTGCATACGCGTCTGTCTTTCGATGCCTTCCCCTGGAATCCGCCGCTCGGTCCGCGCGACGCGTACCTCTTCGCACTCGGAAACGAAGTCGAGATCCCGCCTCGCGACGCCGCGGGCAACCGCCTGCACGCGAAGCTCGCGCGCCCTCTCGACTTCACCGCGGTCACCGATCATGCGGAGGGCTTCGGAGAGACGGGCGTCTGCATGGATGCGAAGAGTCCGGGATACCTCTCGCCTGAGTGCATCCTCTACCGCGGCGACGCTCAGCCGGCGGTCAGTCCCGAGGACGTGTATTTGCTGTTCGGCGCATGGTTCTACGGCGATCCGCTGCCGACGGCGCAGACGCCGATGCCGGTGTGCTTCCTTCCCGGCGTCGACTGCCAGGGCGCCGATGCCGATCTCTGGCAGTCGATCCGCGACGCCGCCGAGGAATTCTACGACCGCACCTCGGCGTGCAACTTCACAACGCTCGTCGGCTACGAGTGGACCGGCACGCCGCTCGGCGCGAACCTCCACCGCAACGTCATCTTCCGAAACGACAGGGTCCCCGCGCATCCGATCAGCAAGACGGACACCGGGCCAGACCCGGCTGAGCTCTGGAATCGACTCGGTCGAGAGTGTCTCGAGCGCGACGGCGGAACCCTGACCGAGGACAGCGGCTGCGACGTGCTCGTCATTCCTCACAACCCGAATCTCAGCGCCGGCCAGCAGTTCCTCGATCCTGCAAGCCCCGAGAACGCCACGCTGCGGGCGAAGTTCGAACCGCTCGTCGAGATCATGCAGGCGAAGGGGACGTCGGAGTGCCGTACCGGTCTCGGCACGGCGGACGAGCTGTGCGACTTCGAGCTGCTATCGAACGGCACGTTCTTTCCCTTCCCACGACCGGAAGCGGCGTTCGGCCCGGAATTCACCGAGCGCTCGTTCGTCCGCAACGTCTTGAAGGCGGGTCTCGCGCTCGGTCGCCCGCAGTCGCTCGGCGTGAACCCGTTCCGGCTCGGCTTCGTCGGCGCCACCGATTCGCACTTCGGCACGCCGGGAAACACCGAAGAGGCGAGCTTTCAGGGCTCGCATCCGTCGACCGCGAGCCCGGACCAGCTCCTCGGCGAGATCGAAAACAACCCCGGTGGTCTCACGGTCGCGTGGGCCGAAGAGAACTCGCGCGACTCGATCTTCGAGGCGCTGCGCCGCCGCGAGACGTATGCCACGAGCGGGACGCGGCCGATCGTCCGTTTCTTCGGCGGATGGGACTATCCGAAGAACCTCTGCAAATCGGATCGATTCGTGGAGGAGGGTTACGCGGGCGGGGTGCCGATGGGCGGCTTTCTCGCGGAGCCCGGCCAACCGGGCGCGCCGCGCTTCGCGGTGTCGGTCTTGAAGGATCCCGCCGGCAGTGACCTTCAGGCCGTCCAGATCGTCAAGGGATGGGTCGACGCCAGCGGCGCGACGCACGAGGCGATCTACGACGTCGCCGGAAGTCGCGACGACGGCGCGTCCGTCGAGCCGAGCACGTGCGCGCCCACCGGGAGCGGCGCGACGTCGCTCTGCGCGCTGTGGACCGACCCGTCGTTCGACGCCGGAGAGCCGGCCTTCTGGTACGTGCGCGTGCTCGAGAATCCGACCTGCCGCTGGAGCACGCGCTACTGCCAGGCGCACGGCGTGAATCCGTTCGATGCGAACTGCGCGGACGAGGCCTCCGCGGCCGGCAGCCAGTACAGCGCCTGCTGCGACACCGATACGGTCGTTCGTCCGGTGATCCAGGAACGCGCGTGGACGTCGCCGATCTGGTGGCGCTGACTCGGTAGGATGGGCGTCGCCTTTGGTTGCGCCCAACGGGCGCGATCCGTGGCGGAGCCTCCTCAGGTCAGCGAAGGACGACGGCCAGGCGCGCGAAGAACCAAAACGCGGAGAGTGAGCCGATCGCATACGCCGGCGCGGAGCTCAGCATGGCCGGCGGGTCGACGTGCATCCGGCGGAGGGCGGCCGCCGCGGCGAGCACGACGGCGACGAACGCGACTTGCCCGGCCTCGATGCCGACGTTGAAGGCGGCGAGCGCGAGCGGAACGTCCCCCTGCGGAAGCCCGATCTCGAGGAGCGCACCCGCGAAGCCGAGCCCGTGAAGGAGCCCGAAGAGCGCCGCCATCGCCCACGGCCTCCGGCGGAGCAAGCTTGCGGCTGCCGGCGGTCGCGTGAGCTCGACCGCGAGGATGAAGATCGTCGCCGCTATCGCCGCTTCCGCGGGCGCTTGCGGGAAACGGACGAAGCCGAGCGCGGCGAGCGACAGCGTCACGCTGTGTCCCAGCGTGAAGGACGTGAGCGTCCAGAAGAGCCGGCGGCGTCCGCGAATCAGCAGCAACAAGCCGAGCACGAACAGGAGATGGTCGAAGCCCGTGAGGATGTGCTCGACGCCGAGATGGACGTAGCTCGCAAAGACCGCGGCGACGCTTTCGCGCTCCGGTACCGCGAAGTCCGGCTCGTCCGCACGGAGCACCGTCCGGAAGCGACGGCCGTCGGCGAGCGCGACGCGAAGAAGAACGTCGGCGCGATTCTCGACGATGCCGGCGACCGTGAAATGCCTGCCCACCACACGAGCGGGCGCGCACTCGACCGGCCAGCGGACGACCGAAGCGGCGTCGAGCCGTTCGAGCGTCGGCTCGCCGGTCGAAAAACAGCCTTCGGGAAGGACGGGGCGGAGCTCCGCTCCCGGCGCTCCCACGATCGGCGTCCGCCACTCGATCGTCAGCCGTCCGTCGCCGATCTCGGTGACGTCGAGGAGCGATGGAGCGAGCATGTGGGCGAGCGACGGCACGGCCGTCGAGGTCGCGAGCGCGAGGAGACCAGCGAGAAGCGCCGACCATTTCACCGGCTCAATCCCCGAGCTCTCTGACGGGCCGCGGCACGGGTAATACGGTTCCGCGCGGGGCTTCACTCGCCGCAGGGCCGGCGCGCTCGAGGCGGATCGCATACTCCGCGCGCAGTGCCGCGGTTTTTTCGCGGAGCGCGCTTTCGCCTCGCTCTTCGAGGAGATGGGCGACGAGCTGGTTGCGCACTTCCGCGACCGCGGGCAGGTGCCCGGGAATGCGCTCGTCGACTCGCAGCAGATGGACACCGTACGTCGAGCGCACCGGGCCGAGCCAATCGCCGAGCGTCGCTTGCGCCGTCCAATCGGCCACGCGATCGCCGACGAGGCGGCGAATCTCCGCCTGGGATCGTCGCGTGAACGTCGAGCCGAGGAGGAACGGATCGCCGGCGCCTTCCGCCGGTCGGCCGGAGCGAAGGGCGGCGAGAATCCTGGCCGTATCGGCCTCGAGCCGGGCTCCCCTCCGCGCGGGGTCGAGATAGACCTGCGTGAACGTGATCGTCTCCGCGCGCCGGTAGCGATCGGCGTCGCGCTCGAGGAGCCGCCGGAGGTCGGCTTCGCGAATCGGGCCGATGGCCCCGGCGCGCTTCAAGAGGAGGCTCACCAGTTGCACGAGGTGGCGGCGCACGACCACGTCCGTGCGGTCGAGCTGCAGTCGAAGCGCTTCGCGGTAAAGCGACTCGTCGTCCTTGGCGACATCATCGGCGACGAGGCGCAGGGTGGCGACCAGCCGCTGGCGGACGACGCGGTTGCCGCGGTCGAGACCAAGCTCGAGCGCCCGCCGGTAGAGAACCTCCTCGTCGATTGCATGATCGACGAGCGCGGTCTCTTCCCGCGGGTTCGGCGCGCGGCCGAACTGCTGTTCGAAGGAGCGGCGGAGCTGCCGGACGTCGGCGCCCGTCAAGACGATCGTGCGCGCCGCGCTCGTCGCGCCGAGCCGGCTCCACACGCCGTCGGCGAGGAACAGCAAGATGCCGACGACCACGAAGTGGCAGGCAGGCGAGCGAGCCAGCCGCTTCAGGATGCCGGGTCGTACCAGATCGGAGACGTCCACGCCCTCTCCTGGATCACTGGTCGATGCGACAGCAGTCCTGGAACGTCGCCCCCGATGCCGCCGGCAGCGAAGCCGACGCCGCTTGCACGAGACACTGCGACGAGAGCGGATCGACGCCACCTGCGGTACGAATACCCGCTCGCCGTGCGGACGGGAAGCGTGGATCATCCGAATCCAGCCCGCCACGCATCCCCGATGGCCCGAGTAGCGCCAGGCCAGTGACGTTAGTTGAGGGGAAATAGTCGGGTATCGAGCCGATCGCGAAGAAACGATTGATCGGCGGCCGGCAGCGCGAGTAGGAGTGCGTCCCTCCGCCCCAGGAGCGCGGTGCCTGCGCCGATCATGTGCTCTGCTGCGGGCACAGCGGCAACCGTGTAGCAATCTGCTAGACGCTCGGGTGATCTCGCGACGGGGAGCGCAGCGCGAGGCGGGGATCGGCGTCACACGCTCCCGTGCACGGGCTCGGCAGATGACGCCCGCCCATGAAGAGCCTCCGCCGCCCTCGCTGCGCGCCCGTCCTTCTGCTAGATGGCGACCGGGCCGGCGCCGGGCGGCGCTCGCCCGCTCGCGTGACGGTCTCGGTCATCATCGTCAACTGGAACGCCGGCCAGGCCCTCGCGGCGTGTCTCGCGAGCCTCGCCGCAGGCGGCGTGCCGGCGCCCGAGGTGGTCCTCGTGGACAACGCCTCGAGCGACGGGAGCGCCCGGGCGGCCTCGGCGCGCCACCCGCAGGTCCGCCTGGTCGAGACGGGCGCCAACCTGGGCTTCGCGGCGGGCGCGAACCGCGGCGCGGAGGCGGCGCGGGGTGACGTGCTCGTGTTCCTGAATCCCGACGCGCGCGTGCTGCCCGGCGCGCTCGCCACCCTGGTCGAGGCGCTCGCGCGCACGCCGGGCGCGGGCATCGCCGGCGGAGGTCTCACGGGTGAGGGCGGCCGATGGCAGCCGGCGGCGGCGCGCTTCGGGCCGCTCGCGCATCTCCTGCTCGACACCACGCTCGGTCGGCTCGGGGCGCGGCTCCGGCGCGTGCCCCACCGCGTCGACTGGGTGTACGGCACCTTCATGGCGGTCGGCCGCGACCTCTTCCGCCAGCTCGGCGGCTTCGATCCGCGCTACTTCCTCTACGGCGAAGACCTCGACCTCTGCTACCGCGCGGCGCGCCTCGGAGCGCGCACCATCCACGTGCCCGCGGCGCGCGCGCTCCACGGCCCGAACCTGAGCGCCGCGCAGCGCTTCGGGCGTGGGCGCGAGGCCGAGGTGGTGAAGGGGGAGATGCGCTTCTACGCCGCGCGCGGCGGCCCAGGCGCGCTCAGGGTCTTCCGCGCCGCGGCGGCGTGCAAGTTCGGCCTCAAGACGGCGCTCGCCGCGGCCCTCGGCCGGCGCGCCGCGGCCGCGACCTACGGCCGGGTGGTGCGCGCCTGCCTCACCTTCGCTCCGGACGCCTCGTGAGCGAGCTGGTGACGCTCGCCGTCCCGTGCCGCAGCGACGAGCCGGCGCTCGGGCGCACGCTCGCCGCCGCACTGGCGAGCTGGCGGCGGGCGCCCGCGTCGGCCACCCACGGGCTCGAGGTGCTCGTCTGTCTCAACGGAGCCGACGGGCCCTGCCCGCGCGCGGATCTCCTGGCCTTCGCCCGCGACGCGGGCGCGCCCCTCGCCGAGATCGACCTCGAGCGGGGTGACGGGGCCGCCTCGGCGCCGCCGGCGTCGGCGCTCGCGGTGGCGGCGCTCGTCACCCGGCGCGCCGGGAAGCCGATCGCGTGGAACGCACTCCGCGAGCGGGCGCGCGGTACGCTCGCCCTGTTCGTGGACGCCGACGTCTCGTTCGGGAGCGAGGCGTTCGGGCTCCTCCTGGGCGCGCTCACGGCGAGCCCGCAGGCGGCGCTCGCGTCGGCCAAGACCACGTGCGCGCCTCGCGCCGGGCTCTTCGAGGGCATCATGACGGCGCCGTACGGCGTCGACTTCCCGAACCTCTCGCCGCAGCTCTACGCCGCGCGCGTCGCGGCGCTCCCGCCGGCCATGCCCGAGGACCTGATCGAGCCCGAGCGCTGGCTCGAGCTCGTGCTCGGCTGCAACCGGATCGTCCGGGTGCCGGCGGCCCGCGTCGCCGTGCGCCTCCCCGGGACGCTCCCCGACTTCTTCCGCCAGCGCATCCGCATCGAGATGGGCAAGGTACAGCTCGCGCGCCAGTACCCCGAGCTCGCCGCGCGCGGCGCGCCGCAGCCGCGCGCGCGGGCCGCGCTCGCGAGCCTCGGCCCGGGCGGCCTGGTACGCCTCGCCGCCTACCTGGGGCTGCGCAGCGCCGCGCACGCCGTGGCGTGGTGGCGCTACCGCCGCGGCGCGACCGCCGGCATCTGGCGCCAGGCAGCGACCACGAAACGGTGGGATGCCGCATGAAGGTCCTCTTCCTGGTGACGCGCTTTCCGGTGCCGCCGTGGCGCGGCGACCAGCTGCGCGCCTACCACCATCTCCGCCTGCTCGCGCCGCGGCACGAGATCACCTGCGCCGCGCTCGTCGTCCGCCCGCCGCCGGCCGAGGCGGGCCGGGCGCTCGCCGCGCTCGGCGTGCGCGTCGAGATCGTGCGCCTCGGCCTCGCCGGGGCGGTGCCCTCGCTCGCGCGCGCGCTGGTCGGCGATCGGCGCCCGCTCCAGGTGCTGCTCTACGCGCGGCGCCGGGCGCGGGCCCGCGTCGCCGCGCTCGCCGCGCGCGCCGACCTGGTGCACGCGCAGCTCGTGCGCGCAGCAACGTACCTGCCGGCCGGGCCTGCACCGGCGGCGGTGGTCGACCTGGTGGACGCGCTGTCGGCGAGCTTCGCGCGCCGCGCCGCGCGCGAGCGGGGGCCGCTCGGGATGATCGTGGCCGCCGAGGCGGCGCGGCTGCTGCGCTACGAGAACGAGCTGGTGCGCCGCGGGCTCCCGTGCCTGGTGGTGGCGGAGAGCGAGCGGGCGCCGCTCGCGGGCCGGGAGGCGGTGCGCGTCGTGCCGAACGGGGTCGACCTCGCCGCCTTCGCGTACGTGGAGGACGGGCGGCCGCCGGCGCGCCTCGTGTTCGCCGGCAACCTCGGCTACTTCCCGAACGTCGACGCGGCGACCTTCCTGGTGCGCGACGTCCTGCCGCGCGTGCGCGCGGCGGTGCCGGGCGCGGAGCTGCGGCTGGTCGGGGCGCGCCCGACGCGGCGAGTGCGCGCGCTGGCCGGGGCGGCGGGCGTCTCGCTCGCCGCCGCGGTGCCCGCGATGGCGCCGGAGCTAACCCGGGCCACGATCGCAGTCGTGCCGCTGCGCGCCGGCTCGGGCCTCCAGAACAAGGTGCTCGAAGCGATGGCAGCCGGCACGCCGGTGGTCGCGACCCCGCGCGCCGTGGCGGGGCTCGCGCTCGGCGCGGGCGTGGAGGTGCTGGTGGCCGACGACGCCACGGGCCTCGCGGCGGCGGCCGTCGCCCTCCTGCGCGACCCGGCGCGGGCGCGCGCCCAGGCGCGGGCGGGGCGCGCGCTCGTCGAGCGACGCTACCGCTGGGAGGACTCCGCCGCGGGTGTCGAGGCGGCGTGGCGGGCCGCGGTGGAGGTTGCGTCTCGTCGGACGCACGAGGGTGTGGAGGGGGGGGAGCCATGCGGCCGACGCAGCGGCAGGTTCTGAGCTCTGTCACTCTCGTCCTGCTGACCGCTCTCTGGGGCCGCTCGGCCGGCGCGCAGACGACCGTGCGCGTGAGCGTTGCCTCCGGCGGGACCGAGGGCGACGACGCCAGCTTGGGCTCCGCCCTCTCGGCCGACGGCCGCTTCGTCGCCTTCGACAGCGATGCGAGCGACCTCGTCGCCGGCGACACGAACGGCGTGTCCGACGTGTTCGTCCACGACCGGCAGACGGGCACGACCGAACGGGTGAGCGTCGCCTCCGGCGGGGCTCAGGGCAACGGCAGCAGCGGCCTCATTGGCTTCGCCTTCCCCCCGGCGCTCTCGGCCGACGGCCGCTTCATCGCGTTCGTCAGCTTTGCGACCAACCTCGTCGCCGGCGACACGAACGCCGCGACCGACGTGTTCGTCCACGACCGGCTGACGGGCACGACCGAGCGCGTGAGCGTAGCCTCCGGCGGGACCGAGGGCAACGACGCCAGCTTGGGCTTCGCCCTCTCGGCCGACGGCCGCTTCGTCGCGTTTCAGAGCGATGCGACCAACCTCGTCCCCGGCGACACGAACGGCGCGACCGACGTGTTCGTCCGCGACCGGCAGACGGGTATGACCGAGCGCGTGAGCGTCGCCTCCGACGGGACCCAGGCCAACAACGTCAGCAGCTACCCCGCGCTCTCGGCCGACGGCCGCTTCGTCGCGTTTCAGAGCGATGCGACCAACCTCGTCGCCGGCGACACGAACGGCGCGACCGACGTGTTCGTCCACGACCGGCAGACGGGCGCGACGGAGCGAGTGAGCGTTGCATCCGGCGGTGGGACGCAGGGGAACCGCAACAGCGGCGGCTTCTTCGCTTTCCCCGCGCTCTCGGCCGACGGCCGCTTGGTCGCGTTCCAGAGCGCTGCGACCAACCTCGTCGCCGACGACACGAACGGCGCGACCGACGTGTTCGTCCATGACCGGCAGACGGGCACGACCGAGCGGGTGAGCGTCGCGTCGGGTGGGAGCCAGGGAAACGGCTTCAATGCAGGGCCCGTCGTCTCGGCCGCCGGTCGCTTCGTCGCCTTCCACAGCACGGCGACCAACCTAGTCGCCGGCGACACGAACGGCGCGAACGACGTGTTCGT
>Ga0209156_10001360_pt1 | contig 20002 bp, 18 predicted proteins | sample GraSoiAngelo_124_FD_185881 | JGI IMG/M metagenome (GOLD analysis project Ga0209156, IMG submission 185881) | Grasslands soil microbial communities from the Angelo Coastal Reserve, California, USA - 14_0927_05_20cm (SPAdes) (version 2) | ecosystem: Environmental > Terrestrial > Soil > Grasslands...
CGAGCTACAACGCCGACCGCGTGCCGGCGACCGGCAGGCGCGCCGACTTTTGCCCGTCGCTCTGGGGCGGCAAGGACTGGCCCAACACGGCCTACAACCCCAAGATGGGGCGTCTCTTCATCCCCGCCAACGACAACCACTGCGGGTTCATGGAAGGCAAGGTCCAGCAGTACGTCGCCGGGCAGTGGTGGACGGGTGTCGACATTCCCGACATCGGCTTCACCGTCGACAAGAGCGCGAAGTACTTTGGCCAGATCCAGGCCTGGGACATCGGCACGAGTAAGCGGGCGTGGAGTCACCAGTTCGCCGACTCGATGAGCTGGGGAGGGATCCTCGCCACGGGCGGCGGGCTCATCTTCACGGGCGGGACGAACGACCGGAACCTCCGCGCCTTCGACGCGGGCACCGGGAAGGTCCTGTGGCAGTTCAACACGAACTCCGGCGTCATCGCGCCGCCGAGCTCCTTCATGGTGGACGGCGTCCAGTACATCAGCGTCGTGTCGGGCTGGGGCGTCGACCCGCAGTTCCAGCAGGGGCTGCTGTCGAATCTCCTCGGCTGGCCGAAGGAAGTGCCCGAGGGCGGCGTGGTCTGGGTCTTCGCGGTGTCGAAATAGGCGTCGTGACGTGGGACCGGGCGCGCCGGTGGCTGCCTGAGCTACCGGCGCGCCCGATCCGGCGAGCCGAGAACGAAGCATGGCGAAGGTAGCTGGTGGCCCGGCACTCGTAGTGGCCCTGGTTGTGCTGACGGCGGTCGTGTGCGCCGACGCCCAATCCTCCTTCGTCATCCGCGTCCAGAACGCATCGGCCCGGGTGGGCGAGAAGGCGGTCATCGTGGCGAGGATCTCGATGGCGGATGGGTTCAGGGTCACGGACTCGTACCGCCACCGGATCATCAAGCTCGAGGGCTCGGACGGTGTCGAGCTCGAGCGCGAGATGGTCCCGGGCTCGGTGAAGGACGACAGCATCGTCTTCGCGGTTCCCGTCACGCCGAAGAGCGCCGGCACGCACACCGTGCACGGGGTGTTTCGGTTCAGTTACCACGGAACCGGGGAGCTCGACATCAGGGTCGCGCCCTTCGAGGCGACCGTCACGGCGACGGACTGAGCAAGGTTCCCAAGGAGGGTCATATGGTGACGTTGAACGTGAATGGCAAAGCGCAACAAGTGGACGCGGCGCCGGACACGCCGCTCCTGTGGGCGTTGCGCGATGTCCTCGGCCTGACGGGGACCAAGTTCGGCTGCGGCATGGCGCTGTGCGGCGCCTGCACCGTGCACCTCGACGGCCAACCCACGCGCGCCTGCATCACGCCGATCTCGGCCGTGGCGCAACGGAAGGTCACCACCATCGAGGCGATCGGCGCCGACCGGGTGGGCAAGGCCGTGCAGACGGCATGGATCGAGGTCGGCGTGCCCCAGTGCGGCTACTGCCAGGCCGGCCAGATCATGTCCGCCACGGCGTTGCTCAAGCAGAATCCCAAGCCGACGGATGCCGACATCGACGCGGCGATGGGCGGGAACATCTGCCGCTGTGGCACCTACAGCCGAATTCGCGCCGCGATTCAGCGGGTGGCCGGCCAGAAAGGAGCGACGCAATGAGCGCGCGCCGCGATTCGACGACCTCGGCCCCGAGTCACATGCGGTCCGACAGCATCTTGCTCGCCAATGTCAGCCGGCGCAGTTTTCTCGCCGGCGTTTCCGCGTTCGGTGGGCTCGTCCTCGCCGTCGGGTTCCCCGCGGCCCTGCGCGCGGCGGACCCGCCCAAGTACGGAAGAGACGGCATGGACGACGGCTGGGTCGACGACCCCCTGGTGTTCGTCGCCATCGGCGAGGACGGCACGGTCACCATCGTCTGTCACCGCTCCGAGATGGGGCAGGGCGTCCGCACCGGGATGCCGATGATCGTGGCCGACGAGCTCGAAGCGGACTGGAAGCGCGTGCGGGTCGCGCAAGCGCCCGGCGACCAGAAGCGGTTCGGCAACCAGGACACCGACGGCTCGCGCAGCACGCGCCATTTCTTCGAGCCGATGCGCCGCTGCGGCGCGGCGGCGCGCACGATGCTGGAAGCGGCGGCGGCGGCGCGCTGGGGCGTGCCCGCGGGCGAAGTGGAGGCGCAGAACCACGAGGTGGTGCATCGCGCGTCGGGGCGGCGCCTCGGCTATGGCGCCCTCGCCAAGGACGCGGCCAAGCTCCCCGTCCCGTCACGGGACACGGTGAAGTTGAAGGATCCGTCGCGCTTCCGCTACATCGGCAAGGGCAACCTGAAGCTGCTCGACGCTCCCGACATCGTGCGCGGCAAGGCCCAGTACGGCATCGACACGCGGCTCCCCGGCATGCTCTACGCGGTGGTGGCGCGCCCGCCGGTCTACGGCGGCAAGGTCGCGAAGTACGACGCCGCGGAGGCGCTCAAGGTGCCGGGCGTGGTCAAGGTGGTGGAAATCGAGAGCAGTCCGCCGCCCGCCGAGTTCAATCCACTGGGCGGCGTCGCGGTCATCGCGCGCAACACCTGGGCGGCCATCAAGGGCCGGCAGGCGCTCAAGCTCGAGTGGAACGACGGTCCGAACCGCGAGTACGATTCCGCCGCCTTCAAGGGGACGCTCGAGCAGTCGGCGCGCAAGCCCGGCAAGGTCGTGCGCAACGAAGGCGACTTCGATGGGGCCATGGCGGGCGCCGCACGTCGCCTCGAGGCCGAGTACTACATCCCGCATCTCGCCCACGTGACCATGGAGCCGCCGGCCGCGACCGTACGCATCGCGAACGGCAAGTGCGAGGCGTGGGGCTGCATCCAGTCGCCGCAGGCGGCTCGTGACCGCATCGCCAAGCGCCTCGGGATGCAGGCGGCGGACGTGAAGGTCAACGTCACCCTGCTCGGCGGCGGCTTCGGGCGCAAGTCCAAGCCCGATTTCATGATCGAGGCGGCCGTGCTGTCCAAGGCCATGGGCGGCGCGCCGGTGAAGGTCACGTGGACCCGCGAGGACGACCTGCACAACTCCTACTATCACACCGTCTCGGTCGAGCACCTCGAGGCCGGCGTGGACGCGCAGGGCAAGCCGGTCGCGTGGCTGCATCGGACCGTGGCTCCGACGATCATCTCCACGTTCAACCCGGAGGCGAAGAACGAGGCGCCCTTCGAGCTCGGCATGACCGCCATCAACATCCCCTTCGTGATCCCGAATCTCCGCATCGAGAACCCGGACGCCACCGCCCACACGCGCATCGGGTGGTTCCGCTCGGTGTCGAACATCCCCCACGCCTTCGCCGTCCAGTCGTTCGTCGCCGAGCTGGCGGCGGCGGCGGGGCGCGATCCCAAGGACTTCCTGCTGGAGCTGATCGGCCCCGCGCGACGTATCGACCCCCGGACCCTGGGCGATACCTGGAACCATGGCGAGGATCCGGACCGGTACCCCCTGGATACCGGCCGCATGCGGCGCGTCGTGGAGACCGCGGCGCGCGAGGCGGGCTGGGGCAGCAAGGCGCTGCCCAAGGGCCGCGGGCAGGGCGTCGCCGTCGCCTACACCTTCGTGACCTACGTGGCGGCGGTGGTCGAAGCCGCGGTCGACGACAAGGGCGCGCTGACGATTCCGCGAGTGGACATCGCCGTGGACTGCGGTGCCCAGGTCAATCCCGAGCGCGTGCGCGCACAGCTCCAGGGCGCCTGCGTCATGGGCGTGAGCCTCGCCACCAAGGAAGAGATCAGCTACAAGGCCGGACGCGTGGAGCAAGACAATTACAACGCGTACGAGATCACACGCATCGACGCGGCGCCCCGCGAGATCCGGGTCCACCTGCTGCCGGGCGACTTCAACGCCCCGCTCGGTGGCGTGGGCGAGCCGGGCGTGCCGCCGATCGCGCCCGCGCTGTGCAACGCGATCTTCGCAGCAACCGGCAAGCGCATCCGGCGCCTGCCGATCCGGGACCAGCTCAAGGCCTGAGAGCCCGGGGCGGAGCGGCGGCGCGCGGTCGCCGCTCCGCCCCTTCCCGAGCGGCGGTCGTGCGCTCGGGCCCGAGGTTCCCGCGCTCAGCCCTGGCGCCGGAGCTTAGGGTCCCACGCATCGCGCAGAGTGTCTCCGAAGAGATTAAAGCCGAGCACGGCCAGGCTGATCGCCAGGCCTGGGAAGATCGCGAGCCACGGGGCCTGTTCCATGAACGCGCGTCCCGTGCTGCTGAGCATCAGGCCCCAGGACGGGGTTGGCGGCTGGGTGCCCAGGCCCAGGAAGCTCAGCGTCGCCTCGATCAGAATGGCGTTCCCGAACCAGATCGACGCGATGATGAGGATCGGTGCCGTCACGTTGGGCAGGATGTGGCTGGTGATGATGCGCGGGTGGCGGCAGCCGATGGCCAGCGCCGCCTCGACGTAGCGGTTCTGCTTCGCCGACAGGACCGCGCCGCGCACGATGCGTGAGTTGCCCGGGATGATGACGATCGCGATCGCGAGCATCGCGTTCGTCGTGCTCGGCTTCAGCACGGACACGATGGCCAGCGCAAGAATCAACCCCGGAATGGCCTGGATCGCGTCCATCAGCCGCTGCACCAGGAGATCGAGACGTCCCTCGCAGTACCCGCACAGGAGACCGATGATCATGCCCGCGACCGTGCCGATGCCGACGGCGAGCAACCCCACCCACAGGGAGATCCGGCTGCCGTGGACGACACGGCTCAGGACGTCGCGGCCGATGTCGTCCGTCCCGAACAGGTGGCTCTGGCTCGGCGGCGAGAGCCGGATCTCCGGCTGGGTCGCGAGCGGATCGTAGGGGGCCAGCACGTCCGCAAAGACCGCCGTCAGCACGAACAGGACGAGGACGGCAGCCGAGGTCAGCCCGAGGGGCTTGCGTCGGATGACGGCCCAGAGCGCCGCCCCGCGGCGCACGGTGCGGACCGGCGGCTCCTCGAGCGCGGAGATGCGCGCCGTCGCGATGGCCATGACGCTACCCGCGCTTACCCGTAACGGATCCGCGGGTCGAGCCACGCATAGGTCAGGTCCACCAGCAAGTTGAGGGTGACGAGGGTCGCCGCGACGAGCATGACGTTGGTCTGCACGACGGGATAGTCCCGGAAGAGGATCGCCTCCACGGTCAGCCTGCCCATCCCCGGCAGCGCGAAGATCGTCTCCACGACCACGGCACCCGCCAGAAGCGTCGCCATCTGCCCGCCGACGATGGTCACGACCGGAATCAAGGCGTTCTTCAGCGCGTGCTTGTAGACGACGATCCGTCCCTCCAGGCCCTTCGCCCAGGCCGTGCGCACGTAGTCCTCGCGTAGCACCTCGAGGAGCGTCGAGCGGGTCATGCGCATCGTGGCCGCCGAGAGACGGAACCCGAGCACCGCCGCCGGCAGCAGGAACTGCTGGAGATTGCGCCAGGGCGACTCCCAGAAGGTCACGTAGCCGATCGGCGGGATCCAGTGGAACCAGATCGCCGCGAAGGTGATCACGAGCGTCCCCAGCCAGAAGTCCGGCAGCGAGAGGCCGGAGACGGCGACCACGCGGCCGACGTAGTCCGACGGGGTATCCTGGCGCGTGGCCGACAGCACGCCGATCGGGATGGCGATGACGAGGCCGAGGACCATGGCCAGCGTCGCCAGCTCGAGCGTGACGGGGATCGATTTCTTGAGGGCCACCGCGATGGGCTCGTTCGTGAAGATGGAGTCGCCCGGGTTGAGGCTCACCATCTGCCAGACCCAGATCAGATACTGCTCGTGATAGGGCCGGTCGAGGCCGAGATCCTTGCGGAGCTTGGCCAGCTCGCGCTGGCCGACGTTGCCGGACTCGCCCATCAGCGCCACCAGCGCGTCGCCGGGCATGACGCGCATCAGGCCAAAGACGATCAGTGAGGAGAGCAGAAGGACCGGAAGGGCGAAGAGCAGGCGTCGGATCACGTACTTGTACACGGCGCTCCCGTCTATCCGGTCTCGATCCCTCGCATCATGCCGTTACTTGTCGATCCATGACCTGGCGAGGGTCGGCGAGCCATAGCCGTCGGTCCGGCGGAGCGCGCCGGCCGCCACGTTGCGCATGTGGGGCTGGAACACCAGGAACCCGTTGTCGTAGGGCATCCACATCCTGAGCACCTGGTCGAACTCCCGATCGACGATCTTCCGGGTGAGCGCGCGCTGCTCGGCGCGGTCGGGCGTCTGCCGGAGCTTCGTCGTCAGCTCGTCGATGACGGGATCGTTGACGCGGAAGAAATTCTTCGTCGACTTCGAGTGCATGTAGTGGTACGTCCGCTCGTCGAGGCCGACCGCGTGGCCCGACTGGAATCCCCAGGACATGCCGTCCCACTTGCCTTCGACGTAGCGGCCGTAGTAGGTCGTGTAGTCGAGCTTGGTGATCTTGACGTCGATGTTCAGGTTCTTCTTGAGCTCCTGCTGCACGAGCTGTACCTGCGAGGTCATCTGCGGAAAGTACTCGTAGTAGAACAGCGTCGTCTCGAAGCCCCTCGGGTGCCCGGCCTCGGCCAGGAGCCTCTTCGCCTCCTCCGGTCGGTACTGCCACCACGGGCCGAGGTCCTTCACCGTCGGCGCCTTGTCCTGATAGTAGATGTACGGCACCCCCCAACCCGCGATGCCGTGGCCCTCGTACACGGTGTCGACCTGCCTCTGGCGGTCGATGGCCATCGACACCGCGCGGCGGACCCGCACGTCGTTGAAGGGCGGTCGGTCCTGCGCGAGAGCCAGGCCGAAGGGCGCCAGCGTGTTGTGGTACGACTGCACGACGATCGCCGGGTTGGTCTTGCGGACGGTCTCGACCTCGGACGGGCTCGCCAGCCAGATGATGTCGCTCTGGCCCGTGCGGAACGCCGCCAGGCGCGTCGCCGCGTCCGGCGTCGAGAGGATCACGTACTCGTCGACGTACGGGCGACCCTTGTCGAAATAGTCGGGGTTCCGCTGGAGCACCACGCGTACCTTGCGGGTGTGCTCCTTGAGGATGTAGGGACCGGTGCCGGGCATGCGCTTCTTGAGATCGCCGTCCTCCTCCAACACCTCGCGCGCGAAGATGACCGCGACGGGCTCGGCGAGGTTCTGCGGAAACAGCACGTTGGAGGTGTGGAGGTGGACGCGCAGCGTGTACTTGTCCGGCGTCTCCATGCCTTCGATTTCCTGGAAGGTGAACGCCTGCACGCCCTCCCTCGCGTAGGCTTCGAAACAGTACTTGACGTCGGCTGCGACGAGGTCCCGGCCGTTGAGCGGCGGCACCCGCTGCCACTTGACGCCCTGGCGCAGCTTGAACGTCCAGACGCGGTGATCGGGGCTCGCCGTCCAGGACTCCGCCAGATCACCCTTGAGCGTGAGGTCGCTGGGGCCGGCGGCCTCGTCGGAGAACGGATGGCGAACGAGACGGTTACTGGTGAGCCCGGCGAACTGGAAGAGCCCGACCGACTGCGTGAGCCGTGGATCGATCACCGGCGGATCCCACGCCGAGGCCCGCGTCAGGACGCCACCCCGCTTCGGAGGCTTGGGGCTGGCCGGGATCCAGTCGGGGTATGTCGAGGCGGGTGGAGTCGCTGCACCCGCTCGGCCGGCGCCCACAACGAGCGCCGTCGCGCCGACGCCGCCCCATCCCACGCGCCTCAGAAAGTCGCGGCGGTTCACGTGCTTGCGCTTGCGGACGGCGATGCGGCGGGGGGTGTCGGCGGGCATCTCTGGCTCTCCTTCTCCGTCGAGACGTGGTGCGAAGAAAAGAGCTCATGACGTGCCCAAGCAGCGCACTGCCCACGAGTGCGGCGAAGATGCCTCACCGTGAGCGGCAAAGTCAAGGGGAAACGGCCGCGGGGCGGTCGAGCCCGCGCCCGGTCAGGTATAGTCCTCGGCCAGAATCGGGTGTTTCCCCACTTTCCGGAATTGCGGGCGGAAGGGCATACTTGTAAAATCAGGTGGAAACAATGACGCGTCTGCTTCTGATCGTCTCCCGGGCGGAGTCGGCACGGTACGCCTACTTCAAGCACGTGTTTGCCAGCCGGCATCTGTTCGCCGATGAGGTCGTGGACGTGATGGTCGACCGTCGGACGGCGCAGCGCCGTGCCCGCCAGGCACTGAGGGCGCTCGACAACCGCCGCCGGGAGCGTCGTGTACGGAGCCTCGTCGCGAAGGACCTCCAGACGTTCGGCTGGGCCGTGGTGAGGAAGTAGACCGCGCTCAACCGTTTCCCGCGCCGGGCTCGCTCGACTTCCTGATGTCGAGAGTCTCGGGCAGGTCCACGGACCTCTGCATCAGCTCGATCCGGGTAATGCGCTTCATTCGCGCGATGATCGCCTCGATCCGCTGCGCGGCCTCGAGAATCTCGGCGATGCGGCGACGCCCGCTCGGATCCACCGCGTCGTCGAGCAGTTGGGCCTGGCCCACGACCACGGCCAGCGGATTGTTGATCTCGTGCGCCGCCGCGGCAGCCAGGCTCGCGACCGACCGCAGCGCATCCCGCTCGCGATTCGCCGCCTCGATCTCTTTCTGCGCCGTGATGTCACGGGCGATCGACGACGCGCCGAAGATCCGGCCGCTCGCGTCCAGGGTCGGCGACACCGTGACGGACACGTCGAGCAGCCGCCCGTCCTTCGTCCTCCGCACGGTCTCGTAGTGGTCCATGTGCTCGCCGCGTGCGAGCCGCGCGAGGATCTTCGGCAGCTCGTCGGCCCGCTCGGGCGGAACGAGCATCGAGATCGGCTGTCCGATGGCTTCACGGGCCGAGTACCCGTAGAGCCGCTCGGCGCCCGCGTTCCAGCTCGTGATGATGCCGTCGAGCGTCTTGCTGAGAATCGCGTCATCCGAGAACGCCACGATGGCCGCGCCGCGGGTCAGCGCCGCTTCGGCCCGCAGCTGCCCCCGGACCACGGCCGCGAGCGGCAGGGTCACCATGACCAGCGTGAGCATGAAGGCGTCGAGGACCAGGAGTGACTGGGTCGCCGAGTCCCTGACGAAGGGCCCCGAGCCGTGGACCGTGCCCCAGACGGCGAGCCCAGACAGGAGGGCCATGGACGTCGCCGCCTCCCGCTGGCCCAGCCGGAACGCGGCCAGCACGAGCGGCGGGAGGCAGAGGAACGTGAGGGGGCCGTTTGTCATCCACGGTGAGAGCAGACCGTTGAACACGGCGCAGCCGACCAAGATCAAGGCCCCGAGCTCCGAGGCCAGCTCGAGGGCCGTGGCCGGGGTGAGGCGAACACGGCGGTCACGTCCCCAGAGGACCAGGAAGGGGGCGATCACCACGACGCCCGCGGCGTCGCCGAGCCACCACGTCAGCCAGACGGCCGCGAAGCGATGCCAGCCCGCATGGTCACCGAGCGTGAGGCTCAGCACGCCGACCGTCGCGCCGACCGTGGTGCTCATGAGTCCCGCGAGGACCGTGAACTTCACGATGCTGCGCACCCGGTCGAAGGCGTTCCGCCCGTTCGCGAGCTGCGTCACGAGGAAGGCGCCGAGGAGGGCTTCGAGCGTATGGCCGAGGGCGATGCCGAGCGCCGTCCACGCGAGCCCCACGGTCGTGGCGGCCACCAGGAAGGCCCCCAGGAGGAGGGCGGGCCACACCCGATAGCCCCACAGCAGCATCGCCGCCAGCGCGACGCCCGCGGGCGGCCACATCACGGTCGCGTCTGAGCGGGCGAAGGCGAGCAGGAGCCCGAGCTTCCCGGCGACGAAGGAGACGCCGGCGAGAGCCAGGAAGCCCCAGGGCCTCAGCGGGAGCAGAGGCGGCGCCATCGCTCGCACCTCACTGCGCGACTTCGCGCCGAGCGCGACGAGGAGACCGCGCACTTCCAATCATACACTCCTCGACTCTAGACCCGAGCGCGGGCGTCCCCATGAACATTCTGTCTGATGCCGCGTGTCCCGCTTGTGGTCGGATGGACACGGCGCCTATAATCCGCCGCCATGCCGCGCCCGGAGTTCGGCTTCTTCACCGAGTTTCAGCAGCCGCCCGGCCTCGGCGACGCCGCGGCGTTCGAGCAGTCGATGGCGCAGGTCGAGGCGGCGGAGGCGTGCGGCTTCGACGCGGTCTGGCTCGCGGAGATCCACTTCCAGAAGGACCGCTCCGTGCTCGCGTCGCCGCTCGTCGTGGCGGCTGCCATCGCCGCGCGCACGCAGCGGGTGAAGATCGGGATCGCCGTCCAGGTGCTGCCGCTCAGCCACCCGCTGCACCTCGCCGAGGACGTCGCCACGGTCGATCAGCTGAGCCGCGGGCGGCTCGACTTCGGCGTGGGCCGCAGCGGGCTCCCCGCCCACTACCACGGCTTCAACATCCCGTACGCCGAGAGCCGCGCGCGGTTCCTCGAGACCCTCGACGTCCTCGTGAAGGCGTGGACGCAGGAGCGCTTCTCACACGAGGGCACGTACTTCCAGTTCCGCGACGTCTGCGTGACGCCCAAGCCCTACCAGAGGCCGCACCCGCCGATTCGCATGGCCGCGACGACGCAGGACACCTACCCCCTGGTCGGGCGCATGGGCTATCCGATCTTCATCGCCGTGCGCACGACCTCGATCGCCGACCTCACGCGCTTCATCGGCGGCTACCACGCGGCGTGGACGGCGGAGGGTCATCCGGGGCGCGGGCCCGTCGGGCTCATCGTGCCCGTCTATGTCTCCGAGTCGGCGCGGCGCGCCCGCGAGGAGCCCGAGGCGAGCACCATGCACTTCTTCCGCACCATCGGCCAGGCGCTCCTTTCGTCGTCGACCCGGTCGGAGGACGCCGAACGCCTGATCCGCATCTCCTACGACGAGGTGCTCGAGGACCTGGCCGTCTACGGCACGCCGGAGGCGGTCGCCGACCGGCTCCTCGAGCTGCGCGAGGCGCTCGGCTACTCGACCCTCTCGGTCTGGATGAATACCGGGGGACAGGTCCCGCACGAGCGGGTGCTCGCCTCGATGCGCCTCTTCGCCGAGCGCGTCGTCCCGCGGCTCGCCTGACATGCGCTTCGGGACGTACTATTTCCTCCAGGCGCCGCCGTCGCTGACGCACGGCGAGGTGTTTCGGCGCGAGCTCGAGCAGATGGCCTGGACCGAGGAGCTCGGCTTCGACAGCATCTGGCTGACCGAGCACCACTTTATCGAGTACGGCCTCTCCGTCTCGCCGGCGGTGCTCGCCGCCGCCGCCGCGATGCGGACGCGCCGCGTGCGCATCGGCCTGGCCGCCGCGATCCTGCCCTTCCACGATCCGGTGCGCCTCGCCGAGGAGCTGGCCATGGTCGACGTCCTGAGCGGCGGGCGGCTCGACGTCGGGGTAGGGCGCGGCAACCGCCCGGTCGAGTTCGAGGGCTACCGCGTCCCCCAGATCGAGAATCGCGAGCGCTTCGACGAAGCCCTCGAGATCCTCGTCCGCGCGTGGACCCGGGAGCACTTCTCCTACGAGGGCCGCCATCACACGATCCCCGAGGTGCGGGTGATCCCGAAGCCGCTCCAGCAGCCGCATCCCCCGCTCTACGTCGTGTGCACGAGCCCCGACACGATCGAGGCCACCGCGCTCCGCGGGCTGCCGATGCTGAACTCGTGGCTGCGGGGCCCGATCGACCCCCTCGTCGCGCAGCGCGACGCGTACGTCAAGGCCTGCCAGAAGGCCGGCCGGAGCGAGGCCGAGCTCGCGAGCCTCCTGGGCCGCTGGGGTGTCTCGCGCCACATCCACGTCGCGCCGACCGACGCGGAGGCGCTGGTCGAGGCGAAGGACGCGGAGATGTGGTATCAGGAGGCGCTACGACGCTTCCTCATTCCCGAGCGGATCGACCGCGTGCACCCGCTCTTGCAGCCCGGCTTCCGCGCCATGGAGGCGCGCCTCGCGACGATCACGTGGGAGCAACTCGTCGCCGAGACGGTCGCCTTTGGCTCCCCCGACACGGTCGCCGGGAAGATCGACGAGCTGCGACGTCTCGGCGTGGGCGAGGTGCTGTGCTGGATGAACTTCGGCGGGCTGCCCCAGGAGCGCGTGCGGCGCTCGATGGAGCTGTTCGCCCGCGAGGTCATGCCTCGGTTCAGTTCCCTTTAGGCGCGCTGGCGCCGCGCGCGCCTCGGCGCGTGACCTGAAGCGCCCCCACCCGGCCCCTGCTTCGCGTGCCAGCGCGCGACCTCCTCGCAGGTCGCGAACCAGACGCCGCGAACGCGTCGCATGGCGAGGACCAGCTCCTCGAGCAGCGCGACGCGCGAGGCCCGTCCGCTGATGAACGGATGGCACGTGAGGACGAAACAGCCGTTTTCCCGGTGCATCGCCGCAAACTCCTTGCTCCACATCTGCAGCACGCGGCCGGGATCGGCGATCGCGTTGGTGGCGCCGTAGACATGGCGGAACAGCGGCGCGTCGTCCAGGAGCCATTGCACCGGGACCTCGGCGAGGGGCCCGTCGGCGGTCTCTAGGTCGTACGGGACGTCGTTGCCCATCAGCGAGCTGTCGTAGAGAAAGCCATGGGCCTTGAGGAGCCCCGGCGTCCACACGTTCACCTCCCACGAGGGCGACCGGTATCCGGCGGGCCGGACGCCGAGCTGGCCCTCGAGGATGGCGAGCTGCGCCTCCAGCACGGCCTTCTCTCGCGCGGTGTCCAGCGATCCGACGGCCTCGTGGACGTTGCCATGGGCGCCGATCTCGTGCCCGGCGTCGCGGATCAGCGTGCACTGCGGTAGGTGGTTGACGGCGGTCCAGCCGGGGATGAAGAAGCTTGCGCGGAGCCGCAGGCGGTCGAGCATCCGGAGGATCCGATCCACGCCGACGCGGGGGCCGAAGCGCCGCTCCTCGAGGTCGGCGAGACTGCGCTTGGCCTTCTCGGGCTCACGGAACAGGAAGCCGGACTCGGCGTCGAAGTCGAACGAGAGGACGACCGCCGACTGCTTGCCCTCCGGCCAGCGATAGCGCACCGCGCGACTATAGCATCATCAGCATCATCTCTGGCCCGGGGTCCGCAACGTCGACCCCCGCGCTCAGGCGACCCGGTGGCCCGTCTCGCGCAGCCCCCCGACGGTGCTGGCCAGCGTCTCGCGGACGCGACGGCCGGTCTCCGCGGCGGCCACCTGCAGGCGGTCGACGGACTGCGCCAGGGCTCGCGCGTTCGTCCCCGCGCACACGAGCGCGCGCTGGGCGCTGTCGACCGCTTCCACGACGGCCTTCTGATACCAGCCGAGCGGGTCCGTAAGGGCATCGGGCCAGGTCGATTGCAGGCGGAGTCCGGCGGCCTGCGTCTCGCGGAGCGTTTCGAGGACCGCCATCTGCAGCTCGGCGAGGAACCGCGCGTTCTCCTTGAGGGTGCCGATCGACAGCTCGGCGAGGTCGCCGATCATCCGCTGGTTGGCGCCGGCGTAGAGGGCCGCCGTGTCACTGTTGAGGCTCGTCGCCACATCGAAGGGCCGGTTCGCGCGCTCGTGCGTCGTCGTCTGCTCCATAGGTCTGCTCCTTGTGGTGCGCTTGATTTCGTTGGACATCGGTGCTGAGCCCTCAATCCCGTCTCGCATCGTGACGTCCCGAGCCGCCCTTGAACGGCTCGCCGTCGAAGTCGATGAAGATGATCGGCGCGGCATCCGCGGAGCGCAGCACCCAGATCGCCGACGCGACGATGCCGGTCTGGTTGTTGAGCCCCTGCCAGACGCCCCCCGTCGGTCGACGATCGCGCCGGCTCTTCATCACCTCGTGCTTGTATTCTTCGAAGCCCTCGTGCGCGAGCGCGGCCACGACGTCGCGCGGCTCGGCGGCCCACGCGTCCTCGTTCTCCGACCAGTGCATCTTGCCGTGCTCGAGCAACTCGTCCAGGCGCTCCAGTAGAGCCATGTCGCCCTCCCCTGCTCTCCGTCTATCGCACCCTCGGTGACTGCGTGGCGAAGCTTCGACGACGGCCGGATGACGTCGACGGCGCGCGACAGCCATGAGCAAGCGGCTTGCCAAGAAGTCGAGGTGAAGGCGCGTGCGTCAGAGCGCGGCAAGTGTCCAGCAACAAAGACCCGCGGGCGCCCGGTCGAACGAAGGCCGAGACAGTCTTCGGGGGGCGAGGCTCAATCCGCCACACACGCTGGGGCGCGACTCGGAAAAAGCCCAGGGGGTTCGAGAGGTTAGCCGCGTGGGACCGAAGCGTGCGGTGTGAGCTATTCCGCCTCACTCACGCTCGGGAGGGTCAGCGCCGCCACTTCCTGGCCGTGACGGTGGTGCCCTTCTTGAGCGTGGAGGCGATGTGGAACTGGTCCATGAGCCGACGGACACCGGGCAGCCCCACGCCGAGCCCGCGGCCCGTCGAGTACCCGTCCTGCAGCGCGAGCTCGACGTTCGCGATCCCCGGGCCCTCGTCGACGGCGACGATCTCGATGCCCCGTGCGCGCGCGGTCTCGATGATCCTCAGAATGACTTCGCCGCGCGATGCGTAGGCCACGATATTCCGCACGAGCTCCGACACCGCCGTCGCGACGACGGCCGCGTCGGCGGGTGAGAGGCCGGCAGCGGCCGCCAGTTCGCGTCCTCGCTCGCGGGCCGAGACCACGTCGGTCTCGCCGCTGAGCTGGAGCAGCACCTCACTCCGTACGCGGGCGGGCTCCATGCCCGCGGCCGCCGCCCATCGCGTCGAGTCGAGCGTCGCCTGGACCTCCCGGCGCACCAGCGCCCAACCGAGCGTCCGCAGCTCCTGGGCGATGCTCCGGACCCGCCGGTCGCCTCGGCGCCTCTCCACCGACGGCGGGCTCGGGCGCCCGCGCCGCTCCACGCGCCGACGGTCGAGGATCACGTCCGCGCTCTCGCTGGCGAACACGCGCTTCAGCGAAGCGTATCGCGCCAGATCTTCGCGCTCCACGATGACGAGCACACGATCGTCCATGCTCTGATCCGCCACGTGTTAGTGACCCTCCCTCATATAACGTATCAACCCGTAACGTATCAACCCGTCAAAGACCCCAATGAATCGGTCGAACCCCCAGAGGCCAGGCGGGAGGTCTGGGTATCTGCCAGCGACCGATTCAGGCGAATACCGGGTAGGAGGGGCCCGGGCTGGCTTCTACACTGGGATACGTCAACAGTGGAGGTGGTGAAGGTGAATGTGATGTGCACCTGGGGCGAACGGTCGTGAGCGAGTTCGACTGGCTCGCGACCAGACGCTTTGGGAGCCGGCGATGATCGTCCGGGAGCGGTCCGACAGCCTGACGCGCCTAGACGGCATCCGGGTGGTGGTCGTCGACGACGCCCCCATCCTCCGGCGGCTTTTGTCCGCGGCCCTCGAGGAATTCGGCGCGGCCGTCACGGTGGTCGAGACGGCCGATGCGGCGCTCGAGGCGGTCAGGCGCGAGCGCCCGGACGTGCTCATCAGCGACCTCGAGATGCCCGGCAAGGGCGGTCATTGGCTGATCGGCCAGGTGCGCGCCCTCGCTCCGGAGAGAGGGGGCCTGACCCCGGCCGCGGCCCTGACGGGGCTCCACGGGCCGGCACACCGGGCGAGCGCACTGCGAGCGGGCTTTCAGGACCACCTCGAGAAGCCCATCGACCTGCAGACGCTGGTCTCTGCGGTGGCGAGCTTGGCGCTCTACGGGCGTGAGCCCTCCGTCCGGCAGCCGAGCTGCTCGCTCGCGGCGCGGTGATCTGAGCGCCTCGATTGCGCGTGAGCCCCCGACGGGCTATGGTGGACCCCCTTGAGACGCCTTGTCCTCCCCACGTCCTGGGCGCTCGTCGTGCTGTATCTCGGCTCGTCATACTTCAGCGCCGAGCAGACCCGCGACCTCGTGAGCCCGATCTTGAAGTGGCTGGCCCCGACCGCCCCGCCGGCAACGCTCCAGGCCGCTCACCTGCTGCTCCGCAAACTGTGCCACCTGAGTGAGTACGGCATCCTGGCGTTCCTCTGGTTCAGAACGCTGATCGCGCGGCCGGATCGTTCGTCGCGCGCCGCGGCGTGGCTCGCGCTCGGGATCTGCCTCACCTGCGCGTTCGTCGATGAAGCGCACCAGTCGATGCTCCTGACGAGGACGGGGAGCGCTCGCGACCTCGTCCTCGACGCGGCTGGAGCGCTCGGCGTGCTCATCGTGTTGCGGAGCCGTCGGGAGGCCAGCGACCGGAGCCCGTGGGTGGACGGCGCCGCGCCTCAGTCCGCCGAGTAGCCACGCGGCGCGCGACGTCGCGGGCACGGCACGGCTCAGAGCCGGAGTTGGCCGGTCTGGATGCGCTCGTAGAGCGCCTTGTCGAGCCGAACGAACGCCTGGCGTTCCGGGTCGTTGAAATAGATGGCGTCGGGTGTGGCGGCTGGATCGTAGCCTTGGCGCACGAAATCGCTCTTCACGTGCTTGAAGGTGGCGGTCACTTCCATCTCGCTCCGAATCCGCAGGAACAACGGACGCGCGTAGTCGGGTAGACGTTTGATCAGGTGTGTTCGCAGGGCCGGCAGATCCAGGGCCTCGGTGATGACCACGGCGGCCATCCCGGCGCGGCCTTCCGTACGGGGAATCGTCACCCCGTACACGACGGCTTCGATCACGGCGGGACACGCGGCGATCGTCTCGGCGACCTCCATCGTCGACACATTCTCGCCCTTCCAGCGGAACGTGTCCCCAACGCGGTCGACAAAATAGAAGTAGCCTCTCTCATCCTTCCGCAGCAGATCGCCGGTGCGAAACCAGACGTCTCCAGGCTCGAACACGTTGCGGAGGATCTTCTTCTCGGAGGCCTCCTCGCTGGTATAGCCCTCGAATCGACCGCCGCCGCTCGACGGGTCCGTGAGAATCCTGCCGATCGCTTCGCCAACTTCGTTCGGGGCGCAGCGAATGCACCACCCCTGCTCATCGCGGGCCGGCTCGTCTCTGTCGTTGTCGAATTTCACCAGTGTCGCCGGGAATCGATGCGCGAGGAACGACGGGATGCGGCCGATGGCGCCGGGCTCGCCCTCCACATTGAACATCGAGACGTTGCCCTCGGTCGCGGCGTAGAACTCCAGGATCTGAGGAATACGAAACCGGCGCTTGAACTCGGTCCAGACGTCGGGCCTCAGGCCGTTGCCGCAGCACATCCGGATCCGGTGCTCCGTCTCATGCGGATCGGACTCGGTCTGCAGCAGGTAGCGGCACAGCTCGCCGATATATTGGAACAGCGTGCACTCCCAGCGGATGACCTCGTGCCAGAATTGGCGCGCAGAAAATTTCTCTCGAATCACGACGGAGCCCCCCCCGACCAGCACCGCGCCGCTCGCCAGCACGCCCCCGACGCTGTGATACATCGGCAGGCAGTTGTACATCCGATCGCTCGCGCGCGTGTCCATCATGCCGGCGAACCAGTGGCTCCACTGCATCAGCCGGTAGTGACTGACGTTGGCGGCCTTGGGCAGCCCCGTGGTGCCCGAGGTGTAGATATACAGCGCCCGATCCTCGATGGTCGGCGGCCGCCGCTCGGCCAGACTCAGCGCTTCGCCCGTGCGTCGCTCGATGTCGCGATCAATGCGCAACACTCCGTCGTGGTCGCCGCCGTCCGCCCAGACCGTGGCCGTGCCCGCAAGGTCCGGCAGCGCGGTGAGCAACAGCTCGATGAGCTCCGCGGCCACGATGACGTGCTTGGGCGCGACGATATTGACGCAATGGGCGAGCGAGGGGCCGGTCAGATTGGTATTGAGCAGCGCGACGACCCCGCCGACGCGGGTGATACCAAGCCAGATCGCCATGTAGTCAGGCCGGTTCGGCATGAACAGACCGACCGCGTCGCCCTTGGCGAGACCCTGAGCGAGCGCCCAGCGGGTGTATCGGTTCGACCGCTCCGCGAGTGCCTGATAGGTCAGGCACTCCCGATCGGAGAGCAGGGCCGGTGCGTCACCGAATCGGTCGGCGAGTTCCTCGATCACGACCGGAAAAATCCGATGCGGATGACCGGCGATCGGCGCCGTCAGCTCGAGCGCGCGCGTCCATGCCTTGAGCGTCGAACGATGGCTCCGACCCGGCGTCGCGGCGGCCTCGGCGTCGCCCGAGCTCATCGCCGATGCGCGCGCCCAACCAGCCCACGCGAATACGACCGGCAAATTATTGTCGCCACGCGCGTCTCACAATGGGTAATATTGTGCCCAGTTTACATCAGGTTCAACCGTATATGCGACGTGATCCGCATTCACGACGAGCCGTTTCCCTCCCCATCGAGCCGGTGGACTGCTGCGCACGGCAGGGTCTCACCTCCAGGTGATTGCATGAGACGCGAGACGATCGCCATTCACGGCGGCTACGACGTCGATCCGACGACGAAGGCGGTGGCGGTCCCGATCTATCAGACCGTGGCCTATGCCTTCGACAGTGCCGACCATGGCGCGGCCCTGTTCAATCTCGAGGTCGAGGGATTCCGCTACAGCCGCATCGCGAACCCCACCACGGCGGTCCTGGAGCGCCGCGTCGCCGCGCTCGAGGGCGGCCTGGAAGCGCTCTGCGTGAGTACCGGACAAGCGGCGCTCAACTATGCGGCGCTCAACGTCACCGAGCTCGGCAGCAATATCGTGTCGGTGCCACAACTCTACGGCACCACGCACACCCTGTTCGCATACGTGCTGCCGAGTCAGGGCGTCACAGTCCGCTTCGCCGCGTCGGATCGGCCCGACGCCATCGAGAAACTGATCGATGACAACACGCGCGCGGTCTTCTGCGAGAGTGTCGGGAACCCCGCGGGCAATATTTGCGACCTCGAAGCGCTCGCGCGCGTCGCCCACACGCACGGCGTCCCGTTGATCGTCGACAATACGGTCCCCACGCCGGTCCTGCTCCGGCCGATCGAATACGGCGCCGACATCGTGGTGCATTCCCTGACGAAGTTCATGGGCGGGCACGGCACGACGCTCGGCGGCATCATCGTCGACAGCGGCACCTTCCCCTGGAAGGAGCATGCCCGACGTTTCCCGATGTTCACTCGCCCGGATCCCTCCTATCACGATCTGGTCTACGTCGATCACTTCAAGGAGGCCGCGTACATCGCGCGCTGCCGCAGCGTCTACCAGCGGACGACCGGGGCCGTGCTGTCGCCGCTGAGCGCTTTCCTGCTGCTGCAGGGCATCGAGACCGTCGCGCTGCGGGTCGAGCGCCATGTGGAGAACGGCCGAGGCGTCGCCGAATTTCTTCGGAGGGACCGCCGGGTCGAGTGGGTCAATTACGCGGCATTCCCGGACAGCCCCTATCACGCGCTCGCACTGAAGTATCTCGGCGGCCGCGCCTGCTCGCTGATGACCTTCGGGATCAAAGGCGGATTTGACGCCGGCAAGAAGTTCTACGACGCGCTCACGCTGGTGAAACGGCTCGTCAATCTCGGGGATGCCAAATCGTTGGCCTGCCATCCGGCCTCGACCACCCATCGGCAGATGTCGGCGGACGCACAACGCCAGGCCGGCGTCGGTCCGGAGACGATTCGGCTCAGCGTCGGCATCGAGCACGTCGACGACATCATCGCCGATCTCGATCAGGCGCTCGCTGCGGCGGACAAGTGACCCCTTCACCCTTGACCCTTGACGACGTCCGGCGTGTCGTGGCGAACGTCGAGGCCGACATCGCGAGCGGTCCCATTGTCCCGACGGTCACGCCGCAGGAGATTCGTAGCTATCTCGCCTCGCGCTATGACTTCACGAAGCCCCTGGCCCTCGACGATATTTGCGCCGATGTCCAGCGGATGCTGCGAACGTGGCAGGTGCAGGTCACGCATCCGCGCTACTTCGGCCTGTTCAACCCGAGCGTGACGCTGGCATCGATCATCGCGGACGCGGTGGTCGCGATGTACAACCCACAGCTGGCGACCTGGCGAACCTCGCCCGCCGCGAACGAGATCGAACGGCACACACTCGCCTGGCTGATGGGCAAGTTCGGCTTCCCCGCCGATGCCATCGCGAGTTTCACGAGCGGCGGAGCGGAAGCGAATCTGTCGGCCGTGATCGTCGCGTTGACCCGCGCATTCCCGGAGTACGGCGAGCGCGGGCTTCGGAGCCTCTCCGCTTCGCCCACGGTCTACCTGACGGGCGAAGCCCATCACTCGTTCAGCAAGATCGCGCACCTGACCGGACTCGGGCGCCGGGCGATTCGCACGGTCGCGACCGACCGTGAGCTGAAGCTGGATCTCGGTGATCTCGCACGACGCGTTGCCGAGGATC
>Ga0209156_10001362_pt1 | contig 19995 bp, 13 predicted proteins | sample GraSoiAngelo_124_FD_185881 | JGI IMG/M metagenome (GOLD analysis project Ga0209156, IMG submission 185881) | Grasslands soil microbial communities from the Angelo Coastal Reserve, California, USA - 14_0927_05_20cm (SPAdes) (version 2) | ecosystem: Environmental > Terrestrial > Soil > Grasslands...
CCAGTCCGACGCCCGTCGGGCCACCGAGCTGGTCGAGTACCACGAGGTGAACGGCCACTCCATCGTCAAAGTCTTCCCGCTCGCCCGGTGGAGCCGGGCCGACGTGTGGCGCTACATCCGCGAGAACAGCGTCCCCTACCACCCGCTGCTCGACCAGGGCTACACGAGCATCGGTTGCTGGCCGTGCACCCGGCCCACCGCGCCCGGCGAGCCCGAGCGGGCGGGACGGTGGAGCGGCAGTGGCAAGACCGAATGCGGGCTGCACACGTTCACCAGAAAGGCGTGAGAGGCGAGGAATGAGCGGTAACATCACGACCATCCCGCCGCACGGCGGGACGCTGGTGCAACGTGTGCTCGAAGGCGAGGAGGGGCGTGCAGCGCTCTCACAGGCGTCCCGGCTGCCGTCCATCAGCCTCGACCCCAGGGGCGTCGCGGACCTGGGGTTGCTCGCCACCGGTGCCTACAGCCCGCTCACAGGGTTCCTCACGCGCGAGGACTACCTGCGCGTGCTGCACGAAATGCGTCTGGCGAGCGGCTTGCCCTGGTCGCTCCCGATCACGCTCCGCGTCGCGGACGCCGCGGGGCTGCGCGGTTCGGTGGCCCTCAAGGCGCCGGCCGGCGGCATCGTTGGCCTGCTGGACGTGCGAGACGTGTTCCAGCACTCCAAGGAAGAAGAGGCCCAGCTCGTCTACGGCACCAGCGACGCGCAGCATCCTGGCGTGGCACAGCTGTACGCGCAGGGCGACTTGCTCGTCGGGGGCGATGTGCGGCTGCTCGAGCGTCCCGCGCCGCTGTTTCCAGACCTGGCGCTCGACCCCGCCGACACGCGGCGCGTGTTCGCCGAGCGCGGCTGGCGCACGGTGGTGGGGTTCCAGACGCGCAACCCGGTGCATCGCGCACACGAATACATCCAGAAGGCGGTGCTCGAGACGGTCGACGGCCTCCTGCTGCATCCGCTGCTCGGGCCCACCAAAGACGACGACGTCCCAGCCGCCGTGCGGGTCGCGAGCTACCGCGTGCTGCTCGAGCGCTATTACCCGCGGGATCGCGTGCTGCTCGCCGGCTTCCCAGCCGCGATGCGCTACGCCGGTCCGCGCGAGGCCGTGTTCCACGCGCTGGTGCGCAAGAACTACGGCTGCACTCATTTCATCGTGGGGCGCGACCATGCCGGCGTCGGCAACTACTACGGGTCGTACGATGCGCAGCACATCTTCGATCGCTTCGCGCCCGCCGAGCTGGGGATTCAGCCCGTGCGCTTCGAGCACACGTTCTATTGCCGCCGCTGCGGCGGCATGGCGTCGCCCAAGACGTGCCCGCACGAGGCAACGAGTCACGTGATTCTCTCCGGCAGCAAGGTCCGGGAAATGTTGCGGAGCGGCACGCTGCCGCCGCCCGAGTTCAGCCGTCCCGAGGTGGTGCAGGTGCTGGCGGACGGACTACGGGAGGTGACCTCACCCCCTGTTCCCCTCGAGGCCTCACCCCCTGTCCCCCTCTCCGCGATGCGGAGAGGGGGGACGAAAGGGAGGTATGTATGACGCTAGCGATGGTGCGCATTACCCTGCGCCGCATCACTGACTTCTTGCGCAAGATCACCGCGCCGGTGCAGCCGTGGGACTGGGACGAGCTGCCGGTACGGCACTGGTGGGACGTGTACGCCAAGTGAGCGGCACGAATGAGCGCGACTGAGCTCGTGGGTAGGCACCCGAGCGAGAACGCGAGGCGCGAAGAGTCGCGAGTGAACTCGCGGCTCGGCCCTGTCAGTGAGCTGACCGTGCGAGGCCGCTTCAGCGGCAGGGCCGAGTCGCGGCTTCAGCCGCGCACTCCTGACGGGAACGGCATTGTATGAGCGATCACAAGCCGCTGAGTCCGGTCGAGAAGCTGAGTCCGGTCGAGAAGCTGAGTCCGGTCGAGAAGCTGAGTCCGGTCGAGAAGGTGAAGGAGGCGAGCCGCGGACTGCGAGGCGATCTCGCGGACGAGCTCACCTCCGACACCACGCAGTTCTCGAGCGCGGACGCCCAAGTGCTCAAGTTCCACGGGACGTATCAACAGGAGGATCGCGATCGGCGGCGCGAGCGCAGGGGCACGGACGCCGAGCCGGCGCACCAGTTCATGGTCCGGTGCAAGATTCCCGGCGGCGTGCTGACGGGCGCCCAGTACCTCGTGATCGATCAGCTGGCCGACCGCTACGGCAACGGCACCCTGCGTGTCACGACGCGTCAGGGCAACCAGTTCCACGGAGTACTCAAAGGCGACTTGAAGCCCACGATCCGCGCCGTGAACGACGCCCTGGTCACGACGCTTGGCGCATGCGGTGACGTAGTGCGAAACGTCGTTTCGTGCCCCGCACCTGTGGCGGGTGGGTTACGGGAGCAGGTGCTCTCCGTCGCCCGGCGCGTGTCCGATCACCTGCTGCCCCGCACGCGGGCGTATCACGAGATCTGGCTCGACGGCGAACAGGTGGCGGGCGACCCTCCCGAATCCGAGCCTATCTATGGGACGCGCTATCTGCCGCGCAAGTTCAAGATCGCGTTCGCCTTCCCGGACGACAATTGCTGCGACGTGCACTCGAACGATCTCGGGTTTCTGGCGGTACCGAGAGGCGGTCGCCTTGAGGGCTTCAACGTCCTGGTGGGCGGCGGCATGGGGAAGACGCACGGCAAGGAAGACACCTATCCGCGGCTGGCCGATACGGTGGGGTTCGCGAGGGTCGGAGAGGTCGTCGAGGTGGCGGAGGCCGTGGTTAAAGTGCAGCGCGATCACGGGAACCGCGGCGACCGGCGCCACGCGCGCTTGAAGTACCTGATCGATGCCCAGGGGCTCGACTGGTTCCGGGGCGAGGTTGAGCGCCAGCTCGGCCGTCCCCTCGCGCCGCCCGCAGCCGTCGAGGTCTCAGGAATAGAAGACCACCTCGGCTGGCACGCGCAGGGTGACGGCCGCTCGTTCCTCGGCCTGTTCATCGAGAACGGCCGCGTGCAGGACACCGACGGTCGCAAGCTGCGTAGCGCTGTGCGCCGCATCGTCGAAACCGTGCAAACGGGCGTCCGCTTTACGCCCCAGCAGAATCTGCTGCTGACCGACATCCCCGATCGACGCCAGGGGCTCGTCGAGCGAATCCTGGCGGACCACGGCGTCCCTCCCCCCGATGGCGCGCTCTCGGCCGTGCGGCGCTGGTCCATGGCGTGTCCGGCACTCCCCACGTGCGGGCTCGCTTTGGCCGAGGCCGAGCGCGCCCTGCCTGACGTGATCACGGGGCTCGAGCGCGACCTGGAAGCGCTGGGAGTGGCCGACGCGGCGCTCACCGTTCGCATGACCGGCTGCCCCAACGGCTGCGCCCGGCCGTACACGGCCGACCTGGCGTTCGTGGGCCGCTCGCTCAACAAGTACGCCGTGTTCGTCGGCGGCAGCATGCTCGGCACGAGGCTGGGCACCCTGTACGCGGATCTCGTTCCCCGCGACCGGCTCGTCGCCACGGTGCGACCGTTGTTCGAGCGCTATCGCGACGAGCGGCTCGGGGGGGGCGAGCGGTTCGGGGACTTCTGCGACCGGGTCGGAGTCGAGGCCCTGCGCTCGGCCCTGCCGGTGATCCAATGACCACGTTCTACCCGGTGTTCCTCGACCTGCGCGGCCGGCGCGCCGTCGTGATCGGCGGCGGTGCCGTGGCGGAGCAGAAGGTGCGCGGCCTGATCGCGGCGGGTGCCCACGTCACCCTGGTGAGTCCGGAGACCGTACCGGCGTTGTCGGACCTGGCGCGGCGCGGCGCGATCGAGATACGGCGCCGCTCGTACCGCCCGGGAGATCTCGCGGGCGCCTGGCTCGCGATTGCCGCCACCGACGACCGCTCGGTGAACGAGGCAGTCTGGGCCGAGGCCGAGCGCGTGGGCGTGCCGCTCAATGCGGTGGACGACCTCGAGCATTGCAGCTTCATCGCCCCGGCCATTCACCGCGAGGGCGACATCACCGTCGCCGTCTCGACCGGCGGCAAGAGCCCGGCGCTCGCGGTACGGCTGCGGCAGCGCATCGCCCGCCTCGTGGGACGTGTCGAGGCCCGGCTGTGCGCGTTGTTGGGCGAGCTGCGGCCGGAGCTGGCGACGCGTGTTCCCGACGTCCGGGCGCGCACGGCGCTGTGGTACGAGATCGTCGATTCGGACGTGATCGACCACCTGCGACGGGGGGACGTGGAAGGGGCGCGGCGGCGGATCGACGAGCTGGTTAGCGAGGTCGGGCCGCTCGAGTCGCGGCTGAAGCCGCGGCTCGGCGCTGCCGCTGACGCGGCTTTGCCCGTTTACGGGCAGGGCCGAGCCGCGAGTTCACTCGCGGACAGCGAGGGGGGTGTCGTCTACCTCGTCGGAGCCGGTCCGGGCGACCCCGGCTTGATCACCGCGAAAGGCCTCGAGCTCCTGCGCTCGGCCGAGGTCGTCGTGTACGATCGGCTGGTATCTGCCGCGCTCGTCGCCGCAGCGCCCGCATCGGCGGAGCGGGTGTTCGTGGGGAAGCACCCGCATGAGGCTGGGACCAGGCAGCAAGACATCAACGCCCTGCTCGTGGACCGGGCGCGGAGCGGTCGGACGGTGGTACGGCTCAAAGGCGGCGACCCGTTCGTGTTCGGGCGCGGCGCCGAGGAGTGCGAGGCGCTGCGCGCGGCCGACGTGCCGTACCAGGTGATCCCCGGCGTGACGTCGGCCACGGCGGTGCCCGCCGCCGCGGGCATACCCGTGACCCACCGCCGCGTCGCTTCGGCCTTTGCCGTGGTGGCCGGTCACGAGTGCGACGGCCGGTCCGATCTCGACTGGGAGGCGCTCGCCCGCGTGCCGACGCTCGTCGTCCTCATGGGTCTTTCCGCGCTGCCCGACATCGTCGCCCGGCTGCGCGCGCAGGGGATGGCGCCCGACACGCCGGCGGCGGTGATCGCGAGCGGCACGCTTCCCGAGCAGCGCAGCGTGGTCGGGACCCTGCACGACATCGCGGACCTCGTGGCCGCGGCGGGGCTCGAGCCGCCCGCCACGGTCGTGATCGGCGAGGTGGTGACGGTGGGGGTGGGGGTGGGATTGACGCATCTCGCACGAGAGCTAGTATCACAGACATGAGCATCAGTTGCGGCAACCGGCCGATTACGCGAATCGCGATCCGACTCTCGGAGAGAGGCGGCGTGCTGGCACTCGGCTGACGGATTCTCGGACCCCGATCAATGCACGGCGCGGCCTCTCGCAACCCGAGAGGCCGTTTTGCTTTTGTGATCCAGCAGGGGAGGCCAGGTGGTGAACCCGGTATTGTACGACACGACATTGCGCGACGGCACGCAGCGCGAAGGCCTGTCGTTCTCGGTGGACGACAAACTGAAGATCGCCCGGCGGCTGGACGAGCTGGGCATCCAGTACATCGAGGGCGGGTGGCCGGGATCGAATCCCAAGGACGCCGAGTTCTTTCGTCGGGTCCGCCAGGAGCCCCTGCAACGGGCGAAGGTCGCCGCGTTCGGGATGACGCGCCGGGCGGGCGCGCGGTGCGACGACGACGCCAACCTCGCGGCCCTGCTCCAGGCCGAGACGCCGGTCGTGACGCTCGTCGGGAAGACCTCGACGCTGCACGTGGAGCGCGTGCTCGAGACCAGCCGCGACGAGAACCTCTGCATGATCGCGGACAGCGTGGCCTTTTTCCGGGCGCGCGGCAAAGAAGTCATCTACGACGCGGAGCACTTTTTCGACGGCTATCGCCTGGACCCGAGCTACGCCGTGGCGACGCTCTCCGCGGCGGCCGAAGCCGGGGCGCACTGTATCGTGCTGTGCGATACCAACGGGGGCGAGCTGCCCGATGTGGTCGGGCAGCGAGTCCGCGACGTGCGTGCGCAGCTCGACACCCCGCTTGGCATTCACCCCCACAACGACAGCGCGCTCGCGGTGGCGAACGCACTCGCGGCCGTGCGCGCCGGGTGCGTCCACGTGCAGGGAACAATCAACGGGTACGGCGAGCGCTGCGGCAACCTGGATCTCGTTGCGCTGGTCGCCACGCTGCAACTCAAGCTCGGCTACGAGGTCCTCCCGCCCGACCAGCTGCGGCGCTTGACCGACGTGGCGCACTTCGTGGCAGCCGTCGCCAATCTAAACCCCGACGCACACGCGCCGTACGTCGGCACGAGTGCGTTCGCGCACAAGGGCGGCATTCACGTGGCGGCCGTAGCGAAACTGCCGGAGAGCTACCAGCACATCGACCCGGCGCTCGTTGGGAACGAGATGCGCGTGGTAGTCAGCGAGCTGTCGGGGCGGCAAAATGTGCGGCTGCGGGCTGGGGACATGGGACTTGGGGCTCGGGACTCGGACGCCGAGATCCTGCGACGCGTGAAGGAGCTCGAGTTTCAAGGGCACCAGTTCGAAGCAGCCGACGGCTCGTTCGAGATGCTGGTACGGCGCTCCGCGCCCGATTACCAGCCGCCGTTCGAGCTGCTCGGGTTTACGGTGATCGTGGAGGGGCGGAGCGAAGGGCCGACGACCGCACAGGCGATGGTGCAGCTGCGGGTGGACGGGGAAGTGATCCACACGGCCGCCGAGGGCGCGGGCCCCGTGAACGCGCTCGATTGCGCGGTGCGCAAGGCGCTGTTGCCGCGCTATCCAGAGCTGGCCGACGTGCACCTTGTGGATTACAAGGTGCGGATCGTGGACCAGCACCTCGGCACCGCCGCCAAGCCTCGGGTGCTGGTAGAGTCCGCGCGCGGGCAGGAGCGCTGGAGCACCATGGGGTGCTCGGAGAACATCATCGAGGCGAGCTGGCAGGCGCTGCGCGACGGGCTGGAGCTACCGCTCGCTCGCCGCTGCGGCTGACGGCTGTTGCTCCGCGCGGCGGGTAAGGCCGATCAGCTGCCAGAACAGGTCACGCACGCCTTCCTCCTCCAGGCCGGCTTCGCGGGCCAGCGCGGCGGCGCGCCGCACCACCGCCGCCTCCTGGGCGGGATCGAGCGTCGGGAGACCAGCCGCCCGCTTGGCCGACGCCGCCCGGCGGGCGGCGCCGACGCGCTCCCTGATGAGTGCGACGAGCGCGCGGTCGATGCGCTCGATCTCGGCGCGCCAACGGTCCAGCTCGGTCATGCCGCCACCTCCTGCCGGCGTGGCTGCACGCCAGGCAGCGTGCGACCGGCCGCCCAGGCGAACCGTGCGACGCCGCGCATCAGCGCCGCGAACTCGGGCAGGGACAGCGACTGCTCTCCATCGGAGCGAGCCGTCTCGGGGTGCGGATGCACCTCGACGATCAGCCCGTCGGCGCCCGCGGCCACCGCGGCGTAGGCCAGCGGCGCCACCAGCTCGGCGCGGCCCGCCGCGTGGCTCGGATCGACGATCACGGGGAGGTGCGTCTCGCGCCGCAGCACCGGTATGGCTCCGACGTCGAGGGTGTTCCGCGTGGCGGGCTCGAACGTCCGGATGCCCCGTTCGCACAGGATCACATCGCGGTTGCCCCGCGCCAGGACGTATTCGGCCGCGAGCAACAGCTCCGTCACGGTGGCCGAGAGACCGCGCTTCAGGAGCACCGGCCGCCGGACGCGCCCCACTTCGGCAAGCAGCGGGAAGTTCTGCATGTTGCGCGCGCCCACCTGGAGCACGTCGGCGTGCTCCGCCACGAGGTCCACGTGCCGCGGGTCGAGCACTTCGGTGACGACCGGGAGCCCCGCCTGGCGTCGTACCTCCGCGAGCCAGCGCAGGGCTTCGACCCCAAGCCCCTGGAACGCATACGGGGACGTGCGCGGCTTGAACGCCCCGCCGCGCAACGCTCCGGCTCCCGCCTGGCCCACGGCGAGCGCGGTCTCGAGCAGCATGTCGGGTGCTTCGACCGAGCACGGGCCGGCGATCACCACCAACGCCGGTCCTCCTACGCCGGCGTCGGGCCCGTCGCCGATCCGAACCACGGTTCTCCCCCCGCGCGGAGCGAGCTGGCGGCTGGCGAGCCGATACGGGGCGCGCCACGGTAGGATCGCTTCGACGCCGGGGAGCGCGGCCACGCCCTTCGATGTGACGGCGTCGACGTCACCCGGGCACCCGATCACCGCTCGGAACCCGTCGCGCGCAAGGTAGGTCCGCAGGCCCAATCGCTCGAGCTGCTCGCGTGTGCCGTCCACCTGCGCGACCGTCGCATTCGTTGCCATCACGATGACCATACGACCATCCCCTCTGAACGACAAAAAAGCGGCCCCGTCTGTAACGGGCCGCTCGTGTGAGCCTGAGAGATCTGGAGCTTTAGCTAATCGCGCGCAGGTCTCCGGCCGCGGCCCGTGTGACGGGACGCGAACGGAGAGAAGTACACACAACCGGGGCGCACCATGATCGTCACGTTAGCAGGGTGTGCCGGGCACGGTCAACCACCTCCGTCCAACATTCTCGACGCGAGGTGCCAGGCGACGCGGCCTTGTGGCACGGCCTCGACAACCGATTCCACACACTCTTGGACATGAAAACAGTTGCATTGTTGCAGCGTCACACCGCCGCCGCTTCCTCCTGCGCCGCCGCCTCCGCCGCCACCGGTGCCGTGTAGGGCACCACCTTGCGGAACGAGTCGCGGTAGCGCTCCCATGAGTCCAGGATGGCGCGCCCCCGCGCGCTCCCGGTGGCCCCGACGTGCTCGCCCAGCAGGCCGAGGACGAGCTGCTCGTCCGACTCCTCGAGCCCCCGGATCTGGACCATGTCCCCGTTGCAACGGGCCGTGAAGGCCTCAGCTTCGTCGAGCACGTAGGCCACGCCGTTCGACATGCCGGCGGCAAAGTTGCGCCCCACAGGTCCGAGCACGACTACCACGCCGCCCGTCATGTACTCGCAGCAGTGCGCCCCGGCCCCCTCGATCACCGCGATCGCGCCTGAGTTGCGCACCGCGAACCGGTCTCCCGCGCGGCCGGCCGCGAACAGCTTGCCGCCGGTGGCGCCGTACAGCACGGTGTTGCCCAGCAGGACCTGCTGATCGGCAAGACCCGCGTGCACGCTCTCCCGGAACGGCCGGATCACGAGCTCGCCGCCCGTGAGTCCCTTTCCGACATAATCATTTGCCTCGCCCTCGAGCTCGAGCCGCATGCCCGGCAGCGCGAACGCCCCGAAGCTCTGGCCCGCGCTGCCCCGGAACCGCAGGCGAATCGAGCCCGGCGCCAGCCCCACGTTACCGACCCGCTCGGCGATGCGCCCTGCGATGCGCGCCCCGACCGTCAGGTGATGGTTGCCGATGTCGTACACGCCGGCGAACGGGCGGCTGCCGTCGAGCCGGTCCCCGAGCGTGGTGAGAATCTCGTCGTCCAGCGACTCCACACCCGGGCGGTCGTTGCGCGCCACGGTGCGGCGGCGCGGGGCATCGGGCGCGGCCACGGGGTCGGCGAGCAGCACCGAGAGGTCGAGCATCTGCGCCCGCGGCGCCTCCGGATGGTCCACGCGCTCGAGCAGGTCCGTCCGCCCGATGACGTCGTCCAGCGTCCGGTGCCCCAGCTCCGCCAGGATGCGACGTACGTCCTCCGCGATCCACGTGAAGTACGCCACCACCTGCTCCGGCCGCCCCGCGAACTTCTTGCGCAGCTCAGGCCGCTGCGTCGCGATGCCGGTGGGGCAGGTGTTCAGGTGGCACTGCCGGGCCATGTCGCACCCGATCGCCACGAGAGCCGCGGTGCCGAAACCGTACGTCTCCGCGCCGAGTAGCGCCGCGATCACCACATCGCGCCCGGTGCGCAAGCCGCCATCGGTGCGCACCTCGATGCGGTGGCGCAGGCCGTTCTCGATCAGCAGGGCCTGCGTCTCGGCCAACCCCAGCTCCCACGGCGAGCCTGCGTGTTTAATCGACGACAGGGGCGACGCGCCCGTCCCGCCGTTGTGCCCCGAGACGAGCACGTAGTCGGCGTACGCCTTCGCCACGCCGGCCGCTACCCGACCCACCCCGGCCTCGGCCACGAGCTTCACGCCCACCCGCGCGCGCGGGTTCACCTGCTTCAAGTCGTGAATCAGCTGCGCCAGGTCCTCGATCGAGTAGATGTCGTGGTGCGGCGGCGGCGAGATGAGCGGTACGCCCGCCACCGAGTGCCGCAGCCGCGCGATCAGGGCCGTCACTTTGTGCCCGGGGAGCTGGCCGCCTTCGCCCGGCTTCGAGCCCTGTGCCATCTTGATCTCAAGCTCGTCGGCGCGCACCAGATAGTGCGTCGTCACGCCGAAGCGCCCCGACGCCACCTGCTTGATGCGGTTGTCCGCGCGGTCGCCGTTCTCGAGCGGAGCATACGTATCGGGATCTTCGCCCCCCTCGCCCGAGTTGGAACGGGCACCCATCCGGTTCATGCCGATCGCCAAGGTGCGATGCGCCTCCGGAGAAAGCGCCCCCAACGACATGGCCGTGGAGATGAAGCGACGCCGGATCGTCTCGGCGGGCTCCACCTCGTCGAGCGGGATGGGGGTCCCCGAGCGGATCGCGAGCAGATCGCGCGGGCTGGCGGGGAGTCGTGCCGCCACGCGTGCCTTGAAGCCGTCGTATGCCTCGGGCGTGTTCTTCTCAACGGCCGCTTGCATCGCCCGAACCAGCGGGGGCGACCAGCCGTGATCTTCGCCGTCGCGCCGGTAGCGCACGCGGCCGTGGTCGGGTAGTGCCTCCGGGACGGTCGCGTCCGGGTAGGCGGCGCGTTGCCGCGCCAACACGTCCTCGGCGATCTCGGCGAACCCGATCCCGCCGATCGTCGACACGGTGCCGGTGAAACAGCGGTCGATCACCTCGGCGCCCAGCCCCAAGGCCTCGAAGATTTGCGCTCCGCAATATGACGAGAGCGTCGAGATGCCCATTTTCGAAAGGATCTTCAGCAGCCCCTTCTCCGCCGCCGCGCGGAACTTGGCCGGGCCATTCTCGTTCTCGACGTGCCTGGCGACCGACTCGAGCGCGAGCCAGGGGTGCACCGCCTCGACCCCAAATCCGATCAGGGCGGCGAAGTGGTGCACGTCCCACGCATCGCCCGCTTCGGCGACGAGGCTCACCCGCGTGCGCCGCCCCTTGCGGAGCAGGTGCTGGTGCACTGCCCCGACCGCGAGCAGCATGGGAACCGGGGCGCGCGCGCGGTCCGCCGCGCGATCGCTGATCACGACGATCTGCGCGCCCTCCTGCACCGCGCTCCCCGCCGCGCGGCACAGCGCCTCGAGCGCGGCGCACAGCGACTCGGGGCCTCCCCCGGCCTGCCAGGTCGCATCCAGAGTCACGGCCTGCGCGCCCACGAGGCTCCGGAGCGACGCCATGTCATTCTCGAGCAGCACCGGGTGCTCGTTGCGCACCAGCCGCAGCCCGGTAGGGCGGTCCGACAGGAGCGAGCCGCGGCGTCCCAGGTGCATGCGCAGCGACATCACCAGCGTCTCGCGCAGCGGATCGATCGGCGGGTTCGTGACCTGTGCGAACCGCTGGCGCAGGAACGCATACAGACCCGGCGAGACGCGCGCGAGCGGTGGGATCGGCGTGTCGTCGCCCATGCTCCACACGGTATCCTGTCCCTCGCCGCCCATGGGCTCGAGCACATAGCGCAGGTCTTCGAAGCTCCACCCGAATGCGAGCTGGCGCGCGACGATCTCGGGCGCCGGCGCGCCTGCCCCACCGGCGGTGGGGCGTAGCGGCCGGATGCTCTTCGCCGCCCAGCGCGCGTACGGGCGGCGCCGCGCCACTTCGCGCTTCGCCTCCGTGTTGTGGAGGATGGCCTTGCGCCGCGTGTCCACCACCAGCAGCTCACCCGGACCGAGCCGCCCGCTCTCGACCACACTCGCCGGGTCCAAGTCCACGAGGCCGACCTCGGAGCCCGCCACCACCAGGCCGTCGCGCGTGACCTTGTAGCGACAGGGGCGCAGCCCATTGCGATCGAGCGCGGATCCGACCATCACACCGTCCGAGAACGCGAGCGCCGCCGGCCCGTCCCACGGCTCCACCAGGCAGTCGTGGAACTCGTAAAAGCCGCGCAGTGCGGGCTCCATCTCGACGGCCCCCTCGTGCGCCTCGGGCACGAGCATCATGAGGGCGTGCACGGGGTCGCGGCCGGAGCGCACCAGCAGCTCGAGCGCGTTATCGAGGCTGGTCGAGTCGCTCCCCTCGGCCCAGATCACGGGCTTCAGGCGGTCGACGTTCTCGGCCCACAGGGGGGAGGCGAGGGCCGGCTCGCGCGCGCGCATCGCGTTGCGGTTGCCCCACAACGTGTTGATCTCGCCGTTGTGCGCCAGCAGCCGGAACGGCTGGGCCAGCGGCCAGCTCGAAGTCGTATTGGTCGAGTAGCGCTGATGGAACACGGCCAACGCGGTCTGGAAGTCCGGCGACTCCAGATCGGGGAAGAACGCGCCGAGCTGGGTCCCGGTGAGCAAAGCCTTATAGACGATGGTGCGCGCCGACAGGGAGCAGACGAAAAACGGCTCGAGCTCGGGTCCCGCCTCGGCCACTCGCGCATCGATCGTCTTGCGCGCCAGGTAGAGCGTCCGCTCCCACGCGGCGGCGTCGCCCCGCCGGTCGGCAGCCGGACCGATGAGCACCTGGCGGATCGTGGGACAGGTGGCGCGGGCGCCCGCGCCCAGTACGTCGAGACGCACCGGCACGTCGCGCCATCCCAGGACCGGTAGACCGTCGCCCCGCAGGACATCGTCGATGATGGCGGTGACGCGCGCCAGCGCCGCGGCCTCGCGCGGCAGGAAGAACATGCCCACAGCGAACGGCTGGCCCGGCTCGAGCGGCAGCCCCTGCCGCAGCGCTTCCCGGTAGAACAACGGCGCAGGGAGCTGGGTGAGCACGCCGGCGCCGTCGCCCGAGCTGTCTGTCGCCGCGGCGCCGCGATGGGCGACGCGCTTCAGCGCCTCGAGGGCCAGTTGCGCGACTTCATGGGAGCGCTCCCCCGACGCGCGCGCGACGAACCCGACGCCACAGGCGTCCTGCTCGCGCCACGGATTGCGATCCGGGGCGCGGGCGTGGCTCCAGCGCGTGTTCCTTTCTGGCATTGCGCATCCTCCAATGGTTCCGGACGCTCTGGCAAAAAGAAGGCCCGCTCTTGCGAGCGGGCCGCGGTGTCGTGGATCGTCTACACCCTACGCCGCCCGCCCGCTCCCATCGATGGGAGCCGGATTCAGATTGGCGACGGTGTTCGGCGAACAGCGCATCATCGGTTCATGACCACCCAAAGGGATTCACCCGGTCATACTAAATATTCACGACGCGGTATAAATATACTTGCGTGTTCGAACCGGTCAAGGGGTGCGCCCCACCAACCGCTGCACCTCCCCGAACGGGATCAGCAGCTCCGTCATAGTGTCGTACGTACCCCGCTCCCGCAACTCCGTCACCAGGCGTCGCACCAGCCCCAGCGCCGCCTGCACGACGCGGGGGCCGAGGCTCGCCCGCCGCACCCCGAGCCGCTCGAGCTCCGGCAGGGGTGGGCCGGGGGGTCCCGCGATCACGTTGAGGGGGCCCGCAAGCTCCTGGGCGAGCCGCCCGATGGTCTCGCCGTCGCTCACGTGGGGCACGAACAGGCAGTCGGCGCCGGCGGCCAGGTAGCCGTTGGCGCGCCGCACCGCCGCCGTGAAGCGCTCCGCCGCCGACCACTGTTTCACTTCGAACGCGTCGGTGCGGGCGTTCACCACCAACGGCACCCGCGCCGACATTGCCGCTTCGCGCACGGCACGGATCCGGTCCGCCTGCAGCTCGGGATCGAGCAGCGTGCCGTCATTGGTGCCGTCCTCGAGGTTGAGCCCGACGGCACCGGCCGAGATCACCCCGCGCGCCGTCTCGGCCGCCGCTGCGACGGTGGCGCCGTACCCGCCCTCTACGTCCGCCGTCACGGGCACGCGCACGGCGGCGACGATGCGCCGGATGACGGCCAGCATCTCTCCCCGGCTGATGCGCTCACCGTCGGGGTAACCGAGCGCCCACGCGATGCCGGCGCTGGTGGTGGCGATGGCCGGGAATCCGGCTTCCTCCACCAGCCGGGCGGTCGCCACGTCCCAGGCGTTGGGGAGCACCAACATGCGCGGTCCGGTGTGCAGCTGGCGGAGCGCGTCCGCCTGCTCGCGTGGACTGGGCTTCATGGTTCCTCCTGGCTCATGGCGGGCGGCCTGTGCGCCGATTCGATACAGGGAAACTTGCCACGTGTCGTGAACACATGTGAGGTGTCTCACGCGTCGTGCTCGTATTGGCCGTGACTCGGGCGGCCCGCACGCGGCACATCGCTTGCCACCCTACCGGCGCGAGATCGTACCGTAGCCGTCCAAACCCTGTTGTTGAGGAGGAAGTATGAAGAACGTGACACTGGTTGCGCTGGCGCTGTCGGTCGCGCTTGCTGCTTGCTCTGACTCCAATACCGGAACGGTGAGCTTCGCGCTCACGGCTCGCCAGGCTGCGACCCCGGCGCCGAGTGCCGCGTTCTCGAGTACCGCCGCCGCGCCCAGCGTGACCGCCACCGGCGACAGCACGCTGATCACGCTCGGCAACGACTCGATCATCATTCGCAGCGCGCAGGTCGTGCTGCGCAAGGTCGAGCTCAAGCGCTCGGACGTCGCGTCCTGCGATGCCGTCGCCGGGACCGACGACTGCGAAGAGTTCGAGACCGGCGCCACGCTGGTGACGCTGCCGCTCGGCAGCACGACCATCGCGCAGCAGGTGTCCGTCGCCGCGCCGCCGGGCACGTTCAACGCGCTGGAGTTCCAGATTCATAAGCCCAGCTCCAGCGAGGACGCGGCGTTCATCGCGGCCAATCCCGACTTCGCGGCCATCTCGATCCGCGTGACCGGCACGTACAGTCAGGCCGGCACGCGCTCGAGCTTCACCTTCACGTCCGATGTCGACCGGAGCCAGGAAGCGATGTTGCCCTCGCCGGCCACCGTCCAGGCGGGGCAGAGCTTGAGCGTGACGCTGCGCGCCGACCTCTCGGGCTGGTACCTGAACGGCGCCAAGACGGCCCTCGTGGATCCCGCGTCCGCGAACACGGGCGGCGCGAACGCGAGCGTGGTCGCGAACAACATCCAGAACTCCTTCAATGCGTTCGAAGACGACAACCACGACGGTCTCGAAGGCTGAGCCCGCCTGAGTAGGCATGGTGGCCACCGGCGGCTAAGTTTGGGACACCCAAACCAGCCGCCCGGTGGCCACCATGATTTTCCGCACGATCTCCCGGTTCGCCGTTTGCGTCGTTTTCCTGGTGGGGCCGCTCCTCGCCCAGGGCGCGGCCCCGCCGCTCGCGGTCCACACCATCTGGGGCTCGCGCGAGTTCGCGAGTGACCTGGTCGACCTTTCGTGGATGAAGGACGGTACGGCCTATACGACCATCGACGAAGACACGTCCGGCAACACCGATCTGTACCGGGTGGACGCCGTCACGGGGGCGAAGCGGCTGCTGGTGCGCGGCGCGGACCTGGTGCCCGGGGGCGGTCGCCACCCCGTGGCCATCGAAGAGTACCGTTTCTCGGGCGACGAGTCGAAGCTGCTCGTGTTCACCAATTCGGTGCGCGTCTGGCGCCAGAATACCAAAGGGACGTTTTTCGTGTGGGACCTGGCGGCCCACCGCCTGATCCCGGTGAGTGCGAAGCCCGGCTACCAGCAGTTCGCCAAGTTCTCGCCCGACGGCCGACGCGTGGCGTTCGTGCGTGACAACAACATCTATGTCACCGACCTCGCGAGCGGCGCGGAGACCGCGCTCACGGGCGACGGGGGCGACAACGTGATCAACGGCACCTCCGACTGGGTGTACGAGGAGGAGCTCGACCTGCGCGACGCGTTCCGCTGGAGTCCGGACGGCAGCCGCATCGCGTTCTGGCGGCTCGACCAGAGTGCCATCCGACCTTTCTACCTTCAGGATTTCGACTCCCTGTATGCGCCGCTCGTGCCGGTGCGCTACCCCAAGAGCGGCACGGCCAACTCGGACGTGAAGATCGGCGTCGTGGAGCTCGGCACCGGTCGGACCTCGTGGGTCGACCTCGGGCCGGATAAAGACATCTACGTCGCCGCCATGGACTTCGCGGGGTCTCCCGACGAGGTCTGGCTCACCCGCCTGAACCGTCACCAGAACCGCCTCGACCTCATGCTCGCGGACGCGAAGAGCGGTGCCTCGCGGGTGATCATGACCGACCGCGACTCGGCGTGGGTGGACGCCAACCGGCCTCGCTGGATCGCCGGCGGCAAACAGTTCCTGTTCGTCTCGGAGCGGGAGGGCTACGACCAGGTGTATCTGTTCAATCGCGACGGCTCGCTGGTGCGGCGCGTGACGCCGGGCGGGTGGGACGTGTTCGAGCTGCTCGGCGCGGACGAGCAGGCCAAGGTGTTGTATTTCACCGGCGCCATCGACGGTCCGCTCGCCCGGCCGTTGCTCCGCATCGGACTCGACGGCAAAGGACTGACGCGGATTTCGACCGAGCCGGGGACGCACGCCGTGGAGTTCGATCCCACGTTCACCCGCTACGTCGACACCTATTCGCGGGCCGGTGTCCCACCCGTCCAGACGTTGCGGCGCGCCAACGGGACTCTCGTGCGCACCGTCGCGGACGACGCGAAGCTCGCGGCCCGGGTGACGGCGCTCGGCGTCAACCGGCCGGAGTTCATCACGATCCGGACGGCCGATGGTGTGGAGCTCAATGCCTGGGTCATCAAGCCGAAGGGGTTCGATCCGTCGCGGCGCTATCCGCTGCTTATGAACGTGTACGGCGGGCCCGGCTCCCAGACGGTCACCGACTCGTGGGGCGGCCCCAACTACCTGTGGCACCAGCTGCTCGCGCAGGACGGCTACCTGGTCGCGAGCGTGGACAATCGCGGCACGGGCGGGCGCGGCGCGCGCTTCATGAAGATGACCTACCTCCATCTCGGCCGGTACGAGACGGCCGACCAGATCGCGGCGGCGCGTTGGTTCGCCGGCCAAACGTTCGTAGACCCCGACCGCATCGGCATCTGGGGCTGGAGCTACGGAGGCTACATGGCGTCGCGCAGCATGTTTCTGGGGCGTGGCGTGTTCAAGGCCGCGCTGGTGGTGGCGCCCGTGACCGACTGGCACTTCTACGACACGATCTACACCGAGCGCTACATGCGCACGCCCGAGGAGAACGCGTCGGGCTACGACGAAAGCGCCTCGCTCGCCTACGCCGACAGCTTGAAGGGCAGCCTGCTCCTCGTGCACGGCACCGGCGACGACAACGTGCACTTCCAGAACAGCGTGCGACTGGTGGAGCGGCTCGAGGGCGCCAACAAGCAGTTCGACATGCGCATCTATCCCAACAAGACGCACGCCATCGCCGGCGGCAACACGCGGGAGAACCTGTACGGCCTGTTCACGGCGTGGCTGAAGAGCCACCTGTAGAGCGGGGGGCCGTCTTGGCGCGCGGCGGGACGGCCCTCGCCGTTCTGACCGGGATCAATCTGCTCAATTACCTCGATCGCTGGATCGTCGCCGCGCTCGCCGAAAGTATGAAGCACTCCGAGCTGCGGCTCTCGGATGCCCAGCTCGGCTCCCTCATGACGGGGTTCCTCGTCGTGTACACGGCCACGGCGCCCCTGTTCGGCTCGCTGGGCGATAGGCGGGCGCGCCCGCGGCTGCTCGGGCTCGGCGTGGCGCTCTGGAGCGTCGCCACGGCCCTGGCGGGCTTCGCGCGCAGCTTCGCCGCGTTGTTCCTGGCCCGGGCCGCCGTGGGCGTCGGAGAGGCGGCCTACGGCACGATCTCGCCGGCCCTGCTCGCCGACTACTACCCTCGCGAGCGGCGTGGTCGTGTGCTGGCCGTGTTCTTCGCCGCCATCCCCATCGGCAGCGCGCTGGGGTACATCGTGGGTGGTCTGGCAGATCGCTATCTGGGCTGGCGCAGCGCGTTCTTCGTGGCCGGTATCCCGGGGCTGGTGCTCGCCGGCCTGGTGCTGCGGCTGTACGATCCGCCGCGCGGCGCGCAGGACCCCGACGCCCCCGCCCGCGCAGCGCCTGCCGCCCCTGCCGCCTTTGCCGCCCTGCTGCGCAACCGCCCATACGTCCTGACGGTACTCGGCTACGCCGCCTACACCTTTGCCATCGGCGCGCTGGCGTTCTGGACCCCGTCCTTCCTCGAGCGTACCCGCGGCATCCCCAAGGCGCACGCGACGGTGCAGTTCGGCGCGATCGTCGTCGCGACCGGGTTCCTCGGCACGTACGCGGGCGGGTGGCTGGGCGACCGGCTGCTGCGCCGCTCGCGCCAGGCGTACCTCTGGCTTTCGGGGGTGGTCACGCTCGTCGCGGCGCCCCTCACGCTCGTCGCCCTGACGGCGGCAACCCCGGCACTGTACTGGACCGCGATCGTCGTCGCCGAGCTGTGCCTATTTGCGTCCACGGGCCCGATCAACTCGATGATCGTCAACGTGGTGGATCCGCGCATGCGGGCCACGGCCGTGGCGGCGAGCATATTCGCGATTCATGTGTTGGGGGACGTGCCCTCGCCGTCGCTGGTCGGGTTGATCTCCGACGCGCGCACGCTGGGCGAGGCGATGTTGATAATACCGGCTGCCGTGCTCGCGGGTGGCGTGATCTGGACCTACGCCGCGTGGCACGGCAGCCGGCACGACCTTACCGCCACGTCTTGATTTGCTCCTCGAAGCTCCGGGCCAGTGCACCCAGATCCACCCGGCTGCTGTGCCCGAGTGCGACTCCGAGGTTGTTCCGGAACGCCGGCGTCGTCGAGTCGATCTCGACCGCGCGGGCGAGTGGTCCCACCGCGTCGTCGTAGTTCCCCTGGCCGATGTACAGCTTCGCCAGGTTGTTCATCGACCACACGTCACGCTCGTCCAGCACGATCGCCCGTTTGTAGGCGGCGATCGCCCCGGCCGAGTCGCCCAGCTCGCGCTTCACGCGACCCAACAGGCGGACGCTCTCACCCGACGTGGAGTCGATGGCGAGCGCCGCCTCGACGTGGGGCAGGGCGTCCTGCGCCTTTCCCTGCTCGATCAGCACGCGGCTCAGGTTGATGCGGCTCTTCACATGGGACGCGTCCTTCTCGAGCGCCAGATTGAACGCGTTCACGGCCGCATCGCGATCGCCGGTCTTCCACGCGGAAAGACCCAGCATGTAGTAGCCCCACACGTTGTCGGGCTTGTCGCTCGTGTAGGTAGTGAACAACCGCACGGCGTCGGCGTACCGCTTCTCGGTAAAGGCGGTCTGTGCTTCGTCGAACGAGACCGGCCCGGTGACCATCGAAGCGGGCGGTGTCGCCGCGCTCGACTCGGGCCGGGTGGTGGACACTTCCGCCGCACTCGCTTCCGACGACGGCGACGTCTGGTGACCGCACGCCGCGACGACTGTGCCCGCGACGAGGGTGAGGAACAGCTTCCGCATACGACCTCCTGGTTGGGGTGAACGCCCACCCCTAAAGCAGGAGGGAGGCCAGTCCGGCGTCGTTGGTTATCAGCCATGGGGACAACGGTTTGAGATCGGGAGGTTGGAGCCATCGTGTTCGCCCGGACACGAGATTCGAGCCCAACGTGTGTGCACCCGGACACCGTCAGGCGGCGCGCCGTGTAGGGGCGCAGCATGCTGCGCCCCTACGCCTCGCGGCTGATCCCGTGCCTGCGCATGATTTTCAGGAGACTCGCGTGGTCGGCGAGACCGAGGGCGCGGGCGGTGCGCGTGATGTGCCAGTCGTTCCGCTCCAGGGCCGCGACGATGATCTGGCGCTCCGCTTCCGCCTTGAGGGCCTGAAAGCTGGTGGGTGCCGGGCCCGGCGACCCCGCCCCCGGCGACGCCGCGTCGCGGATCTCGGCCGGCACGTCGTCCAGCCGGATCATGTCGCCGTCGGCGGCGATGATCATGCGCTCGACCGCATTGCGCAGCTCGCGCACGTTGTTGCGGCGCCAGTCGTACGCCATGAGACACTCGAGCGCGGCGGGGTCGAGCCGCTTGGACCGCATCCCGAAGCGGGCGCAGCTGGAGCCGAGCAGGTGGTCGACGAGCGCGGGGATGTCGGAGCGGCGCTCGCGCAGCGGCGGGACGGCGACCGCGTGCACGTTGAGTCGATAGTACAGATCCTGCCGGAACCGCCCAGCGGCGATCTCGGCATCGAGGTCGCG